>OGDN01000008.1_pt1 | contig 377910 bp, 375 predicted proteins | sample 1570271 | NCBI WGS metagenome assembly OGDN01 (sample SAMEA4384481, study PRJEB24528) | human gut metagenome | reverse complement strand
CTAATTCTTGTAACGCTGTATCTTCATCAACAGCTGCATAAACGCGCTTTAAATCCGCCATAAGTGCTTTAATATCTTTGTATGATACATATTTTGTTGTATTACGGATTTGATGAATTATGCATTGCTGTATTTCTGTCTGTGGAAAGACAGCTTCAATCGCATTGGTAAATCCGCTTAGTCCGTCAATGCAAGCAATTAAAATATCATTTACTCCTCGATTTTTCAATCCATTTAAGACAGAAAGCCAGAATTTTGCACTCTCATTTTCACCCACCCACATGCCAAGAACATCTTTTCTGCCATCTAAGTTTATACCTATTGCTATATATACAGCCTTTTTTACTATACGTCCTTCATATCGCACATGATAATGTATCGCATCCATAAATACTACAGCATAGACTTCTTCCAACGGACGTGATTGCCATTCCTTAGCTATCGGTAAAATTTTATCTGTAACACGGCTTATGGTACTGTCAGACACATCAAGTCCATATATTTCTTCAATATGTGCTGCTATATCGTTTTCTGTCATTCCTTTGGCGTACATTGATATGATTTTTTCTTCAATATCTCCCGATAATGTTGTTTGATGTTTTTGAATAAGCTTAGGCTCAAAGTCACCATTGCGGTCACGAGGAATATCTATATCCATGTCTCCAAAACTGGTTTTCATGGTCTTTTTACTGTAACCATTGCGACTGTTATTGGTTTCTTTGTTGCGATAATCGTACTTGGAATAGCCTAATTCTTCGTCAAGCTCAGCTTCAAGACCGCCCTCTAAGGCAGCCGCAACAAAAGATTTGAACAAATCTTGAATATCGTCCATATCCTTGATGTTCAATTCTTTCATAAGTGCTTTTGTGCGTTCCTTTCGTGCAATTTCTTCCGGTGTTCTTTTTCTTCGTGGCATAATTAAAAACCTCCATTTAGTGTATTTCTATTCTACACCATAATGAAGGTTTACACAATACTTGAAATTGACTCATTCGGATTTAAAAAAGCAAGGCACTCTGCCTTGCTTTTTGTTTAATCTGTAATAACAACAGGTTTTGAAATACCGCCGTTACCGTCTGCTTTGGTACTGTTTACAATAACGGCAATATCGGTATCACCGTTTACATCTGAAACATTTATTTCAACTTTACGTCCCCACTGGCAGTCGCCGTTAAATTTCTGTTCGCCGTTTACGAAAACCTCAACTTCGTTACCTGTAAGTTCTCTGAACACAATGAAATTATCGTTTTCGTTGATATTGACGGTAGTTTTGTAAAGTCCGTAGCCTGTTACACCTTTAAATTTATCGTCGTATCCGCTGCCAACCGACACGATACCCCAAGTATTCATATCATGGTCCTCAATTTTAACATTAGGGTCAGGACGTGTTTCTGATAAATCAACCGATTGACGCCATTTTGCGATATATTTTTCATTCACTGACGGAATAAATATTTTTTTATTTTCGGTTGCAACCGATTTTACTGTGGCTGCTGCACTTTCAAGCCCGTCTGATGTTGCGGTAACGGTAACATTTTCCGCACCGTCAGATTGTTTAACAATCACTTGACACAAGCCGTTAAACAAGTGTCTTTCTTTGGCTTTGTCGGCTTCGTGAGAATTAGGATCGCCGTTGCCGACACCGATTATTTCGCCGCCGTCAGCAGTGAATCTTATAAGATTATCGGCAGTCGGTACACTTATATCGTTTTCGTCAACAACGGAAACATTGAATATTGCTACGTCATCACAACCGTCATGCACAAAGTCATTTTGCGGAGTGATAACGATTTTCTTAGCTGTATTTGCAGTTGAAACCTCGTCACTGCATACTTCCTTACCGTCAATATATCCAACCATTTTAAGAGTACCCTTTTCAAAAGGAACAAACCAATCCGCCATATCGTACTTATCAACGTTCTTTTTGCCGAGCGATTTGCCATTTAAGAAAAGTTCAGCCTCACTGCAATTAGTGTGCGTCATAACACGCACTTCTTCACCGTCCGCAAAATTCCAGTGGGGAAGAATATGAATCATCGGCTCATCTGTAAAGAATGCTTTGTTAAGATAAAAAGCGTCTTTTTTGAAACCGCAAGTATCCATAATGCCAAATTGAGTACCGATTGACGGCCATTCAAACGGAGTTGGTTCGCCACGATAGTCAAAACCTGTCCATATGAAAAGTCCCATAATGTGAGGACGAATATCGACTTGCTTAAAACCGTCACGATATGTATTGCCCCAAGGAGCGGCTTCGCTGTCGTAACAGTCGATAATATTCTTGCTGTGGTTGGTCTTGTAAACACCGCGAGTTTGAAAAGCACTGTCGTTTTCACTGCCCAACATCGGCATATCGGGGTACTTTTCTCTGAAGTCGTCATAAGTATGGGTGATATAGTTAAAGCCGGTCATATCAAGAATATCGCAAGCACCGCCGTCGGTTGTGACGCCTGTATTCATAGCACCCAAAAGAAAACGAGTGGCGTCAAGTTTTTTTATTTCGCATTGAAGTCTTTCGGCAAGCTTTCTGCCTGTCGGAGTGCCTTGAAGCGGTTCTTCGTTAAACAGCGAGTACATAACGACAGATGGGTGATTTCGGTCACGCATAACCATATCCTGCACTTGCTTGATACCGTCGGCACTTGAATTAAAGTTACGGTTTTCGTCCATGACAAGAATACCGTATTTGTCACAATAATCGAGTATTTCTGGATTAGGGTTGCCGTGAGCGCAACGGTACGCATTTGAACCCATTTCTTTTAAAAGCTTAATTCTGTATTCGTTTACACTGTTGGGAACGGCAACGCCTACACCGGCATGGTCTTGATGGTTGCAAGTGCCGTACAGCGGAACGTGTCTGCCGTTAAGGAAGAATCCTTTATCTTTGTTAATAGCGATTGTACGGAAACCGAATGTGTTTTTTTGACTGTCAACAAGACTGTCGTTTTCATAAAGTTCGCTGACCATCGTGTATAGGTTAGGCGCGTCAATGTCCCATAAAAGCGGGCTGTATGTCAAAATACTTTGATTGATTTCGGTTTTACTGCCGCCGGCAATCGAGAATACTTTTTCATCTTTGCCGACAATATTATCTTCTTTGTCGAGTATATATGTTTTCAATCTGAAATTTTTGTTTTCATATGATGAATTTTCAATCGTTGTATCTGTAGCCGCGTCCCATACGTCAACTGTTTTTCTTATAGGGTGAACAAACACACCCCAATGTGCGATATGTAACTTGTTTTTCTTGTACAGATTGACGTGACGGTATATGCCTGCTCCCTCATACCACCAACCTTCAATTTGTGTCGCGTCAACGAACACGACAAGGTCGTTCACTTGGTCGCCGTAAAGTGCCATATCTGTCGCATCAACGACAAACGAATTGTAACCGCAGAAATTTCTGCCGATAACGGAGCCGTTTAGATAAACTGTTGCATAGGAAGAAATACCCTCAAATTCGATTAAAATTTGCTTATCTCTGTCACTTTCATCAAGACGAAATCTTTTTGAATACCACGCTTTACCGCGTTTTTTGTATCCTTGCGACGGTCCCCATTTTTCTTCAAATTCATTGTATACCGCCCAGTCATGCGGTAGGTTTACGGTTTCCCAATCGCTTTTGTCAAAATCTGGTGACGCCGCACCGATTGCACCGCCGGCTTTGGCTGCCATATAACATTCTGTATGTGTTTTTGTTTCCGGAAGTTCAAAATCACCGTTGTAGAACTTCCAATCTCTGTCTAAACTGAATTTCTCCATAATATGCTCCTTTTTGTATTTTAATACCGCAAATGCCACCCCTCAGTCGGCAAAGCCGACTGAGGGGTGGTTTAACTAAAACTGATATTACCTTAATTATACCTTTAAAAATAAATATTATCAAGACATATTGACAAAAAAATAAATGTGTAATATAATAACTACAGATGAGATTAGATTAGACGAGAATAAATTTATATTGATATTTCTATGTCTTTTTCTAATACAAGAAAAAGGCTTTTTTGTTTTCACAGAAAAGCCGCCTTAATAAAAATAAGAAAGGCGGGGATTTGATGTTTAATTTAACCGTAGATGAAGTAAAAGAATTGTCAAAAAAGTACAATATGATACCGTTGACGATTGAATGTTATGCCGATATGGATACGCCGATAAGCGTGTTCAAGCGTATGCAGACAGAGAAGGATTGTTTCTTGCTTGAAAGTATCGGTCAAAACCACGTTACAGCGAGATTTTCATTTATAGGAAGAAATCCGTTTATCAGTTTTAAAAGTCTTAACGATGAAATAACAATTTCAGATTACACCGGAAAAACAAATACATATAAAGGCAAGCCGATGGAGGAGCTTGAAAAGCTTATTGAAAAGTACAAAGCACCGAAACTTGAAAATATACCGTCATTTAACGGCGGTGCGGTAGGATTTTTTGCGTATGATATTATACGTCAATATGAACATTTGCCGAACATAAATCAAGATGATTTGCATTTACCTGATATGCACTTTATGTTGATGGACGAGATAATCGCGTTCGACCATATATGTCAAAAGATTGTTACAATAGTAAATATTCACGCAGAGGGTGATATTGAAAATCAGTACAAAAAGGCAACAGGCAGATTACTTGACATTCAGCAGGAAATGACGGACCTTTCGGGACTTATGAAAAAAGAAAAGCGCGAATATCGTTCTTCTTCAAAGATGGTTTCAAATATGACGAAAGAAGAATTTTGTGCGAACGTTGAAAAGGCGAAAGAGTACATCAAAAACGGCGATATATTCCAAGTTGTGCTTTCACAGAGATTTACAGTTGAAACGAATGTAAGTCCGTTCAATACATACAGAGCACTAAGACTTATCAATCCGTCACCTTATATGTACTATTTGAATTTCGGCGATTATCAGATTGCAGGTGCGTCACCTGAAATGCTTGTGAGAGTTGAAAACGGAGTTGTTCAGACAGGACCTATCGCGGGCACACGTCCGAGAGGTAAGACTGTTGAGGAAGATATGGCACTTGAAAAGGAGCTTTTGGCTGACAAAAAGGAAATTGCGGAACATACAATGCTTGTTGATTTGGGCAGAAACGATATAGGCAGAGTCAGCGAGTTTGGCTCGGTAAAGGTTACGCGATTTAAGTATGTGGAGCGTTTTTCACACGTTATGCATATTATAACAGACGTTGAAGGTAAATTAAGAAGTGACAAAACTTGTTTTGATGCACTTGGTTCAACACTTCCCGCGGGAACACTTTCGGGTGCGCCGAAAATCCGTGCAATGGAAATCATTGATGAGCTTGAAAAAACAAAACGTTCAACATACGGAGGAGCAATCGGTTATATCAGCTTTAACGGCAACTTTGACAGCTGTATAACAATTCGTACAGGAGTATTCAAGGACGGCAAGGCATATATCCAAGCAGGCGGAGGAATTGTTTACGATTCTATTCCTGAAAATGAGTATCAAGAGTCAATAAACAAAGCGTCGGCGGTGCTTAGAGCGATTGAGGAGGCAGGTGACATAGTATGATTATAATGATTGATAACTACGATTCATTTACATATAACTTGTACCAATATATCGGTACGATAAATCCCGATATAGAGGTGTATCGAAATGATAAAATAACGGTTGAAGAAGTGCTTGAAAAAAAGCCGAGTCATATTATTTTGTCACCGGGTCCGGGATTTCCGATTGATGCGGGAATATGCGTGGATTTGATTAAGAAAGCGGGAGATATTCCGATTTTGGGAGTGTGTCTTGGACATCAGGCGATAGGCGAGGCGTTCGGCGGTAAGATTGTTCACGCACCGAGAATAATGCATGGCAAGAGTGACGTTGTAACGGTCAATATGGATTGCCCTATATTTGACGGAATAGGTGTAAAAACAGATGTTGGAAGATACCATTCACTTGTGATTGACGAGGAAAGTTTGCCGAATTGTCTTAACATAACGGCAAGAAGTGATGATGATTGTATAATGGGTGTACAACATAATGAACGTCCGGTTTATGGAATACAGTTCCACCCTGAATCGGTACTTACACCCAACGGAATGAAAATGATTGAAAACTTTTTGAATATATAGTTCACAAGAGTGTAGATTGAAAATCTGCACTCTTTTTGCTATAATATAATTAAGGTGATTCGAGTGGACAATACGAAGAAATTTACGAATAAAGCGGACAAATACGTTTCATCACGTCCGTCATATCCGACAAAGCTGATGGATTATTTATACAACGAAGTCGGTTTTTCGGATAAATCGAAGATTGCGGATATAGGTGCGGGAACGGGAATTTTTACAAGACAGTTGCTTGAAAGAGATTCGGACGTTCGTTGTCTGCATCATATTCTCTTACGGCGAATGATGAAAAGTTTGATGAATATGTAAAAGAATTGAATGAATTATTTGACAAATACGAAAAAAAAGGTATTGCGACAGTGCCGAACTACACAGAAGTGTATATTGGTGAAGTATAGTGAATAATACCAAAACAGTATAGTTTCTTACTTTTTTTATAATAAGCTATTTACATAAAAAAATAAATGTGTTATAATATGTATGGATATAGTAAAAACACTAAAAAAAGAGGTTATTTTAACCTCTTTTGGTGTTATTCTTATCGACATCGTAATCTTTTAAAAGTTCGATGAAATCTATCAACATTTTACGTTGCTCAACGGAAAGTGAAGAAACAAGCGGTAAGAGTTGGTTGGAAAAGAAGTAGTCGTTTCCGGATGCACGATCAGATGAGTTGTCAATAAGCATATCAACAGTGACACCCAACGCTTGAGCGACACTGTAGTATTTATCTAAACTTCCTGCTGATCTGCCGTTTTCAAGAGCGGACAAATGATTGGCACTGATGTCTGCAAGTTCGGCTAATTCTTCTTGTGTTTTGTTGATTGAAAGTCTGTAATGTTTTATTCTGCCGCCAACAGTTTTATAGTCGAAAGTCAAACAAAACACCACCTTTAAAATATTATATATATTTTATCATATTTTTTTACCTATTTTAACAAAGGATACTTGTGATTTTTACAAGTATAGTGTGAGAAATATACAAGAGATTATACATATAGGAGGAATTTATTATGGGGTATTGGACTATATTAATATTTTGCAGTGTAGTATTGGCAGTGCTGATAACTGTAACTTGGTATTCGGTTAAGAAACAAAACGACAGAAGTGAGCTTGGTTGTGAGATGGGTGTAATAGTTGCAATTTCTTTTACGGTGTTTGCGTTGGTGCTTGACATACCGAGCGCGATTATGGGCGGTAAGAAAATTTATGTTGATGAATTTCCTCCGACTGTTACTCTGCAATATTTTCAATTTGTTAAAACAGAAAGTGAATATCTTATTTCTTTTAAAAATTTTAACTCTGATAAGTATGAAAAAAATGCGAAATATTGCATTTCATACACAGCACTTACGAAGAATGTGCTTAATATAGAAAAGGTGGACAAATAAAAAGCGTAGCATTTTTCAGCTACGCTTAATTTTTTGTTAGATTTCTTCAATAATAGGCAATATCATAGGACTGCGTTTTGTCTGTTCGTAAATATATTTTGCGACAGACGCTTTCATTGAACTCTTTAGAGTTGACCAATCCATATTACGTTTGCCAAGACAATCCGAAATACTTTCGCCGGCAACGTGTTTAACGCCCTCGATAAGCGATTCGGCCTCGCGTACATACACGAAACCTCTTGAAATAACATCAGGTTTTGAAACGATTTCTTTACTGTCGTGTGATATTGTAACAACGACAATAATAAGTCCGTCCTGTGAAAGATGTTTTCTGTCACGAAGTACGATATTTCCGACATCGCCGACTCCAAGACCGTCGACAAGTATTTTACCTGCCGGAACAGTGCCTGCGATTTTTGCGGTTTTTGAGTCAAGTTCAAGCACCTGACCGTTTGAAAGTACAAAACTGTTCTTTTCCGGTATACCTACTTTTTGCGCAAGTTCCTTGTGAAGAACAAGATGACGGTGTTCACCGTGTACAGGAATAAAGAATTTCGGCTTTGTAAGTGCAAGAATAAGTTTTAATTCCTCTTGACAAGCGTGTCCCGAAACGTGTACTTCCGCAAGTGATTTATAAATCACTTCCGCACCTATTTTAAACAATTCGTTTACGACATTTGAAACCGACTTTTCATTACCCGGAATAGGTGTTGCACTGATTATAATAAGGTCGTCCTTTGTGACCTCGACTTTTCTGTGGTCAGAAAAAGCCATTCTTGTCAGGGCACTCATCGGCTCGCCCTGTGAGCCTGTTGTAATAATAACTACTTGGTTCGGTCTGTATTTTTTTATGTTGTCAATATTGATAAGTACGCCTTCTGGTACTTTCATATATCCGAGAAGAATTGATATTTCAACGATATTTTCCATACTTCTTCCCGAAACTGCTACTTTACGTCCGTTTTTGGCGGCAGCGTCGATAATTTGCTGCACTCTGTGCACGTTTGACGCGAAAGTAGCGACTATAATACGTTTATTACAGCCTTTGAAAATCTGTTCAAATTTTTCACCGACACTTCTTTCACTCATTGCATATCCCGGTCGTTCAACATTTGTACTGTCAGAAAGAACGGCAAGAACTCCTTCTTTTCCGAGTTCACCGAGTCTTGCAAGGTCAATCATATCTCCGACGATTGGAGTAGTATCAATTTTAAAGTCACCCATATGAATAACCGTTCCGACAGGTGTTTTGATTGCAAGAGCAGCAGAGTCTGCTATAGAATGGTTGGTGCGGACAAACTCAACAGAGAAGTTTTGTCCCGCATTAATTACGTTTCCGTACTTTGCACGAACAAGCTTTACGCTTGATAAAAGATTGTGTTCCTTTAATTTATGTTCGACAAGACCGATTGTAAGTCTTGTACCGTAAACAGGAACGTTGATAGCCTTTAGGAAATAAGGCAATCCGCCGATATGGTCCTCGTGACCGTGAGTAAGAAAAATTCCCTTGATTTTTGACCAGTTCTTTTCAAGATAGGTAATATCGTTTATTACCATATCTACACCTGGCATATCATCATCAGGGAAAGCCATACCGCAATCTACCATTATAATTTCGTTTCCGTACTCAAGGGCGGTTAAATTTTTTCCGATTTCATCAAGTCCGCCTAATGGTATGATTTTCAGTTTTTTAGCTTTTGCCACAATTTTACCTCCGTTATTTAATTTTTTCCGACCATTATTACAACAATATTATTATACCACATTTGTCTGACGATAGTCAACATAAATATGGCTACTTGATAAATTAAAGTGTTATAATATAATATGAGAGTATAAATACTGAGTATGTCGACAAAATGTCGACAGCTTAAAAAATTACATCTGTGATGTAATTTATGATTTTTAATGTGGTTAGTACCTCAAACTTTCAAGAACAAAACAGATAAAAACATTCATAAACAATCATTAGAATGTACAATATAACTAAAAGTCAGCGAAATATGTGCAACATATACAATTATTTTGTATATAATTTGTGAATGAATTTGATTGACAATGAGCGAATTTGATTGTATAATACAAATAGAAACAGTCAAAAACGTTCAAACGATAAAAGGAGGCGAGAGAATGTTACTTGAAGAAAGACTTGATGAGATAGTAAAGATAGTAAACGAAAGAGGAAGTATATCTAATCAAGAATTGGTCAAGATGTTTGGTGCATCTGAATCGACAATCAGACGAGATATAACAACTCTTGCCAATGATAACAGAGTTATACGAGTACATGGCGGTGCAATGTCGGTTGTATCGGGCGGAGGAATGGAAGATTCGGAAGTCAGTGCAAGACGTATTCAAAACAGTGATGAAAAAATCAAAATCGCAAAATATGCGGCGTCACTGATAAATGACGGCGACCTTGTATATATTGACGCAGGAACTACCACTGAATATATGATTGAGTATATAACCGCCAAGGACGCAACTTTTGTTACAAACGCTTTATCTCACGCAGTCGGTCTTGCGAGAAAAGGCTTTAAAGTATATATAATCGGCGGACTTATCAAATCGGTGACAGAGGCGATTATAGATTCCGAGGCGATTATATCACTCTCAAAATACAATTTCACAAAAGGCTTTTTCGGAACTAACGGACTGAGCAGTGACAGAGGGTTCACAACTCCCGATGTCAGAGAGGCGGATATTAAAAATTTTGCGATGAGAAGATGTGCAAAGAAATTTGTACTTTGCGATTCGTCAAAATTCAATAAAATATCAAAAGCAACTTTTGCGGCTGGCAGTGACATAACCGTAATAACGGATAAGATAACGGAAAATATTAAAGGATATAATATAAAGGAGGCTGCTCAATTATGATTTATACCATAACATTCAATCCCGCATTGGATTATATAATGGTTGTTCCGTCTTGCAGAAGCGGTGAAGTAAACCGGACGGAATCCGAAAAGATTATGGCAGGCGGAAAAGGTATTAATGTTTCAATTGTGCTGAACAATATGGGTGTCGAAAATACGGCACTTGGCTTTATATCCGGTTTTACGGGCGGTGCGATTGAAAATATACTTGCCGATATGAATTGTAAAACCGATTTTATAAAGCTTGACAACGGTTTTTCGAGGATTAACGTGAAAATAAAATCAGACGCCGAAACAGAAATAAACGGTCAGGGTCCTGATATTTCAGACGGTGCGGTAAAGAAACTTTACGAAAAACTTGACAGTTTGAATGACGGCGATACGTTGGTACTTGCCGGAAGTATTCCGTCATCGCTTTCCGATTCGATTTACTGCGAAATTATGGACTACCTTAAAGATAAAAAATTAAATATAGTCGTTGACGCAACAAAGGACTTGCTTGTGAATGTTCTTAAGTATAAACCGTTTTTGGTAAAACCTAATAATCACGAAATAGGTGAAATATTCGGTGTTGAACTTAAGACGAGAAGTGAAGTTGTTCCGTATGCAAAGAAAATGCAGGAAATGGGTGCGAAGAATGTACTTGTTTCAATGGCAGGCGAGGGTGCGGTGTTCGTTGGTGAAAACGGAGAAGTGTACGAAAGTGAGGCACCTAAAGGCAAATTAGTGAACTCAACGGGAGCAGGCGATTCAATGGTTGCCGGTTTCCTTGCGGGATATATGGAAAAGCAGGATTTTATGTATGCACTTAAGATGGGATTATCGGCAGGCAGTGCAAGTGCATTTTCGGAAAATCTTGCGACCAAAGAAGAAATTTTAAATGTATTTAAAACAATATGAGGAGGTAAAAATTATGCGTATCACAGACTTACTTTCAAAAGAGAGTATCAGACTTGACGGAGTTTCAAGCACAAAAAAAGAAACCATTCGTGCAATGGCAGACCTTATGGAAAAGAGCGGAAAAATATCAGATAAGAATGCTTATGTAGAAGGTTTGATAAAAAGAGAGGAAGAAAGTACGACGGCAGTCGGCGAGGGTATCGCAATTCCTCATTATAAAGGCAGTGCGGTGACAAAACCCGGACTTGCGGCAATGGTAATCAAAAACGGTACTGATTTTGATTCGATAGACGGTGAGCCGGTAAAGCTTATATTTGCAATCGCCGCACCTGATACAAAAGAAAATGTACACCTTGACGTATTGAGTAAACTTTCCGTTTTGCTTATGGACGAAGATTTTTCACAAAAACTTATTAATGCAAAATCGGTAGAGGAATTTATTTCAATTATAGATGACGCGGAAACTGCAAAAGATAATGCTGAATCAGAACAGGTTACTACATCTGATAAGAAAATACTTGCAGTAACTGGATGTCCGACAGGTATAGCTCATACTTATATGGCTGCTGAGGGACTTCAAAAAGCGGCAGAAAAAGCAGGTTGTGCGATTAAAGTTGAAACAAGGGGTTCGGGCGGTGCAAAGAATGTTCTTACCGAATCTGAAATCGCAGAGGCTGATTGCATAATCGTTGCGGCAGATACAAAAGTTCCTATGGAACGTTTTAACGGTAAAAAGGTAATCGTTACACAGGTAAGTGACGGTATTTCAAAGGCTGATGAACTTATCGCAAAGGCACTTGGCGGAAATGTTCCGATATTTACATCAAAGGAAAGTGATGAGGGTGTTTCGGCTAAGTCGGATAATAAAGAGGGAATCGGTCACAGAATTTATAAGCACCTTATGAGCGGTGTTTCGCATATGTTGCCGTTCGTTATAGGCGGCGGTATTCTAATTGCTATCGCATTCTTGCTTGACGACTTTACTATTGATCCGTCAAACTTCGGTATGAATACACCGATTGCGGCATTTTTTAAAACAGTCGGCGGTGTCGCATTCGGTTTGATGTTGCCTGTTCTTGCAGGATTTATCGCATACTCTATTGCGGACAGACCGGGTCTTGCGATCGGTTTTGTGGGCGGTATGCTTGCCTCAACGGGTAACAGTATATTAGAATTTACAAATAGCTACTCAGGCGGAATTAACGGCTATCTTGCAAACACAGTATTCAATTCATCAGGTACAACTGTTTCGGGATTTTTGGGAGCACTTGTTGCCGGTTTTGTTGCAGGATATATTGTACTATTGCTAAGAAAGATATTCTCAAAACTTCCTGAAAGTCTTGAGGGAATTAAACCGACATTGTTGTATCCTGTACTTGGCGTATTCATTATGGGTGCATTGATGTTGTTCGTATTCAATCCGATTATCGGTGTTATAAACGACGCACTTGCAAACCTACTAAACAGCATGGGTTCAGTATCAAAGGTTATTCTTGGTATTGTTCTCGGAGGTATGATGGCTATTGATATGGGCGGTCCTATAAATAAGGCGGCATATGTATTTGGTACAATGTCAATCGCAAACGGCAACTATGATATAATGGCGGCTGTTATGGTTGGTGGTATGGTACCACCTATCGGTATTGCACTTGCAACAACATTCTTTAAAAATCGTTTTTCAAAATCGGAACGTCAGTCGGGTATTACAAACTATGTTATGGGCTTGGCATTCATCACAGAGGGTGCAATTCCGTTTGCGGCAGCAGATCCACTGCACGTAATACCGGCAACAGCAGTCGGTGCGGCAGTAGCAGGTGCATTGTCAATGGTATTCGGATGTACATTGATGGCTCCTCACGGCGGTATATTCGTATTCCCTGTTGTAGGTAACTGGCCTATGTACTTGGTAGCATTAGCGGCAGGTTCGGTTATTACAATGTTTATGCTTGCACTTTTAAAGAAACCTGTATACAAAGAAAATTAATATATAAAGGAGATAAGTATTATGAAAGAATTTAACTACACAATTACAGATCCACAAGGTATTCATGCTCGTCCTGCAGGTGTGCTTGTAAAAGAGGCGGCAAAATATCAGTCAACAATCACTCTTGAAAAAGACGGTAAGACAGGTGATGCAAAGAGAATATTTGCTGTAATGGGTTTGGCGGCAAAGTGCGGTAATACACTTAACGTAAAAGTTGAAGGCCCGGACGAGGACGAAGCTGCAAAGGCTTTGGAAGAATTTTTTAAGGCAAATCTATAATGTTAAAAATGGTGTTGCGAAAGCAACACCATTTTTTTGTCTATATGTGAAATTTTTTTGATAATGTCAAAACAAGTTCTTTGCCGTCATATAACACAAGTGTTATAAAAGAAATTATGCTCAGTGCAATACATATAACCGACGGAATAAGAATTTTTGTGACACCTGTTAGGCACAATATAAACGGTGCAAGTCCGAAAAATATACATATCACAAATGAGAACACATAATCGGGCATTTTAATTTTTAAAATCTTTGTTGCCACGAACAATCCGAGCATTGCCCATGAAAATATTATCGGTATAACGTAATCGACCGACCAGCCGTGCCAGCCTGTGAATTTGTCCCATATTACGCACAATATTGATATTATAACAGCCTCTGCGGCGATATTCTGCGATATGACTTGGCGTTTCTTGATACATATATTTGTCGTAAGCCAGAAGCATATTACACCGAAAAGTACAAACAACGACCAATGACCGCTTTGGGGAAGAAGTATGTTTACGGCAATGCTTATTATCGAAAGTGACGAAGTGACAAGAATTGCAAATTTAAAAATCTTTTCATATTTTTCGTAAAATGATTGTACTTTCGGAAATTCGTAAGGTGTACTTTCGCCTGTCAGCTTGTTTTGGCACAGCGGACAACGCTCAAATTCACCACGCACATCAATTTTACATTTATCACAATGTTTCATTTAATCATTCCTTTCATCGTCGTGTATGTTGGAAGTCAGTTCAACGTCAATACCCCTTGAAGTCAATTCACGGAAAAATCTCATTTCGATATCCGAGCTGATGAATTGAGAAGTAAATCCCAAAGTCAGCTTACCGTCAAACGAGCAAGAACATAATTGAAGTTTGTCGGTGCTGATATATACGTCAAAGCATTTTATAAACTTATTCATATTTTCGGGCATTTTAACTATTCCTATATTTGAAAAAGTTGCCGTGACGGCTCTGCCCGACATTCTGTATGCTATTCTCAAAAAGAAATCTTTCACGACAAGCGGTATAATTCTTGTTATGACATTGTGTTCAACAGCTGAATATGTGTCGATAGTGCCGAGAAGTTTTTCGGCTTTCAGCTTGCTTTTTAATTGAGTGTTTATAACGTCAACCATTGTTTCAAAATCCTCACCGTGCTTTTTTATGTCATACTGAATATATGTCAGACAGAAAAAGTTTCTTGCCGAAACGGATGGGAAGAAGTTGCGAAGATTTACCGGTATAAGTATTGTAATTGGTTTCTTGCCTTTTGAACGTACAGGCATTTCGTCTATGATTGATTTTATAAGTACCGCAGACAAAAACGCAGTTAAAGTTGCATTGTATTTGTGAGATTCTTCAAGTACTTTCTTTACGTCAACCATACCGTTTATGACTTTTAATTTGTCGTCGGGATATTTTCGTCCTACAATTTTGTATGCAACAGGGTTATTTTCTTGCTTTGAAGAAATTTTGCCGGAATAGTATTTTGAAAAACTGTCATCACTTTTTTGTGTGCTTGATGCGTCATAATCAACTCCGCTGTCTTCAACATTTTCCGCAAGTGTAAGGTAGTTTGATACAAGTGTTTTAAGAAAATTCATCGCACCTGTGCCGTCTGTCAAAACGTGAAAAACTTCGAGATTTATTCTGTTTCTGTAGTAAGTCACTTCAAATAAAAGCTTGTGATTGTTCCTCTGGTATATAAGCGAACATGGGATTTTATATTCTTCGCGTACAATCGGTTTTATATCCGATTCCTCAAGGTAATACCAAAAAAGTCCACGCCTTAATATACTTTTGAAAATATCAAATTCCTCCAATGTATCTTCAGTGGCTTTTTGCAAAAGGTCTTTGTTTACTGTTTTGTATAATTCGCAGGAAAATCTGAATACCTGCGTATCTTTTTTGGACTGCGCCGCCGGAAATATCTTGGCGGCATTGTCAAGTTTATTCCATTCACTTTTCATAAATGTAACCTCATTTCTTATGTCTGTTTTATTATATCACAGTTCAAAAATAATAAAAAGTGTTTTCGACAAAGGTTATCAAAATTTAACAAAGGAAATTTATTACAAATAATAGAAATATAAAAAGATAACATTTATATACAGGAGGAAGAAAATATGGAGTTAATGTTAATGGGCAGGTACAGATTGCTGATTATAAAAATTTTCGGCGAACTTGACCAGCATAAAGCGTCGTCGGTAAGAGAAAATGCGGACAGGGAACTTGGCAGAACGGGGGCGGTTAATGTCGCGTTTAATTTTGAAAATGTGACTTTTATGGACTCGTCGGGTATCGGCGTTATTATGGGACGATACAAGACAGTTACGGCACTCGGCGGAAAGGTTATCATATACGGTGCGTCTGATGAGGTGAACAGACTGATTGAAATGTCGGGTATAAAGAGTATCGTAACGGTAGCCGACAACCTTGAAAACGGTGTAAAGGAGGCGGGCATTGATGTACAGTAACATTATGGAAATAAAATTTCCGAACAAAAGCGATAACGAAAGATTTGCAAGGTCGGTTGCGGCGGCATTTGTGCTTGAACTTGATCCGACAGTAGATCAAATTTCAGAAATAAAAACGGCTGTTTCGGAGGCGGTTACAAATGCGATAATTCACGGCTATGATGAAAAAGACGGAATTGTAACGATGTCAGGAAGTATAGAGGACGATACGGTGACTTTTTCCGTATCGGATGACGGAGTGGGAATACCGGATATTTCAAGAGCGAGAGAACCGCTTTTCACAGGTAAACCCGAAATGGAACGCAGCGGAATGGGTTTTACGATAATGGAAACGTTTATGGACAGTATCGAAGTCCAAAGTGAAGTAGGAAAAGGCACACGCATTACTATGACAAAAAAGTTAAAGTAGGTGATGTGTTATGCGAGATAATACTGCTTTGATTGAACGCGTGCGAGAGGGGGACAAGCAGGCAGAAAACAGAATGGTGGAAGAAAATATGGGCCTTGTATACAGTATTGCAAGACGATTTTTAAATCGCGGATATGATGCGGAAGATTTGACGCAAATCGGCGCGATAGGACTTATAAAGGCCGTAAAGAAATTCAATCCCGAATTTAACGTGCAATTTTCTACATACGCAGTACCGATGATAACAGGTGAAATAAAACGTTTTTTGCGTGATGACGGTGCCGTTAAAATAAGCAGAACGTTAAAGGAAAATGCAATGAAAGGCTGGCGGTGTGAAGAACTGTTAAGACGAAAACTGAACAGACAGCCGACAATAAACGAAATTTCAAAAGAAAGCGGAATTGATGCCGAAAGTCTTATCGAGGCGTTCGAGGCAGCAACACCGCCCGAAAGTATTTATGAAAGTGTTTACGATAACGGTGATAAAGAAATTCGCTTGCTTGATACAATTACAGGTGAAGAAATTGAGGACGGAGTTATAAATAAAGTTATGATTGACGATATTTTGAGCCGTCTTACAGAACGTGAAAAAGAAATAATTCTGCTTAGATATTTCAGAGGCAAAACACAATCTGAGATTGCCAAGATAATCGGAGTGTCGCAGGTGCAGATTTCAAGAATTGAGAAAAAAGCAATAGAACGTATAAGAGGAGAAATGCCATAGAAAAACGCACTCTGTAAAGAGTGCGTCAGCGTGTAGACAAAAGTGTCTACACGCTGGCAGAGGTCGAGAAATTAGTTCGGATTTTGCGAAAATGAACTCGTCGGCGTACGTTTGTACGTTAGAGTTTATTTTCGCAAAAAGTGCACAGGCAAGCCGTATATCGAAGATAGGCTTGCCTGTTGCTTTTTATAGCTATAAATTAAACTTTAAAATATAAAAATAATATATTGCACGTTCCGGACAATTTGTCGACAGTCTGACGCACTCTGTAAAGAGTGCGTTTTTTATATTTTAGCGTCTGTCTGCCGGTGTTGTTGCAGTCGGTGTCTCTGTTGAAACAGGTGTGACAGTTGCAGTCGGTGAATCAGTTGCGGTTGGTGTACCTGTAACTGTAGGAACATCTGTCGGTGTCGGTGACGCAACCGGTTTTGTCAAAACGATTTGAGATACAAGTGAAATCGGTTGACTTCCTATGTTCCATACGAATGCTTTCAGCATTTGTGAATCATCGTGTGCGCTTACAGAAACAGGTTCTGTGTACGGAACAGCTTTTAAGCCTATAAGAATGTTATTTTCGTCAAATTCGGCTACGTACAAAATAGGTGTATCTGTTGTTTCAAGTTTTTTGTCAACAGATATAGTATAAGTTCCGTCATCTTTAGGTGTGATTTTCGATTCGTATGCTATAACAGGTTTTGGTACTTCCGTAACGGTCGGTGTTTCTGTAGGAACAGGTGATGCTGTAACAGTCGGTGTTTCTGTAGGAACAGGTGATGCTGTGACAGTCGGTGTTTCTGTAACAATCGGTGTTTCGGTTGGTTTAGGGGCAGCTATAATTGTTATAAATGATTCAACTCCGTTCATTAAATTTGTAGTATACTCGGCACACAAATTACCGTCTTTGACTGTGAGACCAAACAAATATGTTTTTGAAATGTCGGGAATTTCCGTATATTCATATATTTCTTTTGCTGTATTTGTTTTTGTGTCAAATTCAAAAACTTTATTCGGTGAGTTAAAATACAATTTTCCGCTATAAGCAACAGTAACATTAAAATGTGATGAATATGCAGATTTATTATCACCGTATACGCACCAATAATATTTTGAAGTATCTTTATAAACTGGTGTAAAAGTATTTGTCGATAAATCTAAAGCGGAAAGTTCATTTTTATCATTGAAACAATAGATTTTTCCATCTAAAAAACTTACAGATCCTGATACGTTATGAATAATTGAATCTTTATAAGTGTCATCTTCTGCTGTTATAACCGGTTCACCATACCAAGTGTTTACGTTCCAAGTGCGGTGAATATCTTGTTCTTCAACATATAATCCGCCGTTTGAACTTGATATCGAAGAGGCTGAAACAGCTTTCAATTCTTCATCGCTCAAAAGAAAATATGTGTGATTTGCGAGTGATGATAAATTCGGTGTAGGGTCATCTGAAGTTAAATCTAAGTTGTACCATTTACCGTCTACTTTTACTTTGTTCCATATATGATTGCACGCATCGCTCGGAACTGTTGTACATTCTATTTCAAAATATTTATTCATGATGTACATAAATAAATATGAATATCCTTGGCAAACGCATTTCTTATCTCTTACTGCCGTGTAAAGATTGCGGTTTTGATAAGACATATCATATTCATAATGAGATGTGATATAATCATGAACAAAAAGCACTTTTTCAAGCTCTGTTGCGTCTTTCGGAACAGATGATACAATTTCATTGCATTCATCATCAATCAATTTTTGAGCTTTCTTTATTTCGTCTTTTTCCATAGTGAAAGGGTCTTTGATTATTATTTCCGAAATTGTCTGACCGTCTGCTGTTTTATAAGAAAATTGACGTAAATTGACATAAAATAATTCGGGATGCTCATATTGTATTGCTTTAGGTAAAGAATCAATAAGTTCTTGAATGTTATCCAAAGGAATGTTGTATTTTTGAATATCAGATTCCGTTTTTAGGTTATTTAAGTCTGAAATAATATCTTCAACCGCCGATTTTTCATTTTCGGAAATTTTAACCGAAGTATCGGCGAACATTGTAATTTCTTCATTATTAAAATATCCGCTGTAAGTGTCCTCCGCTATTGCGATTGACGGCGTTATAAGTACTGTCATTATAAGCAAGCATATAAATTTTTTTATATTTTTCATGATAACATCTCCTAAAAATGACTTTTTATATAATATATTATATACCTAATTATATAAAAAGTCAATAAAAATACAAAGCGGGTACAAGTATTATGTAGAAATTGCACAAATAAATGAATAAAATTTAGCATTTTGCATATTGCACTGTGCGTAGAATTAAATTAAAATTAGTCTTGACAAACTTTTTTAGGTGTGTTACAATATTTACAACGAGCAAAGGTGTTTCGTCCTCATAGGATAGAAGCACCTTTTTTGCATATTAGGACGATTTATATATTATATATTATTGAATTTAGAAAGGAAAGTTCGTTATGTTGACAAAACAAGATATTTTCGATTTGGTCGAAGAAGAGGACGTAAGATTTATTCGTTTGCAATTTACGGATATGCTTGGAACAATGCGTAATCTTGCGATTACAACTTCAAGACTTGAGGACGCACTTGATAATCTTTGTATGTTTGACGGTTCGTCAATTATGGGATTTGTCGGTGTTGAAGAAAGTGATTTATATTTACATCCCGACTTTGACACATTTGAAATTTTCCCTTGGCGACCGCATCAGGGAAAGGTCGCAAGACTTATATGCGATGTTTATAAGCCTGACGGTACACGTCTTGAAAGTGACCCGAGATACATTCTGCAAACGGTTGTTAAAGAAGCGGAAGAAATGGGTTACAAATTTAATGTGGGACCTGAATGTGAATTCTTCCTGTTTAACACGGACGAACGCGGTAATCCTACGACAGAACCGCATGACAATGCGGGTTATTTTGACTTAGCACCGCTTGATAACGGCGAAAACTGCCGCCGTGAAATATGTCTTACTCTTGAAGATATGGGATATAAAATCGAGGCGTCACATCACGAAATGGCACCGGGTCAGCACGAGATTACATTCAGATATGACGACGCATTAAAAACCGCGGACAGAATTGTTACATTCAGAACGGTTGTAAAAACTATTGCAAAACGTAACGGACTTCACGCAACATTTATGCCGAAACCAATTGCGGGAGTAAGCGGTAGCGGAATGCACCTTACAATGTCGCTTGAAAAAGACGGTAAAAATGTTTTCTATAATGAAAATGATTCGTCAAAGCTTTCCGATACGGCACATAAATTTACGGCAGGATTATTAAAATATACACCGGATATGGCGTGTTTTACAAATCCGACGGTAAATTCATATAAGAGATTTATACCGGGATATGAGGCACCTTGCTATATTTCTTGGTCGGAAAGCAACAGAAGTTTGCTTGTAAGAGTACCGTCATCGAAAAAGCCCGGTGACGCAAGAATTGAACTTCGTTCACCCGATCCGACAGCTAATCCGTATCTTGCACTTGCGGCTTGCCTTAAAGCCGGTTTGAAAGGCATAAAAGATAATGAAACACTTCCGCCGAGTATTGACGTTAATATCTACAATCTTTCGGATAAAGAACGTGAGGCACTCGGAGTCAAGAGTTTGCCGATAAGTCTTAACGAGGCGATTAAGATTGCAAGAAAGTCCGAATTTATCAGCGAATTGCTTGGTGATAAATTCGCGTCAAGCTATTTTGAAGCTAAGGAAGAAGAATACGGAGAATATCGTCGTACCATAAATCAGTGGGAAATTGAAAAATATTTAATTGCTTATTAATTAAAAACAATTTCCTAAAAAGGAGGGACGGCGGTGGACAGAGTAGTATTGGCTTTTTCAAAAGACGAAACAGCTGACAAAATAAAGATGATGCTTGACGGCAGCGGCTATGATGTTTACACTGTCTGTCACTCAAAAGCAGAACTTTTAAGAACTGTATCCGATATGGACGAAGTGCTTATAATTATGGGATATAAACTTCCCGACGGAACTGTCGATGATGTTTATGACGATCTTATGGAAGGTCAGAAACTTATGAGCATAGTCAAAGCCGAAAGGCAGAGCAGTATATATAATCAAGATATTTTTGTTGTAACACTTCCTTTGAACAGACAGCTTTTAATAAATTCCGTAGAAACTTTTGTCGGAATTATCGAAAGAAGAAAGCACAGAGCAAAACGTACACCGGAAGAAGAAAAGATAATTCGTGACGCAAAAGCATATCTTATGGAAACACACAGAATGTCGGAGGAACAGGCACATCGATTTATACAAAAAAGAAGTATGGATACAGGTGCGAAGTTTATTGATACGGCAAGAATGATTTTAAATATTTAATGGAGATGAAGTAAATGCAGACATTTAAGTTTTCAAAAATGCACGGTGCAGGAAACGATTACATATATGTAAATTGTTTTAAGGAGAAAGTCGAGAATATAAACGAAACGGCTAAAGCCGTAAGTGACAGACATTTCGGTATCGGTTCGGACGGACTTGTTTTGATATGCCCGTCTGATGTGGCTGATTTCAGAATGGATATGTACAACAGTGACGGCTCACAAGCTGAAATGTGCGGAAACGCAACGCGTTGTGTCGGTAAGTATGTGTACGACAGAGGTCTTACAGACAAGACACAGATTACTCTTGAAACGTTGGCGGGTATAAAAATTCTTGACCTAAATGTTAAAGACGGAGAAGTGCAGACTGTTCGCGTAAATATGGGCAGTCCGGAACTTGTTCCGAAAAATATTCCGATTGACTCAAATCTTGACAGATTTATAAGTGAAGATGTTGAAGTTGACGGAAAGGTCTATAAAGTTACAGGCGTGTCAATGGGTAATCCTCATGCGGTTACATTTATTGACGATACGGACAGTCTTGAAATAGAAAAAATCGGACCTAAGTTTGAAACGCATAAATTGTTCCCAAAGAAAATCAATACAGAGTTTGCACAGATAGTTGACAGAAACACTATAAAAATGCGTGTTTGGGAACGCGGTGCAGGTGAAACACTTGCCTGCGGTACAGGTGCTTGTGCAACAATGGTTGCGGCAAATTTAAACGGGCTTGTTGATGACGAGGCTGACCTTGTACTTTTAGGCGGTACACTTCATATTAAGTGGGATAAAAATGAAAATAAAGTATATATGACAGGTCCGGCAAAGTTTGTATTTGACGGAACAATAACTATATAAGAGCCTGTCGACAAAATGTCGACAGCTCCAAACTGATAAATTTGAACATAGAACAGAAAGGAACAAATAAAAATGGCAAAGGTAAATGACAATTATTTAAAACTACCGGGAAGTTACTTATTCTCGACAGTCGCAAAAAAGGCGGCTGCATATACAGAGGCAAATCCAGACAAAGAAGTTATCAAGATGAGCATAGGCGACGTTACAAAGCCGTTGGCTCCTGCGGTAATTGAGGCAATGCACAAGGCAGTTGACGAAATGGGTACGGCAGAGGGATTTCACGGCTACGGTCCTGAGCAAGGTTATGATTTCTTGAGAAACAAGATTGTTGAAAAGGATTATGCGGCAAGAGGTATTGACGTAAAGGCTGATGAAATATTCGTTTCAGACGGTGCAAAATCAGACTGCGGAAATATCGGAGATATTTTCTCTGTTGACAATAAAGTTGCAGTTTGCGATCCTGTTTATCCTGTGTACGTTGATACGAATGCTATGGCAGGCAGAGCAGGTGACTTTACAGACGGTAAATGGAATAATCTTGTATATATGCCTTGCAAGGAAGAAAACGGATTTATGCCGCAACTTCCGGAAGAAAAGGTTGATATAATTTATCTTTGTTTCCCAAATAACCCAATCGGTGTTGCGGCAACACGGGAACAGCTTAAACCGTGGGTTGAATATGCAAAGAAGAATGATGCGGTTATTCTTTACGACAGTGCGTATGAGGCATTTATTACAGACCCTGACGTACCGCACAGCATTTATGAAATTGAGGGTGCAAAAGAAGTTGCGATTGAATTCAGAAGTTTTTCAAAGACAGCCGGATTTACGGGTACAAGATGTGCATACACTGTTGTACCGCACGAATTAAAGGTTGACGGAGTTGAACTTAACGGATTGTGGAACAGACGTCAATGCACAAAGTTTAACGGTGTACCGTATGTAATTCAACGTGCGGCAGAGGCTGTTTATACAGACGAGGGATATAAACAGACAAGAGAGGCTGTTGCATATTATCTTGAAAATGCGAAAATTATCCGCGAATCGCTTACAGAGGCAGGCTTTACGGTTTACGGCGGTGTGAATGCTCCGTACATCTGGGCAAAGACACCGAACGGTATGAAATCATGGGATTTCTTTGATAAATTACTTGAAGAAACAGGCGTTGTAACAACACCGGGTTCGGGTTTTGGACCGAGCGGTGAGGGATACGTAAGATTTACAGCATTCTCAACTAAGGAAAATACCATAAAAGCAATGGAAAAAATCAAAGCAATTTTGTAAAATATTTAGTAGACAAAACAAAAATAATGTGCTATAATAAGTTTACACAGGATAACAAAATAATTTTTTGACGAAACAAAGGCGTTTCGATCGGTACATATCAATTTATGGATTGGTATGTTCTGATTGAAACGTCTTTTTTGTTCGGCGGAATACAGCGAAAGGATTGAAAAAAATGGAGTATAATGGATTACCCGAAAAACAGGGCCTTTATGACCCGCAATTTGAGCATGATGCCTGCGGAATCGGTTTTATTGCAAATATCAAAGGAAAAACTTCTCACGGCATTATTAATCAGGCAATTCAGATATTGAAAAACCTTGCACACAGAGGCGGTGTCGGCAGTGAGCCTGATACAGGTGACGGTGCCGGTATTTTAATTCAAATGCCTCATGCCTTCATGAAAAAGGTTTGTAAGAATGAAGGGATTAAGCTACCTAAAAAGGGTGATTACGGCGTTGGTATGCTGTTTTTATCGCCGGATAAGGATACAAGAGAAGAAAGTCTTGAAAGACTTACAAAGATTATTGACGGTGAAAAGCAGAAACTTCTCGGTATAAGAGAAGTGCCTGTTTATGACGTATGTATCGGTAACAGTGCCAGAGAGGCAATGCCGCATATCGTGCAGGTGTTTATCGGCAAAGGTGACGAAAGCCTTGATGCAGATTCATTTGAAAGAAAGCTTTATATTATCGGCAAGCTTGCAGAAAAGGAAATCAGAAAGAGCGGTCTTGACAACTATTTCTATTTCGCATCACTATCTGCAAGAACGGTTGTATATAAAGGTATGCTTACACCTGACCAAGTTAATGAATTTTACCTTGACCTTAAAGATGTGGATATGGAAACGGCAATCGCACTTGTGCACTCACGTTTCTCAACCAACACATTCCCGTCATGGGAAAGAGCACATCCGAACAGATACATTATCCATAACGGCGAAATCAACACTATCCGCGGTAATGTAAACTGGGTTAAGGCAAGAGAAAGAATGTTCGCAACACCTGAATTTGAGGGTGATATGGACAAGATTTTACCTGTTATCAATGAGGACGGTTCTGATTCCGCAATGCTTGATAACTATTTGCAGTTCCTACATCTTTCGGGATTCTCACTTCCGAGAGCCGTAATGATGACAATCCCTGAACCTTGGGAAAATAATGCGGATATGGACCCTGCAATGAAAGCATTTTATGAGTATCACTCATGTATCACAGAGCCTTGGGACGGCCCTGCGGCTGTTGCATTTACAGACGGACGTTATGTCGGTGCAACGCTTGACAGAAACGGTCTGAGACCTGCTCGTTACTACTTGACCTCTGACGATATGATTATTCTTTCATCTGAAGTCGGTGTAACAGATGTTGACGAGTCTACTATTATAAAAAAAGAACGTCTGCATCCGGGTAAAATGCTCCTTATCGATACAGAAAAGGGCAAGATCATTTCAGACGAAGAAATCAAAAAGGAAGAGGCACTTCACAAGCCATATGCAGAGTGGGTAAAGAAAACCCTTGTTGAGATTGACAATCTTCCTCTTAATACAGATAAAAATGGCGACACATGGCACGATTTGGTGCATAAATTAAAGGACAACGCAAAAGGCAATGTCAACGAACATTTGCTTTTGAAGAACTTTATCGTTCTTGAAAATATGTTTGTAAATCGCGAAAACAGTGAGGACAAACTTTCTTTGCTTACACGTCAAAAGGCATTCGGCTATACTTGGGAGGATGTTAACACAACGATTAAATCAATCGTTGAAAAGGCTGACGATCCAATCGGTGCAATGGGTGCGGATATTCCGCTTGCAGTATTGTCGGAAAAACCGCAGCTTTTGTATAACTACTTCAAACAACTGTTTGCACAGGTAACAAACCCTCCTATTGACGCAATTCGTGAGCAGATTGTTACTTCAACATACACACTTTTTGGTTGTGAACAAAACCTTTTGACATCATCTGAATTGAACTGTCGTAAGGTCAGAGCGTTAAGTCCTATTTTAACAAACGAAGAACTTGAAAAATTAAGAAACATTGACCTTGAGGGATTTAAGTCAATAACGATTCCGTCATTGTTTAATGTAAAGCAGGAAAACGATATGGAAACCGCTATGGATACAATATTCGAGGCGGCTGATATAGCAATCGAAAACGGATACAATATAATCATACTTTCGGATAAGGGAGTAGATAAAGACAAAGCACCTATCCCTGCACTTCTTGTTGCATCCGGACTTCATCATCACCTTATCAGAAAAGGTACAAGAATGAAAGTATCTATCGTTCTTGAATCGGGTGAGCCGAGAGAAGTACACCATTTCGCATGTCTTGTAGGTTACGGCGTAAACGGTATCAATCCGTATATGGCATATGAGGCTATTAAGGAGCTTTCGGACGAAAAACTTCTTGAATATTCATATGAGGACGGCGTAAAGAGATTTAACAAGGCTTGTACAAAGGGTATTGTTAAGATTATGTCTAAAATGGGTATCTCAACAATTCAGTCATATCAAGGCGCACAGATATTTGAAGCACTTGGTATATCGGAAAGCGTTGTAAACAAATACTTTACAGGTACAACAACAAGAATAGGCGGAATGGGTATTGAGCATATCCAAAAGGAAGTGCTTTTAAGACACGCAGAGGCTTTTGATAAAGTAAACGGTAAAAAGGCACTTAAAACAGGCGGTGACTATAAGTGGAGAGCAAAGGGCGAATACCATATGTTCAACCCTGAGTCAATCTACAAATTACAAATGGCTTGTCGTACAGGTAACTACAAGCTTTATAAAGAATATGCAAAGGAAATGGACGAACATCAGCAACATCAATGCACAATTCGCGGTATGCTTGATATTAAGACGATTGATAAGCCAATCGCAATAGATCAGGTTGAAAGCGTGGAAAGCATTGTTAAGCGTTTCAAGACCGGTGCTATGTCATACGGTTCAATTTCACAGGAAGCACACGAATGTCTTGCAATCGCCATGAACAGACTTGGCGGTAAGTCAAACAGCGGTGAGGGAGGTGAAAACCCTGAAAGATATATTCCTGATGAAAACGGTGACAGCCGTAGCAGTGCTATTAAGCAAGTTGCATCGGGACGTTTCGGTGTTCATATTCACTACTTGCAGAATGCAAAAGAAATTCAGATTAAAATGGCACAAGGTGCTAAACCGGGTGAGGGCGGACATCTTCCGGGCGGTAAAGTATATCCTTGGATTGCAAAGGCAAGACATTCAACTCCGGGTGTCGGTTTGATTTCGCCACCTCCGCATCACGATATATATTCAATCGAAGATTTGGCACAGCTAATTCATGACCTTAAAAATGCAAACCGTGACGCAAGAGTAACAGTTAAACTTGTTTCTGAAGCAGGTGTCGGTACTATTGCAGTCGGTGTTGCAAAGGGCAGAGCAGATGTTATTTTGGTATCGGGCTATGACGGCGGTACAGGTGCCGCACCAAAGACAAGTGTGCGTCATGCAGGTTTGCCTTGGGAACTTGGCGTTGCCGAAACACATCAGGCACTTTTGATGAACAATCTAAGAAACAGAGTTGTAATCGAAACAGACGGTAAACTTTTGACAGGTCGTGACGTTGCGGTAGCGGCACTTTTGGGAGCAGAGGAATTTGGTTTTGCGACAGGTCCGCTAATCTCAATCGGTTGTGTAATGATGAGAGTATGTAACCTTGATACTTGTCCTGTCGGTGTTGCCACACAAAATCCTAAATTGAGAAAGCGTTTCTGCGGTAAGCCTGAATTTGTTGAGAACTTTATGCGTTTTATCGCACAGGATTTGAGAGAGTGGATGGCTAAAATCGGTGTTAAGACTGTTGACGAAATGATTGGTCACGTTGAAAGACTCAGCCAAAAGACTGTTTCGGGTAACTGGAAAGCAAAAGAAGTAGATTTGTCATCACTATTGTATCAACCGAAAATCTGTTCAAACGATTATGAGAGATACCATAATGAAATGCAGGATCACGAGCTTTACAAAACTCTTGATATGAACACATTATTGAAACTTTGCGAACCGGCGATTAAAGACGGTAAGAAGATTGAGGCAAAACTTGAAATCACAAATATCAATCGTGTAACAGGTACAATTCTTTCATCTGAAATCGCAAGAGCACACGGAGAGGAAGGACTTCCTGAAGACAGCATTAAATTGAACTTTGTCGGAAGTGCAGGTCAGAGTTTCGGTGCATTCTTGGCACCGGGCGTTACAATGAAACTTGAGGGTGACAGTAACGACTATATCGGTAAAGGTCTTTCCGGCGGTAAGATAATTGTTGTACCGCGTAAAGAGGCTAAATTTGTTCCGAGTGAAAACGTTATTATCGGTAATGTTGCATTCTACGGTGCTATTAAAGGTGAGGCATATATCAGAGGTACGGCAGGCGAACGTTTCTGCGTAAGAAATTCGGGTATGACTGCGGTTGTCGAGGGTATCGGCGACCATGGCTGTGAATATATGACAGGCGGTTGTGTTGCCGTAATCGGTAAGACAGGCAGAAACTTTGCGGCAGGTATGTCCGGCGGTATTGCATATGTATATAACAAGGACGGTTCACTTGACAAAAACTGTAACAAGGAACTTGTGGGACTTGAAACATTGTCAGAGAAGGATATTGCAAAGCTAAAGGAAATGCTTGAAAATCACGTTAAATATACGGGCAGTGACGTTGCGGAAAATATGCTTAATAACTGGTCGGAAGAAGTAAAGAATTTTGTTAAGGTAATTCCGAACGACTATAAGAAAGTTATAACTGTTCTTGATGAAGAACTTGAAAAGGGAACAGACAGAGATGAGGCAATGCTTATTGCATTTGAAAATGTAACGGGCAAAAAAGTAGAAATAGCGTAATAAGTTTGATATATCGTTCGGACTTATACAGTCCGAACGGTAACTCTTACAGAAAGGATTTAAAATCATGGGAAAACCAACAGGATTTTTAGAATATCAAAGACAACTTCCTAAGGACAGACCTCCAAAGGAAAGAATGAAAGATTGGGACGAATTCCATACACATTTTGACCTTGCTCAGCTGCAGCTTCAAGGTGCAAGATGTATGGACTGCGGTGTACCGTTTTGTCACACAGGTAAGCAAATCGGAAGAACGTCAATCGGCTGTCCTTTAAATAACCTTATACCGGAATGGAACGACCTTGTATACAGAGGTGATATGGACGAGGCATACAGACGTCTTTCGCTTACAAACAACTTCCCTGAATTTACAGGCAGAGTATGTCCGGCACTTTGCGAGGGTTCTTGTACACTCGGTATGCACGACCCTGCCGTTACGATTAGAAATATTGAGTGCCATATTATAGATACAATGTTTGCGGAGAATAAAGTAAAGCCGAGATTACCTGAAAAGTCAACTGAAAAACGTGTCGCGGTAGTCGGCAGCGGTCCGTCGGGATTGGCTTGCGCAGACCAGCTTAATCAAATGGGTCACAGAGTTACTGTATTTGAAAGAGCCGACAGAGCGGGCGGACTTTTGATGTACGGTATTCCGAATATGAAACTTGACAAGAAAGTCGTAAACCGCAGAGTTGAACTTATGGAAAAAGAGGGCGTTGTATTTAAACTTGACACCGAAATCGGTAAAAATTATCCGGCTGTTAAACTTGTAAATGAATTTGACGCGGTTGTACTTTGCACAGGTTCGACAAAACCGAGAATGCTTACTTGCGAAGGTGCGGACTTAAAGGGTGTGCATTATGCGGTTGATTTCCTTAAGGCTAATACAAAGAGTTTGCTTGACTCAAATCTTGAGGACAGAATGTTCATAAGTGCCGAAGGCAAAAACGTAATTGTTGTCGGCGGCGGTGATACGGGTACAGACTGCGTGGGTACATCAATCAGACATGGCTGCAAAAGCGTTACACAGCTTGAAATTATGCCTGAACTTTCAGAGGAAAGAATGCCGAATAATCCGTGGCCGGAGTGGCCGAGAATCAAAAAGACTGATTACGGTCAAGAGGAGGCTATCGAGCTTTACGGCAAAGACCCAAGAGAGTATCTTACAACGGTTACAAAAATCGAGGGTGACGATATGGGCAATGTAAAGGCTGTTCATACCGTTGAGGTTGATTGGTCAACAGGTGCTCCTGTTCCTGTTAAGGGTACTGAACAGGTAAGACCTTGCGAACTTGTTCTTATTGCAATGGGATTTTTAGGACCTGAACAGGAACTTTTAAAACAGCTTACTCTTGATGTTGACGGAAGAAGCAACATTCTTGCCAAGGAAGAGGACCACAAGACAAGTCTTAGAGGCGTGTTTGCGGCAGGTGACTGTCGCAGAGGTCAGAGTCTTGTTGTATGGGCAATCAGAGAGGGCAGACAGGCGGCTGACGCAGTGGATAAATTCCTGATGAAATAAGTAATACGCGAAAACAGACAAAATTCTTGCGATTTTGTCTGTTTTTTTAATGCGTTTTTTAAAATACACAGTTTTTCTCTTGAAATTCCATATAGAAAATGGTAAAATAAAATTAATACATATATAGAGAGACTGTCGACATAATGCCAACAGCTCCAAAAATCGTATCTTACGATGTAATTTTTGAGTGTTTAAAGTAGACAAAACCAAAACGGTTTTATCTAATATGATAGAATGGAATGAAAACTATGAATAAGCTAAGAAAACTCAACAGTAAATATATGTTTCTGATTCTTGTGTTTATTATTTGTTTTATAGGTTTGTTTGTGTATCTAAAAGGAGATATGTACAAATGCAAAATACTTTCGGAAGATGAATTTGCAACTTTGAAGACGTGGACCGTTGAAAAAGATAATTCAAAAGTGATTTTACCTTGTGGGTTTAAATATACGGGAGAACCGATTGTATTGACGAAGAAGATTGACAAAGTGAATGTGTTTGATGATTCGCAGTATTTAATGGTTATGTCGAGGTATTTTGATTATACCGTTTATGTGGATGACACAAAGCTTTTTGATTTGACCACTCCTCAAAACGGTTTTTCAAAAACTATGGGTACACAGCTTAGGCTTGTCAGAATCGGAAAAGATTTAAACGGAAAAACGATAAAATTAGAAATACGACCTCTTTTGGGAGATCATATACAGTATTCCGTTGCACCTATGATGATAGGCACCAGGTCGGATATAGTATGGCATATATTAAAATCCGAGCAGTCGGAAGTTATTACAGCTGTATTAATTATAATATTCGGTTTTGTACTCTTGCTGTTGGCAATAATAATACGGTGCAGTGAGTATGAGGATGACGAGAGCGGTAAAATGTTTTACCTTGGTATGATTTCCGTGATATGCGGCATATATCTTGCCTGTCAGTTTAAAGTGTCGCATATTATTGCACCTAACGGGTATCTGCCGTATTATTTTGAATTTACGTCATTAATGCTTATCAGTGTAGCTGTATCGTTATTTATACGAACTAACGTGGATGGCGTTATTAAAAAATTGTATACCTCAATGTCATGCATATTTGTTTTGAATGTGCTCGTACAGACGTTTTTGAATTTTGTATTAAAAATCGATTATAAGATGATGTTGTTTGTAACGCATATTCTTATCGGCTTATTCGGGATATTGATTTTATCAACAATGATTATTTTTTACAAAAAGAAGAGTATACAATATATGTTGATATCAATTATGTTCCCGATTGTAGGAAGTATTATTGATATAGTGAGATTGTATCGGATCAGCGATGACAAAACGATATATTTCTTCTCAATGGGGCTGTATATATTTGTATTAATGCAGGTAATACGGACGATACGACAGTATATGGCAAAAAGCAGAAGTCACCTTAAAGCGGAGGTTTACGAACATCTTGCATTTACGGACGGACTTACCGAGCTTAACAACAGACTGTCTTTTGAAAACGATATAAACGAATGTATCGGCAACAACAGACCGGCTTGTATATCTATTGATTTAAACAATCTTAAACGTGCTAACGATACAATGGGACACAGTGCCGGAGATGTTCTTATAAGAGGTATTGCGACAGTACTTCGTGAGGCAGTCGGAAATGAAGGTAAGATATACAGAATCGGCGGCGATGAATTTGTAGTGTTGATTCACGACATTACCGATGACGGCATAGAAAAAGTGCTTAAACGCATTGAGAAGTGCAGAGTAAAATACAATGAAGAAAATAATGTGAATTTGGATTTTGCAAGGGGTGTATCGTTGTATACGGAGGGTGATACGACTTTTGAAAATCTTGTCGCAAGAGCCGACGCGGAAATGTACAGAGATAAACGTCTTACAAAGAAAGGACGCAGGGATGATTATGAGTGATAAAAGACTTAAAGTCTGTTTGAGAGGGGCGGCAGTGTTTTTGGCGGTGTCGATAGTTTTTTGTATAGCTGTAATATGCGGAGTGAATATACAAAAAAGTAATATGGAAAAGCAACGCCTTGATACCGAAACCAAACTTGCGGAAATGCAAATGCCTACGTTTGCACCGCAGTCGACAGAAGAAGTTAAAAATGACGGTGACGGTGCAACAGGTGAAAGTAATGCAGTAAAGACGGCGGCTGATACGTTGGGGATAGATGATGTTACAGCGGGTAAAAGTCAATCCGGAGCAGGTAAAAAGGTAATCGTACTTGACGCCGGACACGGTAAGTCATCATCTGAAATGACATCTGACGAAAAAACAGCCGAAGGTTATGAATATAACGAGTCAAAAGGTAATTGGGGCGAATGGCGACACTATAAAAACGGTACATTCGGCGAAAATTGTCACGGCAGCGGTTGTACAGGCTTGTCGCCCGAAAACGCGTCGTGTTGGTATTCAATGGGTAATGCCGACAGAGATACAGAACCGCAAATCAATCTTGACAATGCCTTGGCGGCACAAAAGTATCTTGAGCAAATGGGTTATGAAGTCCGTATGGCGAGAACGTCAAACGAACAAAATCCGTCAATGGACAAGCGTGTATCGTATTGTTTCCCTAATAATGATACAACGTCAGCTCCCGACGCGGCGGCATATGTTTGTATCCACTCAAATGCAGGAGGCGGTCGGGGAACTTCATACATAGCTTTGGGTGCGGATTACGAACAGAAATTTATAGGCAGTGACTTTGTCGAAAAGTCCAATGAAATGGGTAATATCATAAATCAAAAAGTTGCGGCGGCAACGGGACTTTCGCAAAATTCACCTATAAATACACCTTATTTGATTTTGTTCAATAAATGCCCTGTTCCGATTGCTTATATGGAAATTGGTTTTTACGACAGCTCAGACTTGTCGATATTGCAGTCGTCAAGTGATGAAATCGGTAAGGCTATTGCTGAGGGTGTAGACGAATATTTGAAAAATAATTAAGCAAAAAATGTACTGTTTAGGCAGTACATTTTTGATTTGGAGCAATATTGTTGTTGTTTAAGTTGAAAATCAGTGGTATAATTAAGTCATAAAATTAAAGCGGAGGACAGAAAAATGAAATACGGTAACAATAAATACGAAGATATAAAAATCGCTTATATCGGTGGCGGCTCACGCGGTTGGGCGTGGGGATTTATGAGCGACCTTGCGGTGTGTGAGGATATGTGCGGTACTGTTTATCTTTACGATATAGATTTAGAGGCGGCAAAGAAAAACGAAAAGATAGGCAACGGCATAAAGGATATAGAAGGTTGTAAGTCACAGTGGAAGTACAAAGCCGTTGAAACTGAAAAAGAGGCTCTTGAGGGTGCGGATTTTGTTATTATATCAATTTTACCGGGCACATTCGATGAAATGGAAAGCGATGTACATACACCGGAAAAATACAATATATATCAATCAGTCGGCGATACGGCAGGCCCGGGCGGAATTTTGAGAGCGTTAAGAACAATTCCGATGTTTGAAGAAATCGCAGAGAATATAAAAAAATGTTGCCCTGACGCATGGGTAATCAACTACACAAACCCTATGACAATGTGCGTAAAGACTTTGTATAAGGTGTTCCCTGAAATTAAGGCGTTCGGCTGTTGTCACGAAGTGTTCGGTACACAAAAACTGCTTGTAAATGCACTTGAAGATATTAAAGGTATAAAAGACGTAAAACGTGAGGATATTAAAGTTAATGTTGTCGGAGTAAATCACTTTACTTGGCTTACAAAGGCACAGTACAAGGATATAGATATTTTCTCTGTATACCGTGAATTTGCGGAGAAATACAAAGATAACGGCTTTGTGAAGAAGTCAGATGAAAACTGGATGAATAAGTATTTCTCATGCAGTGAGAAAGTTAAGATTGACTTGTTTTTAAGATACGGAAGTATCGCCGCGGCAGGGGACAGACATTTGGCTGAATTTTGTCCGGGTGATTGGTATTTGAAAGACAAAGAAACCGTTGAAAAGTGGGGATTTGCATTAACTCCTGTTTCGTGGAGAAAAGACGACCTTGAGAAACGTCTTGAAAGAAGTGAAAGACTTTACAGCGGTAAAGAAAAGTTTGAATTAAAGGAAACAGGCGAAGAGGGTGTACAGCAGATAAGAGCATTGCTTGGACTTGGCGACCTTGTTACGAATGTTAATATACCGAATTACGGTCAAATTCCTAACTTGCCTATCGGTGCGGTTGTAGAAACGAACGCTTGTTTCAGAGCAAATTCGTTAAATCCTGTATTTGCCGGAAATATTCCGCAGGCAATTTATCCGCTTATAAGCCGTGTGTGCGGTGAACAGGAAAAAGTTGTCGATTGTGCTTTAAATCGTGACCTTGACGGTGTATTTAACGCATTTGCGGCTGACCCTAATATGTGTATTTCGGTTAGTGATGCAAGAAAATTGTTTGACGAAATGGTCGACAATACAAAAGAATATTTGAAAATGTATTTCTAAATCGGAGGAGAAATAATGGTTGAATTGAAGTTTGAAATAAAAGAACATATCGGAACGGTATCCGAGAGCAGTAAAGGTTGGACAAAGGAGCTTAATATAGTTTCGTGGAACGGTGCAAACCCTAAATTTGATTTGCGTGATTGGGCACCGGAACATGAAAAAATGGGTAAAGGTCTTACTTTTACAAATGAAGAATTGAAAAATTTAAGAGATATTTTAATTGATATGAATTTATAAATAAATGCACCGCTTTTTAGCGGTGTATTTATTTGTGTTGATTGTAAACTAAAATATATTTATATAGTTGACAATATAAATAAGAAGTGATATAATTCCTACATAAACAATAGGAAAGGCTTTGAGAAAAATGATTGAAGAATTAAAGAACAAAATATTTTCGGGAGAAATGATAACAAAAGATGAGGCAATGAGCCTTATAGACGCACCGCTTGACGAACTTTGCAAAGCGGCTGATGAAATTCGTGAAAAGTTTTGTGACAATGTATTTGACATATGTACAATAATAAATGCAAAAAGCGGAAGATGCAGTGAGGACTGCAAGTATTGTGCACAATCGGCGTTTCACTGCACCAATGTTGAGGAATATCAGCTGCTTGACAAGGAAACAGTCGTAAATGCGGCTAAAAAGAGTGCGGACAAGGGTATTAAACGTTTTTCACTTGTCGCATCGGGAAAAAGACTGTCAGACAGTGAAGTTGACAAAGTCTGTGAAATTATCAAAGAAATAAGAAAAATAAGCGATATATCAGTCTGTGCATCACTCGGACTTTTGAACGAAGAACAGTTTAAAAGACTTAAGTACGCAGGATTGACGCGTGTACACAACAATCTTGAAAGTTCAAGAAATTATTTTCCAAACGTCTGTACAACGCATACATATGACGATAAAATAAATGCAATCAAAGCCGCTAAAAAAGCCGGACTTTCTGTGTGCAGCGGCGGTATTGCCGGACTTGGCGAAAGTATGGAGGACAGAATTGATATGGCATTTGAGGTTAGAAATCTCGGTGTAAGTTCAATGCCCGTAAATATGTTAAATCCGATAAAAGGAACACCATACGAAAACAATAAAAAACTTACAAAGGACGATATGCGTCGCATATGTGCGATATTCAGATTTATAAATCCGTCAGCCGCAATCAGACTTGCAGGCGGAAGAATACTTCTTGACGACGGCGGAAAATCTTGTTTTGAATCTGGTGCAAATGCCGCTATATCGGGCGATATGCTTACAACAACAGGAGAAACGGTAATGTCGGATATGCAGCTTATAAAATCGCTTGGTTTTACTGCAGGATTGTTAGACGAAGTTAAGTAATTTATACGAAAATGGGTAAAAATATACTAAAACGATATTTAAAAGTTATGTAATTATGAAAAAGTTGTAAAGAATTAAAAAAAAGATTGAAATATAAGAAAATAAGTGATATAATATACGCTATGTTAATATGTCTGTAATAGGACACAGAAGGAGGATATTATCACTATGGCAGTGAAAAATGAACAAATCGAAAAAAACCTTGTAAAGCTTACATTTGAAGTAAGTGCAGAGGATTTTGACAAGGCAATTAATCAGGTGTACAAAAAGAATGTAAAGAAGTTTAACGTACCTGGTTACAGAAAAGGCAAAGCTCCAAGAAAGATTATCGAAAAGTATTATACAGAGGCTGTATTCTATGATGAAGCTATTAACAGCGTACTTCCGCAGGCTTATGACGAAGCTCTAAAGGAATCAGGTGTTGAATCAGTTGCAAGACCTGAAATTGACGTTGAAGAAATCAAAAAGGGTGAGCCTGTAGTATTTACAGCACTTGTTACAACTAAGCCGGAAGTTAAGCTTGGCGATTACAAAGGTATAGAAGTGGAAAAAATTGACCATACTGTAACAGATGAAGATGTAGATAAGGATATCGAGGCTACACAAAAGAAGAATGCAAGACTTATCACAGTTGACGACAGAGCAATCGAAAACGGCGATATCGCAGTTATCGACTTTGAAGGCTTTGTAGACGATGTTGCATTTGAAGGCGGTAAGGGCGAAGACTACGAACTTGAAATCGGTTCAGGTACATTCATTCCTGGATTTGAAGAACAGCTTGTAGGTGCTGAAACTGACGCTGATGTTGACGTTAAGGTTACTTTCCCTGAAGAATATCATGCAGAAAACCTTGCAGGTAAGGACGCAGTATTCAAAGTAAAGGTTAAGGAAATCAAGAAACGTGAACTTCCTGAGCTTGACGACGATTTCGCAAGTGAAGTAAGCGAATTTGATACAATGGACGAATTCAGAGCAGACGTTCGCAAAAAGCTTGAAGAGGCTGCTGAAAACAAAGCAAAGGTTGAAACCGAAAATGCAGTTATCGACAAGGTTATTGAAAATGCCGAGTTCGATCTTCCTGACGCTATGGTTGAAACTCAAATCGACAACAGTGTAAGAGATTTTGCTCAAAGACTTTCATACCAAGGTATGAACCTTGATATGTATATGCAATACACAGGTATGACAATGGACGCTCTAAGAGCTCAATTCGCTGAACAGGCTAAGAAACAGCTAAGCGGTTCGCTTGTTCTTGAGGCAATTCAAAAGGCTGAAGGAATCGAAGCAGGTCCTGAAGAAGTTGAACTTGAACTTGTAGATATGTCAAAGAAGTACAATATGGAACTTGACAAGCTTAAGGAACTTCTTGGTGACGCTGAAAAGGAAAGCATTAAGAAAGACCTTGAAATTCAAAAGACAATCACTATGATTGTAAACAATGCACAGGTAAAATAATTTCATAATTTCGGAAAGGGATGAATAGTATGGCATTAGTACCAATGGTCGTTGAACAGACCAACAGAGGCGAACGTTCATACGATATTTATTCAAGACTGCTTGAGGACAGAATTATATTCTTGGCAGATCAGGTAACTGACGCAACGGCAAGTCTTGTTGTGGCACAGCTTTTATATCTTGAAGCAAAGGATCCTGATAAAGATATTCAGCTTTATATTGACAGCCCGGGCGGCTCGATTACTGCAGGTATGGCAATTTACGACACAATGCAGTATATAAAGTGTGACGTATCTACAATTTGTATCGGTATGGCGGCAAGTATGGGTGCATTCTTGCTTGCGGCCGGTGAAAAAGGCAAGAGATTTGCTTTGCCGAACAGTGAGGTTATGATACATCAACCTCTTATTGCCGGCGGCGGACTTAGCGGTCAGACAACTGATATTAAAATATACACAGATCATCTTGTTAATACAAAGAAGAAGATGAATGAAATTCTTGCAGAGCGTACGGGACAAACTTACGAAAAGCTTTGTGAGGATACAGAGCGTGATAACTTTATGACTGCTCAAGAGGCTAAGGAATACGGCCTTATTGACGAGGTTATTGTAAAAGCCTCTAAATAAAGGAGTATAAATATATGGACGAAAATAAACATTTCAGATGTTCATTCTGCGGAAAAACTGAACAAGAAGTAGATAAGCTTTTGTCGGGACCGGGGGTATATATCTGTAACGAATGTATAGATATGTGCAACAGTATACTTGACGGTGAATTTGAGCATAAGGGCGGATTTACGGCTACTGAACTGCCTAAGCCGAAGGAAATAAAGGCTTTTCTTGATGAATATGTTGTCGGACAGGAGGACGCAAAGAAAATTCTGTCGGTAGCGGTATATAATCATTACAAGAGAATAGAACATTCTGATATGGCTGACGATGTGGAACTTCAAAAGAGTAATATACTTATGATAGGTCCGACAGGCAGCGGTAAGACGTTCCTTGTACAAAATCTTGCAAAGATACTTAATGTACCTTTTGCCATAGCTGACGCTACTTCTCTTACTGAGGCGGGCTATGTCGGCGAGGACGTTGAAAACATATTGTTAAAACTTATTCAAGCGGCTGATTACGATATTGACGCTGCGGAACGCGGAATTATATATATTGACGAAATTGATAAAATTGCACGAAAATCCGAAAATCCGTCAATTACGCGTGACGTTAGCGGTGAAGGTGTTCAGCAGGCACTTTTGAAAGTGCTTGAAGGCACTGTTGCGTCAGTTCCTCCGCAGGGCGGAAGAAAACATCCGCACCAAGAACTTATTCAGATTGATACAACGAATATTTTGTTTATATGCGGCGGTGCTTTTGATGGTATCGAAAAGATTATCGGCTCAAGAACAGGTAAGCAAGGCTTGGGATTTGGTGCACAGATTTCAAGCAAGAAAGAGTCTAACATCAATGAATTGCTGGGTAAACTTATACCGCAGGATTTGCTTAAATTCGGATTGATTCCTGAATTTATAGGCAGACTTCCTGTTTTTGCAAGACTTGATAAACTTGACAGAAAAACGCTTATTACAATTCTTACAGAACCGAAAAATGCACTTATAAAGCAGTATAAAGCCTTGTTTGCATTTGACGGTGTAAAGCTTGAATTTGAAGATGACGCGATAGAGGCAATCGCTGATAAAGCGATTGAAAGAAATACAGGTGCGAGAGGACTTCGTTCAATTATCGAGGAGGCAATGTCTGACATTATGTTTGAAGTGCCGTCCGATGACAGTATAAAAACCGTTATCATAACAAAGAAGTGTATAACAGATTTAAAAGAACCTAAGATTATACACGAAACTAAGGAAACGAAGAAACTCAAAGAAAATTTAGAGCCTGACGGAACTCAGGGTTAAGAAACTTTAGGAAGGTGTGAGAAAGAATGTTTGTATCAGAGGATTTGACAGTAAACGAGAAAAATCATCTTGTTATTGGTAAAAATGATACTGTTGAACTTGCAAAGGAGTTTGGAACTCCGCTATATGTATTAGATGAGGATTTAATAAGACAAAATTGTCGTGTTTATAAAAACGCGATGGATAAATATTACGGAGGAAACGGACTTGTCCTTTATGCAAACAAGGCTTTCTGCTCACTTTTCACTTGCAGACTTGTTAAAGAAGAAGGTTTGGGTATTGACGTTGTATCGGGCGGCGAGCTTTATACGGCGATAAAGGCAGATTTTCCTATGGATAAAGTCTATTTTCACGGCAATAATAAAACTGCTGATGAAATTGAGCTTGCAGTTAAAAATAAAGTTGGTAATATCATAGTTGATAATATTTATGAACTTGAAACACTTAACGAAACTGCTAAGAAATACGGTATTGTTCAGAACATAATGTTCAGAATTAAACCGGGTGTTGATGCTCATACTCACAGCTTTATTCAAACAGGTCAAATTGATTCAAAGTTCGGTGTTGCACTTGAAAACGGCGAAGCATTTGAAATCATTGAAAAAGCAAGTAAAATGTCTAACGTAAAAGTAAACGGTGTTCACTGCCACATCGGTTCACAAATTTTTGATATTGAACCGTTCTGTAAAGCGGCTGAAATAATGATGAACTTTGTAGGCGACTTAAAGGACAAGCTTGGTCTTGAAATTGATAATCTTAACCTTGGTGGCGGATACGGTATTATGTATACCGAAAATGACGATCCTGTACCGTATGATGAATATATTCAGCACGTTTCAGAGGTTGTTAAGGCTACTGCAGAAAAAAGAGGAGTCAAACTACCGTTCATTCTTATGGAGCCGGGTCGTTCAATTATTGCGCCGGCGGGTATTACGCTTTATACAGTAGGCGGAATTAAGGATATTAAGAATGTGAGAAAGTATGTGTCGGTAGACGGCGGTATGGGTGATAACCCAAGATATATACTTTACGAATCAGAGTATGAAGCAGTTGTTGCGAACAACGCAAATGCCGAACGTACCGAAAAGGTTACAGTAGCGGGTAAGTGCTGTGAATCCGGAGATATTTTGCTTAAAGATGCGATGATGCCGGAAATCAAAGTCGGAGATACTTTGGCAGTTCTTGCAACAGGTGCTTATAACTATTCAATGGCAAGCAATTATAACAGAATTCCGAGAGCGGCAGTTGTTGCTGTTTCGGACGGTAAAGCTAAGGTAGTTGTAAAGCGTGAATCATATGAGGACCTTATAAAGAACGACGTTCTTTAATATATTGGTTTAATTAAACTGACACAAAAAGGAGCTGAAATCAGCTCCTTTTTGTTATTTTTATTTTGTCATAGAACAGTTAGGACAAATGTTGTTTGCCTTTAAATAATTATTTCCCCAATCGCAAATGCTTGATAATATAGGAATAAAACTTGTTCCGAGCGGCGTAAGTGAATATTCCACTTTCGGCGGAACTACGGGATAAACTTTTCGTGTAATCAGTCCGTCATTTTCAAGTTCGCGGAGCTGTTTTGTAAGCATTTTCGGCGTTGCGGATGAAAGCAATTTTTGTAATTGTCCGAAACGTAATGTTTTACCCGATAAGTGCCATAATATAAGTGGCTTGTATTTTCCGCCCACTATTTCAAGTGTTGCCTCAACAGGGCATATATAATCGTGGTTCATATGTATTACCTCCAATCCATACTATCATAAATGATAGTATCTATCAAAAAAGTGCATACTTGAAAAATAAATAATTTACGATATAATAATATCATAAACAATAAATAAATTCAATCAAAATATTCGGGACGGTGATAATGTGACTGAAAAATTTAATGTAACGGGAATGACGTGCAGTGCGTGCAGCGCACACGTTGAAAAAAGCGTCAAAAAACTTAACGGTGTGAAATCTGTAAACGTAAATTTGTTGCAGAATAATATGCACGTTGATTTTGATGAAACGGCTGTAAGCGTTGACGATATTATAAACGCAGTTGCTTCGGGCGGATACGGTGCGTCTGTTGCGGGGAAAAAACAAGAAAAGAAAGACAACAAAATCGACAATGAAATTTCAAATATGAAGTTCAGAGTTATTGTGTCGCTTGTTTGCCTTGTGCCGCTAATGTACATTTCAATGGGACATATGTGGGGTTGGCCGTTTTTGAGCGTGTTTCACGGTGCAGAAAACGGAATAACATTTGCACTTACGCAAATGCTGTTGACGTTGCCGATAATGTATGTCAACAGAAAATACTATATAACAGGTTTTAAGACGTTGTTTCACGGTGCACCGAATATGGATTCGCTGATAGCGATAGGTTCGGGCGCGGCATTCACGTATGGAATCATTGCAATATATTGCATAGGATACGGACTCGGACACGGTGACAAGGAATTTGCACATTCATATATGATGAATTTGTATTTTGAGTCGGCGGCAATGATACTTGCACTCATAACCCTCGGAAAATTTCTTGAATCGAGGGCAAAAGGGAAAACATCACAGGCGATAGAAAAACTTATTGATTTATCGCCGAAAACGGCAGTTGTAATTCGTGACGGAAAAGAAGTTACAGTCAGTGTAGATGACGTGCAAATCGGTGAAATTGTCGTTGTAAAAGCAGGACAATCAGTTCCGCTGGACGGTGTTATCGTTGAGGGTAACGGTGCGATAGATGAGTCGGCTATTACAGGCGAGAGTATCGCGGTTGAAAAAAATGTCGGTGATAAGGTTATCGGAGCTACTATAAATAAATCGGGATATTTTAAATTTAAGGTTGAAAAAGTCGGCGAAGATACTGCATTGTCACAGATTATACATCTTGTGGAAGAAGCTTCGGCATCAAAAGCACCGATTGCAAAGCTTGCCGATAAGGTCAGCGGTATATTTGTACCGGTTGTAATATCAATCGCAGTGATTACGATTATAGTGTGGTTGCTTTTGGGTAAAGGTGTTAGTTTTGCACTTTCAATGGGAATATCGGTACTTGTAATTTCTTGCCCGTGTGCGTTGGGATTGGCAACACCGACTGCAATAATGGTCGGTACAGGCAAGGGCGCGCAGTACGGAATACTTACAAAATCAGCCGAAAGTCTTGAAACAGCACATCAGGTTGATACGGTCGTACTTGATAAAACAGGCACGATAACAGAGGGTAAGCCTTCTGTAACGGATATAGCACCTGTCGGAATTTCAGATAAGGAACTTTTACAGATTGCAGCGTCAATAGAATATTTGTCGGAACACCCTCTTGCAAAGGCTATTGTTGAAAAAGCCGACGGCTTGGAATTTAGTGATGTTGCAGATTTTGAACAGATTGTCGGACAAGGTGTAAAAGGCAATGTTGACGGAAAGAAAGTTTTAGCCGGAAATTATAAGATGATGCGTGAAAACAATATTGAAGTATCGGAAGATGAAATATTCGCGAATGACGGAAAAACATCATTGTATTTTGCGGTGGATAATAAATTTGTCGGAATAATCGCAGTTGCCGATACCATAAAGGAAACAAGCAGGCAAGCGATAGAAGATATGCGTAATATGGGACTTGACGTAATAATGCTTACGGGTGACAATGCCGTTACGGCAAATGCAATTAAAAACAAGCTGCCGTTAAGCAGTGCCGTTGCGGAGGTGTTGCCGTCAGACAAGGAAGAAGAAGTAAGAAAACTTCAGCAGAGCGGTCATAAGGTTGCAATGGTCGGTGACGGAATTAATGACGCACCTGCTTTGACTCGTGCAGACGTTGGTATTGCTATCGGTGCGGGAACGGATATAGCTATTGAATCGGCTGATATTGTATTGATGAAAAGCGATTTGCAGGACGTTGTTACATCAATAGAGCTAAGCCACTCGGTAATTAAAAATATAAAAGAAAATCTGTTTTGGGCATTTTTCTATAATGCACTCGGAATACCGATTGCGGCAGGTGTTTTGTACGGTATAGCAGGATTGAAATTAAATCCTATGATTGCCGCACTTGCTATGAGTTTCAGTTCGGTATTCGTTGTGTCAAATGCGTTGAGATTGAGATTTTTCAAACCAAAACGCAATAATATTAAGACTGTAAAAAATGAAAAGGAGAATATAACTATGACAAAGACAATTAAAATTAACGGAATGATGTGTTCACACTGTACAGGCAGAGTTGGAGAGGTGCTAAACGCAATAGACGGAGTAAGTGCGGAAGTTTCACTTGATAACGGCGGTCAGGCTGTTGTAACACTTGCAAAAGACGTGTCGGACGATGTGCTTAAAAAAGCCGTTGTTGACGCAGGATATGAAGTTGTAGGTATAGAATAAGAATTAAGCAAAATTTGGATTGTAGACAAAACCGATATGGTTTTGTCTACTTTATTTTTTGATGTCGATAGCCTTAATTATATAATATTTAATTGCATATATTCCATTATTTAAGTTTTACATAAATCCGATTTTGTGATATACTATAAAATGTATTGTTTTTTTATATGGAGGAATGTTTTGTGAGGAAGAAAATTTTATTTTTTGCAATGACACTTTTGTTGCTTACGGGAATAACTGCAAGTGCAGATGTTTTGGGCGAGCAAAACGGCGGTTGGAGTACGTATATGGGAGCATATACATACTTTCATAATGTACAGTTCAATTCGGACAGCGTCGGTAAGCAAAATGAATATTATGTTGAATATACACCTAATGAGGACGCCGTACCGATTGTTGTGAACGGTGCGAGCATATGGGGAACGAGAAATATTAAACAGGCAGAGCAATATATGCAGGAGAACGGTTTAAGACCGCTTGCCGGAATTAATGCCGATTATTTTTCATTCAAGACAGGTATTCCGATGGGTTATACAATAGCCGACGGCGAAATTATATCAAAGGAATACGGCGGACAGGATGCGGTCGGTTTCAGAAGTGACGGAACGGGTTTTGTAAAGTGGCTTGACATTCAGACAACAGTGACGGACGGCGAAAAATCTATTGGCGTTATGTATATAAATAAGTGGTGTCAGGCGGGATTTGATCCTGTTTATCTTTTGACGGACAAATTCGGAGAAACGACAAAAACTCAATCGGAATGTATTTTTGTTATTTGCACACCTAACGAGGGCAGACTGCACGTAGACGAAACAATGTCGCTTACTGTTGACGATGTGTTCATATATAACGGCGAGATAGAAATTCCTGAGGGTAAGGTTGTTTTGCTTATGGATACAAGCGGTGTAAGTGAATATTATGACTTTTTGAGCAGACTTCACGCCGGTCAGACTTTAACGGTCGCAAATCAGGCGGTCGGAGATGACGGTACTTGGAAAACGGCTGAAAATGCGGTAAGCAGTGTCGGCGGCAGACTTGTAACAAACGGAGTGGCAAATTCCGATTTTGAAGCCGGTGCGGCACCGAGAACGGCTGTCGGAATAAAAGCAGACGGCAATATTATTTTCTATACGCTTGACGGCAGACAGTCGGGTTACAGCTATGGCGCTCAACTTAAAACGCTTGCAAAACGTATGGTTGAGCTTGGGTGTGTTGACGCGTTAAATCTTGACGGAGGCGGTTCGACAACCATTTCTGCGTGGTTTCCGGGAAAAGACAATACAATGGTTGTAAATTCACCGTCGGACGGTTATTTGAGAAGTGTTGCAAATTATATTTTCTTAAAGGACAATCGCGAGAGAACGAATATTCCGTGGATAATCAATATTACAGGCGGAACTAATAATAACTATCTTTCGGGAATGACCGCGAATATTAATATAGAAAGCGTATACGATACCGCAAATTATAAAATGGAAGAACCGTATAATATAAAATATCGTGCGGAAACCGATACGGACAGTACGGTAGATGAAAACGGAGCAGTATCGCTTAACGGTACAGGCGATGTTAAAGTTGTTATGTACGGCGATAACGGTGACGTGGCGGATGTGACATACGGTGTTTATGAAACACCTGAAGAAATCAAGGTATATAATCAAGCGGACTGGAAAGAAATCAGCGAAATATATACAGAGGCAAATGAAGAATTACAGCTCAATCTTTCGGCAGCATCATACAAAAACGGAACCGAATTGCTTTCAACAAACAGATTGTATAAATGGGAAGTTGAGGGTGATATAGGTACAATAACAGAGGACGGAATTTTCACACTTGCCGATACGGTCAACAAAGACGGTAAAATAAAGGTGACGGCAGGGGATTTAACGAAAGAAATACCGGTGCATATTTCGGATTATCCGAGTACGCCTAATCCGTTTTACGATACAGAAAATCACTGGGCAAAGGACATAATTGCCGATATGGCGGCAACAGGGATTATCAGCGGTTTTGAAGAAGACGGAAAAATGATTTTTAAGCCTGACAACAATATGACAAGAGCGGAATTTGCATCGATGATAGCAAATTACAAAAAACTTGATTTTTCAAAATATGATGATGTAAAGCTTGATTTTACGGACAATGATATAATACCGCAGTGGGCGGTTTCGGCTGTAAAAGCTGTGTATAAAGAGGGTATAATTTTAGGCCGCGTCAATGATGACGGAACAAGCACATTTGCACCGTATGACAATATAACGCGTGCAGAGGCAATGACGGTTTTGGGAAGAATACTTCCGAATAATGATGATTTGCCGAATCTTCCGTTTGCGGATAAAAACGATATACCGCAGTGGGCGGAAGAAGGCGTGAGCAAGTTGTATTCGACAGGTATTGTGAGCGGTTATGAGGATAACACGATACTTCCGAATAATAATATGAAACGTGCCGAAGCGGCAACGATGTTGTATAAAATTGAAAACAGATAAAACAATAGGCTGTCGGTTTTTTGCCGACAGCCTATTATTTTGCCCAAACGAGGTTAAAGTATTCCTCTACGGTCATATTCGTATACTTTTTAAATTCACTGTAAAATTCTTCGGGAGATTTAAAACCGCATTGATTATAATACCTTTCGTAATGAGTATTTCCTACCTTGAAAACCGCGTACTTTGCAAATTCCATACGGTAAAAGTAAATCAGCTCATTAATATTTTTGCCGTAACGGTTTATAAAAATATCGTTAAGCTCCGTTATTGAAATTTTGTGTAATTTCAGATATGGCGAAAAGTCTATATTTATTGAAGATATGTTTTGTTTTATAAAATCAAAACCACTCTCGGCAATAAAATCTTCGGTTGTCGGAAGAGCGGGTTTTGATGAAACATAACTTTCACCGCATACACCGATAAGATTGTACATATTAACAGAATTTTGTATATCGTCTTTATCGTGCATATAGCCGTCATACGCAATATTAAATGCGTTAAAAACTTCGTTGCTTTTCGGAACAAAAACAACGGCTGGGTTAAAATCAAAGTATTGGAGATAATTTGTAACGAAATTACCGTTAAACGCAATACGCTTTATAGAAAAATTTTCTTGCTGTCTGAGCGAAAACAGAATTGAAGAATTTATAAATACAATATCGCCTTTGCTTACGGTTTGTTCAATGTTGTTTTCGGTGCATATTTTACCTGTTCCGCTTGTACACAAAATGAATTGATGGTGCGGAAAGTTGTTCATAAACATAACCTTTGAAAGATTGTTTATTTCCTGTATATCAAATATGTATGACGGTAAAAATTTTTCGTAATTCTTTTTCATAGCTTATATTTCTCCGAATGTGTTAATACTTCTGTATTCCGTAGGTGTAATGCCTATATATTTCTTGAATGTGTTGCAAAAATAACTTTCACTGTTAAATCCGGAATTGATTGCAACATCCGAAAGTGACATATTTTTGTTGCTGACTAAAAGTTGTTTGGAATTTTCTATACGTATATTGGTAAGAAATTTTTGCGGTGTTATATTGTAAACTTTTTTAAAAATAATTCCGAGATAAGTAGGAGTTACTTTAATCATTTCAGCCAAAGCGGATATTGAAATATCGTGCATATAGTTAGATTTTATATAATCAATACACGGCTTGATTAAATTCGCTTTGTCATTGTTGGGATTGCCTTCAATGCAAGATGCAATATCGAACAATACGGTATACAAAAGTCTGCTGCAAATCGAATGAGCATTTTCGGTATTGGAGTTGTTTAGTTCAATAATTGTTTTAAAATTTTGATATACTTTTTCTTTAATATTTTCGGTAAGGTGAATTACACCGCTTTTTGAATATCCCAAAAACCTCATAAGCTCAATCAGAGCATATCCGCCCATAACGATGTAGTCTGTTTTCCATGGAACAGAGGTGGGTTTATATGAATTTGATGTTGCGGAAGTAAAGTACATAATATCTCCGTTTTGAACTTTGTGCGAAACATTGTTGTGGTCTGTAAAAACGCCTTCTCCGCTGTAACAAACGGAAATTTGAGAATGTAGCATAAAACCTTTGCCGCGACTTATTTGTGCTTGATGTTCAAGCGATTCCGAGCCGTAGACATACACCGGTAAAAGTCGTTCTTCTTTTGCTGATACAGGTTTGAACATATTATCCGCCTCCGATATATCTGTTGAGTCTGTCGGCAAAGCGTTGACAGACGCGTCTTTAATCTAATATCTATTATAAAATATCTAAGTACAAAAGTAAAGCAAAACAGTTAGAAAATTTACAACTGTTTTAGAAATCTTATAATTGTAATGCCCTATGCGGGAGTGCTATAATATAATTAACGGACAATGTAATCTTAAGGAGGAGAAAAACCAATGAATAAGAAAAAGATTATAAGCACAATCTTGGCATGTGCTATGCTTCCTTTTGGCGGCTTAATCAGTGCATCTGCTCAAGATACAAAACCGACATATGTACAGCTTAATCCGGCTGACGCGTCACCCTTTAACAACGGTGAGTTCCAAGGCTGGGGTACTGCACTTTGCTGGTGGGCAAACAGATTAGGTTACAGTGAAAAACTTACCAATGCGGCGGCAGAGGCATTTTTTTCAGACGAGGGATTGGGACTTGACATCGCACGTTACAACTTAGGCGGCGGTGACGATCCGACACATAATCACATCAACCGTTCTGACTCAAAAGTACCCGGCGTGTACAGTGCTTACAAATTGTCAAGTGACGGCAAAGATGTAGAGAGCATTACATATGACATTACGAAAGACCAAAACCAATTAAACATCGCAAAAGCGGCACTAAAAGCAAATCCTGATTTGTATTTTGAAGGATTTTCAAATTCCGCACCGTATTTTATGACTAAAACAGGTTGTACAAGCGGCGGCGGTACTGTAAACAGTGACGGAACGGTTACGTCAAACGGAAAATTGAATAACTTAAATGACGATATGTATGACGATTTTGCCAAGTTTATTGCAGACGCAACAAAGCTTTTCAAAGATAACGGCATAGAGTTTAAGAGCTATTCGCCTATGAATGAGCCTGATACGGATTATTGGGGTTACGGCTCACCAAAACAAGAGGGCTGTCACTTTGATCCGGGTACAAGTCAGTCAAAGATGATTACGGAAACAAGAAAAGCACTTGACAATGCAGGATTTACGGATGTGCTTGTAGCAGGTATGGACGAAACAAGTTTGAAGAAAACAGCAAACAATCTCGGAAGTCTTACAGATGAGGCAAAGACTGCACTTGGCAGAGTTGATACTCACACATATTCAGACCGTGGCTATCACGCACAGGTTAAGGCAAAGACACTTGAACTCGGCAAAAACCTATGGCAGAGTGAAGTTGACAAGGGCGGTAACGGTGCAACTCTTGCAAGTATGATTATCGAAGATATGAACGGTATGCAACCGTCCGCATGGGTAATGTGGGATATAGTGGACTTCCATAAGGACTCAAAATTCGTAGACCCGACGAGCGGAAACAAGACGGAGGCTAACAATTCTTTGGCATACACAGGCAGTGTATGGGGCGTAGGTATGGCAGACCATGATAACGAAGAATTGGTACTTACAAATAAGTATTACACATACGGTCAATTTACAAAGTACATAAATCCGGGTGATACAATTATCGCCTCATCGGCAAACACACTTGCCGCATACAACAAAAATACAGGCGATATTAAAATCGTAGCAAACAACGGTGCAAATTCGTCTGATGTTGATTATGTATTTGACCTTTCGGGATTTAATACGGTAGGTACAAACGTAAGAGAAATCAGAACAGATATGGCAGGTAACGAAAAGTGGGCAGAAATCAAGGATGGTGCCGTACTTGACGGAAAAACTCTTACAACAACTCTAAAAGCAAATACAGTAACAACATATTTGATTGAAACAGGCGCAAAGGTTACAAGTTTTGAATCTACAAGCACAGGTTTAAAATACAGCTATACACCGAGTGAAACATTGAACGGTTATAACCAATATTTTGCAGTGTATGATAAGAACGGTGTACTAAAAGCTGTTACGGTAAACCAACCGACAGGAGAACTAACAGGTGACTTTACAGACTGTACATTCAAATTTATGGCGTGGGACGGAGTTACTCCGAAAGCGACTGTAACAAACACTACTTCACAGCTTGGAACAGATTATGCGGTTATTACAGGCAGTGACGTTGAAATTAAACGCGGTGACGAGGTACAACTTGCCCTTGGCACAAACTTAAAAGGTGACGTTACTTGGTCTGTTGACAGTGACGCAACTGAAAACGGTATTGCCGAAATTTCTCAGACAGGTCTTTTGAAGGCTAAGAAACCGGGCAAGGTAACTGTTACGGTTAAGGTAGGCGACTACACAACTTCAAAAACTTATGACATCACTGTTTATGCAACAATTTCAGGTGCGGCAACTGTAAGTGTCGGCAAAACATCACAATATACTCTTGACACAAATGCAGAGGGTACACCTGTTTGGAGCGTAAGTGATGAAAAAGTTGCAACTGTTTCACAAGACGGTACAGTAACAGGCGTGTCAGCAGGAACAGTTACAATAACGGCGACAATCGGTGACGTTAAGGCTACAAAAGATATTAAGGTAACAATGTATACTCTAAGCGGAACGGCTTCATGGGGAAATGCCACAACAGCACCGAGTGACGCTAACGATTATCGTAAAGCGGCAGACGGCGATCTTAATACATATTTTGACGGCGTACAAAACGGCTATGTAATGTATGACTTCGGCAAGACTGTTAAAGTAAACAACGTAAAACTTGCCGCAAGAAGCGGAAACGGTATGCCTGAAAGAACAAAGGACGGTAAAGTTCAGGCTTCAAACGACGGTATAACATGGACTGATTTGTATACAATCAGTACGGCAATTCCGTCAGGTCAGTACACAACAATAAGCAGTACAGATTTGGCTGATCAAAACGCATATCGTTACTTCAGATATACTAACGATACTGATATGACAAATATCGCAGAATTTTTGATTGACGCAACTCCGTCTTCAGAAACGGCTGACGGAGCACCGAGCGTTACGGATATTGATGAAATGAGCGATGATTTTGAAGATTCAGCAAATATCTTTAATGCAAGTGCAGGAGATTTGTCGGCAGACGGAAATCAAGTATATGCAACAGGTCTTGAAAGATTCGGTAATGTATTTGTTCCTGTAAAGGCAACCGCAACGGCAGAACTTACAGAGGCACAAACTCTTACAAGCAAGGATAAATTCAGACTTACATTCGATATGTTCTCAGGTTGGGAGCAGAACGGTAAGGAAAATACATTCTCCGTTAAAGACGCAGACGGCAACGAGGTTGTAGGATTTACAATCACAGGCGGCGGATATAATCTTAATCAAATGCGTATCGGAGGTACAGACGTACTTGCCAATTCGGAGAAACCGGTAATTCAGTGTACATCAACTGATGTCAAAAGCGGTAAATTGCGTGGTGCAAACGGTTGGCAGACCTCATCGCAGAAGTACGCAAACAATATGGGACTTAATAAAAAGGTAGAAATTATAATAGACGGAACAGGTTCGGCAAGCGTAAGCTTTACAGGCGGTGAGACTGATGTAAGCTACACAGGAACAATAAGCACACCTATAAGCGTTAAATCGCTTGAATTAACAGGTTCATACAACGGTGCAAGAGGAAGAGTTGTTTCATATGATAACTTTAACGCAGATGTAATATCATACAGCAGTGAGTTGGCGGCACCGACGCCGACTCCTGAACCAACCGCAGCACCGACGGTTCCTGAAAGCGGCGAGCTTATCAATATGAATTTTGATAACGGCGACTTAACAAGTACATCATCATACGGCAAGGCAACAGGTACACCGAAATTTGTTACGGTTGACAATAAGAAGTGTATTCAGTTTGACGGAACAAGCGGAACGGTTGTTACGCTTACAGACGCAAACGGCAATTCACTTTTGACAGGTCAGAAAAATATCACAATTTCATTTAAGGTTAAGCCGACAACCACAACAACATCATGGTGGTTCTTTGCCGCACCAAACAGCAGTGCACAGACATATCAAAAGGAACAGTATCTTGGTGCAATGACAAGCAACGGCACACTTACATCTGAAAGATATAATAATTCCGGTACAAGAAGTGAGGCGGCAAAAGGTGCGTATAACACAAATGAATGGAACGATGTAATCATTTCGATTGCCGACGGCGTAACGGACGTTTATGTAAACGGAACAAGAACAAGCAGTGTTAATTCAACAGTTAATATTTCGGATATGCTCGGCAAAAATTCAGTTGCATATATCGGTAAGGCTAACTGGGGTTCTGGCGAGTATGCAACAGGTTATATAGATGATTTTGTAATCTATAACTATGCTTACGAAAATCCTTTAAATTCACTTGATTTGGGTGATTTGACAGCTGTTACATCTGACATTACAATCCCTGCGCAAAATGGCGTTACATGGTCAACTTCAGACGCTGCTGTGGTTACAACGGCAGGTAAGATTACAAGAAGTGACGAAACAAAAACAGCTACTTTGACTGCAAAAATGACAAAAGACGGTGTTGAATTTACAAGAAACTTTGATGTAACTGTATTGGGATATACAGCGGTTATTGACAGTTTCAAAGCATATGCCGACGGAAATAAAATCGTTTATGCAAGTGACTGTGATTCGACGAAAGATAAGTATGCCGTAAAGGTTTCATTGGCTGATTCAGACGGTACGGCAGTCGGAACAGAGCAGACAAATGCGGCAGGCAGTTTTGATAATCTTGAAGTAGGTAAGTATAAAATAACAGCAACATTATCAGACGGAACAACAGAAAAGAAAAAGGTGGAAAAGACAATTAATATTAAGAACCTTGATGATATGAGTGCGTACTTGTTTGTTCACTTCGTTGATACACAAGAGGACGCAACTCGTGAACAAATCTATTTCTCAGTATCAAAAGACGGTAAGACATGGACAACGCTTAATAATAAACAACCGTATTTGACAAGCAATGTCGGTACACAGGGCGTTCGTGACCCGTATATTCTTCGCGGTGAGGACGGTAAGTTCTTTATTATCGCAACAGACTTAAGCGTCTATAACTTAAAGAATAACTGGACAGCCGCCGCACAGCAAGGCTCAAAGAGCATTGTTGTATGGGAAAGCAGTGACCTTGTTAATTGGAGCGAGGCAAGCCTTGTAAAGATTAATAATGACAATGCCGGTTGTACATGGGCGCCGGAGGCTTGCTATGACCCTGAAAAGGATGAATATATGGTATTCTGGGCATCGGTTGTAAGCGATGACAGCTATCAAAAGTACAGAATTTACAGAAGTTATACAAAGGACTTCAAGACATTCTCTGCTCCTGAATTGTATATAGAAGAGCCTAACGCGGTTATTGATACAACTATTATCGACCATGAGGGTACATATTACAGATTTACAAAGAATGAGGCAAAATCAAGTATCACAATGCAGGAGTGTACATCTCTAAGCGGTGATTGGAAAGATGTTGCAAACTATAATTTGGGTAGTATGACAGGCTATGAAGGTCCTACAATTTATAAATTAAACGGTAAAAATGAATGGTGCTTACTTCTTGACTACTTCTCAAAGAGTAAGGGCTATAAGCCTTTTGTAACAACCGATATTACAAAGGGTGAATTTACGGCAGATTCAGACTTCTCGTTTGACGGTACATATCGTCACGGTACTGTAATGCCGATTACACAGGCTGAATATGAAAGTTTGACAGCTGAATAATGTGAAAAACTGCGGGTATTGTTGCTCGCAGTTTTTTTGTTGACAGGTGTGGTATAATTAAAATAAAAACGTAAGGTGATTAATATGAACAAAAGAGAAGAACTTGCCAGACAGGCATTTAAAGAGGGATACAACTGCTCACAGTCAATGGTGGCAGCGTTTAGCGACTTGATGGGTATGGATAAAAAGACGGCACTGAGACTTGCGTCATCATTCGGCGGCGGAATGGGCAGAATGAGAGAAGTTTGCGGTGCCGTAACGGGAATGTTTATGGTTGTCGGAATTTTGTACGGATATGACGACGCGAAAGATTATGAGGGTAAAAAAGATACCTACGCACTTGTGCAGGAACTCGCAAATCAATTTAAAGCGGAAACAGGCTCTATTATATGCCGAGAACTTTTAGGTCTTGACGGAAAAGATAACAGTCCCGTTCCGTCAAAGAGAACAGAAGAATATTATAAGAAACGCACTTGCGAAGATAAAGTCGGTCTTGCGGCAAAAATACTTGACGAATATATCCAATCGCATTGCCCTAACGGAACTTGCAATTTTTAACTGACAAAGTCTTTACAGTTTGAAAAATATATGTTATAATGTAAATAGAGTAATATAAATGTGATTTTGAAAGGGTGATAGATATGTTAGATAAAAATGATTTACAGGCAATTCAAGAAATGATGCAAGCGAGTTTACAATCAAATTTACAAGCTATCAATGAAAGACTTGACACAATGCAAGATGACATTACAATTATTAAATCAGATGTAAAGACACTAAAGAACGATGTTAAATTTAACCGTAAAACCGAAATAAACGTTATTGATTACATTGAAAATAGACTTGATGAAAAAATAGACAGTAAAATTAATCAGTTAAAGGCTGAATTAAACAAAACAGCATAGAGCATAAATGAATTTATTGAAGGGTGTAAAGTCTTTGACAACAAATAAGACTTTGCATCCTTTTTGTATTTTGGGGAGGATAAAAGAATGAAAAAGTTTATGATAGGATTATTATTTATTATTTTATTATCAACAACATTAAGTGCGAATGCAGAAACAGTAGTTTTAAAAGCAAATAGTTATGATAAGCTGGAAAATGCTTATTTTGACTACCATAATATACATGTTCTGTCAAATCAAGAAGGAAACTTCTTTTGGTGGACGGGTACTGAGTTTATAAAATGCTCTCTTTTAGATACTAAATTTACAAAATCCGATGATTTGATAGAGTGGAGCGATATTGATATGAGCGATGATGCACGTATGAAAATTAGCAGACAGTATAGTGCAAATATTAAGCATTACGGGGATAAATATATTGTATATGATGAAATTTTCAACCCTTCTATAATTATAGATAAAATGGAAAGAACACATGGTCCGATAATTATGCCAATATATATATTGGATGAAAATTTTAATTTGTTATGCGAAGTTCAGTTGGATAATCCGTTAACCGATTTTGAATATGTAGACGGTGTTTATTATATTGAAACACAAGAATACACAAAATTAGGACCACAAAAATATGAAAGTAAAAATAATATTTACTATTCTTATGATGCGATTGATTGGCAAATTGATAATGAAATGAGTCATATGCCGCAAAGCAATGGCAGAAATTCTCTTGTATTTCAAGGAGAGTTGGTAAATTTTAATGCAAGTGATTATAGGTTTGAAGTAAAAGATATGTTCATAGAAAAAAACAAGTCGGATTTAATTAAAGTGGTGCAAGAAAGACCTATAACATGTTACTATAAAGCAAAGGGCGATATCTATGTTGAAATACAATATTATATTGATAATGTTAATACATTCAGAATATCTCGGGACGGTGTATATTCTGTTGATGTAGCAATCCCTGAATACAGTGGTAATATATCCGGAAAAAGTGAATTTATTTTTGAATGTAATTTATGGAAAGATAAGCTTGTTATACGTACCAGAAAAAGATTAATAGAATATGATATGGCAGATATTGAAGATGTATTAAATGAAAAATGCCCGTCGGATACGCCGTATATTGAGTTTAACGGTAATATTCTCGGCTTTGACGTACCGCCGGTTATCGAGGACGGCAGCACGCTTGTGCCTATGAGATTTTTGTTCGAGCAAATGGGAGCAGATGTTGAATGGGATGGAAAAACACAAACAGCAACAGCAACGATTGATAATAAGGCTGTGACATTCTCAATCGATAACGTCAACGCGAGAATAAATAATAAACCCGCTAAAATGGATGTGCCCGCAAGACTCGTAAATGGCAAAACAATGGTACCGCTGCGCTTCCTTTCGGAAAATATGGGATATGACGTAGATTGGGACGCCGATAGCAGAACGGCGATAATAAAGTAAAAGTGGGGTTATTATGAAAAAGGTATTTGCGATTATAATGGCATTGATTTGTTGTGGCAATTTAGTGACAGAAGTCGGCGCTATGAATTTGAATATTATTGAAAAAGAAAATATAAGTCAGGATTATTATGAATATAATGGATTTAAATTAACTTATCATTCAAGTACAATAAATAATTTTTGGTACACGGGAAAAGAATATATTTATAGAGATATATATGATGGATATTCACGATATAGAAAATCAGATGATATGATTAATTGGGAGGATATTTCGGAAACGAGCGGTATAAAGGAAATTAATAGACTTTCTAATTATACATATTCTATAAATTATTGGGGAGATAAGTATATTGTTTTTAATCGATTGCATGAGTTGAGCGGTGAATCAATTAGTGAAGTTCAACATAATACCGCACTTAATTGTTCATTGCTTATTCTTGATAAGGATTTTGAATTAATTTCAAAACAAGAGTTTGAAGCCCCGATTACTGCCGTAAGCTATATTGACGGCAAGTATTATGCGGAAACAAAAGATTACAGCCAATATAAAAATCCTTATAATTTTGAACCGATTAAGAAAGTTTATGTGTCTGAAGATGGAATTGTGTGGAATGAGGACAAAACTCTGTCGGAAGTGCCTATTGGAAACGGAAAGAATAAAACTTTGATACTTGGCGGAGAACTGCCTGACGGTAATACGAGATATACTAAAAAGATTGTCAGCATTGCAGAGTTTGGGAATGCTACTGATATTGTATTTGAAAGAGAAAATTTAAAATCCTATAAAGTAGTGGATGATTTATATGTTTGTTGGGATACATTTGATAAAGTATTTCAAATCTCACTGGATGGGATATATTGGCTTGATGTTGATTTTCCAAAACTTTTAACTGAAAATGAAATTCATCACGAATCGGAGAGTAACAGTGTCATTGAGTCGGTGTATGATTGTATAGGTCTAAAAGATAAGATACTGTTTCAAACAAAGTATCGTTTGTTCGAATATGACTTAGAGGATTTGCGTACAGTGTGTAGAAATGCTTACGGTAAATCTCAAATATATGTTAAATTTGAGGGGAGATATTTGGGTTTTGACGTACCGCCGATTATCGAAGACGGTAGCACGCTTGTGCCTATGAGGTTTTTGTTCGAGCAAATGGGAGCAGATGTTGAATGGGATAGTGAAACTCAAACAGCAACAGCAACGCTTGATAACACGGTAGTAACATTTTCAATAGACAACATTAATGCAGAAGTAAATAAAACATCTGCCACAATGGATGTGCCAGCAAGACTTATAAACGGAAAAACAATGGTACCTTTGCGTTTCCTTTCAGAAAATATGGGATATGACGTAGATTGGGATGCCGATAGCAGAACGGCGATTATACAATGAATAGGAGAAGTATATGAAAAAAATATTTAGTATAATTCTGATATTTGTTATAATTTTTCTTCATATTACAGTATACGCGGAGTATAAACTCCGATATGAAGAATTACCGCAAACAGAATCCATACTCGCACCGGATATTGAAATGAATGAAAAGAATTGGATTTTTTCGGTGATAAAGGAAGAAGAACCATTTAGGAGAATAATACAAGTAAGGGATAACAAATATATTATAAGTATAAATAGATATAATGCTCAATCACAACCATTACCGGTTAAGATTGGACTTAATCATGAAAGTAGTGCGGATTGTATTTGGACAGGTGAATATTATTATTTGCGTGGAACGTATTTAGACGGATATTGGCCAGACGCTAATCAATATGCTTTGCCATTGACTTTGTATGATGAGAATGGCAATAAAATAAAAACATATGAATTAAATAAAAGAGCAAATAAAAATGGATTTGGGCAACATGTTATAAAAATAGGTTACTTAAATGGGATATACTATGCTTTATTGCGTGCTGAAGGGCAAGACCGTGAAGAAAAAGTTATTAAATCTATTGATTTTGAAAATTGGGAGATAACCAATGAAGAAGTACCACAAATCGTAGGCAATATAATGATGAAAGAAAATGATATTTCAGCCAGAGGTTATGATTTTATTGGTATTAATTATGAAGAAACCAAGAAATATACTTTATTCTATACTTTGGGTGATTGGATAGTGGATAAAGATGAAGAGGGAGATTTTTATATTTCTAATGATAATATTTATTTTGTAAAATTGAATAGTCCCAAGGAATTAAAACAAAGTGACGAGCAAATAGATTATGTTGTAAATTGTGTTTATGAATATAATGATAATATTATAATTGATTTGTTTAAAAAGACATATGATAACGGTGCACCCGCTCAAACAACGTCAATAATAAGATTAACAGTGCAGAAAGATGAAATATATGACAGATTGGATGAAATGAAAAACTCACCGTATGTAGTGTTAAATAATAAAATTCTCGGCTTTGACGTACCGCCGATTATCGAGGACGGCAGCACGCTTGTGCCTATGAGATTTTTGTTCGAGCAAATGGGAGCAGATGTTGAATGGGATGGAAAAACACAAACAGCAACAGCAACGATTGATAATAAGGCTGTGACATTCTCAATCGATAACGTCAACGCGAGAATAAATAATAAACCCGCTAAAATGGATGTGCCCGCAAGACTCGTAAATGGCAAAACAATGGTACCGCTGCGCTTCCTTTCGGAAAATATGGGATATGACGTAGATTGGGATGCCGATAGCAGAACGGCGATAGTACGCTAATATCATTTTATTAATTTACAAGTTTTAAAGCTGTAATAATAAAAAGGAAAAAAAACTAATAAATACTTGATTTTTTAGACAAAATATATTAAAATATAATTATTAATATTAAATTACAAAAGATTCAGGAGGATTAATTTATGATTACAGCTGGTGAATTTAGAAATGGCAGAACCTTTGAACACGAAGGTAATGTATTTCAAATCGTAGAATTTCAGCACGTTAAGCCTGGTAAGGGTGCTGCTTTCGTAAGAACAAAGCTTAAGAACATAATCAGCGGCGGTGTCGTTGAAAAGACATTCAGACCTACAGAAAAGTTTGAAGAAGCTCATATCGACAGAAAGGATATGGCTTATTCATACGGTGATGACGATTTCTATCATTTTATGGACAACGAAACATTCGATATGCTTGACATTGCTAAGTCAGAAATCGAAGAACAAATGAAGTTCGTTAAGGAAAATGACGTATGTAAGGTTATGTCTTACAAGGGTAACGTATTCGGTGTTGAACCGCCTACATTCGTTGAACTTGAAGTCGTTGATACAGAACCTGGTTTCGCAGGTAACACATCTACAAACGCTACAAAGCCTGCTACTCTTGAAACAGGTGCTACAATTCAAGTACCTCTATTCGTTGATATGAACGAAGTTATCAGAGTAGACACAAGAACAGGCGAATACATGGAAAGAGTAAAATAAGTCTGAATAAAATCGCACACGGCACTTATTTTGTGTTGTGAACAATTTTCTTTCAGCCTTTTGAATGAAAGGAGATTAATTATGGAAGATTTAATTAAAAAAGTTTCATATCTAAAGGGTTATGCAGACGGTCTTGACCTTAGCCCAAAGAGTGACGAAGGTAAGCTTATTATCAAATTGCTTGACGTTATGTCTGAAATGGCTGATACTATTGAAGAATTAAACTCAAGAGTTGATGATGTTGAAGATGTTGTTGACGAGCTTGATGATTGCGTACTTGAAATTGCCGACGATTTGTACGGTGACGATGAGTATGACGATTATGATGACGATGACGACGATGATTATATCGACGATTATGATGACGATGATTACGACAGTGACGGAAATGATTATTTTGAAATTCAATGTCCTAACTGCGGTGAAGACGTTATGATTGATTTTGATATGATTGACGATGATAACGCTATTGTATGTCCGAACTGTCACGAAGAAATCGAACTTGAGTTTGATTGCGATTGTGACGATGATGACTGCGACTGCGGACACGAACATTAATATTGAATTGAATAAAAAAGGACTGTCAAGTCCTTTTTTTATTGAGGTGACTTATGAAAGGACTTTATATTCACATACCGTTTTGCAAACAAAAATGCAAGTATTGTGATTTTGTATCATTTCCATGTATGGAGGATACGGCGGACAAATACGTTGATGCGCTAAAGCGTGAGGCGGAACAATACAGGGGAGAAAAAATAGATACAATATTTATCGGCGGCGGTACACCGTCAATTTTAACACCGAAACAAATCGAAGAAGTTACGAAAATGTGTTTTGATGTATTTGACGTTGCGAGTGACTGCGAATTTACGACAGAGGCAAATCCGGGAACAATGGATGATGACAAAATTAAAGCAATGTTAAATGGCGGTATAAATCGTATAAGCGTAGGTGTGCAGTCATTCAATGATGATGAACTGAAAAAAATCGGAAGAATACACGACGCAAAGACGGCATATAATACAATTTGTCATTTAGATAAAATGGGTTTTCAAAATATAAATCTTGACCTTATGACCGCACTGCCATCACAGACGTTTGAGAGTCTAAAAAATACTTTAAACACAGCTGTCAGCTTGCCTGTAAAGCATATATCGGCATACAGTCTTATAATTGAGGACGGAACACCTATTGAAAAGGAATATTCAAAAGGACTGCTTGATATTCCGAATGAAGATACTGACAGAGAAATGTATATGTATACAGTCGATTTTCTCGGTAAGAACGGTTTTAAGCAATATGAAATATCGAATTTCGCAAAAGACGGATACGAGTGCAGGCATAATGTGAAGTATTGGACAGACGAGGAGTATATCGGCTTAGGTACGGCGGCACATTCATATATAGGAAACTGCCGTTTTTACAACACGTCTGACATAAACGAATATATCGGCGGTGCGAGAAAAGAAGTAATCGAATTGACCGAAAATGATAAGATAGCAGAATTTATGATTACCGGACTTCGTATGAACAGAGGAGTAAGCGAAAATGATTTTAAGTCGCGTTTCGGCAAGAATATAAAAGATGTATTCGGCAGTGAATTTGATAAATTTATAAAGCTCGGACTTATGCAATATATTGACGGAAGATACAGTCTTACATTGGACGGAATAAACGTGTCAAATTCGATTTTATGCGAGTTTGTATAAGAAATTTGGCAATATGGGATAATTTATGAACATTTTATGAAAAGTTATATTAATCACTTGACAATCGGGTATAATAGTGGTATCTTATAATTGTTAGCACTCAAGGTGTATGAGTGCTAACAAGAAAATGCTTATATGACATCTTGTTTAAAGATAGAAAGGAATGTTTGTATATGGATTTGAACGACAGAAAAAGAAAAATCCTGCAAGCAATCATTGATGAATATATAGGCACTGCTGAACCTGTCGGTTCAAGGTCGATTTCCAAAAAGGAAAACTTGGGTTTGTCCAGCGCGACAATCCGTAATGAAATGGCAGACCTTGAAGAAATGGGTTATCTGATACAACCGCATACTTCGGCGGGACGTATTCCGTCAGATGAGGGATACAGATTTTACGTTAATTCGCTTATGCGGAAGTATAAGATAGGTATGGAGGCAGTTGCACAGCTGCAAAGCGTACTTGAAACGCGTGTCAGTCAGCTTGAAAAGCTGATTAGATATGCTGGTGCAATAGCGTCAAATCTTACCGAATATACAACGGTTGTTACAGCGCCTAAGGAGCAGGAATTTGAAATTAACAAGATTGACCTTGTGCCGATTGCCGCGCAAACGGTAATGCTTATTGTTGTAACAAGAACTGTAAGAAACAAGGTAATGAATATCGACATTGACAGTGCAACGTGTATGTCACTTGCAAATATATTAAACGAACATCTTGCCGGACTTAAAGCCGGAGAGATAACGTTTGATAAGATACAGGATATTCAAAAAGATATTGAAAACAGACTTTCACTTCATCCGAAAGTTTTGATTGATATAATGCACTTTGTGTATGAAACGATAACGGACAGCGGTGAAACAGAAATATATGTCAACAATGCAAAGTCAATATTGAAATATCCCGAATACAACGATGTTGAAAAAGCGGAAAAGATATTTACTTTCCTTGATGACAAAGAAAATTTGAAAAAGCTTGTTGCCTCAAGCGACAGTGACGGAATTGAGGCTAAAATCGGTAAAGAAAACGATTTTGAAATATTGCAGGATTGCTCATTGGTAACTATCAATTATTCACTCGGCAATAAAAAAGCCGGAAAAATCGGAGTTATCGGACCTAAACGAATGAATTATTCAAAGGTTTTTGCAAGCCTTGACCTTATTTCAAATGAAATAGATAAAATACTCAACGAATATATAAGTGATGAGTAGAGAAAGGGGTAATCAGATGGCTAAGAAGAATGAGGAAGTCAATGAGGAGACATTAGATAAAGAAACAGAAAAAACGGCTGAACCTAAAGAGGAAGAAAAGTCAAACGAGGAAGTCCTTGAAGAAAAGCTGAAAGAACAGACGGATAAATATATGCGTCTGTATGCCGAATATGACAACTACCAAAAGCGTTCGCAGCGTGAAAAAGATATGCGTTACGGTGACGCGGTAATTGATACGGTCGGTGCAATTCTTTCGATAGGCGACAACCTTGAAAGAGCGCTTGCGACTGAAGTTCAGTCGGAGGACGGTCAAAAAATGAAAGACGGTATTGAAATGGTTTTAAAACAGTTCAATGAAACGCTTTCAAAGTTGGGCGTTACGCCGATTAAGGCAGAGGGTGAACAGTTTGACCCTAATCTTCATAATGCGGTTATGCACATTGAAGATGAAACGATCGATGACAATACGGTTGTCGAGGATTTAATGAAAGGCTACATATATAAGGACGGCCGAGTAGTCAGACACAGTATGGTAAAAGTAGCAAATTAATTATAAATTAGGAGGAATTAAAAATGGGAAAGATTATAGGTATAGACTTAGGTACAACAAACAGTTGTGTGGCTGTTATGGAAGGCGGTAACCCTAATGTTATCACTAACAGCGAAGGTGCAAGAACAACTCCTTCAGTTGTTGCATTCCAAAAAGACGGTGAAAGAATTGTAGGTCAGGTTGCAAAGCGTCAAGCCGTAACAAATGCTGACAGAACAATAATGTCAATTAAGAGAAAAATGGGTACAAGCGAAAAAGTTACAATCGACGGTAAAGCTTATACTCCTCAAGAAATCTCGGCAATGATTCTTACAAAGTTAAAGCAAGACGCTGAGAGCTATCTTGGTGAAACTGTAACACAGGCTGTTATCACAGTTCCTGCTTACTTCAACGACTCACAGCGTCAGGCTACAAAGGACGCAGGTAAGATTGCAGGTCTTGAAGTTTTGAGAATTATCAACGAGCCTACTGCCGCAGCTCTTGCATACGGCGTAAGCGACACAGGTAAGAAAGTAATGGTATATGACCTTGGCGGCGGTACATTTGATGTATCTATCCTTGATATTGATGACGGCGTATTTGAAGTTCTTTCAACAAACGGTGATACTCACCTTGGCGGTGACGATTTCGACCAGGCAATTATCAACTACTTGCTTGACGAATTTAAGAAAACAGAGGGCGTAGACCTTTCAACAGATAAGATGGCTATGCAAAGATTAAAAGAGGCTGCTGAAAAGTCAAAGATTGAACTTTCGACAACAACAACTTCAAACATTAATCTTCCATTCATCACAGCTGACGCAACAGGTCCAAAGCATATGGATATTACACTTACAAAGGCTAAGTTTGATGAACTTACAGCAGACCTTGTAGCAAGAACACTTACATGTATCAGAAACGCTATGAATGACGCAGGTCTTAACGCATCACAAATCGATGAAGTCCTTCTTGTCGGCGGTTCTTCAAGAATTCCTGCTGTACAAGAGGCTGTTAAGAAAGAAATGGGCAAAGAGCCTAATAAGGGTATCAACCCTGACGAATGTGTTGCAGTAGGTGCTGCAAGACAGGCAGGTGTACTTGGCGGTGAAGAAACAGGCGTTCTTCTACTTGATGTTACACCGCTTTCACTTGGTATCGAAACAATGGGTGGTGTATTTACAAAGCTTATCGAAAGAAATACAACAATCCCTACAAACAAATCACAAATATTCTCAACTGCCGCAGACGGTCAAACTTCTGTTGAAGTACACGTTCTTCAAGGTGAAAGAGAAATGGCTCAGTACAACAAGACTTTGGGACGTTTCAACCTAACAGGAATTGCTCCTGCTCCGAGAGGTGTGCCACAGATTGAAGTTACATTCGATATTGACGCAAACGGTATCGTAAACGTAAGCGCTAAAGACCTTGGCACAGGCAACGAACAGAAGATTACTATTACAGCATCTTCTAACCTAAGTGACGAAGATATTGACAGAGCTGTTAAAGAGGCTGAAAAGTACGCTGAAGAAGATAAAAAGCGTAAAGAAGAAGTTGAAATCAGAAACAACGCAGAATCACTTGTATATCAATGTGAAAAGGCTGTTAAAGACGCAGGTGATAAGATTGACGATAATACAAAGTCAATGGTTGAAACTGAAGTAAACAAGGTTAAAGAGGCTCTAAAGGGTACAGACTCGGCAGCTATTAAGGCGGCTACAGACGAACTTCAAGAAAAGTTCTACGCAGTTGCACAGCAAATGTATCAGCAAGCTAATCCGCAGGGTGATCCTAATGCACAACAGGGTGCACCAAATGATGACGGTGTTTATGAGGCTGATTACAGAGAAGTTGACAACGACGATAACAATCAACAATAATAATGAAAACGCTAAAAGGACGGACAAATGTCCGTCCTTTTAAGGCTTTTAACAGAGCCTTTGTATTAACACTTTACAAAACTAAAATATTGTAGTATAATATCATAGGTAGGTGAAAAAATTGGCTGAAAAAAGAGATTATTATGAGGTGCTCGGAGTTTCAAAGGGTGCTTCTGATGATGAAATAAAAAAGGCATTCAGAAAGATGAGTAAGAAATACCATCCTGACCTTAATCCGAACAATAAAGAGGCGGAGAAAAAGTTTAAGGAGGTAAACGAGGCTTATCAAGTGCTTTCTGACCCTGAAAAGAAAAGTAAATACGACCAATTCGGACACGCAGGTGTTGATCCGAACTTCGGAGCGGGCGGCGGTGGCTTTAACGGCGGCGGTTTTGACTTTGGCGATATATTCGGCGATTTCTTCGGAGGCGGTTTCGGAGGATTCGGCGGCGGTCAAAGAAGAAACGGACCAAAACGCGGTGCTGATATTCGTAAGATTATTGATCTAACTTTTGAAGAAGCGGCATTCGGCTGTCACAGAGAAATGAGTATACAGGCACAGGAAAAATGTGAAACTTGCGGCGGCAGCGGTGCTAAAAAGGGTACGACTGCACAAACTTGTCAGCATTGTCACGGAACAGGTCAAATCCGTACACAACAAAGAACTGTACTAGGTTATATGACTAACGTTACGACTTGTCCGCACTGTCACGGCGAAGGTAAGATTGTAAAAGATCCTTGTCCGGACTGTCGCGGTACAGGTAAGGTAAGAAAGTCGAAGAAGATAGAAGTTGATATTCCGGCAGGTATTGATGACGGTCAGACAATTCAACTTTCGGGTAAAGGCGAGGCCGGCGATAAAGGCGGTCCTAACGGCGACTTACTTCTTACAATAAGAGTACATCCGCATCAGATGTTTAAACGTGAGGGAACAAATGTATTTATAGATATGCCTATATCATTTGTACAGGCTGCTTTGGGTGCAACCGTACAAGTACCTACACTTGACGGCCCTGTTGAGCTGAAAATCCCTGAGGGAACTCAGACAGGTTCAAAATTCAGAATGAAGGGCAGAGGTATTCCGTCAATCAGAAGTAAGGTAAGAGGCGACCAATACGTTACTGTAAACGTAGAAGTGCCGAGAAACCTTAATTCAAAGCAAAAAGAACTTTTGCGTGAATTTGAAGAAGATAAAAATTATAAACAAAAGAAATCTTTTGCAGAAAAGATGAAAGATTTCTTGAACAAATAAACTTAGGAGGAAGACAATGAACCCGAATATTTATGAACTTTCAAAAATGACAAAAGAGCAGTATGATTTCATAATGAAACGTGCAGAGCTTGATATTACAGAACAAATGAAAGTTGCCAAAGAAGTTTCTGACGATGTCAAGGCACGTGGTGACGAGGCAGTATTGGAATATACTGCAAAGTTTGACCGTGTACAGCTTACTGCTGATAAAATGAAAGTAACACCTGAAGAGATAGAGGCAGGCTACAATAACCTTGATAAGGAAACAAGAGAGGCTATTGAATATGCTTATAAGAACATATACGATTTCCATGAAAAGCAACTTCCGGAGGAAATGTGGTTTACTATGGTCGATGACGGACTTATGGTAGGCGAAAAGACTACTCCGATAGTTGACGTATGTCTGTATGTTCCTCACGGTAAGGGTTCATTCCCATCAGTTTTGTGTATGCTTGGTATACCGGCAGTTGTTGCGAAAGTTCCTAAGATTGTTGTTGTAACACCTCCGAATGAAAAAGGTGAAGTTGACGACGCTATTTTGGCTGCGGCAAAGATAATCGGTATCACTGAAATATATAAAGTCGGCGGTATTCAAGCCGTTGCAGCCGTTGCATACGGCACTGAAACAATTCCTAAGTGTCATAAGATTATTGGCCCGGGTAACAGTTATGCAACTGCCGCAAAGAGAGTTCTTGCAAACCATATTGACGCAGGTTTGCCGGCAGGCCCGAGTGAAATTATTGTTCTTGCAGATGAAAAGGCTGACCCTGAAAAGGTTGCTCTTGACTGGATGATTGAGGCTGAACACGGCCCTGACAGTGCCGCACTTCTTGTTACTCACTCAAAGGAACTTGTTGAAAAGGTTGTTCCGATTGTAAACAGACAGCTTGAAAAGATTTCTCCGAAGAGAAAAGAATTTATAGAAACAAACCTTACAACATACGGCGGTGTAATTCTTACAAATTCGCTTGACGAATCAATCGATTTTGTAAACGAATACGCACCTGAACATATGGAAGTTATGACAGAAAAGCCTTTTGATACACTTCCTAAGATTAAGAATGCAGGTGAAATTCTTCTTGGCGATTACACACCTGTAACACTTTGTAACTTCGTTTTAGGTCCTAACGCAATCTTGCCGACAGGCGGTTTTGCAAAGACTTATTCATCAGTAAGTGTTCAAGACTTCTTAAAGCGTTCATCAGTAGGCTATGCGTCAAAAGACGGTTTTGAAAATGTAAGAGATTACGCTTACAGATTTGCAAAGGTCGAAGGATTTGATACGCATGGTCTTGCCGTTAAAGAAAGAAAATAATTCCAAAATTGACGCCTATGAAACTCCCGTCAGCTCGAAGTATCAGCATACGTCGTCGCTGACCTGTCGTCCCATATACGAACAATTTTGAAATTATTCAAAATCAAAATTGATACCTATGAAAACAATTTTGAATTTATTATTATAAGAGGATACCACTATGGAAAAGATAAAAGTTACCCGAAAAACAACCGAATCCGAAATGAACGTTGTGCTTGATTTTGCACCGCTTAAAAAGGATTACAGAAAGTACATAAAGACACCTATACCGTTTTTAAATCATATGATTGAGCATATTGCATGGCGCGGTGAGGTCAATATTGATGTTGACTTAAAGCTTGATGAATTTGTTTTGACACACGTTATATGTGAAGATTTAGGTATTGCACTTGGTAAGGCGGCAAAGGAATATATCGACCGTACAGACGGTGCGAGAGGTTTCGGTGACGCAGTCGGTATTATAGACGAGGCAAAAGCGGAATGTGCATTGAGCTTTGAATCAAGAGCGTATTGCGATATTGATTATCACGGTATTGAACTTAGTGAAAAAGTCGAGGGAATGGATACGGAGGATTTGGAAACATTCCTTGAAGGTTTTGCACAGGGGGCTATGTGTACACTTCATATTGACCTTGTAAAAGGTCATAACGGACATCATATTTGGGAGGCAATATACCGTAGTTTCGGAAGTGCTTTGAATAAGGTATTTGAAGTGTCTGAAAGCCGCAAGGGCAAAACAAGCGGTGTAGCCGGAAAAATTGATTGGGTAATAGAATAATATTAGGGACACTAAATAGGGACACTAAAATTTAGTGTCCCTATTTCTGAAAACAGATAAAATCTGAAAGGAACAAAGTATTAAAAATATGAAACTCGCAAAATTTCTTGATAAATACGATACCGTTATATTTGATATGGACGGTGTTATAACAAGTGAACAGAATTATTGGAATTGTGCGGCACTCACTGTCTGGGAATATCTGAATTACAACAGCGGTCAAAAAATTAATGCCGCAGAGTGTATGCAAAATATTTCAAAAATACGAAGCCACGTTTTTTCGGACGATGAGATGATAAGCGTTTTAAAAGGCAAGGGCGTTAATTCAAATTGGGATTTGGGTTATGTGACGGTGCTTATAGCATGGATATGCAATGGAAAAAATGATTGGAATTATTTTGACAAAGTGCTTGAATATGCAAAGTCATTGTCAAACAATATCATTGATGAATACGATAATCTTGCAATTAAATGTGCCGAAAAAACAGGTTTTGACTATGAATGGCTGAAACGCAACGGAACTATGTGGACGACTATGCGAGATATATTTCAGACGTGGTTTCTTGGTGATGAACTGTTTGAAAAGACTTTTGGCTATATACCGATTAATACGGGCAAAACGGGGCTTTTATATAAGGAAGAACCGATTGTCGATAAGAATAAGCTTATTACAATAATGAGTCTTTTAAGCCAAAATAAACGCGTGTGTACAGGTACGGGCCGACCATATATAGAAATGTTGCCGCCGATTGAAAATTGGGGGATACAGCAGTATTTTGCACAAAACGGACTTTGCAATTATGACAATGTTGTCGAAGCTGAAAAAGAGCTTAACAACAATGCACTTACAAAGCCGCACCCATATATGTTCCTAAAGGCGCTTTACGGCACTGATTACAGCAATAAACGCATTGTTGACGGCGATTATGATAAAGCGAAAATAAAGACTACACTTGTTGTCGGCGACGCAGGTGCGGATATTCTGGCGGCACAGGCGATGGGCGCAGACTTTTGTGCGGTGCTTACGGGAATACAAGGCGAGAGAGCAAGAGGTTATTTTGAAAAACTTGGGGCGAAATATATTTTAAAAAGTGTAGAAGATTTTTTAGTGGAGGGAGAATAAATGGAAAAACGACTCACAACACCGTTTACAAAGGATAAAATTAAAGACCTGAAAGCAGGCGACAGCGTGCTTATAACAGGCACAATATACACCGCGCGTGACGCGGCACACGAAAGAATGACGACAAATTTCAAAAACGGAATACCGTTCCCGATAGATTTGACCGACAACGTGATTTATTATGCAGGTCCGTGTCCTGCTAAACCCGGCGAAGTTATCGGCTCTTGCGGACCGACTACAGCCGGCAGAATGGACGCATATACGCCAATGCTTTTAGATAACGGACTTGGCTGTATGATAGGCAAGGGTGCAAGAAGCAAAGAAGTTGTTGACGCAATGAAACGTAATACAGTTGTGTATCTTGGTGCAATCGGCGGTGCAGGTGCATTGATTGCACAGTCGATAAAAAAAGCCGAAGTTGTCGCATATGACGATTTGGGTACGGAGGCAATCAGGAAACTTGAAGTCGAAAATTTCCCGGCAGTCGTGCTTATAGATTGCGAGGGTAACGACCTTTACGAAATAGGTCAGGCAAAGTACAGAGAGATATAAAATATATATAAATATCAAAAAATCCGATGGTTTGTTCCATCGGATTTTTTGTTGCTACTATATTTATAACAAAGAAAGAAGTTTCTTTAAATTATACAAGATAAAGTAAATCTGTGTATGTTGGGAACGGCCAGTATTCTTTTGCAACGATTGTTTCAAGAGTATCGGCTGTTTCACGAAGTGAGTCCATAGCAGGAAGAACAGTATCTTTATAATACATACCCACTGCGTATACGTCAACGTCAGGAACGTCTGTAGCGGCGTCAAGAGTATCAATCTTAATCATAAGATCCTCTGTAAGCTCTGTAAGTCTTTGAGCTTTTTCAAGCTCTTTAGGAGCGTTAAGACCAAGTGCTTTCTTTGAAGCAATATCGTCTGTAACGAACTTTGTATATTTTAGGCAAGCAGGAAGAATTTCCTGTTTAGCCATTTCAAGCATTGTAAGCATTTCAAAATGAAGTGTATTGTTGTAATCCTCCATCATGATTTCGCCTCTTGTCTTAACTTCTACATCAGTAAATACTTCTTGCTTTGTGAACAAGTCGATTGACTTCTGAGTTACGAAGTAAGGCATAGCGTCAGGAGTTGTCTTTAAGTTGTACAGACCTCTCTTTTCAGCCTCTTCAACCCATTCATCACTGTAACCGTTACCGTTAAAGATAATTCTTTCGTGATCTTTGAAAATCTTGATTGCAAGTTCAAGAGCATCTTTTGAAATGTCCTTGCTACCATCAAGTTGATCTGCGATTTCTGTAAGTGTTTCGGAAACGATTGCATTGATAACGATATTGATACCTGCGATTGACTGTCTTGAACCCGGAGCACGGAATTCAAATCTGTTACCTGTAAATGCAAATGGGGAAGTTCTGTTTCTGTCTGTTGTGTCTTTTTCAATATCAGGAAGTGATTCAACCCCTGTTTCGATTAGCTTACCTGCCTCATACTTAACACCCTTACCGCTCTTTAGCTGGTCAACAACTGCTGCAAGCTGGTCGCCAAGATACATTGAAATAATAGCAGGAGGTGCCTCGTTTGCACCAAGTCTGTGGTCATTACCTGCTGTTGCAACAGATACTCTAAGTAAATCTGCATAATCGTCAACAGCCTTGATAACTGCTGCAAGGAACAATAGGAACTGAACGTTTTCTTCAGGTTTTTTACCCGGCTTTAGAAGAAGTTCGCCGTCTGATGTACCGATTGACCAGTTATTGTGTTTACCTGAACCGTTGATACCTTCATATGGCTTTTCATGTAGTAGGCAGTATAGACCGTGATGGTCGGCAACTTTCTTTAGAACTTCCATAGTAAGTTGGTTGTGATCTGAAGAAATGTTTGTTGTTGAGAAAATAGGTGCGATTTCGTGCTGAGCAGGAGCAACTTCATTATGCTTTGTCTTAGCAAGTACGCCAAGTTTCCAAAGTTCTTCGTCAACTTCCTGCATGAAAGCTGCAACTCTTTCTTTAATTTGACCGAAATAGTGATCGTCCATTTCCTGACCCTTTGCAGGCTTTGCACCAAATAGAGTTCTGCCTGTTAAAAGTAAGTCCTTACGCTTATTTCTAAGCTTTTTGTCAACAAGGAAATATTCCTGTTCAGGACCGACATATGAAACAACTCTCTTAGGGAATTTACCGAATAGAGCCAAAACTCTTCTTGCAGCCTTGTCGATTGCAGCCTCACTGCGAAGTAGAGGAGTTTTCTTATCAAGAACTTCACCTGTATACGAAACGAATGATGTAGGAATGTACAATGAGTGATCCTTAATGAATGCAAATGATGTCGGGTCCCAAGCTGTATAACCTCTTGCCTCAAATGTTGCTCTAAGTCCGCCTGATGGGAAAGAAGACGCATCCGGCTCACCCATAACAAGCTCTTTGCCGGAGAATTCCATAATGACAGTTCTGTCATCTGTAGGCTGAATGAAAGAGTCATGCTTTTCGGCTGTAAGACCTGTCATTGGCTGAAACCAGTGAGTGTAGTGAGTACAACCGTTTTCAAGTGCCCAATCCTTCATTGCGTTTGCAACAACTTCCGCAACGGATATATCAAGTTTTGAACCGTCATTGATAGTCTTTAGCAATGATTTGTAAATATCCTTAGGCAATCTTGCCTTCATAGTAGGAAGATTAAAAACCTTCTCACCGAAAATTTCTGCTACATTTCCGTTTTCCATAATAATACCTCCTGAAATTATTGATGCACATATATAATAAAAGTACAATCAAAATGTTTTGCTGAGCTAACAATAAGTATCTTACGAAAAAAGGGCATTTTATATTTAAAAATATAAAACACCCTTGTCTTATCTTCGCTCAATCTATGGGGTTAGTTGTCTTAACTAACTGTTTTCTATGTTTTAATTATACCACTAAATAAAGTTTTGTCAATATGCAACTTGCAAAATTTAGAATAGAATAACTTTTTTTTATTTATGCAAAATGATGAGTGATGAGGGATACATATTAAAGGGGCGACCAATGATCGCCCCTACGAAGAAAGTATGTGCGGTGTCATAGCATATTTGTAGGGGCGGTCATCGGCCGCCCGTATAGATAGTGTACGGCACCTTGATGTCACGATAACCACCACTCCGTCACAACGTGCCACCTCTCCTCAAGGAGAGGCTTTTTGTATGGCGCCCCTTGAGGGGAGCTGTCGTGAAACGACTGAGGGGTGGTAAGTAAAATACGAATTAAGGGGCGACCAATGATCGCCCCTACGAAGAAAGTATGTGTGGTGTCATAGCATATTTGTAGGGGCGGTCATCGACCACCCATATAGTGAGTGTGCGGTGTCTCGACGTCCCGCAAAACTGTGGATAAATGTTGCGATAAGCGTTATTGCAGGCACAATTAATGTGACTGTGAGCGACTGTATTAACAGCGTCATAAAAAAGATTATTTCTGTTCGGCATAAAACCGTCCCATCAAATTAAATATAAATAAAAAAAACAGAGTGTCTGACATTCAAAGCCTGTCAGGCACTCTATCAATTATTATTATACCACAAAAAATATTTCTGTCAGGATTATTCAACAGTAACCGACTTTGCAAGGTTTCTCGGCTTATCAATGTCGCAGCCCTTTAATGATGCAACATAGTAACCGAATAACTGCAACGGAATAACTGTAAGTGACGGAAGTAACATTTCGTGCGTTGCAGGGATTTTTACAGTATAGTCAGCAACGTCGTCCATATGTTCATGTTCTTCGGTTGTTACGCCCATAACAACCGCACCTCTTGCTTTAACTTCCTTAACATTTGAAACTGTTTTATCAAACAAATTCTTGCCTGTTGCAAGCGCTACAACAAGTGTACCGTCCTCAATAAGTGAGATTGTACCGTGCTTTAATTCACCTGCGGCATATGCTTCACTGTGAATATATGATATTTCCTTTAGCTTTAGTGAGCCTTCAAGAGATACTGCATAGTCAAGGTTTCTGCCGATAAAGAATATTGAATGGCAATTATAGAACTTTGAGGCAAGATACTGAACATCTTCTTTAGATTTAAGAATTTCAGCAACCTTATCCGGAAGTGACTCAATTTCTTTAATAAAGTCTGCATATTCTTCTTTAGAAATTTTACCTAATTTATCAGCCATATATGCGGCGATAAGGTATATAACAGTAAGTTGTGTACTGTAGGCCTTAGTTGTTGCAACGGCGATTTCAGGACCTGCCCATGTATAAATAACATCATCAGACGCTTTTGCAATGGCACTGCCGACAACGTTTACGATTGAAAGCACTCTTGCGCCGCGAGCTTTCGCCTCTTCAAGAGCGGCTTTTGTATCGGCTGTTTCGCCTGACTGGCTGATTACGATTACAAGGTCGTCTTTGCCAACGATAGGGTCGCAGTAACGGAACTCTGACGCAACCTGTACTTCAACAGGAATACGGCACATCTTTTCGATTACATACTTGCCGACAACGCCTACATGGTATGCACTGCCGCATGCAACGATATAAATTTTATTGATATTTTTAATATCTTCTTCTGTAAGAGAAATATCGTCAAGAACGATTTTGCCGTCCTTAATTCTCGGACTGATGGTATCTCTGATAGCTTTTGGCTGTTCTTCGATTTCTTTCATCATAAAGTGTTCATAGCCGCCTTTTTCAGCCGCACTTACGTCCCAATCAACCGTAAACTTTTCTTTTTTAACTTCTTCTTTATCTGTATTGTAAACCTTTACGCTGTCCTTTTTAAGTACAACGATTTCGTTATCTTCAAGGTAGTAAATATCTCTTGTGTGCTTTAAAATTGCAGTAACGTCCGATGCGATAAAGTTTTCTTCGTCACCAAGACCGACAATCATAGGACTTGCTTTTCTTACTGCGATAAATTGGTCAGGGTAGTCAACGCAAAGTACGCCAAGAGCATATGAACCCTCAACTCTGTTGATAACCTTAATCATTGTATCCATTATGTCACCTTTGTAGTAATATTCAAAAAGGTGAGCGATAACTTCTGTATCTGTTTCAGAAATAAATTCAAAACCCTTGCTTTCAAGTTTTTTCTTTAATGAAATGTAGTTTTCGATAATACCGTTATGAACAACGGCAAAACGGCCTGATTGTGAAAGGTGAGGGTGAGCATTTACGTCTGACGGCTCGCCGTGAGTAGCCCAACGTGTATGACCGATACCCATATTACCGCTAAGTTTTTTACCGCCGTCAATTTTTTCTGAAAGAACCGCTAATTTTCCCTTTGACTTAGCAACTTCCAATTCATTATTATTGTAAACAGCAATACCTGCACTGTCATATCCTCTGTATTCAAGTTTTGACAGACCTTCAAGCAAAATAGGAGCTGCTTGATTTTTACCTATATATCCTACTATACCGCACATATTATAATGTACCTCCTTATTGTCCACTCGCAATGTTATATTGCTTTACATAAAAATATATATACCATTCTATACTATTCTCACAGATTTTTCAATCCTTTTTTTTGATTTCGTGTTGTATTTAGTAAATATTGCTGATATAATATAGGTTAAGATGAGTTTTTTGTGGAGGATTAAAAACAATGAAGTTAGTTTATGAAAACAAATTGTCCTGCGAGAATGACGTAAAAGATTTCGTTCTTGAGGGCAGTGCCGAGATATATTTTGAAAACGGTAAAATGCGTATGAAAAATGCGTTGTCTGCCGATTTGGGACAAAAGTCAAACTTTGTGTATTGGTGCAACGAGGACTTCCCGTCAGATGTGCAGATAGAGTGGAAATTCAGACCGATTGAAGAGCCGGGATTGGCGATTTTGTTCTTTTCGGCAAAGGGTGTGAACGGTGAAGATTTGTTTGATCCGTCATTGCAGGAAAGGGACGGACAGTATAATTTGTATCATTCGGGTGATATAAATGCGTACCATGTTTCATATTTCCGCAGAAAGTGGGACGAGGAAAGAGGTTTTCATACCTGTAATTTAAGAAAAAGCAAGGGCTTTCATCTTGTTGTACAAGGTGCAGACCCTATTCCGAATTGTGAGGACGCATTTGAAAGCTATCATATAAAGCTTGTAAAAAAAGACGGTAAGATTGATTTTATAATTAACGATTTGCCTGTATTTTCATGGCAAGACGACGGAAAGAAATACGGTCCTGTTTTAGGCGGCGGAAAAATAGGCTTCAGACAAATGGCACCTATGATTGGTGAGTATTCTAATCTAAAAGTATATTCTATATAAAATAGGAGAGGTAAAATGGATAAACAGAATAAAGCGTTCAAGGTACTTGAATTTGACAAGATACTTGAACGGCTTTCATCATATACGGAGAGCAAAGACGTAAAAAAACGCATTGAAGAAATAGTTCCGTATACGGAATTAGAGGACGCAAGGGCGGCACAGAAAGAAACGACAGAGGCAATGTCAACCTTATTAAAACTCGGCTCACCGCCGATAAATCTGTCTGTTGAAAATGTGCTTGGAGCGGTAAAAAGAACAGAGCGTGACGGTGTACTTCATACAAAGGAACTTATGAACATATCAAGACTTTTGTATGTAGCAAGACGTATGAAGTCGTATATAGACGAATCAGCCGAAGAATGTACAATTCTTCACGGTATAGAGGAGGCTATCATAACGGCAAAACAACTTGAGGACAGAATTAATTCGTGTATCGTTTCTGAAAATGAAATTGCCGACGATGCGTCACCTGAACTTAACACAATCAGAAGAAAAATAAGAAATCTAAACGGCAAGATTAAGGAAAATCTTAATTCTATGATTCACTCAACGCATTACAAAAAGTTTTTGCAAGACCCTATTGTAACAATGCGTTCGGACAGATACGTTATACCCGTAAAGAGTGAATACAGAGGTGAAGTAAACGGTATTGTACACGATACGTCCGCGAGCGGTGCAACTCTGTTTATCGAGCCTATGAGCGTTGTAAACAACAACAACGAAATCCGTGATTTGCATACGAAAGAGCAACAGGAAATTGAGCGAATACTTGCGGAACTTTCGGCACTTGTTGCGGAAAACAGTCATACAATTTTTGTGGATTATAAATACGTGACTGAGCTTGATTTTATGTTCTGCAAGGGCAGACTGTCGCTTGATATGAACGCAAATGAGCCTGTGCTGAACGACAAAGGTATTATCCGATATAAAAAAGCACGTCATCCGCTTATCGACAAAGAGAAGGTCGTGGCAAATGACATAATGCTTGGCGGCGAATATGATACGCTTGTCATAACAGGTCCGAATACGGGCGGTAAAACAGTAACGCTTAAAACTATCGGATTGTTTTCGATTATGGCGGCGGCAGGACTTCATATTCCGGCACAGGATAACAGTGAAGCGGCTGTGTTCCATCATATTTTTGCGGATATAGGTGACGAACAGTCAATAGAACAGAGCCTTTCGACATTCTCGTCACATATGGTCAATACGGTGAGCATACTTGAAAATATTGATTTTAATTCACTTGCACTGTTTGACGAATTGGGTGCGGGAACTGACCCGACAGAAGGTGCGGCACTTGCTATATCAATATTGGAATTTCTTCGTGCAAGAAAGGCTACAACCGTTGCGACAACTCATTACAGTGAATTGAAATTATTCGCACTTTCGACTGACGGTGTGGAAAATGCATCATGTGAATTTGACGTTGCAACACTTCAGCCGACTTACAAACTTCTTATCGGAGTACCGGGTAAGTCAAATGCGTTTGCAATTTCACGCAGACTCGGACTTGACGAAAGAATAATTGACAGAGCAAACGATATATTGTCTGATGAGGATATAAAATTTGAGGACGTTATAACAGACCTTGAACAAAACCGTGCAAAGGCGAGAAAAGAGGCTGACGAGGCGGCAAGAATGAAGCGTGAACTTACCGATCTCAGAAAGCAGATTGAAAATGACAGAATAAAGCTTAAAGAAAATAAATCAAGAATACTTGATGAGGCAAGACGTGAGGCGAAAATACTTGTAATGGACGCAAAGGATGAGGCGAATAGCATTATTCGCGACCTTGAAAAAATGCGTCAGCAAGGTATTTCAAACGGCGGCAATCTTGACAAAAAGACTTCCGCAATGCGTGACAAGCTGAAAAAGAAAGAAGATACGATTGATAAGGCAATGGCGCGTGCGGCAAAGCCGAAGAAAAGATATGTCGAACCGCCTAAAAATCTTAAACCGGGTGCAACTGTTAAAATCGTTGATATGAATCAAGAGGCGACAGTTTTAAAAGAGCCTGATAAAAACGGCAATGTTCGTGTTCAGGCGGGTATTATAAAAATGGACGTGCATATAACGAACTTGCGTAAGGTTGAAGAAAAGAAGTCAAAGGAATTGGCTGAAAAGTACGTCAGAAGTACGAGGGCTTTTGAATCAAAGTCAAAGAACGTTTCAACGGAAGTTGACGTCAGAGGACAAAATCTTGAAGAAGCGTGGATGAATGTTGAAAAATTCCTTGACGATTGCTACCTTGCGGGAATTTCGCCTGTAAGCATTATTCACGGTAAAGGTACTGGCATTTTGCGTAAAGGCTTGCAGGGATATATGAAAAAACACAGATACGTCAAATCGTTCAGAAACGGCAGATACGGCGAGGGCGAAGACGGTGTAACGATAGTAGAATTAAAATAAGGTGATATAAATGGCAAAGGACAAAAAGAATGTAACAAATGCAATGCGTTTGCTTAATGCGTCAAAGATAAAATATGAAACGGTTGAATATGAAGCTGATGAAGTCGGCGAGCATTTCGGTGAGGCTATCGCCGAAATGACAGGTATTCCGCCTGAAAAATCATTTAAAACTCTTGTCGCAAGAGGTGACAAAACGGGTATAATGGTTAGCTGTATAGCGGTAAATCACGAAGTGGATTTAAAAAAACTTGCAAAGGTTTCGGGTAACAAAAAGGTTGAGATGATACACGTCAAAGAACTTTTGGGACTTACGGGGTATATCAGAGGCGGAGTATCGCCTGTCGGAATGAAGAAGAAATATCCGACATATATAAACGAAACGGCACAAAACTTTGAAACAATCGCAATCAGCGGCGGAAGATGCGGTACAACGCTTATCCTTTCGCCGAATGATGTGCAAAAAGCAACAGACTGCGTATTCGCAGACATAACGAAAGAATAACGGAGGGCAGAACTATGGCAATTTTTAAACCGGCGGACATACTTATTCCGCAAAATGTTGATTTCACAAAGTGGAGCGTTGTGGCGTGTGACCAATACACGTCTGAAAGAGAATATTGGGAAGATGTAAAAAATATTGTCGGCGACAGTCCGTCAACATTGAATATTATTTTCCCTGAGGTTTATCTTGAGGACGGTGACGGAGACGAACGTATCAAGAAGATAAACAGCACAATGGAGGAGTATATAAATAAGGGTATTTTCAGAGAATTAAAGGACACGTTTATATATGTAAAACGTACTCAGCCGAACGGAAAAACACGTCACGGTATTGTCGGAATGCTTGATCTTGAAGAATACGATTTTTCAAAAGGCTCACAGTCAAAAGTTCGTGCAACTGAGGGTACAATTATCGAACGTATTCCGCCAAGACAGCGTATAAGAAAAAATGCACCGCTTGAGGCACCGCATATCCTGATACTTATTGATGACAGAGAAAAAGCGGTTGTTGAACCGCTTGAAAATCAGATAAATGATTTTGAAAAGATTTATGATTTTGACCTTATGAAAAATTCGGGACATATCGTGGGTTATAATGTAAATGAAAGTGCAAAGAAGAATATACTTGATGCAATAGAAAAACTCGGCGATAAGGCTGATTTTGAGGCGAAATACGGTGTTAAGGATAAGGGCGTGTTGATGTTCGCGGCAGGTGACGGAAATCATTCTCTTGCAACCGCAAAGACTTGTTGGGAAGAAATTAAAAAGGAACTTTCAGAGGAAGAAATTAAAACTCACCCTGCACGTTTTGCGTTGGTTGAGCTTATGAATATCCACGACGAAACACTTGAATTTGAACCTATTCAACGTGTAATATTTGAAACAGAGCCGAAGAAATTGCTTGATGAACTTGTTGCGTTTTACGGTGCGGAATATGAAGATAACGGCGGTCAGCGTATTGATTATACATACGGCGGTAATGAGGGCAGTATCTATATTAAGAATACAGACTCAAATCTTCCTGTCGGAACACTTCAAAAATTTCTTGATAAGTACCTTGCCGAAAACGGCGGTAAAATTGATTATATCCACGGAAACGACGTTGTAAGAAATCTTGCAAAGGCAGATAATACAATCGGTTTTATGGTTGATTCAATGGAGAAGAACGACTTGTTCACAACAGTTATAAAGGACGGCTCACTTCCGAGAAAAACTTTCTCAATGGGTGAGGCGGCAGATAAGAGATTTTATCTTGAATGTAAGAAAATCAGATAATAAAAAAGTGCGGTCAAATAAAATGACCGCACTTTTCAAAAAAGTAGACAAAACCTTTATGGTTTTGTCTACTTTATTTTGGGGAGTTTGAGGTGCTTTTTCAGTAGTTTTGCCTGTGGCAAAACCGCTCTACGAGCGTCGGATGTCTTTCCGATACGACCTCATTAAAAATCATTTCTGGCGACATGTGCGGCAGAAATGGCTTAAAATCTAAAGTTTCGACTTTGGAGGAACTTTATGATTTTTTCTCTGACAATACTCAAAAATTACATCGTATGATGTGATTTTTGGAGCTGTCGACATTTTGGCGACAGGCTCTGGTCTTTATATTCTCTTGCTTGCTTTATGATAAATAAAATACGCAAAAACGGCTGTGACAAATTCGGCGAACGGAAAGCTTATCCATACGCCTACTGCACCGAAAAATCTACTGAAAACGAAAGCAGCTGGAATTATGATTATTATATATCTAAAAAGCGAAATCCACAATGACGGCATACCTTTTCCAAGCCCCTCCAAAGCACCGGAGGACGTTACGGATACAGCTGATACGATAAATTCTATACTGATAATGTTAAGTGCCGTAACGCCTAATTTAAGCGTGGCAGGGTTTGCAGTAAACATTCCGAACAGTGTAGACGGCATAATCCACGAAAGTGCAGTACCCAAAGCCATAATTATTGCCGACAGCAAAAGTGCGGTGTTATATATTTGCTTAACACGTTTGTGTTCACCTGCACCGTAGTTATAGCCTATGATAGGTCTGATACCTTGAATAAGACCGTTGGCGGTTAGGTATATAAATGTTTGAAGTTTGTAGTATACACCGAGTACAAGAACATATGAGCCTGAAAATTCGGAAAGTATTCCGTTAAGTGCCGTTATAAGCAATGACGGAAGTGCCATATTAAGCATAGCCGGTACACCGATTGAGTATAACCTTTTCAGAAGTCGTTTGCCGGATTTGAGCAGACTTATTCTGAATTTTGCCTGAATAGGACTTGCAAAGTAGAATATGAAGTAAATGATAAGCGTTATAGTCTGTCCTATACCTGTGGCAAGTGCCGCACCTTGAATACCCATAGCGGGAAAAGGTCCTAAGCCGAATATCATTAACGGGTCAAGAATAATGTTTGTGACACAACCGCATATCATACTTATCATTGATACGTTCATTCTGCCGACTGCTTGGAAAATCTTTTCAAATGCTATGCCGACATTTACTATTGTTGAAAATGAAAACACGATAGTTGAGTACATTACGGCAAGATTGATAACATCTGTATCGGTTGTGAACATTTTTACGAAGTACGGCATACCGAATATTGAAAAGAAGGTAAGTATAAGTCCGTGTATAAAGCTTAGAAACAATCCGTAAGTTGTTGCTCTGTCTGCGTTCTGCATTTCGCCCGCACCGAGATGGAATGCAACTACCGCATTTATGCCTACACCAAATCCGACTGCGATAGAATTGACAAGATTTTGAATTGGGTAGACAAGCGAAAGTGCGGTCATTGCGTTTTCGCTCACTTTTGCGACAAAAAAACTGTCGATGATATTGTACAGTGAATTTACCGCCATAGATATTATCATAGGTAAAGCCATTGAAAGCACAAGCGGCAATATCTTTTTTTCTTTCATAAACGTTTGATCCATAAATAATTCTCCTTATATTTATTCCGAAAAAAAACTATAGGGTTAATACTGTTTGACTCAAAAACAGAAAACCCTATAGTCTCATTATAATCCGGACAAGATTATTCAATTTTATATCAACCTGTCGGACAGGCTCAAATTTTATATAATTTCCACAGTATGTCTTGTTGCGTGACAGTTTACGTTTACTGCAACCGGCAAGCCTGCAATGTGGGTAGGGAATGTTTCCACATTTACGGCAAGGGCGGTTGTTGTACCACCCATACCCTGAGGACCTATTCCCAGTTTATTTATTCTTTCTAAAAGCGTTTTTTCAAGCTCTGCATAAAAAGGATTGGCATTTGGAACGTCAATATCTCTTGTAAGAGCCTTTTTAGCAATTTGTGCCGCTTTATCCATAGTACCGCCGATACCTACGCCGATTATCATAGGCGGACAAGGGTTTGCACCGGCTTTTTTGACTGTTTCGATAACGAAGTCAATAACTCCGTTTATGCCGTCTGACGGATTAAGCATTTTAAGTCTGCTTTTATTTTCACTGCCGAAGCCCTTCGGTGCAAATGTGATTTTAATTTTATCGCCTTTAACGAAGTCATAGTAAATAACAGCCGGAGTATTATCCTTTGTATTCACTCTGTCAAGCGGATCGCGGACAACCGACTTTCTTAAATATCCGTCTGTATATCCCATTGAAACACCCTTGTTTACGGCGTCTGTTATTGTGTCACCCTCAACAAAAACTTCATTGCCGATTTCGATAAAGAACACCGCCATACCGGTATCCTGACAAATAGGAACTTCTTTGCTGTCGGCAATTTCGGCATTCTTCAAAAGGTTTTCTATAACACCTTTTGAAATATCCGATTTTTCGGTTTTGACACTGTTGCTAAGTGCAGATTTGATGTCTTTGTTTATATGACAATTTGCTTTGATACACATACCCTTAACAACTTCTGCAATGTCATTTGAATTTATAATACGCATAAATTTTTCTCCTTATCTTATATCAATACCCATGAGTCAAACCATTTCAAGAAGTGGTCAACGTAGTCTACACTGCACGGATGACCCGAAAGAATAGGGTAGAACATTGCAAACAATACGATTGCAAGTCCTGCATATACAAATGCACCGTACATAACCGCCTTTTTATTCTTCGCCTCGTTATAGATGTTGAGGATTGAATAACCGAGCATAAGCACGATAAACGGTACGCAAGGGAAGTAGTGGTATATAAACGTAAGTCTTGTAACAGGTATCCACGATACAAGCTGTGCAAGGTAAGCGATTACAAGGAATAATGCGTTTTTATCTCTGTTCTTGAAAATCAAATATACCATATAGAAGAATGCCGGAATACCAATCCACCATACAAGCGGATTACCGAACGAGCTGATACCCTCTTTAACCTCCGATGTAATTGTTCCCGAATAGTACCATATAGGACGTTTCATAATAATCCATTCATACCAACGTGACGAGAACGGATGCTCTGAGCCGAGAACGGTCTTTGAATGGTAAGTAAGCATTGAACTTTGGTTATCAATAATAGTCTTGAAACCTTGCGAATTCGGTGCTTGCAAGTACGGAATATATGCAAGACAGTATATAATAAGCGGTACTATTACGAAGAATATACAGCACCATAAAATTGTTTTTATCATATACGGCTTAAAGTTGTCAATTATAAATTTGTGACTTATTCCGTTTGTTTCGCCGTTTGGTGTTTTAACTGCGACACGGTACTCACTGTAACGCTTGTAAAGTGTTATGAAGAACAGTACCGCAAGTCCCGCGCCTGCATATATACCTGTCCATTTACTTGCTATGCCGAGTCCCATACTGATTCCGCACAATGCAAGTGTGATAAGTCCTTTTTTGAATGACGAATCATAGAAACTTGTGCTGTAATACTTATACATAAAGTAGTACATCAGCATTACAAAGAATGTGATATATACGTCTATTGTTGCAATTCTTGTCTGTGCGAAGTGCATAAAGTCGAATGTGAGCAAAAGGCAAGTAACTATTGCAAGCCAAGATTTCTTTAGCAATTTCTTTGCAAAAAGGTATATAAGCGGTAACATAAATATACCGAATACAGTACCGACAATTCTCCAGCCGAACGGACACATTCCGAATATTCTTATACCGATTGAAATAAATACTTTACCAAGCGGTGGGTGAGTCCATTCGTATACGTTTAGATGATGTACAAATTCATAGCCTGTACGTCCGTGATAAATTTCGTCAAAGTATGTGCCGTTTCTGAATGATGAACGCTCCGGAACTTCCTGCTGTTCGTCAAACAAAGCCTGTCCCTCTGACGGTGTTGCCGAAACGGGCTCTATAAGGTTGCCCGAAGAATCAAGCAAGGCAAATTCTTTCATTGAAAGCTCTGTGCCGTTTGTTGAAAGTGTAACATATCTTGCTGTAACGCTCTTTGTTTTTTCTTCCCAATGGAATACCGAACCTTCTGTAAGTGTTTCTGTAGCGGTTGTATTGTTTGATGAGTCCGCAAAAGTGATTGTTAAATTGCGGTTGTCTTCAAGTTCATATGAACCAAGGAAGAATTTATATTGGCTGATGTTGCAGTCCTTACCTAAATCAAGCGTTACAGGTGCGTCTGAAATCATATATTCCGTTTCTGCCGCGTGCATATCGCCGAGGTCATAAAGTGCGATACATGAATATACAACGACTATAGCCGCCATTGCAATAACGTCTACACGGGTTATTTTAGGGAATATTTCGCTTACGGTGAATTTAGCCTGTTTCTTAACAGGAGTATTTGCGAAAGTTTTAGAACTTTTTGTATTCTTTTGATATGCTTGCTTTGAATTTTTTTTACCATTAACTTCTTCTTTTACCGTATCTTTAAGTTCGTTGCCTACATAAAGTTTTTGCGTCAAGTAAACTACAAATATCATAAGTGCGACATTTATTAAAGACGCAATCAAAACAGGTGCGGAACGGAAGTAGTCGTTCGGACTTTTTTCGTATACAAACAGTACCCATGCAGTGTTAAAGAACTGCGAAAGTGTAATAAGTGCATACATAATAAAGTTTCTGAAATCAGTCACTGAAACGAATGCCAAAAGCAAAAGCCCCATTGCAGGGAATGCGTAACGGTCGTGCATTTTTGTTGAAAGCATATATGTCATAAACGCAAGCAATGCACCGACAAAGTAATACTTCGCATTGTTTTTGCTCTTGAAGAATACATATACCGAATATGCGACAATGGCAATAAGGAATACATAACCGATAACAGTTGTGAACGATGAAAGACCTTCCCAGTTTTTACCCAATGCACCCCACAAGTTAAACGCATTGACCGTTAGGTAAGGATATGACGCCATAGTCGTGGTGTATTGGTCGATTACATTTGATATTCCGAACGGAAGTGCAAGCAACACCATAAGGATTATTGCACTGACACCAAATCCTAAATTCTTTAACAGCTTTTCTTTGCTGAAATCTTTTATAAATACATTTTCGATTATACCGAATATAAGTATAGGCGTAAATATAAATGCCTGCGGTTTTATGAATATACATATTGCAAACATAAAATATGAATAAATCATTTTCTTTTCGCTTATGAAGTATATCATAAGAAGTATAAACAATGTATATACCGAATCAACTTGTCCCCAAAGAGAACAGTTTACTACAGTTGCGGGATTGAAAAGGTATAGCGACGCGAACACAGTTGAAAGTCCGTCTGAAAACTTTTTCTTTGCAACTTTATATATAAGTACACCGGCGAGAATATCGCATACAATAGCCGGAAGTTTTACAAGTGCGTATTGCGCACCGTCGGAGAAACCGAACAGTTTTTCAATCGCACCGACTATATAGAGGACATACATATATCCCGGCGGATAGTCGTGAAACATATCGAGTGTGTAAAACTTACCAAAACCGTTTTCAAAAACGGCGTTTGACCAGCCTATGAAACAACTCATATCAGTGTTGTGTCCTCTGTAGACTGCTCCGAGGATTAAACGAAGTATAAATGCCACTGCCGCGGCGGCAATAATATACATTGCGTTGTTATCCTTTTTCACATTGCTTTTTAGTGCCGGATTGATGTAATATGACCATACAGCAAAAGCGGCGAGTGCCGAGAAAAGCACTGTTAATGAAATTCCAAGCATATTTTCACCTCATATTTTAATAATTATTATCTCAACTTATTATTTTACTATATATTCCTATATAATGCAAGCATAAAAAAATATAAAAATTTTTTCAAAAAAAATGTTTGAACTTGTAATATGGTGGTATATATATAGTAACAAAGATAATTTATTAAAAATAATCTTTGGCTAAACACAAAAGGAGTGAGTTTTATGAAGTTCAAAATTATTGGCAGAAGATACGATGTGACAGATAAGATCAGAGATTATGTTGAAAAGAAATTGGGAAAGCTTGATAAGTTTTTCAAAGATGAATCTGAGGCAAGAGTCGTAATCGGAACGATTAAAGATAATGATTATATTGAAGCTACAATTTATGCGGCAGGTATGATGTACAGAGCAGAGGCATCGGATAAAGAAATCCTTGCCGCAATCGATAAGATTGTAGACGTTATCGAAAGACAAATCAGAAAGAATAAGACACGTCTTTCAAAGAAGATAAAGAGAGATGCTACTCTTGACGCAAAACTAATCAGCGGTGCGACTTATACAGAGGGTGAAGAAACAAAAGAATTTGAAGTTGTTAAGACAAAGAGATTTACCGTTAAGCCTATGAGTGTTGAGGAGGCTATTCTTCAAATGAATTTGTTGGGTCACACATTCTTCGTATTCAAAAATCAGGAAACTGATGAAATGAATGTTGTATATAAGAGAAAAGACGGCAAATATGCTGTTATTGAATCAATAGAATAATATGCAGTGATGCACCTTTCGGGGTGCATCATTTTTTATATAATTTTTTTTCGTTTTGGTTAAGTCCTAAAAACCACATTGACACTGCATAAAAGACGGTGAAGATAATACCGCACAAAGCTATTGAGAACAAATTATCCGAAACAAAATGACGGATTACGATTATCGTCAAAATCGGAATAATCAAAGACGGAATAAATTTAAAAATCTCTTTCCAAAAATATTTAATATCAAGTCCGACGCGTTTATGATAATATATATTCATTATAATTATATTCCCGACAACAAGGCTTAAAGACGTACCGAATGCACAGCCAAGCTCGCCGAATTTTATACACAGGGGAATACTTACGGCAATATTAATTGCGGCGATTGCAAAGTACAAAACCGAGCGGAATTTGTGCATATCTTTTGCACGCTGAATTTCAATACCGATAGATTGAATTGAAGTTACAAGCAGCGGCGAAATAAGCAGTAATGCGGTATAGTAGGGGATATTGCTGTCAATCCCCGACCAAAGTTTGATAAAAGGTTTGCCTACTGCGATTATTATAAAATAAATATAAGCCATAACGACAAACTGCACTCTGCCGAATGACGCAAAAAATTTGCTTGTTTCTCTGTTGTCGGCATGGTTTGCGATAAGCGTATGTGCCTTTGGCGTCATAAGTGACGAAAGTGCATAGGAAAATGTAAGGAAATATCCGTTGAATTGAGAACCTACTGAATAAACGGCTACATTTTTTGCACCGCTGAACATTCCGAGCAGAATTTTATCGACATTCCAATTAATTTGGTCACTTATAATATTCAAAAACACAAAAAACGAAAATACCGAAAGCTGTTTGAAAACATTTTTATCAAATGCAAAGCAAAATCGCATATTAAGTTTTTTTATACAATACACCGTACCGCAAAGCAGTTTTATAACGGTAATCGCCGTCATACAAATCGCAACGGAAACCGCACCGTGTCCCATAATCAGCAAAGGAAAAGTCAGCATGGGATTTAAAAGTGACGATATTATAATCAGAATTTTCTGAAATGAAAAACGCTCTTGTGCGATTATGTACGAATCGGATATACTGCACGGAAATGTAAACGCAAGGTTTACGGTCATTATGCCGAGCAATGTTTTCAGTAATTTTATCTCGCTTGCGGTCATTGATTTGCCGAACAGAGTTGATGTGTTCATCGTTATAAAACCGCCGACGATAAGCGACAAAATTGAAACGGAAATAAATATTATCGTAAACATACCGTTCAGAACCGATATTGCGTTATTGTCATTGTCGGCTTTGTATTGTGAATAAAACCGCATATACGAACTTCCGAAACCGAAGCTTAAAATGCTGAGACTTGACATTGTGGAGACAGCAAGCTGAAGAAGCCCGTAATTGCTTTCACCCAAAAGTCTAAGCATAACGGGAGTGTATAAAATGCTGATTATGCTTTGTATAAAAATGGATATATATGAAAGTATAAATCCTGATTTTAAATTTCTCATATTGCTACCTCATCTGAAAAATTTTTGCCAAAATCTCACAATGTTTATACAGACGGTAAGTAAAAAAGGACTGTTTCTTTTTATAAGCTTGAAGTACATACGGTGGAAAAACGGCAAGGAGGAAATATCTGTTTTATCGATAAAACCTTTTTCATCGGCAAATGTACATATTTCTCTGATGTGATTTAGCTTTGTCTTAATAGGAACGGAATTTGCTTTTTTCAGTTCGTTGCTTATTGCGGTTTTCGTCAGATAAGAATAGTAGTATTCAAGTTGATTTGAATACGGTGAATTTGCGATTGATGAATTTGACAAAAATTCATACAGTGACTTGAAACAGTCAAAATATGAACTGTCATAACTTACCGTCATTTGAGTGCGGGAACGTCTGTAATGATACAAAGACAGATTTTCCAAGAAATACAGACTATCACATTCAAGCAAATACGGATATACACAAGCCGCGTCCTCACCGGTGCGAATATCGTCATCAACCGCCATTTGATGTTTAATGAGTTTTTCTCTTTTGTAGAGCTTATTCCATATGACAGGGTATATTCCGAACTTATAAAACACACCCGTATAAATCATTTTAGGAAACACGTTATTTTCAAGCTGTTCACGATTATAGTAACCGCCGCTTATATTGATATGCGTGCTGCCGGAAGAAAGCGGAACGGACTTGTTTTCGTGTTCAACGTCACACATAACCATATCGCAATTATATTTTTCCATTGCATTAACCATATGTTCGTACATATGCGCGTCAATCCAATCGTCACCGTCAACATAGCCTGCATATTTGCCGACCGCAACGGAAAGTCCTGCTTTTCTTGCACTGACAACGCCGCCGTTTTCTTTATGAATAACTCGTACACGACTGTCTTTTTTTGCGGCGGCGTCACATATTTCGACGCTGTTGTCCGTTGAACCGTCATCTACAAGTATAAGTTCAAAATCTGTAAAGGTTTGTGAAATAATGCTGTTGATACATTTAGGCAGAAAAGAACCTACATTGTAGACAGGTACGATAATACTAAGTAATATGCTCATTCACGTTCTCCTTTACATATGATTTTGCTATTGACAGTTTGTGTCAACACTTTATTAAGTATATCATTTTTAACGGTTACAGTCAATCATAAGTATTTACAAAAAAATATGTTTATGATATTATTAATAGAACAAACGGGAACGGAGGAAAGTATGGAAACAGCAGTTAGTGTGATAATACCTGTATATAATTGTGAAAAAACAGTAGGAAGATGTATAAACAGCGTGCTTAATCAAACGCTTGCCAATATCGAAGTGATAGCGGTAAATGACGGTTCGGACGACAGCACTTTGAAGGTATTAAAAGGTATAAATGACGATAGATTAAAAATTATTTCTCACCTTAATTACGGTCAAGGATATGCAAGAAATAACGGAATGTCTGTTGCAAACGGTAAATATATTGCATTTGTTGACGCTGACGATACAATAGAGGAATGTATGCTTGAAAAAATGTATGAAAAAGCCGAAACGGAAAATGCGGATATGGTGCAGTGTAATTTATATGACATATATCCCGACAGAACAAGAAAAATTCAGCTTAAACCACTGGACAAGACAGTTATCGTTGAGGATAAAGGCGAGTATGCCGATAAATATTTTTCAACGTGCTATCACAGTTATGAAATTTGTAACAAACTTATACGAAGAAGCTTTCTTGAGGAAAACAACTTGAAATTCTGCGATACAAAGAAATATTTTTCAGAAGACTTAATGTTTAATTTAAAAATGCTTAGCTGTTTAAAAAAAGTTTGCTTTATTTCCGAGCCTTATTATAATTACTATCAGTATGAAACAAGTCATTTTCATAATGTAAGCAACGGCGAGCGAAGATTGGCGGCGATATGCGATTTGTTCATTGACTATATGGCAGAAGCAGAGCCTGAAATGAAAAAGGCGGTGTCATTTACCGCATCAATGATTGTTACATATAATATAGGACGATGTGCAAAATTATCATATGAATCGGCATACAGAGTTATGACAAGCCATGTTTACAGAAAATATTTAAAGTCCGCGCTTACACGAAAATGCAGTATCAAGCATAAGGCGTTTTTCCTTGCATTGCTGATTTTTCCTCTAAGATGGCGAATGAAAGTTGCGTCTTTGTATGCGTGGAGATGGGAAGTTTAAGGAATGAGTAAAAGATTGAGGATTTTGCTTGACGGATATATTGACGGTAATTTCGGCGATGACCTTATGCTGTATCTTGCGGCTGACGGACTTAAAGAACACAAGCTGTATATAACATCTCCCAAACTTGATATTGCTGAATATACGGAAGAAAAAATAGGTTTTGACTGTTATTTAAAAGTGACAGGCTCGGGATTTTTGATACACAACAACAAAGGTATAGCTTATCGTATGCGTGATATGTACCGCGAAAAACGGTATTCAAAAAACAGAGCCGTTATAAACTGCAATATAAGCGGTTTTGTTAATCGCGTTGCCGAAAAAGTCATACAAAAGCAAATAAGCGACTATAATTTTGTGACGGTGCGTGACAGATATTCGTATGAATATATAACGAAGAATATGCCGAACGTAAAATGCGAAAAATATCCCGATATGGTGCTGTCGTTAAGTGATAAAATGATACCGAATGTGCATAGTGAAAATGCAATTGGGATAAGTGTGCATAAGAGTGCGGATATAAATTTGTTGGCAGAGATTGCGGACAGATTTATTAACGAAACAGGCAAAAATGTTTGTCTTTTGTGTTTTAATACAGGCTTGGAAGATGATGTTTCGGTGGCAAATCAAGTTTACGGTATTATGAAAAATAAACATATGACCGAAATTATACGATACGCAGATATAAATGATATGTTGAAAAATATCAAGCGTTGCGGAGCAATTTTGGGAATACGTTTTCATTCGGCTATACTGGCAATCAGAATGGGCATACCCGTTGTGCCGATTGCGTATTCTGATAAGACAAAAAATGCACTTGACGAAATAGGTTATAGCGGTAAAATATATGATGTGAACAATATTGATACGGACGAAGTTTTGAGAAGTATTTTAAATGCAGTACCTTATAAATTGGACAACAATATAATAAAGTCAGCCGAAAATCATATAAAAAGATTTGACGAATACATCAAACGACAGTGTTAAAAGCTGTCGTTTTTTTGTATGTTTTTCACATTGTTTATACAGGTGTCTTTACAGGTGTAATGATACGTGCTATACTGTTAAAAATAAATTATATAAGGGGTTTATATATTATGAATGAACTTGTAAAAGAAATCGAGCAACTGAAGAAAGAGAAAAACGCTGTAATTCTTGCTCATTATTATGTTAATGATGAAGTGCAGGAAATAGCTGATTATATCGGTGACTCTTACTATTTGGCAAAAGTGGCAAGAGAGGTTGACGCAAAGACTATTGTTTTCTGCGGTGTGTCGTTTATGGGCGAAAGTGCGAAAATTCTTAACCCGAACAAAACTGTTTTAATGCCGGATATGTCGGCAGATTGTCCTATGGCACATATGGCACAAGTTGAGAAAATCGAAGAAATGCGTGGAAAGTATGACGACCTTGCGGTTGTATGCTACATAAATTCAACCGCCGAATTAAAGTGTCACAGTGATGTTTGCGTAACTTCATCAAATGCGGTTAAGATTGTAAAATCATTGCCGAATAAAAACATCTTCTTTATTCCTGACGAAAATCTCGGCAGACACGTTGCAAAGCAGATACCTGAAAAGAACATTATATTAAACAAAGGTTTTTGCCATGTTCATGTTTCAATGACAGCCGACAATCTAAAGGCTATAAAGGAAAAATATCCGAAGGCACTTGTGCTTGCACATCCGGAATGTAAACAGGAAGTGCTTGACCTTGCCGACTACATAGGAAGTACATCGGGTATCATAAATTACGCAACTGAAAACGACAACGAAGAATTTATAATCTGTACAGAAAGCGGAGTGGGATATGAGCTTAGAACAAAAAATCCGAATAAGAAATTCTACTTTGCAGGTACAAAACATTTTTGCCCTAATATGAAACTAAACACAGTCGAAAAAGTCTGTCACGTTTTAAAAACAGGTGAAAACGAAGTTCATGTAAGCGACGAAACAAGATTAAAGTCACTTGTGCCGCTTGACAAAATGCTTGAAATGGCAAAATAAGGAGAATACATATGAAAACAGATATAGTCATCGTAGGAACAGGCGTTAGCGGACTTTATTGTGCGCTTAATCTTCCTCGTGATAAAAAAATAGTAATGGTGACAAAGGCTGATGATGATAAAAGCGATTCGTTTTTGGCACAGGGCGGAATATGCGTTTTGAAAGACGAAAACGATTATGACAGTTATTTTGAGGACACAATGCGTGCCGGTCACTATGAGAACAACAAAGAATCGGTTGATATAATGATTCGTTCATCAAGGGACGTTATAAATGACCTTGTGGGATACGGAGTGCGTTTTGAAAAGGAAAACGGTGAATTTGCGTACACAAAAGAGGGCGCACACTCTACGTCAAGAATACTGTTTCACGAAGATATAACAGGTAAGGAAATTACATCACATCTTTTGACGGCGGTAAAGGAGCTTGACAACGTAACGATTATCGAAAACTTCACAATGGTTGATATAATCGAAGAAAACAATGAATGTTTCGGTATAATCGGTTACGGCAAGGACGGCAAATATATTGATATTCAGGCTGATTTTACAGTGTTTGCAACAGGTGGTATCGGCGGTCTTTACAAGCACTCGACAAATTACAGACACCTTACGGGTGATTCGCTTGCGATAGCGCTTAACCACAATATAAAACTTCAAAATATTGATTACATTCAAATACACCCGACAACGCTTTATTCAACAAAGAAAGGCAGAAGATTTCTTATTTCCGAATCTGTCAGAGGTGAGGGAGCGGTGCTTTTTAACTCACATATGGAACGATTTGTTGATGAGCTTTTACCTCGTGATGTTGTCGCAAAAGCAATACAGGAGGAAATGAAAAAGGATAATAAACCGTATGTATGGCTTTCAATGAAGCCTATTCCTACGGAAATGATTAAAAACCATTTTCCTAATATATACAAGCATTGTCTTGAAGAAGGTTATGACGTTACAAAAGAATGTATTCCCGTTGTGCCGTCACAGCATTATTTTATGGGTGGTATCGATGTTGATAAATACAGCAAGACGTCAATGTACAGACTGTATGCAGTCGGTGAAACGGCGTGCAACGGTGTTCACGGCAAAAATCGTCTTGCAAGCAATTCACTTCTTGAAAGTCTTGTTTTTGCAAAACGTGCGGCAAAACGTATGATTGAAACATACAGTAAGACAAGTGACAGAGAAGTTACGATAGATAAGGATTTATATAAGAATTACGAAGACAAGTACAAAGATGAAATTCTTGAGGAGATAGAAAGGGAGAGAAAGAAACATGAATAATATAACAATGGCGCTTAATGCAGACGAGCTTATTTTGAGTGCGTTAAGAGAGGATATTACAAGCGAAGATATTACAACAAATTCGGTAATGCGTGAATATCAGCTTGGTGAAGTTGAGCTTATTTGTAAGCAGGACGGCGTTATCGCAGGACTTGACGTTTTTAAGAGAACATTTGAATTGCTTGACAGCAAAACGGAAGTTACTTTTACAAAAAAAGACGGAGATACCGTAAAGAACGGCGATAAAATCGGTGTTGTAAGAGGTGATATACGCGTGCTTCTTTCGGGCGAAAGAACGGCACTTAATTATCTTCAAAGAATGAGCGGTATTGCGACATATACACGTTCAATAGCCGACCTTTTAAAAGGCAGTAAAACAAAACTTCTTGATACAAGAAAAACCACACCGAATATGCGTGTATTTGAAAAATACGCGGTAAAAGTAGGTGGCGGATATAACCACAGATATAATCTGAGTGACGGAATACTTTTAAAGGACAATCATATCGGTGCCGCAGGCGGAGTTAAAGAGGCTGTACAAATGGCAAAGGAATATGCACCGTTTGTAAGAAAGATTGAAATTGAAGTTGAAAATATTGATATGCTTCAAGAGGCACTTGACGCAGGTGCGGATATAATAATGCTTGATAATATGAGCGTTGAAGATATGAAAGAGGCTGTTAAACTTGTCAGCGGAAAAGCTGAAACAGAGTGCAGTGGCAACGTGACAAAAGAAAATGTTGAAAAACTTGTTGATATAGGAGTTGACTATATTTCAAGCGGTGCGCTTACTCATTCGTCACCGATTCTTGATTTGTCATTAAAAAATCTTCACGCAATTTAAAGAAAGGTTGTGGGACTTAATATGAACGCAGTCGAAAGACGACAGGAAATTGTAAGACTTATAACCACAAATGATGAAGCAATGTCAGGAAGTATGCTTGCAAAAGAACTTGACGTTTCAAGACAGGTTATCGTACAGGATATAGCACTTTTAAAGGCGGCAGGATATGAAATTTTATCTACCAACAAGGGATATGTGATAAATGATGTGGCGGCACATACGAGAGTGTTTAAGGTATATCATACGAACGACCAAACGGAAGATGAGCTTACAACGATTGTCGATATAGGCGGAACGGTTGTTGATGTGTTTGTGTGGCACAGAGTTTACGGAAAAATCGAGGCTAAACTTAACGTCGCGTCAAGAAGAAATGTTCAGCAATGTATAGACGGACTTGTCAGCGGTAAATCATCGGCACTTATGAATATAACGTCGGGGTATCACTATCATACCGTAAAAGCCGACAGTGAGGAAACGCTTGACCTTATTGAAAAGGCACTTGCAAAGAAGAATTATCTTGCACCGGAAATATAAAATATTTCTTTTTCGGTTATAATAAACTATAATGTAATCGAAAGGAGATAAAATTATGTGTCACAGACAGATTAAAATAACAACGTATGACAGATTATTAAGGGCGTGGGAAAATTCTATGGAGGCGGTAAGAGATTTTCAAAGCTATGCCGATTTGACGGAGGACAACGACAAAGCAAAACAGGCTTTTTATGATTTTGCGGAAAACAGTGCAAAGCAAGCGGCAAAACTTCGTAATTTACTGCTTGAATACAAGAAAAGTAATGCTTGACAATATCATTGATTTGTGCTAAAATATCAAACAAAGTGAAACCTAAGGTTACACAAAGGGGTACACCACCTTACAGGGTGTAGTACTTCTTTGTGTAACCTTTTTTGTTTTTAAAATAAAAAAGGAGGTTGTTCTTTATGATTTATGTGAACGGTAAAGAAACGGAAAATTGCAAAAATCTTAGTGTCTTGCTTGAAAATGGCGGTTTCAGACGTGACAGAATAGCGGTTGAAATTAACGGCGAAATAATCAAAAAGTCTGATTATGATAAAACCGTTTTGAATGACGGTGATAAAATTGAAGTTGTGAGCTTTGTGGGAGGCGGTTGATTTATGATTACTTTTGAAGAATACGAAAATGCCTTAAAACAGCGTCACGGCGAAAGAATACATAATATATTAAGTCATTCGTCTGTTGCAATAGCCGGTCTTGGCGGACTCGGCTCAAATATTGCAATGTATCTTGCAAGAGCCGGTGTGGGACATTTGCACCTTGTGGATTTTGACAAAGTGGATATTACAAATCTGAACAGGCAACAGTACGATATAGCAGATTTGGGAACACTGAAAACAGACGCGCTTACAAAGAATATTAAAAGGTTTAATCCGTTTATCGAAATAACGTCACAATGTGTTAAAGTAAACGAAGACAATGCCGCTGAAATATTCGGCGGATATAAAATAGTGTGCGAGGCTTTTGATAAGGCTGAAAACAAAGCAATGCTTGTAAACAGTATCTTGTCTGAATGTGGGGACACTAAAATTGTATCGGGTTCCGGTATGGCGGGTTTCGGCAGTTCAAACACAATTGTTACGCGAAAAATAAACGACAGATTTTATTTATGCGGGGACGCTGAAAGTGATATGAATGACGGACTTGCACTTGTCGCACCGAGAGTGGCAATATGTGCCGCACATGAGGCAAATATGATTTTAAGACTTTTAATAGGAGAGAAAGAGGTTTAATAAATGAACAAAGAAGATAAATTAATTTTAAACGGACACGAATTTACATCACGATTTATTTTGGGCTCGGGAAAGTATTCGCTTGAACTTATAAAAGCGGCGGTTGAAAATGCCGGAGCGGAGATTATAACTCTTGCCCTAAGACGTGCCGCAGGCGGTGACGTTGCGAATATACTTGATTACATACCAAAGGGCGTAACGCTTTTGCCGAATACCTCCGGTGCGAGAAATGCCGATGAGGCGGTAAGAATTGCAAGACTTGCAAGAGAAACAGGCTGCGGTGACTTTATAAAAATTGAGGCAATAAGGGACACTAAATATCTTTTGCCTGATAATTACGAAACTTTGAAAGCGACTGAAATTCTTGCGAAAGAAGGATTTGTTGTAATGCCGTATATGTATCCCGATTTGAATTTTGCGAGAGATTTACAAAATGCGGGTGCGGCTTGTATAATGCCGTTAGGCTCACCGATAGGGTCAAACAAAGGACTTTGCACAAAGGAATTTATAAAAATTCTTATTGACGAAATCGATTTGCCGATTATTGTTGATGCAGGTATAGGCAGACCGTCACAGGCTTGTGAGGCAATGGAAATGGGCGCGGCGGCAGTTATGGCAAATACGGCGATTGCGACAGCTGGTGACGTGCCGAAAATGGCACAGGCATTCAAAAAAGCAATAGAGGCAGGACGTGAATCGTATCTTGCAGGCTTTGGTGATGTGGTTGAAAAGGGTGCGAGAGCGTCATCGCCGCTTACGGGATTTTTACACGATTAATTTTGAAAGGTTACGAAAATGAAAGAAAGAACAAATCATATGGAATATATGGAGGGTATGGAGGTTATCGACTCTACTCTGCTTGATGAAGTCATATCGGCTATGGACGCGTATGACTATGATAAATATACGGATAAAGACGTGGAAAATGCACTTTCTCACGATATACTTACAACGGAAGACTTCGCGGCACTTCTTTCACCGGCGGCACTTAACCACCTTGAAGAAATGGCACAAAGAGCACAAATTGAAACAAGAAAACATTTCGGAAATTCTATTTCGATGTTTACGCCTTTGTACATAGCAAATTACTGTGAAAACTATTGTATTTACTGCGGTTTTAACTGCTATAACAAAATTCGCCGAGCAAAACTTTCGGAAGAAGAAATTGAAAAGGAAATGCAGGAAATCGCGAAAACAGGCTTACAGGAAATTTTACTTTTGACAGGTGAAAGCCGAAAAATGTCAGACGTCGAATATATCGGAAATGCTTGTAAAATCGCGAAGAAATATTTTAAGGTTGTCGGTGTTGAGGTTTATCCAATGAACTCTGACGAATACGCACATCTGCACAAGTGCGGTGCCGATTTTGTGACGGTATTCCAAGAAACCTATAACAGTGACAAATACGAAACATTGCACCTTGAGGGACACAAAAGGATATTCCCGTATCGTTTTTATGCACAGGAAAGAGCGATACTCGGCGGTATGCGTGGCGTGGGATTTGCGGCACTTTTGGGATTGGACGATTTCAGAAAAGACGCTTTCGCAACGGGTATGCACGCATATTTGTTGCAGAAGAAATATCCGTATGCGGAAATTGCGTTTTCTTGTCCGCGTTTAAGACCGATTATAAATAACGACAAAATCAATCCGAAAGACGTACACGAACCACAGCTTTTGCAGGTAATATGTGCGTACAGAATATTTATGCCGTTTGCGAGCATAACAATTTCAACGCGTGAATGTGAGAGGTTCAGAAATAATATTATTAATATTGCCGCTACAAAAATAAGTGCCGGAGTTGACGTTGGTATCGGCGGTCATTCGGGTGAGAAAAAGGGTGATGAACAATTTGAAATTTCAGACCCGAGAAACGTTGAAGAAGTGTATAAAGCGATTGAGGAGCAGGGCTTACAGCCGGTAATGAGTGATTATATCTATGTTTAATATTGTATGCGTGACGCACAGAAAACTTTGCGAAAACTTTTTTAAAAGGGTGGGGGAGCTTTATGAAAATAATGTTCCTGTAATACTCAGAGAAAAAGACTTGTCGGAAAGTGAATATGAAGAACTTGCGAAAAAAGTTATTGAAATTTGTCCGAACGTGATACTTCATTCATATATTAACGTTGCAAAAAAAATCGGCGTAAAGAGAATACATTTGCCTTTGCGTTTGATGAACGAAAATGCAGAGAAAGAATTTGAAACGGTCGGTGTATCTGTTCATTCGGCAGATGAAGCGGTGCTTGCAGAAAAAATGGGTGCAACGTATGTGACGGCAGGGCATATTTTTGCGACAGACTGCAAAAAAGGTCTTGAGCCGCGCGGCATAGAATTTTTGAAAAATGCAGTATCGTCCGTCGATATTGATGTTTACGGTATCGGCGGTATTTCGCCCGAAAATATCGGCAAAATACAGAATACCGGCGCAAAGGGCGGTTGTATAATGTCTGGGTTTATGAAGTGCGATAATGTGAAAAAATATTTGGATGAAACATACAAAAACCTATTGAAAAAATAAACCGATTAATATATAATAAATATATAGTGTGAAATTTACACACAAAACAGAGTATTATGTATTTAAGGAGAGAAAACCAATGAAATCAATTAAAGAATATGAATTTTGGTTTGTGACAGGAAGTCAACACCTTTACGGCCCTGAAACTTTGGAACAGGTTGCAAAGGATTCACAGGCTATGGTGGACGGTCTTAACGTGTCAGGTAAAATGCCTTGTAAGATTGTGTACAAGCCGACAGTGAAAACTCCGGCTGAAATTAAAAAAGTTTTCAAAGAGGCATCATATGATGATAAATGTGCCGGTGTAATTGCTTGGATGCACACATTCAGTCCGTCAAAGATGTGGATAAACGGTCTAAAGGACTTCAAAAAGCCTTACTGTCATTTCCATACACAGTTTAATCGTGAAATTCCTTGGAATGAAATCGATATGGACTTTATGAACCTTAATCAGTCTGCACACGGTGACAGAGAACACGGATTTATCGGTTCAAGACTTAGAATGGCGAGAAAGGTTATCGTAGGTTATTGGGAGGACGAAGAACCTCAAACAAAGCTTGCAAATTGGATGAGAAGTGCTTGCGGTTATGCAATCAGCCAAGAACTTAAAATGGTACGTTTCAGCGATAATATGCGCCAAGTTGCCGTTACAGAGGGTGATAAGGTTGAGGCTGAAATCAAGTTCGGTTGGGACGTTGAATACAGACCAATCGGCGATATTGTTGACATTTTGAATGAAGTTACAGAGGCTGAAATCGATGCAAAAATGGCAGAATATGAAAGCCGTTATACAATGGATACGGATAATATTGACGCTGTTCGTTATCAGGCGAAAGAAGAAATCGCTATAAGAAAAATGTGTGAACAGTTTGATTACAGCGCATTCGTTACTCATTTTGATACATTGCACGGTCTTGACCAACTTCCGGGTCTTGCCGCACAGAATATGATGGCAGACGGTTACGGTTTCGGTGCCGAAGGTGACTGGAAAGTTGCCGCTATGGACGTTATAATGAAGTCGATGGCTGAGGGCATGACAGGCGGTACTGCATTTATGGAGGACTATACATACCATCTTGAAAAGGGTAATGAACATATTTTGGGAGCGCATATGCTTGAAGTTTGCCCGCTTGTTGCGGCAGATAAGCCGAAAATTCAGGTACATCCTCTTGGTATCGGCGGTAAGAGCGATCCTGCAAGACTTGTATTTGACTCAAAGAACGGTGACGCAATCGTTGCTTCGCTTGTTGATATGGGAGGCAGAATGCGTTTAATCGTAAATGATATTAAGGCTTGTAATCCGTTAAAACCAATGCCTAAATTGCCTGTTGCGGGTGTAATGTGGAAACCGCTTCCGTCACTTGCTGTTTCGGCTGAATGTTGGATTAAAGCCGGCGGCGCTCATCACAGCGTTCTTTCATATGACGTTACTGCTGAAATGATGAAAGACTGGGCTGAAATGATGGGTATTGAATTCCTACATATCGGCGAAAATACAACAGTTGAAGATTTTGAAAAAGAAATTTTCTGGAACGATATTGCTTATAAATTAAAGTAAATAACATTATAAAAGGCGAGCCGTTCGGTTCGCCTTTTTGTGTGCTATTTTTCACTTACCACAATTGTCGGAAGTGACATTTCACTGTATTGAGTTGAAATAATGCTGTTTTTTGCAATTCTTGAATACAGACCGGCAAGTTTGCCGTTATACATGTACATACCCGTTATATTGCTGTACTTTTTATATTTTGCATTTTCATCGTGGGTGATGTCGATATTCCAAGTTGCATACGGGGTACAGTATTCTTGAAGTAAGTAGTGATTATCAACGTTACTCAAAACTTCTTCTTTCCACGCGTGGTCACTCATACCCTCAACACCTGCATACACGCCTTTTGACGCGTACGAATCTTCAGGCTTTATGACCCATTTATCCTTTGTATTAAGGACATCGTGTTTATCGATTTCTTCTTGTGTAAGTGACGCGGTGTACGGAATGTGATCTTTGACGTACTGCTTTTCTTCGTCGGTAAGGAATGCGGAAGTCATATCATCGTGAAGTACCTTAAACACGATTTTATTATGAATAACCTGTGTTTTAAAATCACCGATAAGGCATACGTCATTATTTTCGGCAGCCTTTATAAACGGCTGAACTTTATCGTAATTACGCATAATATCGCAAGTCACCGCACGGCGGTAGATTGCATTGATTTGCTTGCCGCTTGGCGAAAGAAGTTTGCCGTTTTCGTATGAAAGGTCGGTTATTTCGCATATTTCACACGTTAAACCGCTGTCCTCAAATGCCTTTTGAAATGCGGTAAATTCACGGCTTATGTCACCGCCGAAAAAGTCGACTATTGCAATATGCGGATTTTCTACCGCTCTGTCGTATGTACGGTAAATATCCATAAATGCTTTAACCCATGAATTAAACAATTCATATGTTCTCACATTGTATTTTTCGGTAAACTTATCAAAAGTGCTTGTAAGACGAATGGCTTGGTTAAGCTCCTTATCCTCATTCATTGCACTTGAGCCGTCCGCGTTAAATTCGCAGAACTTAAACGAAAAATCGTCCTCATTAAAAAATATATCTATTCTTGCGATAGGCAAGGCACATTCATAGTGATTTGGACGAAGAATAAGCTTTTCCAATTTTTCGTCAAAACCGAAAAGCTTTCTGTATTCGGCATTAGTTTGATATTCATGAATAACCTTTTCAAGTATTTTGTACATACTTTCGGCGGCTTTTTTGAAGTATGCCGCCATTTCTTCCGTAAACATTTTCGGCATATAAAGCGTGTGTACAAAATAGCCGTGATAACGTGCCGTTGAAGTTTTAATATATTCCTGTTGCTTTTTTGCACTTTGCAGACTTTCCTCGAAATTATCGTCTACAAGTTTTTTATAAAATTCCTCTGCCTTTTGCAAGGTCAATCGTCTCCTTTAATGTTTGTTTGTTGTCTATAAGCTGTTTAAGCGGAAGAAGATATTCTCTGTCGCTTGAATCAAGTGCGTTATATGCCGCACTGCACAATTTCATAGCCAACGTATGTGCGTCGGTTCCGTAAACTTCGGCATTATAACCCTTTAATATTATATTGTTCTTTGCCTGAGTAATGGCACTTAGTGAAACATCAAGTGAAAAATCAGACATAAAAATACCTTTGATAAGCGTTGCATAAGCTAAAACATACTTAATCGGCATACTGTCGGCAGGTCTGATTTCAATATACTTTTTAAGTCTTACGTCAGGGAAGAACATAGAAAGAAGATGCTCCGCTATGCTTTCGTCAATAGGAGTATCTTTGTAAATATCGCATATTTTTTTATCGGCGGTAAATTCTATATCGTCACCGTTTACAGTGAGTATAGCCGGTGAATTGTAAATGTATTCGGCATATTTCTTGAATGAAAAATCACTGTCAAGCGCTGTCGGAACAATACCGCAACGGTCCTTGTCAACATCATTCCAAATATATGTTCTCAACGTATTTCCCAAAAACGGCTTGCCCTCAAAAACAGGTGCGTTGTCGCATATAAGTGAAAGAATAGGGCTTATTATGTTTGCTTTTTTGAATTTTTGAACGCAGTCTTTTTCATCGGCGAAATCAATAGATACCTGTGCAGACGCGGTACCGCGCATCATATTTATTCCGCGTGTGCCGACCGATTTAAAGTATTTATTCATATATTCATAACGTTTTTTCGGGATAAGCGATATATCCTTTGCTTTGTTTTTAGGCATATAACCGAGTGTTGTAAGTCTGTATGAATATTTATCAAGTATCGGATTTATCACCGATAAAAATTCGCCGTAAATATTTTCAATCTCACAAATGTTTTCGGTCGGTTTTATACTGATTTCAATTTGTGCGCCCGGTTCAAGAGTGATGTTGTATTTATCGCATGAAAGACCGATAAGAAAACCCTCACTGTAAACGTGTTTGGGGAAGTTTTGAGCAAGCTGTTCGATTATATTTTCAACACCGTTGATATACGGCACACAATCGCCGTTTTTGTCAATTACAAAATGCTCAAGCTCAACTCCGACTGCATTTGAATTACAGCCTTTTGAGCCATCGGCTATATAATTTGTAAGTACATTAATGTTATTATCGTATATATCCATAAATCCCTCAATCAGCAGAATACAGACGGTACTTTTGTAAGCTGTTCGATTTGAACGTCACCATCTGTAAGCGGTTTGATGTCCTCAAGAAATTGAAGAAAATGCTTTGCATTGTTGTGCTGCTCTATTGCAGTGTCGTTAAGCCATTCTTCGATGAATGTAAATTTTGTTGCATCTTCTCTGCTTTGGTATATCTTGTACGCAAGATTGCCTTTTTCCTTGCGTGTGTCACGCACTACATTGACAGCACATTTTTTGAATTCGTCAACACTGCCGTTAAGTACGTTGAATTTTGCTATTATAGTAATCATATTAATTTCAACTCCTTAATATAGATATTTTTATTATACCATATTAGTGCAATTTTTACAAGACCAATAAATAATGATTGACGGAAAAAATTATAAGTGATATAATTAATAGGTTAGTATAAAGCTTTGAAAGGACATATTTACTTATGGATAAGAATAAATTTATAAAAGATAATTTCGGTATATCGGACAAGACGCTTAAATTGGTAAGTGAGGCGGAGGAGAGTATCAAAGAGCAGTTTAAGCATATAGAGAATATTTGTGAAATAAATCAGCTTAGAGTTATGAAAGCATTTGCGGACAATCGTGTATCTGACAGTCACTTTGTTGCTACGACAGGCTACGGTTATGACGATTTGGGCAGAGATACGCTTGACAGAGTATATGCGGATATTATGGGTGCGGAGGACGCACTTGTACGTCACAATTTCATATCTGGTACGCATACCATCTCAACCGCACTTTTTGCTGTTTTAAGACCGAATGATATACTTGTTTCGATAACAGGCAAGCCGTATGACACGCTTGAAGAAGTAATCGGAATACAAGGTGAGGCGGGCAACGGCTCACTTAAAGATTTCGGTGTAAAATATGTTCAGATTGATTTAAAGCATGACGGAACACCTGACCTTGAACAGATTAAATTTACTCTTACTCATATGAATGTAAAAGCCGTTACAATACAGCGTTCAAAGGGTTACGGCTGGCGTCCGACATACAGTGCAAAGGATATAGGCGCACTTATAGAATTTGTAAAGAAAATTTCGCCTGAAACTATTTGTATAGTTGACAACTGTTACGGTGAATTTGTCGAAACGGAAGAGCCTACCGCATACGGTGCAGACCTTATAGCAGGCTCACTTATAAAAAATCCGGGCGGCGGACTTGCTCCGACCGGCGGATATATTGCAGGTAAACAGAAGTATGTAGAGCTTTGCGCATACCGTCTTACTTCTGTCGGAATCGGCAAGGAGGCAGGTGCGTCACTCGGTTTTAACAGACAGATGTATCAAGGCTTGTTTATGGCACCGCACGTTGTGTCACAGGCTTTAAAAGCAGCAGTGCTTTGCTCGGCGGTTTTTGAAAAACTCGGCTTTGAGGTTGACCCAAAACCTAACGAAATCAGACACGATATAATTCAATCAATAAAATTCGGTGATCCCGATAAAGTTACAGCATTTTGTCAGGGAATACAAAAAGGTGCACCGGTGGACAGCTTTGTTACACCTGAACCTTGGGATATGCCGGGATATTCGTCACAGGTAATTATGGCGGCAGGTGCGTTTGTACAGGGTGCGTCGATAGAATTATCGGCTGACGCACCTATAAAACCGCCGTACATTGCATATATGCAAGGCGGTTTGACATACGAAAGCGCAAAACTCGGAATAATGGTTGCTGCTGATAAAATGATTAGAAAGGAATAAAAATATGAGTCTTAATTTAAAGCAAAATGTAAAATGCCCTAAGTGCAGTCAAATGAGTGAAGTTACTGTATGGAACTCGATTACGGTTAAGGACAGTGAAGATTTAAAGCATGACTTGCTTACGGGTAAGGTGAATATGTTCCGTTGTCCGTCTTGTTCGTACTCGGCACTTATGCCTACACCTATGCTTTATCACGATGAAGATAAGCGTCTTATGATTTCATTTTCACCTTGTGACGATGTTGTTTTGAAAAGTCAGCTTTTTGACAATGTTCAGAAATCGTCAAAAGAATCTGGCGAACTTGACAAACTTGAGGGGTATAATTTACGTTTTGTAACCGATTATAATGAATTGCTTGAAAAAATTCTTATCTTTGATAACGATATGAACGACAAGACTATGGAGGTTATAAAACTTATGGTATTGTCGCAGGACTTGGAAAAGGCGGAGCAGAGAGTTTGCCGTTTCGGAAAGTGTCAGGATGAAGTGATAGAATTTATGATATACGACACAATCGAAAATCAAACATACACATCAAAAGTGCCTAAAGAAACATACGACACAATCCATAAACAACTTCTTGAATCGGGTATGAAACCGTATAGCTTCGGTTGGGAAATGGTTGACGCGTCATATGCGACAAGACTTTTAAACGGGTTTAACAACTGATGGACAGAGTACTTGAATATGAAATTCCGTCAGAATATGACGGAGCGAATATAACGACTGTTTTAAAACAGCATTTTAAAATTTCAACCAATCTGATTAAGGACTTAAAGAAATACAAAGAGGGAATACAGGTAAACGGAGAACACAAACGTGTTGTGGATTTGGCGGCAAAGGGCGATATTTTAAAAATAACAATTCGTGACACTGCGTCCGAAAATATTGTGCCTACCGATATTCCGCTTGATATTGTGTATGAAGACGAGGACGTGCTTGTTATAAACAAACCGTCGAATATGCCGACTCACCCGTCAATGGGAAATTACGAAAATTCGCTTGCAAACGGTGTGATGTATTATTACAAAAGCAAGGGCGAGGAAAGAGTTTTTCGTGCGGTAAACCGTCTTGATAAAGATACTTCGGGACTTATGGCTGTTGCAAAAAATTCATACATACACGCAAGATTGGGTGAAGAAATACAGAAAAAAGAATTGAAACGAAAATATATGTGTATCGTGTGCGGTGATGTAGAACGTGACGGAACGGTTGACGCACCGATAAGACGTGCCGACGGAAGTGTTATAAACAGAATTGTAGCACCTGACGGACAGAGAGCTGTAACACATTACAGAGTTGTAAAACGTTACGGAGAGTATACATTGCTTGAAATGGAGCTTGAAACGGGGCGTACGCATCAAATTCGTGTGCATATGGCATATATCGGTCATCCGCTTGTAGGCGACTGGCTTTACGGAACGGAGGACCATAATATTGCCAAAAGGCAGATGTTACATTCGTGCTATCTTTGCTTTACGCATCCGATAACAGGTCAAATAATGGAGTTTAAAGACGAAATGGCAGAAGATATGAGGGCTTTTATCGAAAAACTTTCGTAAAATTATTGAAAAAACAGTAAAGTTATGATATGATAACATATATGTATTAATATTTTAATGTATTGAACTAAATTTAAGAGGTGATATAATGGCTTACAAAGTAGTTAAAAAGAATGTGCTTAATCCGCAAATCTTTTTAATGGAGGTTGAGGCTCCATTGGTTGCGAAGAAAGCAGAGCCGGGACAGTTCATCATTTTGAGAATTGATGAATACGGCGAAAGAGTTCCGTTTACAATCGCAGATTTTGACAGAGAAAAGGGAACAGTTACAATTATCGTACAAATCGTAGGTAAGACAACAAAGGACCTTGCACAGGTTGAAGAAGGCGAAGAAATTCTTGACTTTGCCGGACCTTTGGGAACACCTACACCGCTTGAAGGTCTAAAGAAAGTTGCGGTTATCGGCGGCGGTCTTGGTACAGCTATCGCTTATCCGCAGGCTAAGAAACTTCATAACCTTGGTGCCGACGTAACGGTTATCACAGGTTTTCGAAACAAGGATTTAGTTATTCTTGAAGATGAACTAAAGAAAGTTTCAAACAAACTTATCGTTGCAACAGACGACGGTTCAAACGGAAATCAAGGTTTTGTTACAGATATGCTTAAAAAAGAAATCGAAGCAGGCGAAAAGTTTGACGAAGTAATCGCAATCGGTCCGCTTGTAATGATGAAATTTGTCTGTAAGCTGACAGAGCAATACAACATTCCTACAACAGTTTCAATGAACCCTGTTATGATTGACGGTACAGGTATGTGCGGTGGCTGCCGTGTAATAGTCGGCGGCGAAACAAAGTTCGCTTGCGTGGACGGTCCTGACTTTGACGGTCACAAGATTGACTGGGATACTGCTATGAAACGTGGCAGAATGTTTAAGGATTACGAAGAAAAATCATGTAAAGAAGGTCACTGCAGAATAGGCAGAACCAATCATCAAGACTGATTAAGGGAGGATTTTTAATATGCCAAATATGAGAATGGACAAAAATCCGATGCCGGAGCAATGTCCTAATGTAAGAAACAAGAATTTCCTTGAAGTAACAACAGGTTATACTGAGGAAATGGCAATAGACGAGGCACAGAGATGTCTTAACTGTAAACATAAGCCTTGTATGCAAGGCTGTCCTGTAAGCGTTAAAATTCCTGAATTTATCGCGTTTGTTGCAAAGGGTGAATTTGAAAACGCTTATAAGAAGATTAAGGAAACAAATGCACTTCCTGCTGTTTGCGGCAGAGTATGTCCGCAGGAAAAGCAGTGTGAATCAAAGTGTGTAAGAGGTATCAAGGGCGAAAGCGTCGGTATCGGCAGACTTGAAAGATTTGTTGCCGACTGGCATATGAAGAATGTCAAGGAAGAAATTGAAAAGCCTGTTTCAAACGGTAAGAGAGTTGCAGTTGTAGGAAGCGGTCCTTCAGGACTTACAGTTGCGGGCGACCTTGCTAAAAAGGGTTACGAAGTAACAATTTACGAGGCATTCCATACAGCAGGCGGCGTTTTGATGTACGGTATTCCTGAATTCAGACTTCCAAAGGATATTGTGCAAAAGGAAATCTCTAACCTAAAGGAAATGGGCGTTGACATCGAAACTAACGTAGTTATCGGTAAGACACTTACTGTTGACGAATTGTTTGACGAAATGAATTTTGATGCGGTATATATCGGCTCAGGTGCAGGTCTGCCTCACTTTATGGGTATCGAGGGCGAAAGCCTTAACGGTGTATACAGTGCAAATGAATTCTTAACAAGAATTAATCTTATGAAGGGCTATAAGTTCCCTGAATACGATACACCTGTATATGTAGGTAAAAATGTTGCGGTTCTTGGCGGCGGTAACGTTGCTATGGACGCTGCAAGATCGGCAAAGCGTCTTGGTGCTGAAAATGTATATATCGTTTACAGACGTGGTAAGGAAGAACTTCCTGCAAGAGCAGAAGAAGTATTCCACGCAGAAGAAGAAGGTATCGAATTTAAACTTCTTCAAAATCCTACAAAGATTCTTGGCAACGAGGACGGTTGGGTAAATGGTATGGAAGTTATCAAGATGGAACTTGGCGAGCCTGACGACAGTGGCAGAAGACGTCCTGTTCCTATCGAGGGCAGTGAAGAAGTTATTGACGTAGATACAGTAGTTGTAGCTATCGGTCAAACTCCGAACCCGCTTATCAGAAAGACAACAAAAGGTCTTGATACAAATAAGAGAGGTTGTATCATTGCTGATGAGGAAACAGGTAAAACTTCAAAAGACCATGTATACGCCGGCGGTGACGTTGTAACAGGTGCCGCAACAGTTATTCTTGCAATGGGTGCTGGTAAAGCCGCAGCTGCTGCAATAGATGAAGAACTAAGCAAGTAAAAATAATGGCGACAGTCATGAAAATGCACTCTTTACGGAGTGCATTTTTTGTACTTATATTGTGTAATTTTCTATTTAGACCTTGAAAAAAAACGCTATATGTAGTAGAATATTTAGAGAAATAATTAAATTACGGAGGCAGTCTTATGAAGGTAATAGCTGCAACAAAAAACAAAGGAAAAATAAGAGAAATGCAAGAAATTCTTGCACCGCTTGACATTGAAATCGTATCACAACAAGAGCTTGGAATTGATGTTGATGTGGAAGAAACGGGTGACACGTTTGTAAAAAACGCACTTATTAAGGCAAGAGCGGTTGCTATGGTTTGCGATTATCCTATCCTTGCGGATGATTCAGGCATATGCGTTGAGGCACTAGGCGGTGCGCCGGGTGTCAGAAGTGCAAGATATGCCGGTGACAATGCAACGGACGAGGACAGAATCAACAAACTTTTAACGGAACTCGGCGACAACGAAAACCGCAGAGCAAAGTTTGTGACGTCGGTAGCGTTTATAATGCCTGATGGTACGGAAATAACCGCTGAGGGTGAAGTAAAAGGCACGATAACAAAAGAGCCTAAGGGTGAAAACGGATTTGGATATGATCCGATATTTTTGTCTGACGAACTCGGTAAAACGTTTGCCGAAAGCAGTGACGAAGAAAAAAATTCAATCAGCCATCGCGGACGTGCATTGAAAAATCTGTATGATAAGTTGAAGAAAATGAATTAAATATAAGAAAGGTAACAGATTGCTATGATGAATGATATATATTTGGAATACATACTAAAGAAAAAAAAGACAGGCGGACAAAAGGCGATTATCGCAGTTATAATTTTTGCGGCGATTATTGTATCGCTGGCTTTGCTATTACTTATTTTTGCAACGGCTACTGCACTTTCGGGCACTCAATTCGGTTCATTTTCATTTAGTATCGGACTTGTGCTTATAGCATTTGCGTGGTACGGTGCGTATTTGCTTATGAGTATGCAAAATATTGAGTACGAATATATACTTACAAACAGCGAAATTGATATTGATAAGATTATGTCAAAGAAAGCAAGAAAAAGAATTGCGAGTTTTGACTTTAAAGAAATAAATATTTGTGCGAATATCAATGATAACGAGCATAATCACGATTATAAAAACGTAACAGTAAGCAAAACTTTTGACGTTACGGGCGACAAGTCGAGAGGTAATGTTTACTTTGTTGATTACAGCCAAGACAGTGAAAATTACAGAGTATTGTTCCAGCCTACATCAAAGATGATTGAATCAATCAAGAGATTTAATCCGAGAAATGTATTTGTAATGGAGGACTAAAATATGAAAGCGTGTTTTGCCTCTGAAATGAGAGGTGTGGATAAGGCGGCAAGCGAAATCGGCGGAATACCGAGTATTGTGCTTATGGAAAATGCCGCTATGGCTTGTGTGGAAGAACTAAAAAACGACTTTGCAAACCTTTCGGAAAAATCGGTCGCAGTATTTTGCGGAAAAGGCAATAACGGCGGTGACGGTTTCGCAATCGCAAGACATCTGTACAATATGGGCATTGATGTGGCGGTTTATTTGGTATGTGGAAATGAATTTAAAGGCGACGCAAAAATTAATTTTGATATAATCAAGAGAATGAATATCAACATTGATGTCATTTCTGATATAGAGGATTTGAAATATATAGTGCGTTCGTATGACATAATTGTTGACGCAATTTTCGGAACAGGCATAAGCGGAACTGTACGCGGAATAAGTTATGACGTTATAAGTGAAATTAACGATAACGCAAAGTATATAATGGCGGTTGACGTTCCGAGCGGAATTAATTCCGACAGCGGCGAAATTTGCGGAGTATGTATAAAGGCTGACAAAACAGTGACTTTTGCGGCTTACAAAGTCGGTATGCTTATGTTTCCTGCGGCTGATTATGTGGGGAAGGCAGTGGTTAAGAATATTTCAATTCCGGACTATATAATTGACGGACAGAATTTGAAGATTAACGTAATTGACGATAAATTTGTGCGTTCAAATTTCCCTAAACGTGAGAACAATTCGCAGAAAGGTGATTACGGTAAGGTACTTGTTATAGCAGGTTCTGCCGGAATGACAGGGGCGGCATATTTGTCGTCACAAACCGCCGTTACAACAGGCAGCGGACTTGTTACGCTTGCAGTACCGAGCAGTCTTAACGGTGCCATGGAGGCAAAAACGACAGAAGTTATGACAGTGCCGTTAAGCGACAAAAACGGACGTATTTCTGCCGGGGCGATTGATGAAATTTTAAAACGAGTGGATAAGGCTGATACGGTGCTTATAGGCCCAGGATTGGGAAGATGTGACGATGTTTCGGAAGTTGTTGAAAGTGTGCTTGAATATTCAAAAGTTCCCGTTATAATCGACGCAGACGGAATAAATGCCGTAGCGGAAAATATGAAGGCTTTAAGCAGTTGCACTTGCCCTGTGATATTTACACCGCATACGGTTGAAATGTCACGTTTAACGGGACTTGAGAGGGAATATATTGAGGATAACAGACTTGTTACCGCAAAGGAGTTTGCGGAGGAAAACGGAGTCACTTTGATTTTAAAAGGACATCATACGATTGTAACAGGTCAGGACGGAGAACAATATATTAATATTACAGGCAATTCAGGTCTTGCAACAGGCGGCAGCGGTGATGTACTTGCCGGAACGGTTGCGTCACTTGTATCAAGAGGTATAAACGAAACCGTTGCGTCAGCTATGGCGGTGTACATACATGGTTTGGCGGGTGATATTGCCAAAGACAAGTATGGAATCGAGTCCGTAACCGCGTCTAAAGTTATGGAGTGTATTCCGTGTGCTTTAAGACAAATATTACAAGTAGAAAATTAAATGGCTATATGCTATAATTAATAAGAACTGAATTAAATCTCTCACAGCAATGTGGACGATTTTCATTCGGAAAAGGAGTAGTATAACAATGGATAAAAGAACTTGGGCAGAGGTTGATCTTGACGCAATAGCTCATAACATAAAGGAAATAAGAAAGATAACAAATCCGAATGCAAAAATAATGGCGGTAGTAAAAGCCGATGCATACGGTCACGGATTTTTGGAGGTTGCAAAAACGCTCCTTGAAAACGGCGCAGACCGTCTTGCCGTAGCGGTTTTGCAGGAGGGTAAACAGCTTAGAAGCCGTGGCGTAACCGTGCCGATTTTGATACTTGGTGCAAGCGGTGAAGAAGCTGTTGAAGATTTAATCAATTTTGATATAACACCGAGTGTATTCACATATGAATTTGCAAAAGCACTTTCTTATGAGGCTGAAAGAAAAGAAAAAGTTACGAAAATTCATATCAAAATTGATACAGGAATGAGCCGTATAGGTTTTCTTGCAGGAGAAGACAATGAAGAAATTGTAGACGAAATTATAAAAATATCAAAACTGCCTTATATTGAAATCGAAGGTATATTCTCACATTTTGCAACATCTGACGAGTACGATAAATCGTATACACTTTTGCAATACGGACGTTTTATGGATGTTTGCAACAGACTTGAAGAAAAAGGACTTAATATTCCGATTAAGCATATTTGCAACAGTGCCGGAATAATGATGTACCCTGAAATGCACCTTGATATGGTGCGTCCGGGTGTTATTTTGTACGGAATGTATCCGTCTGACGAAGTGGATAAGTCAAGACTTGACCTAATTCCCGCAATGACGCTAAAATCAACAATAACACATATAAAAGAAGTTGAACCGGGCAGAGGGGTAAGTTATGGAAAAGAGTACATAACCGATAAGAAAACCAAAATTGCAACAGTACCTATCGGTTATGCTGACGGATATTTAAGAAAGCTTGCAAAGCATGGTAAGATGATTGTTGACGGCGTAAAAGTTCCTATCATCGGAAGAATTTGTATGGACCAATGTATGATTGATGTTACAAATGTCCATAATATTGATAAAGGCGATGAAGTAATCATATTCGGACGTGAAGGAGTAACCGTTGACGATTTAGCCGAGTGGCTTGAAACAATAAACTACGAGGTGTCATGCGTAATAGGTAAGCGTATCCCGAGAATTTATACAAAAGACGGAAAGGCGGTGAAGGTATTAAACTACCTTATGTAGTTGATAAACGGTTATCTTGAAAACTGAAAAAGGGGGCCTGATTGCTTTGTCACAAATCAAAAAATCCGATGAAAATAAACTTGTAGCCGAACTTGAAAAAGGTTATAAGGAAATGGCGGATATAAATCTTGAACTGGCACAAATGTGTTTTGAGGCGGATAACGAAAGTCTTTCGCTGTGTGAGGAAAAACTGACGGAGTGTGAGTAAATTGATTGTGAAAAGAGGAGATATTTATTACGCCGATTTAAGCCCGGTTGTCGGAAGTGAGCAAGGCGGTATAAGACCTGTACTTGTTATACAGAACGACATAGGTAATAAATACAGTCCTACGGTGATTGCGGCGGCTATAACAAGCCAAATTAATAAGGCGAAAATGCCTACGCATATTGAACTTGCTGCAAAGGATTACGGACTTAATAAGGATTCTGTGATATTGCTTGAGCAAATCAGGACGATTGATAAAAGAAGATTACGAGAGAAAATAGGCCGTATAGATGACGGACTTATGGCAAGTGTTAATAATGCATTGTCAATAAGTTTCGGACTAGGCGGATTTTAAAAACCTCTTAATTATCGAAAATATGGGAGGTTTTAATATGGATAGAAAAATAACGTGTTATGTAGCATAGACGGCTACATATAAAAAGGTTATCGGCATTTTAGCCGATAACCTTTTTTCATTGTGTAGGGGTATATCTGTTTATAAAATCTGAATCAGTAACAAAAAATGAGGCTTTGAAAAAGCCTCATTTTTGCTGTCTTATTCTTCCGATGAAGTATCTTCTTCTGCTCCGCCTGCTGTATTTTCACTTTCAGATGAGCTTGTATTGCCTTGTTCGTAATCAGTTCCGCCCGAATTTGACGAAGAAATGCCGCCCGAATTTGTATCATAAGAACCACTGTTAGTACCCGAATTTGTACTTGACGAAGAACCGCTGTTAGTACTTGACGAAGAACCCGAATTTATACCTGAAGATGTATTTGAATTATTGCCGTTTTGATTTTCGTGCGTTTCCGAAGTCGCAGGATTTACTGTAGGCATAACGCTTGGAGTATTAACCGGTGCAACCGTTGATAGAGGTGTTTGCGTTGGTTTATTACGTCTGCTTGCGTGTGATGCGTCACAATATGCCTTTGGCTGTGTTCCTTCAACGAAGTAAGCGGTTGTGGTAGGGCAGGTGTCAGTTGCAAGCATACCGGAGTATTCGCATACCTGTGCCTCAACAACATTACTTGGTTTTGTGATTTCTTTAGGGTTAAGCAATTTGTGAATTTTTTCCATTACAAGATTCCATGCGGTAACTGTCGGATTGCCCGAAACACCTGCCGCTGAAATTGATGCGGGAGTATCAAAACCATACCAACAAGCACCTACATAATACGGTGTGAAACCAACAAACCACTTATCACAGTCATCATCGGTTGTACCTGTTTTGCCGTATGTTGAAATACCGCAGTCAAGCTTTGCGCCTTTACCTGTACCGACGCTGCTGTTTACAACGCCCGAAAGTAAATCAGCAGTAATGTATGCTGCCGCAGGACTGATAGCCTGACTTGTGCTTGATGTGTTTTCAAGAATAACCTGACCTGTTGAATCAAGTACTCTTGTGTAAGTATACGGCTTAATATATTTACCGCTGTTCACGAATGTACAGTATGCTCCTGCCATTTCTTCAACGGTTACACCTTGTGTAAGACCGCCGAGTGCAAGAGAACTGTAGTTTTTATCTTTTTCTTCAAGTGTTGTGATGTGGAATTTGTTTTGTAGGTAGTTGAATGAGTTTGTAAGGTTGACCATATCCAATACCTTTACGGCAGGAATGTTTGCCGAACGTGCAACCGCCTCTTTAATTGTCATATCGCCTAAGAAGTCGTTGTATGAGTTCTTTGGTTTCCACTTGTCGTTGCCGATTGTTATTTCTTCGTCTTTTACGGTATCGACTTCTGTGATTTTACCCATATCAACCGCCGGTGCGTAAACCGAAAGCGGTTTAATTGATGAACCCGGTTGACGTTTTGATTGAGTGGCTCTGTTCCAACCGCGAATATCAGTCTTTTCGCCAAGACCGCCTATAAGACCGCGAATTTTACCTGTGTAAGGGTCAATTATAATCATTGCCGATTGAGCACCCTTGCCTGTATAAGGGAAGTTAGACGTATTGGTAAATATGCCTTCCATTATATTTTGAATGTCGGGATCCATTGTTGAATAAATTTTCAAACCGCCGTTGTATACCTGTTGGGTTGCGAAATCTTCCGAGTAACCTTTTTGAGCCATAAGGTCGGCGATAACGTCATTTACAACTTGGTCAACAAAGTATGAAGTAATACGTCCTTGATTTTGCCTGTAAGCGTTGCTTACAACAAGGTCACTGCCTGATGCCTCTGCATATTCAGCGTCTGTGATATAACCGAGTTCACGCATTTTGCCGAGTACAAGATTACGTTTTTCGATATTCTTATCCGGATGTACAAACGGATCGTATTCTGACGGGAACTGTGTTATACCTGCGATTGATGCCGCTTCGGCAAGCGTAAGGGCGCTTGCGTCTTTGTTAAAGTAAGTGTTTGCGGCAGCCTCAACACCGTTACAGTTGTTAGCGAAATATACGATATTCAGATACATTGTAAGTATTTCGTCTTTTGTAAGCTGTTTTTCAAGTGCAACCGCACGCATCATTTCTTTGACCTTACGCGAAGGTGTATTTTCTTTTTCATTGGTTATATTTTTTATAACCTGTTGAGTAATCGTACTACCGCCATAGTTTGACGAGCCGATTCCGACTTTTGAAAGTACCCATTTACCCGTTGCACCGAGTGTACGTTTAATATCAACGCCGTGGTGCTTGTAGAAGCGTTCATCCTCGATTGAAACGATAGCGTCTTTCATAACTTGAGGTATTTGCGACGAATCTACCCATATACGGTTAAAATCGGATTGTATTTGTTCAAGTTCCTGCGGATTGCCGGCGGCATCTTCGTAATATATAAATGAAGAATAATTCAAAGCAAGAGTTTGAATATTCATATCTTTAATTTCACGTGATACTGCGGCATACATTCCTATGCCCATACCGGATACAATTACAACTACCACAAAAATCGCAACAAAGAATGTAAGCCGTAAGCGTTTTCTGAATTGAATCTGTTTCGGAGTAAGCTGCTTTTTTTGCTTTTTCTTACTGCGGGAAGTTGTTTGAGTTCGGCGCCTTGACGGTACTTCTCTGTATGATGAAGAACTTGCCTGCGGTGATCTTGTAGGCTTTGTGGATGCCGCTTGTCTGCGACGTCTCGGAGCGCCTGAAGCTGACGAAGTTTTCATATCATACTCTTCCCAGTTGAAATTATCATTTGAGCCATATCCGGAGCTTGGTCTGTTTCTTCTGTTATTATCAGCCATAATATTTTCTCCTATCTTTTTTATTAAGATTGTAGACAAAATGTGAGAGTATGTCTACTTTGATTTCGGGGCTGTTAAAAGCCTCAATCTTTCTTTAAAGATAATTACATACTTTAATTATATCCTAAATTGCATAAATTTGCAACATTTATTTTTTAAAGTCTTATGCAAAGTATAAAAATGGGACAAAAAGGGAATAATTTGAGAAAAAATATTAAAAGAAATGAGGAATAAATTATGAAAATTTTAAAGAATACACTTATTGTTTCGTCATATGTATTACTTGTAGCGTTGTTTTTCGGAGGCGGATACGCTATCGGCAGAATAGGTGTGTCCGACAGTGTGCCGACTCCTATGCCTACGGTTGCGGCGGTTGAAGAGGTGAATGCAAATGATGTAAAAACTACAGTATATGAAGTTAAGGTTGAGAACGGTTTACTTCAAATTAATAAATGTGTAGGGGATAATAAAACAGCAATTTTGAGTGAAGAAATAAGCGAAAATGTATTTCCGAGCGAGGATATTGATGAACTCAAAAAAGGTGTTGAATTTGATAATCTTGATGAGGCACAACAGATGTTTGAAAACTTCGTAAGTTAAAGCAGTATTAAGTTTATGAACAATTTGTTAAAACACCAAAAGGGAGATATTGAGCGTAACAAAAAGAAAAACAAAGAAAATAAGAGTAAATATAGCAATAAATTAAAAAAACGGACTTTGCTAAATGGGGCAAAAAAGAACATAATAGCATTGTTAGCACTCAAGAAGTGTGAGTGCTAACAATGAACTTGATTAAAATTTTAGGAGGTAATATATAATGAACATCAAACCATTGGCAGACAGAGTTGTTATAAAAATGCTTGAAGCAGAGGAAACGACAAAGAGCGGAATTATCCTTACTTCAAAGGCACAGGAAAAGCCACAGGTGGCTGAAATCGTTGCAGTAGGTCCCGGCGGTGTTGTAGACGGAAAGGAAGTTAAGATGGAAGTTTCCGTTGGTGATAAGGTACTTACTTCAAAATATGCAGGTACAGAAGTCAAGGTTGACGGTGAGGAATATACAATTCTTCGTCAAAGCGACATACTTGCAATAGTAGACTAATATATTAGGAGGTTATTATTATGGCTAAACAAATTAAATACGGACAGGACGCAAGACACGCTCTTGAAAGCGGTATCAACCAACTTGCAAATACAGTTAAAATCACACTTGGCCCGAAGGGCAGAAATGTTGTTCTTGATAAGAAATTCGGTGCACCGCTAATCACAAATGACGGTGTTACAATAGCTAAGGAAATTGAACTTGAAGATCCATTTGAAAATATGGGTGCTCAGCTTGTAAAAGAAGTTGCAACAAAGACAAATGACGTTGCCGGTGACGGTACAACAACAGCTACACTTCTTGCACAGGCACTTGTTCGTGAAGGACTAAAGAATGTTGCGGCAGGCGCTAACCCTATGATCGTAAGAAAGGGTATCCAAAAGGCTGTTGACGCGGCTGTTGAAAAGCTGCTTTCTACAGCAAAGAAAGTTCAGGGTAAGGAAGATATTGCAAGAGTTGCGTCGGTTTCAGCTGCTAATGAAGAAATCGGTCAGCTAATTGCAGAGGCAATGGAAAAGGTAACAGCAGACGGCGTTATCACAGTTGAAGAATCAAAGACTGCCGAAACATATTCTGAAATTGTTGAAGGTATGCAATTCGACAGAGGTTATATCACACCTTATATGGTAACTGATACAGAAAAAATGGAGGCAGTTCTTGACGACCCATACATTCTTATTACAGATAAGAAGATTTCAAATATTCAAGAAATTTTACCGCTTCTTGAACAAGTTATGCAAGCAGGCAGAAAGATGGTAATTATCACTGAAGATGTTGAGGGTGAGGCTCTTTCAACACTTATCGTTAATAAACTTCGTGGTACATTCGTATGCGTACCTGTAAAAGCTCCAGGCTTTGGTGACAGACGTAAGGAAATGCTGCAAGATATTGCAATCTTGACAGGCGGTCAGGTAATCAGTGAAGAACTTGGCTTTGATTTGAAAGATACACAAATTTCACAACTTGGTACAGCAAAGCAAGTTAAGATTCAAAAGGAACTTACAATTATTGTTGACGGTGCAGGCGATAAGAATGCAATCGCAGACAGAGTTGCACAAATCAGACGTGAACTTGAGGCATCAACATCTGAATTTGATAAGGAAAAGCTACAAGAAAGACTTGCTAAACTTGCAGGTGGTGTTGCTGTAATTAAAGTCGGTGCGGCAACAGAAACAGAAATGAAAGAAATGAAACTTAGAATTGAAGACGCTCTTGCAGCTACTAAAGCGGCTGTTGAAGAAGGTATCGTTGCAGGCGGCGGAACAAGTTATATTGATGTTATTCCTACTGTTGCGGCTTTACTTGAAAAAACCGAAGGCGATGAAAAGACAGGTGTTCAAATCGTACTTAAAGCACTTGAAGAACCGGCTTGGCAAATCGCAAAGAATGCAGGTCTTGAAGGCAGTGTAATCGTGGATAAGGTTAAGTCTTGTGAAACAGGTAAGGGATTTAATGCACTTGTTGAAGAATATGTTGATATGATTTCGGCAGGTATCGTTGACCCGGTTAAGGTTACAAGAAGTGCACTTCAAAATGCAGCATCTGTTGCGTCTATGGTACTTACAACAGAAAGTCTTGTAACAGACCTTCCTGAACCGGCAGCTCCTGCCGCTCCGATGGATCCCGGTATGGGAATGTATTAATTTGAATAATATTAAACACAGATTGCAAAATGCAGTCTGTGTTTTGCATTATGTGTTGACAAAATTAATTTATAGTTATATAATAAAAATAGAAAAAAGGCAAACCTCAAGCGGTTATGCCCAAAAAGAACTATTTATTCAATAGCCGTTCCTGGGTAAGAGGGCGGCTATTGTACTTTTATGGTGAAAATTATCAATATAGCGATAATTATCAAAACTGCAAAAAGCAATTTCTTTGCCATATGTAACAATATGCTTACTTTTCATAAGCATACCCCCTTTCATAAACTCGGCATAAAGCCTGTGAATATAAAAGTGGGCATAACCGCCGGTTAAAAACCGTTAATGAAGTTTGCCTTTAACATCGGATTAATCCGACAAGAGTATTATATATCAACAAATTACAAAATTCAACAAAGTATATAAAAAGACATATAAATGTAAATAGCACATAAAAAAGCAGACAAAGAATTTTTTCTTTGTCTGCTTTTAAATTAGTTCAAATATTTGTCTAAAACACTTTCTTTAATTTCAGAAACATTGGTTTCAATAACCTTTTTACGTATCGGTAAAATAGCACTTGGGGTGACGGAAAGTTCGTCAATGCCGATAGCAAGAAATGCTTCGGTAAGTTCAAGGTCTGCACCGAGTTCGCCGCAAATTCCAACCCATGTACCGTTTTTATGAGCGTTTTGTACTATCATATTAATAAGTCTTAAAATTGCAACATGATGTGTGTCACAGAATTTGCCTATATCGGGATTTTGTCTGTCAGCGGCAAGAGTATATTGAGTAAGGTCATTTGTACCGATTGAGAAGAAGTCCAGGTGCTTTGAAAGAATATCGCTGATTACCGCTGCGGCAGGTGTTTCAATCATACAACCAAGTTCGACATTCTTTGAATAAGCAATGCCCTCACTGTCAAGTTCTGCTTTAACTTCATCAATTATTTCGAGTATTTTTACGATTTCCCATTCCGAAGCAATCATAGGAAACATAATAGCAAGTTTACCGAATACCGATGCACGATATAGAGCACGAAGCTGAGTTTTGAATATATCCGGTCTTTGAAGGCAAATTCTTATTGCACGAATACCCATAGCCGGATTTTCTTCTTTCGGCATATTAAAGTAATCAACCTGCTTGTCTGCGCCGATGTCAAGTGTACGAACGATTACACGTTTATTAACCATTTTTGAAAGCACATCTTTATATGCGGCAAACTGAACATCTTCAGAAGGATAATCGTTGCTTTCAAGATATAAAAATTCACTTCTGAAAAGTCCGATACCCTCGGCATCGTTTTTCAAAACATTGCCGACATCAAGAACACTTCCGATATTTGCACAAAGTTCAATCTTTTGACCGTCTTTTGTTACGCTTTCACGACCTTTTAATTGTTGAAGAAGTTTGTTTTGCTTATCAATTTCTTCTTTTTTCTTAGTCATTTCGTTGATTGTAGCTTCGTCGGGATCAATATAAATCGTGCCCGTAAAACCGTCAACAATGGCATTTTTGCCGTTTGCATCGGCAGATAAAACGCCCTTTGCACCAATCATTGCGGGAATATTCATCATTCTTGCAAGAATTGATGTATGAGAATTTGTAGAGCCGCCCTCTGTTACAAAAGCGAGAATTTTGCTCTTGTCGAACTGAACCGTTTCGCTCGGTGCAAGGTCATCGGAAATGATTATAACAGGTTCGTCCGTAACAAGACCGTCCTTGTCCTTACCTGAAAGAATTTTTATTAGTCTTTCCGAAACGTCTTTGACATCCGCACTTCTTTCACGCATATACGGATCGTCCATTGCACGGAACATTTGCACAAAATTGTCGCAAGTTTGTGCAACAGCGGTTTCGGCATTTATAAGCTGGTCGGTAATTATATTTTTGATTGATTCGATATAATCAAGGTCGTCAAGCATCATCTGATGAATTTGAAAAATCATTGCGTTAGCCTCGCCGACTTCGGCAAGAGCCTTATCATAAAGCATACCAAGTTCACTGATTGTCTGCTGACGTGCTGATTCAAAACGAGCGATTTCATCATCACTGCTTTCGATATGATGTCTTTTAATTGTGCTTTCCTCACGGCTGAAAACAAACACAGGTCCAAATGCAACACCGCTGCATACTGGTTTTCCGGTAATAGTAATCATAATAATCTTCTCCTTTGAAATTTGGGAATTTATATATATAAATATAATATTCTCATACTATGTCATATATATTATACAATATTTTTTACAAAAAGAAAAGAACTATTTTGTTAATTGTTGTGCATATTTTTGCTAAAAACAGTAAGGTTTGTTTGGTGAGATTGTATAAATAAGAAAATAAATGAATTAAGTAATGCAAATGTATTGAATGTACGAATGAGTTGTGATAAAATGAAAGTAATTGTACACAGTGATAGAATAGGAGAGAAACTAATGGATAAGAAAGAATTTGCACTAAAACAACACGAGGACTGGCACGGTAAAATTGAAGTTGTGTCAAGAGCAAAGGTTACAAACAGAGAAGAACTTTCTGTTGCATACACACCGGGTGTTGCAGAGCCTTGTCTTGAAATTTCAAAGGACGTGGATTTGTCATATAAATACACAAGACGTTCAAACCTTGTTGCCGTTATAACGGACGGTACAGCTGTACTCGGACTTGGCGATATAGGTCCGGAGGCAGGTATGCCTGTAATGGAGGGTAAATGCGCATTATTCAAGGTGTTTGCGGATGTTGACGCATTTCCGCTTTGCGTTCGTTCAAAGGACGTTGACGAAATTGTAAATACGGTTAAAATGATTGCCGGTTCATTCGGCGGTGTTAATCTTGAGGATATATCCGCTCCGAGATGTATTGAGATTGAAAGAAGATTGAGAGAAGAATGTGATATTCCTGTATTCCACGATGACCAACACGGTACAGCCGTTGTCGTACTTGCGTCGGTGCTTAACGCTCTAAAGGTAGTCGGCAAGGATATTACGGAAATTAAAGCCGTTGTAAACGGTGCGGGCTCGGCAGGTATGGCGATAACAAGATTGCTTGTTTCAAGAGGTTTGAAGAATGTAATTATGTGTGACAAGTACGGCTCACTTTACAGAGGAAACCCTGAAATGAACAGTGAACAGGCAAAGCTTGCCGAACTTACAAATCCGGACAATCTTGACGTAAAGCTTGATGAGGCAATCGTAGACGCAGATTTATTTATAGGTGTTTCCGCACCGGGTATTCTTACGGAAGAAATGGTTGCAAAAATGGCTAAAGATCCAATCGTGTTTGCTATGGCAAATCCTGTTCCGGAAATTATGCCTGATGTTGCAAAGAAGGCAGGCGTAAGAGTTATAGGTACGGGAAGAAGTGATTTTCCTAATCAAATCAACAATGTGCTTGCATTCCCTGGTATATTCAGAGGTGCACTTGACGTAAGAGCAAGCGATATTAATGATGAAATGAAAATGGCAGCCGCACAGGCGATTGCCGATATTATCAAAGACGATGAACTTAATGATGAATATATTATTCCTGACGCTTTCGATAAGCGTGTAGCGGAAAACGTTGCAAAAGCCGTTGCAAAAGCGGCAAGAGAATCGGGCGTTGCAAGAATATAAGGAGATGTGAAAATGAGTAGCGTAAAATTACATTGGCTTGAAAACCGTTCAAAAGGCGGATATGTTACATTCGGTGTGCCTTGGAACAAAGGCGAAGTTACAAAAGAAACAGTATTTTCAGTAAATGACGAAAACGGAAACGGTATCGCATATCAGGAAAAGCCGATTGCATATTATCCCGACGGTTCAACAAAATGGAGTTCGTACACAATCAAAACAGACAGTGAAACTGTTGAAATAAACAAAGCGGATAAATATGACGGTTTTGACGGAATAAAGACAAATGAAACAGAAAACGAGATAACTGTCGATAACGGCAAATTTAAAGCGGTATTCCCAAAACAAGGTTCGGTCTTGATGAAAACTCCTTACGGTGATGTAACATTAAAAGCCGTAAAAGAACTTCGCAGTAAAGACGGTGACGTTGAAATAAGAAAAAGCATACCGTATATCGGAGAAATCAATACTGTTGAAATTGAAGATTGCGGCGATTTGAAAACAACAGTAAAAGTTACGGGTGAACACAAAAACAGTGACGGCAGTGAATTTTTGCGTTACATAATCAGATTTTCTGTATTCTATGATGAAAATGAAATCAAGATTATCCATACATTCTTGTATGACGGCGATGAAAAGACCGATTTTATAAAAGGTGTCGGCGTTCAGCTTACAAGAAAAATGGAAGGTGAACTTTATAACAGACGTATAAAGATAACAGGCGACTGCGGTGTTATGCACGAAACAATGCAGCTTTTAAATTTGTGGCGACCGCGTCTTGGACCGTCAATCGGTATTCAGCCGATTTATTCAAAACAGCTTGCGGGCGAAAAAGTAAGCCTTTCCGAAATGGTTGATTTAAGAAACGGTAATGCGGTTACAAAAGAGGAAATTGATAATGTAACAAAGTGGGACAGCTATCGTTTGCAACAGGTTACGGCAGACAGCTTTGAAGTAAAGAAACGCACAGGACACGAAGAATGTACATTTATAAAGGCAATTTGGGGCAAACGCTCAAAAGGTCTTATGTACATTGCGGACGAAACAAAAGGTACGGCATTTTGTATACACAACTTCTGGGAGAAGTATCCTACATCACTTTATGCTGACGGACTTTGTACGGATAACGCAAGCCTTACCGCATGGATTGTTCCGCCGGACGCAGAAGCACAGGATATGCGTCACTATGACACCGTTGCACATGACCAAACATATTATGAGGGATTTCCTGAAATAGGCTCATCGGCATACGGAATTGCGAATACAAACGAAATGTCACTGTTTTTATATGACACAGTGCCGTCGGACGATGAACTTATGAAACAAGCCGAAACTGTACAGAAACCGTCTGTACTTGTTGCAACTCCTGAATATTATCACGAAGTTAAGGCTATGGGTGAATGGAGCTTGCCGTCAAAGGATACACCGCTTAAAAAATGGCTTGAAGAAGAACTTGACAAAGCATTTGCATTTTATAAGAACGAAGTCAAACAAAGACATTGGTACGGTCTTTGGGATTACGGCGATATAATGCACACATATGACGCACAGCGTCATTGTTGGAGATATGATATGGGCGGTTACGCTTGGCAGAATACCGAACTTATACCGACATTGTGGCTGTGGCTTGCATTTATGCGTTCGGGCAGAGAAGATATTTTCACTATGGCAGAGGCAATGAGCCGTCACAGTGCAGATGTTGATATATACCATTTCGGTGATTTGAAAGGCCTTGGCAGCCGTCATAATGTTGTGCATTGGGGCGATTCCTGTAAAGAACCGCGTATCGCTATGGCAGGACATCACAGAGCATTGTATTATTTGATGGGCGGTGATCCGAGAATAGGTGACGCAATGGACGATGTTAAGGACGCAGACTATGCAACGCTTAATATGGATCCGCTTAGATATTTCTATAAGAAAGAAGAAATGAAACTTCCTACTCATGCAAGAAGCGGTCCGGACTGGTCAACATATTGCTCAAACTGGTATACGGCTTGGGAGAGAGATAACGATAATCATTACAGAGATAAGATTGTTACGGGTATCAATGATTTGAAAAAGTCGCCTATGCGTATGATTTCGGGTTCAAACTATGAATATGATCCCGAAACGGGCCATTTGGGATATATCGGCGAAAGTGCCGCAGGCGGTGCACACCTTGCCGTTTGTATGGGCGGTCCCGAAACTTGGTTTGAACTTGCGGAACTTTTAGATGATGAAGTATTTAAGGATATGCTTGTTCAGTACGGCGAATTTTACTTCTTACCGGTTGAGGAAAAAAAGAAAATTTCAAACGGTCTTTTGACCGGCAACGGATTTGTTTATCCGTATATGGCATCGGCTTTGTGCGGATATGCGGCAAGAGAAACAAATAACGCCGAGCTTGCATATCAAGTATGGCAAGTGCTTATTCATTCTTTGGCAGGCAAGGACAAGAAAGATAATTTCGATATAGGTGTTTACAAGAATTACTTTAATAATGAAAACCTTGAAGAAATGTTCTGGATAAGTACAAACTTTACTTCGCAGTGGTGTCTGAACGTAATTGTTGCGTTGGAACTTACCAAGGATTACATCAAAGATTCAATTAACGACTACGAATGGGCTGATTGGGTAAAATAAAGACAAATTATGTTATAAAATATTCTTAAACATATTGACAAATATAAATGTTGAGTGGTATTATATGTATATAATATTAATATAACTATATATTGATATTATAATAACTGGAGAGAGGGAGAGGTTTATGAACATGAAAAAAATGGTTTCCTGCTTGGTTGCAGGATCAATGCTTACAATGGCAGTGTCTGCTTTTGCTCAGATTCCGGAAACACAGGTTTCTACAATCGACAATGCGGCTGTTGTAGCATTCAATGGGGTAAACGCACATCAATCAATGAATATTGAGGGTGACGTGTATGCAGGCGGACAGGTCAAGTTTGACAATGCCGGTGAAAACTATCTTGACGGTGATATAATTTCATCACAAGAAGTAAGCTATCAAGACGAATATTCTGCAATCCTTAAAGACACAAACAGAAAAGGTGTGGATAAGGTTGAAGAAAATATGTCAAAGTATCTTGATGCATATTATCCCGATACTTATCTTACAGATGATTCTGTAAAACCCGAAACACCTGCTTATGAAGATGTAGAATACACATCTACACAAGGTTGGGTAGGCGTTAATGCCTGGTCGTATCCGAGTCTTCCTACCGACGAAAACGGTTATCCATATTACACAATTTCAGAAAATACATCATTTGACGGACTAAGCGTTCAAGGCGGTAAGGTTGTTATCGACACAACAAACGGTCCGGTATATGTAAAAGTTAATCAATTATCATTCTCTACTTCTAACGATAAGAAAGGTTATATTGAAGTAGTAGGCGACAATCCTGCATATCTTATTTCACAAGCTCCGGGTGAGGCTATGGTAAACGTAGTTGACACAGGTGACGGTACATTTGATTTCGGTACAGGCGATTTGAAATGGATTATCGTTCCGAGTCAATGGGGCGACAGCTGGGTTTCAATCGGCAGTACAAGTGCAAACTCTATGATTTGCGCGGATATTTACTATGACGGTGAACCGCAGAATCTATCATTCAATGCTCCGACGAAGGGTGATATAGTTCTTGGCAGCGCACCTGTATCATTCGGTAATACATTTACTCTTGAGGGTGACATTTATTCTTATGGAACATCAAAGTTTGACTTTGACGGTAAGATTACAGGTGACATTGTAACAAAGGCTGAAACAGTAAGATTTGCAAACAGCGGTCAGTATGCTGACGAAAGAGTTACAGGTAATGTAAATGCAATCAATGCAACTTCATATGAAGTATCTTGCCATATGGTAGGTAACACTGTAACAAGTGCGGAAACATTCAACATTTACGGCGGCGGTACTAATATTGAAGGTACAGTATATGCACCGAAAGCCGATGTAAAGATGGGTACAACATCTGGTAACGGTATTAACCGCGGTCAACTAATCTGTAATTCACTTGATATTTATGGTGAAGGTGCGGTAATTTGGGGTCATGCAGGTAATACAACTCCTGACGTAACACCTGTACCGTCAGAAGAACCAACACCGGAACCAACTGAAGAGCCTACACCTGCTCCGACTGTTACACCGGGCGAAGAAGTGGATCTTCAAGGTCTTGGCTATGCGTATATATTCGGTTATGAACCTGCTATTCAAAGAGTAGACGTAAATGACGAAGAAGGTAACGTAGTCGGCGGTAAATGGGTTGCAGAGGTTAAGATGGCTCCTGATGACGCTGTTACAAGAGAACAGGTTGCAGCTATGATTACAAGAATGGTTGACCAAAAGTACGGTACAACAGATACAGTTTATCCTGTAACAGATAACATTGCAAAGCATGAGGGTACATGGTATGTAAGAGGTCTTGCATATCTTGCTCAAAAGGGTGCATTTGACGGTGTTGATTCAGTTGAAATCGGTGCAGTTACAAGAGGCGAAGTTGCAAAACTTCTAGCATACGGTTTGGGACTGACAAAGACAGGCGAAACTGAATTTACTGATATTGCTGATTCACAGTATAAGTCATATATCGAAACAGTAGTTGCTTACGGTTATATGAATGGTACAAGTGATACAACATTTGAACCTGACAGAGTAATGACAAGAGCAGAATTCTGCCAAATGTTCAATAATGTTATCGGTCGTACAGATATGGGTCTTGTAGCTCAAGACGGTACAACAGTAACTCCTGAATTGTATTCAATCGTAGACATTGACGGTCACTGGGCAGAAGATGCTATGCTAAAGGCAACAAGTGCTTATGACGATAACGGTCTTATTGATACAGAAACAAGAATAGCTAATATCAGAAACGTACTTGATAAGTATGATTCACAAACTTGGTATTAATTAGATTAAAAACTCCGACTTCGGTCGGAGTTTTTTTGTGTGGAAATATATTTTGTTGGAATGGTGTCACGAAACACTTTGTAGGGGCGACCATTGGTCGCCCAAAACGGAGAGTAGTGAATGGCACCATGACATCCTACAAAAGCCACCCCTCAGACGGCTATTCCGCCGACTCCCCTCAAGATGAGCCTTGTGAAATATGGCGGACAACGAAAAGCCTCTCCTTGAGGAGAGATGTCACGAAGTGACGGAGCGGTGGCGAACCATATTATTTAAGCTGTAAAATTAAAAACTTATTCCTATAAATCAAAAATGCACTATGTGTAATATTGACATAGTATTTTATTTAATGTATAATATATTTAGTAAAATTTATTTTTGAGAAAAGAGGAAAGAATATGGGTAAAAAGTATAAATTTTTAGCATTTGACTTTGGTGCGTCATCGGGACGTGCAATGCTTGCCACATTTGACGGTGAAAAAATCACTCTTGAAGAAAAGCACCGTTTTTCAAACGACCCTGTTAACATAAACGGAGATTTGCATTGGGACGTGCTTAGATTATTTTTTGAAATCAAGCAAGGTATCTTAAAGTGTGCAAATTCGGGTGACAGAGATATTGACTGTATCGGTATCGACACATGGGGCGTTGACTATGGTTTGCTTGACGAAAATGACAAGCTTATCGGCAATCCTTACCACTATCGTGATACAAGAACAGAGGGTATGTATGACGAGGCATTTAAACTTGTTCCGAAAGAAGAAATTTTCAAGGAAACAGGTATTGCTTTTAACTGGTTCAATACAATATATCAGCTTTTGTCAGCAAAATTATCGGGTGATACTTCACTAAAAAATGCAAAAACTTTGCTTATGATGCCTGACTTATTCAACTTCTTCTTAACAGGTGTTAAAAAGACTGAATACACAAATGCGTCAACAACACAGATGTACAACAGTGAAAAGTACGAATGGTCATACGATTTGTTAAAGAAACTCGGTATTCCGACAGATATTTTAACAGATGTTATATTCCCAGGTGAAATTGTCGGCAAAGTAAAACCGGAACTTGCAGAAGAACTTGGTATTGAACAAGTGCCTGTTGTTGCGGTTGCTTCACACGATACGGGAAGTGCCGTTGCTTCAGTACCGGTTGTTGACCAAAAAGACTTTATTTACATATCTTCGGGTACATGGTCACTTATGGGTGTTGAACTTGACAAGCCTAATACTTCGGACGGTGCATTCAACCATAACTTTACAAACGAGGGCGGAGTTAATAAGACAATCCGTTTCTTGAAGAACATTATGGGACTATGGCTAATCCAAGAATCAAGACGTCAATGGGACAGAGAAGGCGAACTTCTAAGCTTTGACGAACTTGAAAGACAGGCAAATGCGGCAGAACCTTTTGCAAGTCTTGTTGATCCGGATTATGCAGAGTTCCAAACACCGGGTAATATGCCTAAGCGTATAAAGGAATACTGTAAAAAGACAGGTCAGAAAGTGCCTGAAACAAAGGGCGAAGTTGTAAGATGTATCGCAGAAAGTCTTGCGTTCAAGTATCGTCAAACTGTTGAGGGTATGGAGGACGTTACAGGCAACAAGTACAATGTTGTTAATATTGTCGGCGGCGGTATCAAGGACAAGATGATTTGTCAATTTACCGCAAACGCAACAAAGCGTGTTGTTAGCACAGGCCCTGTTGAGGCTACAAGTATCGGTAACGTAATTGTACAGGCAATGGCTATGGGTGCGATTAAAGACATCAATGAAGGCAGAAAAGTTGTTCGCAATTCATTCGATATTAAAACATACGAGCCTCAAGATTCAGAAAAGTGGGATGCGGCTTACGAAAAGTGGAAAGAAATTATTAAAAACGCATAATTAAGAATAATTCATAAAAATTCTCATAGTATTTACTATGAGAATTTTTTTATTAGAAAAGTTTGAATAAAGTTGTACACAGAAATGTGAACAATTTTTTTAGATTTTTATTTAACGAAAGGAGAGAATTATATTAATTATGGAATTAGTAAAGGAGAATGTAACTGTAAATCAAGTTTCGTGCAAGGGCGACACGCAGGTGCTTGTTGATGAGGACATAATCGTACCCGATGTGAAACCCGATATACTAAAAATTTTGCAGCTTGACGCAGTATCGTGTATTACGAACAAGGAAATTACAAACGGACGAGTAAATGTCACAGGCAGAGTTGATTTGAAAATTTTGTACATACCCGACAGTGACCGAGAAAAGATAAAAAGTATTATAACGTCGTTTGACTTCACGCAAAATGTGGACAGCAAAAATATAACCGACGATATGACTGCAATTATAATGGCAAACGTGGATAGAGCCGAATTTTCGCTTATAAACAGTCGTAAACTGAGAATTAAGGTGATTGTGGGTTTGGACTATGAGGTTGTAGCCGAAAAGAATGTTGAGATAGCGGTTGAAGCGGAGAACTGCGATAATGCGGAATTGCTCAAGGAAAACGTAAAACTGCAAAATTGTATCGGACTGACGGAAACTGAATTTTCTGTAAAGGAATCAATAGAAGTTCCGAACGGTCAGACATCAATCAACGAGATATTGAAAGTCGATACAAAAATATCCGATTCGGAATATAAAGCGGTTACGGGAAAGATTGTTGTAAAGGGAGAAATAAGTGTATGCGTTCTGTATACCGACAGTGACTGTTGTATTCAGTTTATGGAAAGCGAAGTGCCTTTTACGGAAATTATTGATTGTGACGACGCCGGTGATGAAACGATATGCGATATTGATTACAGCGTATCGGACGTAAGGTATCAGATTGCCGAGGATAATGACGGCGATAACAGAATTGTTGATATTGACGTAACCGTTACGGCACAGGTCAAGGCAACGGAAAATGTGGCGGTGGATATGATATGCGATTGCTATGAGCCGTTTACGAAAACTCAGCTTTTAAAGGAAGAAGTGGAACTTGAAGAAGTTGTGTCACGTCCGTCATCACAGAACACAATTCGTGAAATGGTGGAAATGGGCACGGGTACACCGTCCGTTTCTGGAGTGTATGACGTGATAACAAGACCGTATATCACAAAGGCACAGATACAACGCGGTAAACTTTTGGCAGAGGGTAAAATCGAGGCATATATTTTATACTTGACAGACAGCAACGAAAGTCCCGTTTACAGTATGAAAAAAGAATTGCCGTTCAGCTATATGCTTGACTGCGAAAGTACGTACAGTGACCTTATTCCGGAAATAAAAGCGGAAGTAAAGCACACTGCATATAATTTGAACGTGGCGGGTGAAATTGAAATCAGATGTATTTTATCGCTTAACGCAAATATAATCAGAAAAAGAAAAATCGAACTTGTGAATGAAGTGGTGACAGAACCGCTTGAAAACGGTGACAAAAACGGTATAGTGATTTACTTTGTTCAAAAAGGGGATAATCTTTGGGAGATTGCAAAACGATACGCAGTACCGCAAAGCGAAATTTTGAGGTTTAACAATATGGAAAAATCCGACAAACTTGAAATGGGAAACAGATTATTTATTCCGAGCATATAAAAACATAAATACAACTTCTATTTTTTTTAAATAGAGGTTGTATTTTCTTTTATTTTGCGATATAATTAAAGTTAGAATGGAAAAAGGAAGTAGTGCTTATGAAAATTTATAACACATTAACAAGACAAAAACAGGAGTTTGTCCCTATAAATAAAGGTGAAGTTAAAATGTATTCATGCGGTCCTACTGTATATGACTATTTTCATATAGGAAATGCAAGACCGTTTATTGTTTTTGATACAATGCGCCGTTATCTTGAATATCAAGGATATAAGGTAACATTTGTACAGAATTTTACAGATATAGACGATAAGATGATTAAACGTGCAAATGAAGAAGGTATAACGGTAAAAGAGCTTGGTGAAAGATTTATTGCGGAATATTTTAAGGACGCGCAGGCAATCGGTATTCACAAAGCTACAATTCACCCGAAAGCAACGGAAAATATTGATGCGATTATCAATGTTGTAAAGAAACTTGTTGATAACGGTTATGCTTACGATGTTGACGGAAACGTGTATTTCTCTACAAAGAAATTTAACGAATACGGCAAGCTTTCAAAACAGCCATTGGAAGATTTGGAGGCAGGTGCAAGAATTGACGTAAACGAACATAAAAAAGACGTTATGGACTTTGCACTTTGGAAAAAGCAAAAAGAGGGCGAACCTGCTTGGGAAAGCCCGTGGGGAATGGGCAGACCCGGTTGGCATATCGAGTGTAGTGCAATGGTGAACAAGTATCTTGGCGAAACGATAGACATTCATTCGGGCGGTCAGGACTTGATTTTCCCACATCACGAAAACGAAATTGCACAGAGCGAATGTGCAAATGGAAAGCCTTTTGCAAATTATTGGATGCACAACGGATATATTAATATAAATAACAGGAAAATGAGTAAGTCACTCGGAAACTTCTTTACTGTTCGTGACATACTTAAACAGTATGACGGTGAAGTGGTACGTTTCTTTATGCTTTCGGCTCATTACAGAAATCCTATTAATTTTGATAATGAATTAATGGAACAGGCAAAATCTGCTGTTGAAAGAGTTTACACTTGCATAGACAATCTTGAATTTTTACTTCAAAACAGTGAGGACAGAGAACTTACAGACAGTGAAAAGGAGTATTCAAAAACTCTTGATGACTGCAAGACTAAATTTATTGCGGCAATGGACGACGACTTGAATACAGCCGACGCAATCGCGGCAATATTTGATATAGTTTATGCGTCAAACACCGCATTGTCAAATGAAAATAAGAATGCGAAAGTTGTTGTTGAAAAGACGCTTGACCTTATACATGAGCTTGGCGGTGTACTCGGTTTATTCCAAAAGACACAGGAAAAGTCGATAGACGCAGAGGTTGAAGAATTAATCGAAAAGCGTAACAAAGCAAGAAGTGAAAAGAACTGGGCTGAGGCTGACGCAATTCGTGATAAGCTTAAAGCTATGAATATTGAGTTAAAGGATACGCCGATGGGTGTAAAGTGGAATTACATCTCAGAATAAAAAATTTGCCCACAGTGCTTGGGGAGGTAACTATGCTTACAACTAAAAAACCGTCACAGTTTTCGCCTTTGGCGCTTGCCTATATAGGTGACGGAGTGTATGAACTTTTTGTTCGTACACGAATTATAGAAGAACACGAAAATCTTCCTGCCAACAAACTGCATAAAAAGACTGTTCAGTATGTCAAAGCACACGCACAGTCAAACAGTATAGACGCAATGCTTGAACATATGACAGATGATGAAACGGCGGTATACAAGCGAGGAAGAAACGCAAAATCGAATACAGTGCCGAAAAACGCAAATATGACGGAATACCGCAGAGCAACGGGATTTGAGGCACTTATAGGATTTCTGTATCTTTCGGGAGAAACGGAAAGACTTGACACACTTATGAATATCGCGTATGAAAATGCGTTAGATAATAATTAATTTAAGGGAGGAAACACGACACATGGATAAGAAAAGAGTCACAGAGCTGTCAATCATTGCAAACAATGTTCGTAAGCACGCTCTTACAGCCGTATACAGTGCGGCATCGGGACATCCGGGAGGTTCATTATCTGTAGCAGATGTTTTGACATTGCTTTACTTTGAGGTAATGAACGTAGATCCGAAAAATCCTAAAATGGAGGACAGAGACAGATTTGTTCTTTCAAAGGGTCACACAGCACCTGCACTATACGGTGTACTTGCAGAAAAAGGATTTATACCAAAAGAGGATATTAAGACATTCAGAAATGTAAACAGCTATCTTCAAGGACATCCTGATATGAACAAAGTACCCGGCGTTGATATGTCAACAGGTTCATTGGGACAAGGTGTGTCAGCCGCAGGCGGTATGGCACTTGCAGCAAAGCTTGACAACAAGGATTACAGAGTATATTCTGTTCTTGGTGACGGTGAGCTTGAGGAAGGACAGGTTTGGGAGCAAGCTATGTTTGCCGCTCATTACAAACTTGACAACTTTACAATTTTCGTTGATAACAACGGCTTACAGATAGACGGTGACATTTCTAAGGTAATGAATCCTAATCCTATCGATAAGAAATTTGAGGCATTCGGTTGGCACGTTATAAAGGTAAGTGCTCATAATTTTGAAGAACTTATGGCTGCTGTTGACGAGGCAAAGGCTACAAAGGGACAGCCTACCGCTATTATAATGAAGTCTGTTAAAGGCAAGAATGTTTCATTTATGGAAAATAACGCAGGCTGGCACGGTTCTGCACCTAATGAAGAACAGTATAATCAAGCAATCGCAGAGCTTGATGAAATAATCAAAGGATTGGAGGCGAGTCTGTAATGGCAAAGAAAGCTACAAGAGAATCATACGGAGCGGCGCTTGTAAAGTACGGTGAAAACCCTAACATAGTTGTGCTTGACGCTGACCTTTCAAAATCAACAAAAACAGAAATGTTCAAGAAAGCATATCCTGAAAGATTTATAAATATGGGTATTGCGGAAAGTAATATGATGTGCGTGGCAGCAGGACTTGCCGCAAGCGGAAAAATCGCTTTTGCGTCAACATTTGCAATGTTTGCCGCAGGCAGAGCCTTTGAACAGGTTAGAAACTCAATCGGCTATACAAAGCTTAATGTTAAAATTGGTGCTACTCACGCAGGCATTTCTGTCGGTGAGGACGGTGCGTCACATCAATGTCTTGAGGACATCGCTTTAATGCGTTCAATTCCTAATATGGTTGTTATAAACCCTGCCGATGATATTGAGGCTATGCAAGCTGTTAAGGCGGCTATTGACCACGACGGTCCTGTATATATGAGATTCGGTCGTCTTGCCGTTGAGGACGTAAACAGTGAGGACTACAAGTTTGAACTTGGCAAGGGCGTTCAACTAAAGGATGGTAAGGACGCAACAATTATTGCAACCGGTCTTATGGTAGGTATGGCACTTGAAGCGGCAAAAATGCTTGAAGAAGAAGGCATTTCCGCAAGAGTAATCAATATCCATACAATCAAGCCTATAGACAAAGAAATAATAACAAAGGCTGCTAAGGAAACAGGTGCTATCGTAACAGCTGAAGAGCATTACATTATGGGTGGTCTTGGAAGTGCAGTTACGGAAGTGGTATGTGCAAATGCTCCTGTACCTGTTAAGATTATCGGTACTGACAGATTCGGTAAATCGGGTAAACCGGCTGAATTATTTAAGGAATACGGTTTAACTCCTGAAAATATCGTTAAGAATGTAAAAGATGCCATTGCAATGAAATAATCATTGGAGGTAAAATTATGAAAAAGTTATTGCTTGTGTTAGCAAGCTTGGCTATGATAATAGGTTTGTGTGCTTGCGGCGGTGGCGGCGGACTTTTTGCAAAGCCGACACCTACACCGATACCTGAAATCGACCCGGCGACACTTATCACAACTGATGATGTTGCACTAAATGCCGGATATACACCTGTTATTGAGGAATCAGGTACAAGCCGTAACGGTAATGTTGCGACAGTGCTTTACAGAAGTGAGCCTATAGGTCAAAATGATACTGTAACGGTTAAGGTTACACAGTTCACAGATACTATTGATTATCAAATGCTTTTCGACCAGTACGAACAGGAAAAGTCAAAACGTTCTTCTGCTGAATTGGTTGAGGGTATAGGACAGGAATCGTATATAGCGTTTCCGACTATCCATGTGTACGACAGAGGCTGTATAATTGAGATTACAGCCGGTTCGGGCAGTGACGATAACCAAAAGACTTTGCTTAAAAATCTTGCGATTACTGCGGCGGGTCGCTTGGAAAGCATAATTCCCGACAACACAGGTCAAAATAAAGAATAAAAACGAAAAGGATATTACTTTAGAGTGGTATCCTTTTTATTTTGACAATTTATTAAAAAAATTACACAAAAGGGGTTGATTTTTTTTGGTAACTATGATATAATCAAAAAATTTGACATTTGGGGCGTTTTGTGTTATAATTATGTTGTTAAGATAGTGGTTAATGAGAAAGGCGGTAAGTAAAGATGTATAGTGTCGGCGATAAAGTTGTACATCCTATGCACGGTGCAGGTACAATAGAAGAAATCAAAGAAATAGAGATTGTCGGCAAAAAACGTCAATACTATGTTCTAAAGTTTGCCATAGGCAATATGGTAACAAATGTACCGATAGAAAACAGTGAAGAAATCGGTATTCGTCCTGTTATAGAAAAGCAGGAGGCAAAAAAGGCACTTCAATATTTTCGTGACGCGGAGCTTGAAGATGACGCGAATTGGAATAAACGTCAGAGAGATAATCTTATTAAGATTAAGTCGGGAGATATTTATCAAGTGATTTTGGTATTGAAAGAACTGATGTACCGTGAAAAAATAAAAGGTCTTTCAACAAGTGAAAGAAAGACTCTTACCAGTGCAAAACAGATTGTTGTAAGCGAACTTGTCCTGTCTGAAGTTGCCGATGTTAGTGACATTGAAAGCATTTTAAACGATACTGTTGACGCGTTGGTTTGATATGTGATTAAAAGTGCAGAGCTATGTTTTATGGCTCTGCTTTTATTTTGAAAGGATATATTATGAAAATAACAGCGGTTATAGTTGCAGGAGGCAAAGGCACAAGAATGGGTGCCGATAAAAATAAGGTTTTTCTTAAAATATTAGGACGTGAAGTGCTTTATTATACAATTTCGGCATTTGAAAAAAATGATAAAATTGATGATATTATAGTTGTCACAGGCAAAAATGATATAGAAGAATGTCAAATACTTGTTGACAAATACGATATAAAAAAGGTATCATATATAACAGAAGGCGGTGCGACACGTCAGGAGTCTGTTATGAACGGACTGAAAAAAGCCGAAGGTGATATTGTGCTTATACACGACGGCGCTAGAGCGCTTGTGACAGATGATGAAATTAACAATTCTGTTGCGGATTGTATAAAATTCGGTGCGGCGGCGGTCGGTGTTAAATGCAAGGACACGCTGAAAAGTGCGGACAGTGACGGTTTTATAGCAGGAACTGTTGACAGAGAAAAAACGTTTATGATTCAAACTCCGCAGGTGTTTTATCTTGATAAGATACTTGATATGCACCAAAAAGCACTTGACGAAAATTTTGTCGCTACTGACGATTGTATGATTGCCGAACATTACGGTGTTAAGATAAAAATAAGTGACGGAAGTTATGATAATATAAAGCTCACAACTCCCGAAGATATGATAATCGGTGAAAGAATACTCAGAAAGCGAGGTATTACGGAATGAGAATAGGACAGGGATATGACGTTCATAAGCTTGTAGAGGGCAGAGATTGTATAATTTGCGGTGTTAAAATACCGTATGAAAAGGGACTTTTGGGACATAGTGACGCAGACGTGGCACTTCACGCACTTGCAGACGCAATTCTCGGTGCGGCGGCACTCGGAGATATAGGAAAGCATTTTCCCGACACAGACGAAAAGTATAAGGGTGCGGACAGCCGTATGCTTTTGAGAGAAGTCGTAAAGAAAGTGGCTGAAAAGGGATATTCCGTGGGTAATGCAGATGTTACGATAGTGGCACAAAGACCGAAGATGTTACCGTATATTGAGCAAATGAGAAAAAATGTTGCAGATGATTTGAATGTCGGTATTGATGATGTCAATATCAAGGCGACAACAACCGAAAAACTCGGCTTTGAGGGCAGAGGTGAGGGCATTTCCGCAACGGCGGTTGTATTATTGAAATAGGGGGATATATGGCTTGAATATTTACGATTTTGATGAAACAATTTATGACAGTGACAGTACAAAGGATTTCTATTTTTACTGCTTGAAGAAATACCCTAAAATATTGCTTAGTGTGCCGATTATGGCATGGACATTCTTTTTGTACATTTTGGGAGTTAAAACGAAAACGCAGTTTAAGGAAAAAATGTATAGATTTTTGATATATGTACCTGACATAGACAGTGCGTTAAACGATTTTTGGAATGTAAATGAACACAAGGTTAAATCTTGGTACAAGGACAGACAAAAGGACGATGATATAATAATTTCCGCGTCACCCGAATTTTTATTGAAACCGATATGCGAAAGATTGGGTATAAAAAATCTTATGGCTTCAAAGGTTGATAAGCATACGGGATTGTATGACGGTGAAAATTGTTGGGGAGAAGAAAAAGTGAAACGTCTTTATGAGAAATTTCCAAATGCTAAATGTGAGGAATTTTATTCCGATTCACTTTCTGATACACCGCTTGCCGAACTTGCGGATAAAGCAATGATTATAAGAGGAAATGAACTTATTGAGTGGAATGAGTATAAACCGTCAAAATTAAAAATGTTCTTGTCAAGAGAATTTTTGTCGTTCCTTATTGTCGGCGGAATTAATACGGTGAGCAATGTAATTTTTTCAACAATATATTCATTGTTTATTCCAAATACCACACTTGCATTTTTTCCCGGATATATAACGTCAAATGTGGTGTCGTATTTGCTGAACAGTAAGCTTACATTTAAAGAACGTTTGGGATTTGTTAAGTTTATAAAATTCTTTATATCGTATATTCCGAACTTCATAATACAGACAATTATCGTTTGGCTGTTTGATAATTTCATTCACGGTCCAAGCGTCATCGCTTACGCAATCGCCGCCATTATCGGCGTGCCTGTGACGTTTGTGTTTATGAAGATATTTACGTTTAAGAAAAATGATTGATATTGTAGGGGCGACCACAGGTCGCCTTTTTTGTATGGTCACCAAAAAATAAAAAAAGCCACCACTCCGTCACTGCGTGACACCTCTCCTCAAGGAGAGGCTTGTTGGCTCCCATCGAGGGGAGCTGTCAACGCAGTTGACTGAGGGGTGGCTTAAAATTTTATTTCCCTAATTTATAAAAATCATCAAAGAAAGTCGGGTATGACACGCACGCGCAATCGCTGTCGTCAAGTGTTGATTCACCGTCGGCGAGTTGTGCAAGCACTGTAAGGCTCATAGCCATTCTGTGGTCGCCATATGTTTTGAAATCAGCACCGTGAATACTCTTACCGCCGTTTATAATCATACCGTCATCGGTTTCGGTAATATTGATACCGCATTTATTAAATTCGTCAACTACCGCACGAATTCTGTTTGTTTCTTTCACCTTTAATTCCTGTGCGTCTTTAATAACCGTTTGACCGTCTGCAAAAACTGCCGCAACTGCGATAATAGGAAGTTCGTCAATAAGTCGAGGGATAATATCGCCGCCGACTGTTGTGCCTTTTAATGACGAAGAACGCACTGTAATATCCGCAACGGTTTCACCTGCCGAAGTATGTACATTTTCAAGTGTAATATCTGCACCCATATCCTTTAAAACGTCAATAATACCTGTTCTTGTAGGGTTTATACCGACATTTGTTACTGTAATTTGCGAGTTCGGCATAATTGCACCAAGTACCAAAAAGAATGCGGCTGAAGAAATATCGCCCGGAACATCAACATTAACTGCCGTAAGGTCGTTTGTGGGTTTTACGGTAATATCAAGATTATCAACTGTTAAATCCGCACCCATAGCACTTAACATAAGTTCTGTATGGTCACGTGATTTTTCAATTTCGTGAATAACCGTTTCACCGTCTGCATAAAGTCCTGCAAGGATTATCGCAGTCTTAACCTGTGCGGACGCAACAGGCATTTTGTAGTCTATACCGTGCAATTTTGTACCTGTAATATAAAGCGGACAATATTCATTTTCGATTTTTGCACCCATCATTGAAAGCGGTTTTACAACTCTGCCCATAGGACGTTTTTGAATAGACGCGTCACCCGTAATTGACGTATCAAAATTTTGACCTGCCAAAATACCGCACAAAAGACGTGTCGTAGTACCGCTGTTGCCTGTATAAAGCATTTCATCAGGCTTTTTAAGACCTCTTAGACCGTTGCCGTGAACGGTTACGTTTTCACCGTTTATATCTATATCAATTCCCATTTTTCTGAAACAGTCAATAGTTGAAAGACAGTCCGCACCCTTTAGAAAACCGCTTATTTCGGTTACACCGTTTGCAAGCGAGCCAAGCATAACGGCACGGTGTGAGATTGATTTATCGCCGGGAACTTTAATTTGTCCGACGGCTTTTTTTATTTTCTGAATTACCATTTCTTATCCTCCGTATATTCCCGATAACAAGACAAGGAACATCTTAATTTAGTTATAAAATAATTATATCATAAATAGGATATAAAGACAAGTTAAAATGCGTGGAGGGAGTTATGAAAAAGCAGAGTTTTCTTACCGGTGCGGTAATACTTATGATAGCAAATGCAATATCAAAAATACTCGGTGCGGTATTTAAGATACCTCTTACATATATACTTAACGAGGACGGAATGGCGGTGTTTAATATCGCATTTGAGGTTTACATAATGTTTTTATCGTTTATCATTTCAGGTTTGCCGTTTGCAATATCGAAAATGGTTGCGGAATCAAATTCAAGAGGAGAATACAGTAAAACTCACAGAATAGTGAAAATTTCAACAATATTGCTTGTGTGTATAGGCATTGTCGGAAGTGTTGCGCTTTATTTCGGCTCACCGTTTTTTGCACTTGCAATGAAAGAAGAAAAGGCGATATATGCAATACAAATGATTGCACCGTCAATATTTTTCGTTGCACTCGGTACGGCATATAAAAGTTATTATCAAGGTGTTTCAAATATGATACCGACCGCACTTTCACAAGTAACAGAAGCGATTGTTAAACTTGCGGCAGGATATTATTTAGCTGTACTTTTTTTGAATTACGGCGTTGAAAAAACAGCCGGCGGTGCAATAATGGGTGTAACGGCAGGTGAGATTATCGCAACGGCGATACTTATGATTATGTATTTTTACGGCAGAGATAAGAAGTATGTAAAGTCCGAAAAGAGCGATACTGCGGAAATATTAAAAGAGCTTATGTCAATCGCATTGCCGCTTTTATGTGCGTCGGTGGTGGCGAATGCAATAAATGTGGCAGATACAACGCTTGTGCGGTCAAGACTGCTTGACGGCGGTTTTTCAAGTGATGAGGCAAGATTTTTGTATGGTGCGTACACCGGTTACGCACTTACCGTTTTTCATCTGCCTGTCGGAATACTTGCAACATTGGGTGTAAGCATACTCCCTGTAATAGCCGGAGCGATAGCCGTAAACAACACGAAAAAAGCACAAACCGCGACCGATATAGGAATACGTCTTGCGATTATGCTTTCAATGCCTTGTGCGGTTATAATGTACTTGATGAGTAATGAAATACTTACTGTATTATTTCATAACAGTTCGTCGTCAGCTATGCTTACTGCAATAGCACCGTGCGTTGTTATGATGTGCGTAACGCAAATAACATCTGCGATATTGCAATCGGCGGGAAAAATAATGTTGCCGTTTTTTACGGCACTCTGCGGAAGTGCGGTAAAGCTTTCAATGAGTTGGTATCTTATAGCTATGCCCGAAATTAATATATACGGTTCTGCGATAAGCTCAAATGCGGCATATATTCTTGTGATGATACTGAATTTAATCGCAATTCATAAATGTTTGAGTTTAAAATTGAATATTACGGCAATAATTATAAAGCCTGCAATAGCGACAGCACTTATGTTCGGTGTTATGTATATTTCATCGAACTATATTTCGGCGATATTGGGGGACGGGTTCGTATATCTTGCCGTAATGTGCGGTATCGGTATGAGTGCGTATGTGCTTATGCTGTTTCTTACAAATGCAATATCGGTTAAAGAAGTACGAAAAATACTTAAAGGATAGACTTGTAAAAAATAATGCGGGGTGATATAATACAAGAGATTGAAGAAAATATGAAAGGGATTTGTTACTTATGAAAAAATATTCTATTGATGATTTACGCGATATAATGGTACAGCTAAGGGGCGAAAACGGTTGTCCGTGGGATAAGGTACAGACACATCAGAGCATAAAGAAAAGTATGATAGAGGAATGTTATGAGGCGATTGATGCGCTTGACAGCGGTGATGACCACGCATTCGCAAATGAACTCGGTGATGTGCTTTTGCAGGTTGTGTTCCACGCAAGAATTGCGGAAGAAAGAGGAGCATTTGACTTTGATGATGTGGTAAACGAAATCTGTACAAAGCTTATTACACGTCATACTCACGTTTTCGGCAAAGATAATGCGGTATCGGCAGAAGAAGCGCTTGGACAGTGGGAGAAGAACAAGAAAAAAGAGAAAAATCTTGATTCATATACGGCAATGCTTGAGGACGTACCGCACTATCTTCCGGCACTTATGAGAAGTGAAAAAATACAGAAAAAAGCCGGCAGTGTAGGTTTTGATTGGGAAGAAACAGAACCGATATATGATAAGATTGCGGAAGAAACGGCGGAAGTTAAAGAGGCGGTTAAAAACGGTAATGCTGATGAAATCGAAGAAGAATACGGCGATTTGTTGTTTGCGGTAGTGAATTTGGGACGTCATTTGAAAGTTACACCTGAAATCGCACTTACAAAAGCATCTGATAAATTCGTAAAACGATTTAAGAAAATGGAAGAAAAAGCAATTTCAGACGGTAAGGATATGGCAGAACTTTCGGCAAAAGAGCTTGATGAATTATGGGAATTTGTAAAAAAGGCATAAATCTGCGAAAAAAAATAGGTGAAATTGGCTTAAAATGGTGCAAAGCTATTGACAGAACTGAAAAAATGTAATAGAATTAATCAATGAACAGCCGATTAACAAAATTATGAAAAAACGGCTGAATGAAACTTTTGAAAATTTTAGGAGGAAAAATCATGAACAAAACAGAACTTGTAGCAGCAGTAGCTCAAAAGGCTGAACTATCAAAGAAGGACGCTGAAAAGGCAGTTGCAGCTGTAACAGCAGCTATTACAGACGCTCTATGTGCAGGTGATAAAGTACAACTTGTTGGTTTTGGTACATTTGAAGTAAGAAACAGAGAAGCAAGAACAGGTAAGAACCCTCGTACAGGTGAAGCTATTCAAATCGCTGCATCAAAGGTTCCTGCATTCAAGGCAGGTAAGGCTCTTAAGGACGTTGTAAACAACTAATTTAAGCGGTTTTATGATTTTATTACAGGGGTGTCGCATATGCGGTACTCCTGTTTTGTTTTTCAAAAGGTAATTAGAATTTTCTGAATTTAATAAAAAAGGGAGAATAATATATGAGAATAGATAAATATTTAAAGGTTACACGACTTATAAAAAGACGTTCGGTTGCAAACGAGGCTTGCGACCAAGGCAGAATAACCGTAAACGGCAGAGTGGTAAAGGCATCATATGATGTCAAGGAAAATGATATTATCGAAATCAAGATGGGCGAAAGAATTATAAAAGTACAGGTTATGGCGATAGCCGAACACGTTTTGAAAAATGACGCGTCATCACTTTACAAGCCGTTGTCATAAATTAAAAACGAGGGACATATATTTAGTCAGAAACTAAAATCAGATTAAATATATGGAGGCGGTTTAAATGGCTCAAATGTCTAAAATCGAAAAAAGTATTTCTGAAAGCTTTGCGGAAAAGGAACACTCAATATCGCTTGTGAACAGGTCTAAAATGTCGCTTTCCGGAGTGAATGACGTATCTGAATTTTCGGACAGTCAGGTTATACTGAAAACAAGTATGGGCGGACTTTGTATAAAAGGTAAAAATCTAAGTATAAATCAGCTTAATACCGATACGGGAATGTTGGACGTTAAAGGTGAGATACATTTGATACAGTATGTAAACAAAGGCAAGGACGGATTTTTTGCAGGTCTGTTCAAATGATAAGCCGAGAAGTATATGTATTTCTTGCGATGATTATATGCGGCGGTGCGTTGGCGGTTGTATTTGATATGCTCAGGGCAATGCGAATGGTTTTAAATCCGTCTGCGGTAATAGTTTCTGCAAGCGATATATTGTTTTGGATATTTGCGGCATTTGTCATAAGTGCGGCGGCGTGGAATTTCAACAGCGGAATATTTAGATTTTACGAACCGCTTGGGATAATTTTGGGTGCTGTTTTCTACTTTTTGCTGTTTAGCAAATGGATTTTAAAGCTTTTTTTGTTTATATTTGAAAATATTTTGAAATTTGCTAAGTTTATTTTCAAAATACTCTTGACACCGCCGAAGTTTTTGTATAAAATTTTAATAGTGCCTATAATTGGAGTTATAAAAAATAAACGACGGAAAGGTCATGATACCCATGATGAATGAATACAAAAACTTAATAATAAATTTTGTAAAGGAACATCAAAAGGGACTAAAAATAGCATTACTTGTATTTTTGGTAGGCGGAATGATATTTAAAGGTCTTATGCAAATTCCGCAGATAAATGCAAGTAAAGCGGAAGTTGCAAAGTTGACAAACCAAATCGAATACGAACAGGAACGTCAGAAGGAAATTGAAGAATTAAAAGGCAAAGTTAATACCGATGAGTACATAGAAAAAATGGCGAGCGAAAAACTTGGTTTAATCAAGAGCAACGCTAAGGTTTTTGTGGACGTATCGGGTGAACAACAATAAACAGAGAGGAAAAACAAAATAATATGGTTTCAGTAGGTAGTATATTAGAGGGCAAGGTTGTAAGTGTAATGCCGTTCGGTGCATTCGTGGATATCGGAAATAAACAGTCCGGTCTTGTTCACATATCCGAACTTTCTTCAAGATATGTTAAGGATATAAATGACTGCGTAAAGAAAGGCGATAATGTAAAAGTAAAGGTCATCAAAATTGATGAGTCGGGAAAAATCAGTCTTTCCATGAAACAGGCAGAAGAAAAAAAGGAAAGAGCTCCAAGACACAGACAAGAGAACAAAGGTCCTATACGTCCTGCTGATATAGATTGGAGTGCGTCATCATCGGACAGTTTGTCGTTTGAAGATAAACTTTCAAAGTTCAAACAGGACAGTGATGAAAAAATGCAGACATTAAGACGTAATAACGATTCAAAGCGTTCAGGCGGCTACAGCAGAAAGAACACTCATTCATTTTAATAGAATTTTGTAGGCGGAAAGGGTATTTCCGCCTATTTTGCTATAAAAGCAAATAAGGAGATTCAGATGGAATTATTGAAAAACAACAAGAGAATATTTCCGCTTATTGGTGCGATTATAGTTTTTATACTTTCTTTTTCTGTACTTTATATGGGTGATAATATCGGACTTTCCGATAACGGTGATTTCAGGAGAGTACTGCTTGTAAATAATATGGAATATGAAAACGACAGCAATTATTATTATCTGTTCAAACAGGATTATAAGATGAAAGTCGAGGGTGCGGGATTTTGGGACAAGATAACGTATCTTTGTGAGTCTAACAGCGAAGAAGATATATATTCATCACCGCAGTTTATAATCATAAAAGCGTCTAAGGTTATGAACTTTGTTGCAAATAAAATAACTTCGCGTGATGAAACAACATACAATATTGCTTATTTGGCATTTATATACATACTTATGCTGTCAACGGCGGCATGGGGAATATTTACGTTTTTTGCGGATGAGACGCGAAAAATGCAGATAGCTGTATTTCTGATATTTATATTTATATTTTGTGACGCGGGGTATTTGCTGTACTTCAATTCGCTGTACGGAGAACCGCTGCAATATGTGTCGCTTATGATACTTATTGCGTTGGGGCTTTTGATATACAAACGACCGACTATACCGAAAATAGCTTGCTTTTTTGTGGCACTGTACTTTTTCGCAGGTTCAAAACTTGCGAATGTGCCGTATTCGGTTATAGTTTCGGTGCTTGCACTTTCTTTTGCGTATTTGCGTAAGGGCAAGTTTTACAGAATAGGCGTGCTTATATGCGTTATTTTGGCGGCGGTTTGTATAACGAATTTGTATATGAGTATTCCGTCATGGATGCACTATGATACAACATATCAGTCGGTATTTTTCGGTGCGGTCAAGGAAAGTGAAACGCCCGAAAAGGATTTAAAACAGCTCGGTATTGACGAAAAGTATTTACCGCTTGTTAATACTCATGCTTATATGGATGACGGTGAATATCCGATTGATATAACAACAGACGAATTTCAGCACGATTTTTACGACAGAATATCAAAAGCGAATGTTGTGTTTTTCTATTTAAGACACCCTGTAAGGTTCGTAAAGAAAATCGCTTTTTCGATAGAAAACGCGTCATGCTTAAGACCTCTTAATTCGGGTAATTCAGAAACGGTGCTAATGCAGTATTCAAACCGTTTCAGCCTGTGGAGCAATCTGCGAGTGGCGACAAAGTTTTTGTATAATCCGTATATCGTGTTTGCAATGGCGATTATAATGACGTTGTATGTTATATTTGTACACATATATCTTGTTAAAAATCATAAAGAAACCGATGAAAAAAGGTTGTATATGATTATGGCGATGTATGTGCTTATAGTCGGATTGTGGATTAATATGTGTCTTCCGATTGTCGGAAACGGTGAGGCGGATATTATGAAACATATGTTCCTTTTTGCAAATTGTATGGACGTGCTTTTTGCGGTAATTATTTTAGGAATAGTAAATATGCAGCTGCGTAACAGGATTGCATCGATAGCGGCACTTGCCGTTGCGGTAGGAGTATTGCAGATTGAGCCGCCTAAGGAAACTATTGAATTCGGAACATATAACGGTCAGCCGCTTAAGTGGGAAGTAATGCAGGAATATGATGACGGCAGTAAGGTTATTGTTACCAAGGATTGCGTTACCGAAAGAATTTTTGATGACGAAAATAATATGTGGGAAACAAGCGATTTAAGACAGTGGCTTAATTCCGACTTTATAAGCGAGTTCACAATGGACGAACTTGCAAGAATTGAGCCGAAGGAAAACGAAGTTATGCTTACTTATAACGACAGAGGACTTGCGGTGAGCGGTGACCATACTCATTATTGGAGTGCTACAAGAAGTGAGGTTGCAGACCTTTCGGAAAGTGCGTATAAGTATTACGTTGATGATATGGTTTATATTCCGACACTTGATATGATGAAAACGATAGATGTACGCGGTTCGTATTGGATTTTATGCCCATACGGATATAATGACAAAATGCAGAGATATATGAAGAATGACGGGTTTATTCTTCATACAAACGTAGATAATATAGATGGAGTGCGTGCGGCAGTAAGAATAAAAGCAGAGTAAATACAGAGGTAACATATATGAAAAATGAAATGAATTTGACAATGCTCACGGATTTTTATGAGTTTACAATGATGAATGGCTTTTTTGCCGAGGGATATAAGGATAAAATTGCATATTTCGATATGTTTTTCAGACGAGTTCCCGAAGACGGCGGTTTTGCCATAATGGCGGGCGTTGAGCAGATTATTGAATATATAAAAGAGATTAACTTTACAGCGGAAGATATTGAATATCTTCGGGGTAAAGGAATTTTTAAAGAGGAATTTCTTAAATATTTGGAGAATTTTAAGTTTGAATGTGACGTATGGGCAGTGCCTGACGGTACACCGATATTTCCGGGTGAGCCGATTGTTACGGTAAGAGGTCCTGTAATACAGGCGCAGTTTGTCGAAACGATGATTTTGCTTACGATAAACCACCAGAGCCTTATTGCGACTAAGGCAAACAGAATTGTAAGAGCTGCACAGGGCAGAGCTGTTATGGAGTTCGGCTCAAGACGCGCTCAGGGTTACAGTGCCGCAACTATCGGTGCAAGAGCCGCATATATAGGCGGTGTTGCAGGTACGGCTTGTACTATTTCCGATGAACTTTACGGAGTGCCGGCACTTGGAACAATGGCGCATAGTTGGGTACAGCTTTTTGACAGTGAATATGAGGCGTTTTATGCGTATGCGAAGAATTATCCGACAGGCTGTACTTTGCTTGTTGATACTTATAATGTGCTGAAATCGGGTATACCGAACGCAATTAAGGTTTTTGATGAAGTATTAAAACCCATGGGAGCAAGACCGAAGGGTGTAAGAATTGATTCGGGCGATATAACGTATTTGTCTAAAAAGTGCCGTAAAATGCTTGACGACGCAGGTTATCCGGATTGTCAGATAGTTGCGTCAAATTCACTTGACGAGTATATAATTCGTGATATGCTTTTGCAGGGTGCTAAGATTGATATGTTCGGTGTGGGTGAAAGACTTATAACGTCTAAGTCAGAGCCTGTATTCGGCGGTGTGTATAAACTTGTGGCGGTTGAAGATAATGACGGAAATATTATTCCGAAGATTAAGATTAGTGAAAATGTTGCAAAGATTACAACACCGGGATTTAAACAGGTGCATAGATTATATTCAAAGAGCGACAGCCATGCGATTGCAGACGTTATTACAATGCACGGTGAAACTATCGATAACAACAAACCGTACACAATATTTGATCCCGAACATACGTGGAAGAAGAAAACTGTTACGGACTTTTATTCACGAGAATTGTTAAAACCGATATTTGAAAAGGGTAAGTGCGTGTATGAATGTCCCGACCTTAATGTACTTCGCGAATATTGTAAAATGGAGATTGACGGACTTTGGGACGAGGTTAAGAGATTTGAAAATCCTCATACTTATTACGTTGATTTGTCGGAGAAATTGTGGAATTTAAAGCATACAATGCTTGAAGAATATCAAGATTGACAGAGGTTAAGAAAATAATGGATACGAAATTATTTCATACAGATGATAACGAAATTGCCGAGGCAGGCGAAATATTGAGAAACGGCGGACTGGTCGCATTTCCGACTGAAACAGTTTACGGTTTGGGTGCGTCAGCTTTTGATTCGGACGCGGCTAAGAAAATTTATGCCGCAAAGGGCAGACCGTCCGATAATCCGCTTATAGTGCATATATGCGATAAAGGGCAGATAAAGGATATTGCGGAGGAAATACCGGAAAGTGCAAAGAAAGTTATAGATAATTTTATGCCGGGACCCGTGACAATTATTTTAAAGAAAAAATCGGTTGTACCCAATGATGTTACGGCAGGACTTAATACTGTTGCAATACGTTTTCCGTTACATGAAACGGCTCAGAAACTTATAAAAGCGGCAGGTGTTCCGATTGCCGCACCGAGCGCAAATCTTTCGGGAAAACCGAGTCCGACAAAGGCAAAGCACGTTGTAAAGGATATGACGGGAAGAATTGACGCTATAATTGACGGCGGTGAATGTAATGTGGGTGTGGAGTCGACAATCGTTGATTTTACAGGTGAAAATCCGGTTATATTAAGACCGGGCGGCGTGACGTATGACGATTTGAAAGGCATAGGTCTTGACGTTGAAATAGATAAAAATATATTACATTCAATTGCGGCGGATGAAGTGCCGAAATGTCCGGGTATGAAGTATAAACATTATGCGCCTAATGCGGAAGTAACCGTTGTTGAGGGTGAAAAAGACGCGGTGCAGAGTAAGATAAAGGAACTTCTTGAACAGACCGAGGGGAAAGTAACGGGAGTGCTTACAATGTACGGTGCAGTGTATGATAAAGCAGTGATGCTTTCGGCAGGAAGTACAAATAAAGAGTATGCAAAAAACTTGTTTGCGGCATTGCGTGAATTTGACGAACTTGGCGTTGAAGTGGTATTTGCCGAATTTTCCGAAAAAGACGGCTACGGACTTGCAGTGAAAAACAGATTGTATAAAGCGGCGGCACAGAGAGTAATACACGTCTAAAACCGAAAAATCGCCCACAGCACCATTTTTTGCTTGGGGCGGTACAATTAGTAGGGGCAATCATCGGTCGCCCGCAAGAGCCACCCCACAGTCGATGTTGTCGACAGCTCCCCTCAATGGGAGCCTTACGAAAGTCAGCGAGTACCCAAAAGCCTCTCCTTGAGGAGAGGTGTCACGAAGTGACAGAGTGGTGGCAAAGCGAGATGCGTAGGGGCGATCATCGGTCGCCCGAACAAGTGTGGTGGCATACCAAAATACGAAAGGAGATACGAAATTTATGAATATATTATTTGTATGTACAGGCAACACGTGCCGAAGTGCGATGGCGGCAGCGATAATGGACAAAATCGCTGTTGAAAACGACCTTGATGTATTTATCGAATCAGCCGGAATATTTGCCGAGGACGGTCAAGGTGCAAGTGAAAATGCGATTAAAGCACTTATGAAATACGGCATAGACTTATCAGGCCACAGAACACAGCCTGTAACGGAGGACCTTATAAAGCAATGTGATTTAATCCTAACAATGACAGAGGGGCACAAGCAAATACTTGAGCCTTTGGCAAAAGGCAAGGTATACACATTACTTGAATATGCAGGTTCAAGTGGTGACATATCCGATCCTTACGGCGGTGACCTTGAAGAATATGAAGAAGTTGCACAAGAGATTTATGACGCGCTTGTAGACGTTGCGGAAAAAATCGCAGATATGCAAAGTAAAAAGTGATATGAAAAATATTACGATAACACGAATGACAGATGATGACGTTGCGGAAATTGCGGAGCTTGAAAAAAAGTGCTTTGCAGTTCCGTGGTCGGAAAAATCTTTTCACGACGAAATGCAAAACAAACTTGCGGTGTATTTTGTCGCAAAGGATAACGGTAAGTGTATCGGCTATGCAGGTTTTTGGAACGTGTCGGGTGAGGGTGATATAACAAATGTCGCGGTACTTCCCGAATACAGAAAAAACGGAATAGGCAGTATGCTTATCAGTGAAATGATAAAAACAGCCGTTACATTAAAGCTGGAGCTTTTAACTCTTGAAGTCCGCAAAAGTAACATAGCGGCACAAGGGCTTTACAAAAAATACGGTTTTGATATAATAGGTGAGAGAAAAAGATATTACAGTGATAACGGTGAGGACGCTTGGATAATGACGAAAAGCTTTGAACCGTGTGAGGAGTGATAACGTGCTTATACTTGGAATTGAAAGTTCATGTGACGAAACTGCGGCCGCTGTCGTAAAAGACGGCAGAGAGGTTTTGTCTAACGTAATAAATACGCAGATAGCATTGCATAAAAAATTCGGCGGTGTTGTACCGGAGGTTGCGTCAAGACGACACATTGAAACGATTGACGCGGTTATAGACGAGGCATTGGAGGAGGCAAACGTAACATTTGACGATATTGACGCGATTGCGGTTACATACGGTCCGGGTCTTGTCGGTGCGTTGCTTGTCGGAGTATCAACGGCAAAAGCACTTGCGTTTGCACTTAACAAACCGCTTGTGCCGGTACATCACATAAAGGGACACATAATGGCTAATTTTGTGGCACACAAAGATTTAGAACCGCCGTTTGTATGTCTTGTTGCGTCAGGCGGACACAGTCATATTGTGAGCGTTGAGGATTACACGCATCTTGAAATAATGGGCAGAACACGTGACGATGCGGCAGGTGAGGCGTTTGACAAAATAGCTCGTGTGCTTGGTTTGGGTTATCCGGGCGGTCCGCTTATTGATAAACTTGCCAAAGAGGGTAATCCGAAAGCGGTTGATTTTCCACGCGTGAGAATGGATAAAAATTCGCTTGATTTCTCATTCAGCGGTGTTAAAACAGCGGTCATAAATTATCTTCACAAACTTGAACAAAACGGTGAAGAATATAATAAAGCCGACATTGCCGCAAGCTTTCAGGATGCGGTTACGGACGTTTTGTGTGAACATACGATAGAGGCGGCAGAACAGAAAAACAGCAAGATTATCGCACTTGCAGGCGGTGTTGCGTCAAACAGTGCGTTGCGTGAAAAAATGACAAAACTTGCAGGCGAAAATGGCATAAAAGTTGTATATCCGGAGCCTATACTTTGTACGGATAATGCAGTAATGATAGCCTGTGCGGGATATTACGGTTATCTTGAAAAGAATTTTGCGGATATGACGCTTAATGCGATACCGTCACTTTCACTATAAGGGGACACTAAAAACAGGGACACTAAAAGGAACATTGAATATGGAAAAATTATTTGTTGATTTAGGAAAAAAATCATACGATATACTTTTTTCGGATAATTTTAACGGATTTGCAAAAGCAATGTCGGATATAAATGCACCGAAAAAATTACTTGTTGTAACAGACAGTAACGTAAAAAAACTATATGCCGACGAAGTAAATGATTTACTTATAAAAAACGGCTATGATTCAAAAATATACGCATTTACGGCAGGTGAAGAAAACAAGGATATGGATACAATACTTGGCATATGCGGTGCGTGTATCGAACACGAAATGGACAGAAAAAGTATGATTGTTGCACTTGGCGGCGGCGTGGTAGGAGATATGGCAGGATTTGCCGCGGCAATATTTATGCGCGGTATTGATTTTGTACAAGTGCCTACAACACTACTTTCACAGTCGGACAGCTCTGTCGGCGGAAAAACAGGTATTGACTTTATGGAAAGCAAGAATATTTTAGGTGCTTTTCATCAGCCGAAACTTGTGTACATAAATGTGGCAACTTTGAAATCACTTCCGAACGAACAATTTGTTTCAGGTATGGGAGAGGTTATCAAGCACGGAATTATAAGAGACAGCAAGTTCTTTGATTATATCGAGAAAAACAGCGACAAGATAAAAACACTTGACAATGAAACGCTTATAAAGATGGACAAGATAAATTGTTCGATTAAGGCTGACGTTGTTGAGCAGGACGAAAAAGAAAACGGACTTCGTGCAATTCTCAATTTCGGCCATACAATCGGTCACGCGGTTGAATCGGCATACGATTTTAAGATGACTCACGGTGAGTGTGTCGGAATCGGTATGGTCGGTGCATCGTATATTGCGTATAAGCGAAATATGATTGATGAAAGTACATTAAATCGTATTGAGAACGTACTTGATATGTATGGTTTTAAAATTCGTGTTGATTTGCCTGAAAAAGAGGTTGTTTACGGCTATATGCAGAAGGACAAAAAGAAAATTGCAGGTAAATTAAAATTTGTTTTGCCGACAAAAGTCGGCGAGGTTATGCAGACGACTGATGTTTCAAAGGACGAAATATTTGCTGCATTCGATTATATTACAAAATAAGGAGATTATATATGCTTTGGCTTATTATTGCGATGCTTATAATTATAGCCGATCAAGCGGTAAAATACTTGGTTGTTTCGGGTATGAATGTAGGCGATACCGCATTTTCGATACTGAATTTATTTGATATAACATATATTCAAAATAAGGGCGCGGCATTTTCATTACTTTCGGGAAAACTCTCGCTTTTGAGTATTATTTCGGTTGCATTTTGTATCTGTGCGGTAATATACTGGATAAAGAAAAAGCCGACACATCCGCTTTTGTGTACATCGATTACAATGATGTTTGCGGGCGCATTCGGCAATGCAATAGACAGAATTTTCAGAGGTTTTGTTATTGACTATATACAGACGTCATTTATAAACTTTCCGGTATTCAATATTGCCGATATAGGTATAACTGTCGGTGCGATATTGCTTGTGGTTTATTTTATTTGGTTTGATAAAGAGGATAAAAATGCAGACGTTAAAAATTAATGCGGCAGAGGAAAACAAAGGCGAAAGACTTGATAAATTCATTGCGGACAATTCGGATATTTCGAGAAGTTATGCGGCAAAATTATGCGAGGATGGTCTTGTGCTTTGCGGAGAAAAACAGCTTTTAAAGAAATATAAGATTTTGGGTACGGAGAAAATAACGATAAATGTACCAGAACCCGAAGAACTTTCTATTGAGCCTGAAAATATACCGCTTAATATCGTATATGAGGACAGTGATGTTATCGTTGTGAACAAACCGCAGGGACTTTGCGTTCACCCTGCACCGGGTAACGAGAGCGGTACGCTTGTAAACGGTCTTGTCTACCATTGCGGTGACGAACTTTCGGCAATTAACGGTGTGATCCGTCCCGGGATTGTGCATAGAATTGATAAGGACACGTCGGGACTTTTGATAGTCGCAAAAAATAACGAGGCACATTTGAAGTTGTCGGAACAGCTTAAAGAACGCAAAGCAATGCGTAAATATGTTGCACTTGTAAACGGCAATATAAAAGAGGACAGCGGCACAATAAATAAGCCTATCGGCAGAAATCCGTCTGACAGAAAGAAAATGGCTGTTGTATTCGGCGGACGTGAGGCGGTTACGCATTTTAACGTACTTGAACGGTTCGGACAATATACACTTGTCGAATGTATCCTTGAAACAGGCAGAACACATCAGATAAGAGTGCATATGGCGTCAATCGGTCACAGCATAGTAGGCGACACGCTTTACGGAATTAAAAAAGAAAAGTTCAATTTAAACGGTCAGTTGCTTCACGCAAAAACGATTGGTTTTGTACACCCGCGGACAGGCAAAATGATGGAATTTACAAGTGATATACCGGAGTATTTTGAAAATGTACTCGAAAAGTTGAGAAAAAGATAAACTTTTAATAAATACACTTGCAATTTAGTGACGAAAAAGGTATTATAATATTATATAAAGTTTTAGGAGTGATTACATAATGTTAGAATTGTGTGTTATTTTCGGCGGACAGTCACCGGAACACGAAATTTCAAGAAAATCGGTTACATCGGTTTTAAATAACCTTAATAAAGATAAATACAATATTTCAACAATAGGAATTACAAAAAACGGTGCATGGTATCTGTACACAGGCGACTATGCAAAGATTGAAAGCGGAGAATGGGAACAGGATACGGAAAACAAGAAGAAGGCAATTCTTTCTCCTGATGCAGAGGATAAGGCTATACTTGTTTTTGACGGCGATAAGGTTATGAAAATTCATCCTGACGTTATTTTTCCTGTACTTCACGGTGAGTTCGGCGAGGACGGAACAATTCAAGGCCTTTTTGAACTTTCGGGAATACCTTATGTCGGTATGGGCGTAATGGCGTCTGCAAACGGCATGGATAAGACTTCATCAAAAATTGTGTTTGCAAGTGCAGATATTCCGCAGGCTGATTGGGTTGTTGTAAATAAAACAGACAACTTTGAAGATAAGATGGATGAAATCGAAAACAAGCTTGGTTATCCTTGCTTTGTTAAGCCTGCAAGAACAGGTTCGTCTGTCGGAGTGGGTAAGGCTCACGACAGAAAAGAATTAAAAGCCGCACTTGAAAATGCCGCACAGTTTGACAGAAAAATACTTGTAGAAGAAAATATCGACGGTCATGAGGTTGAATGTGCCGTACTTGGTAATGAGGACGTAAAAGCCGCAACAGTAGGTGAAATTATGCCGACTGTTGAATTTTATGACTTTGACGCAAAGTACAACGACAACTCAACAGAACTTCAAATTCCTGCCGATCTGCCTAAGGAAACAATCGAGCAAATCAGAGAGTATGCCGTAAGAGCATTTAAGGCACTTGACGGCAGCGGACTTTCAAGAGTTGACTTTTTTGTTAAGCACAGTGACGGAAGTGTTGTATTAAATGAAATCAACACACTTCCGGGATTTACAAACATAAGTATGTATCCGAAACTATGGGGTGCTGTCGGTATAGAATACAGCGAGCTTTTAGACAAACTTATCGAGCTTGCGGAAAAGAGAGTAAAATAATGGATAACAAATGTATAGGTGTTTTTGATTCAGGACTTGGAGGACTTACTGCCGTAAAGCAGATAATAAATGAGTTACCGAAAGAGGACATTATATATTTTGGTGATACGGGCAGAGTTCCTTACGGCTCGCGTTCAAAAGAAACATTGCTTAAATATACAAGAGGCGACATACGTTTTCTTAACACATTTGATGTGAAAATTATAGTTATCGCTTGCGGAACTGCAAGTTCTGCGGCATTGCCTGCGATTAAGGACGAATTTGACGTGCCGATTATCGGCGTAATTGACGCGGCTGTTTATGCGGCGGTAAGAGCGACAAAGAACAAGAAAATCGGCGTTATAGGTACGGCGGGAACAATCAAAAGCGGTGAATACGAAAAGCAGATAAAGGCATATGACAGCGAGATGCAGACTTTTGCAAAGGCTTGCCCTATGTTTGTACCGCTTGTTGAAAACGGATATTTCGATACGGAGGTTACGAGAATTATCGTGGCGGAATATCTTGAAGAAATAAGAAATCAAGGTGTTGATACACTTATTTTGGGCTGTACGCATTATCCTTTGATTGAAAAGGTTATAAGAGAATATATGGGTGATGATGTTACACTTATAAATTCGGGTGCGGAGGTTGCAAAGTATTTAAAAAAGAAACTTACAAAAGAAAACCTTTTGCATGACGGCAAGTGTGACGAAAATCAATACAGATATTATGTAAGCGATGATATATCAAGCTTTGAGGAGCTTGGCGGAATTTTCCTTGAAAGAGAAATTAACGGACAGGTGAATAAGATTGACATTGAAAAATACTGATAACGAATATCGTATAACGGTCAGCAACAGACAGACGATTGATTCGGAAACCGACACAATAGAAGAAACGGCTTACGGAAATTATACCGAAAAAAACGGTAAGCAGTATATAACGTACAAAACAGAAAATGACGGAGATAAAATTTCGTCTATGATAAAAATAGACGGCAACGAGATACTTATAAAACGTACGGGAAGTGTAAATTCGTCAATGACGTATAAGGTTGATACAAAGAAAGAGTTTTTGTATCATTTGCCTTACGGCACAGTGCCGATGGAGATTGAAACGCAAAGAATAGTATCAAAACTTGACGAAAACGGCGGAACTATCGAGCTTGTTTATACACTTACGGTACAGGGCGAAAAATATTTTAACGATATGAAAATAACAGTAAGTAAGAGGTAGTGCATATGAAGAAGAAATTGACAGCGGCTATTTTGTCTGTTGTTATGTTGCTTATGTCGGGAAGTGTTTTTGCGGCTGAAACAGAAACAGCGGAAGAATCAAAATACAGCGGTGAATATGGTGCATTTGAACAAATGGCAAAATATGTTGCCGAAAGATATATAGACGATTCACTTACGGAAGAAGAAATAATGAAACAGGGTCTTTCAAAGTTGCTTGAAAATAATGACCCATTGTTGGTGCAGTTGTTGAAGTCAATGCTTGAAAGCCTTGATGATTACAGTGAATTTTACACTCCGGAGGAGTATAAGGCATTTCAGGATAAATTAAATCAGAATTTTTACGGTATCGGTATATCAATGAAAATGTCTGATGACGGTTATGTTGAAATTGTGGGTTTTCTCAATGAGGACAGTAAGGCTGAAAAAGCAGGACTTAAAATCGGCGACAAGATTTGCAAGGTTGACGGCGAGGACGTTACGGGCTGGAGCATATCCGAAGTGCGTAACAAAATAATCGGCGAAGAAAATACAAGCGTCAGAGTTTCAGTGTTGCGTGACGGGGAAGAACTTGAATTTATAACAACGCGTGTTGCGGTACATGAAAATTCCGTTAATTCGGCTGAATTGAAGGGTAATATAGGTTATATTCAAATTACAACCTTTAATTCGACAACTACCGATGAATTTACAGATGCACTTGATTGGATGCGTGAAAATAATATTAAGAAGATAATTCTTGATTTGAGAAATAACGGTGGCGGTCTTGTATCGTCATCAGTTGAGATTGCACAGCAGATTGTTAAAAAAGGTAAGATAATCGACGTTAAATTCAGAGATACAAAGTATAATGTTACATATGAATCAAAGCTTGATAAGCCTGAATTTGACTTTGCGGTACTTGTAAATGAGCATACTGCTTCTGCGTCTGAAATTCTTGCAAGTGCAATTCAAGATTCCAAGGGCGGTACTCTTATCGGAACAAAGACTTTCGGTAAGGCGGTAATTCAAAATACATATCCGCTTTCAAACGGTTCTGTTTTTAAACTTACAACAGGTCAGTATGTGACAAGAAACGGTAAGGAAATAAACCATATCGGACTTACACCTGATGTTGAAGTTGAAAATACTACAGACAGAATAGATACATCAAAGTATACGCCGTTTGATTATACAACAAAACAATCATACGGTAATTCGTCCGATAATGTTAAAGCCGCAAAGGAAAGACTTTATCTGTTGGATTTCTATAACGGAAATACGGACAGTGATGTATTTGACGATAAATTGAAAACTGCGATAAAGGACTTCCAAAAAGCAAATGATTTGCTTTCATACGGAGTCCTTGATATACCGACTCAAAAGAAAATTGAAAAAGTTTTTTCAAAGATTGAAGTGACAACAGATAATCAGTTTGAAAAAGCATACGAATTGATGGGCGGAAATTTAGAAGATTTGAATTAGACATTACTTAGACAACAGAGCAAAAAGCTCTGTTGTTTGCGTTAAAGACTAAAAATATTCCCATAGACATTTTGGAATAATTAAAATTACTCTGAAAAGAATATAGTTAGAGTATTAAGAAATGTCCGGAGGAATAGATATGAATAGTGTAATAATGATAACACAGTTTTTCTTTACACTTGTTATAGGAATGTATTTTTTCACAAAGCTGAGGAATGAAAAAAGCGACAGTGAAACCCTTGCAAACAATTCAAAAAAAGAGGCTGAACACCTTAATTGTATGCGTCATATACATTTATCTGAACCTGTGACGGAAACGGCAAGACCTAAAAACGTGAATGAAATAATAGGTCAGGATGACGGAATAAGAGCGATAAAAGCGGCACTTTGCGGTCCAGATCCACAGCATATTTTGATATACGGACCGGCGGGTGTCGGCAAAACTGCGGCGGCAAGGGTGGCGTTGGAATGTGCAAAGAAAAGTAACGGTACACCGTTTTCAAAAAATGCGAAGTTTATCGAAACAGACGCAACGATAATGCGATATGATGAAAGAAGCATTGCCGATCCGCTTATCGGCTCGGTACATGATCCGATATATCAAGGTGCAGGCGCATACGGCGTTGCAGGTGTACCTCAGGTTAAAGAGGGAGCGGTGTCAAAGGCTCACGGCGGAGTTTTGTTTATAGACGAAATCGGCGAATTACAGACTTGTCAGATTAACAAGCTGTTAAAGGTGCTTGAGGACAGGAGGGTTATGTTTGAAAGTGCATATTACAGCGAAGAAAACAAAAAAATCCCAACGTATATACACGATGTATTCAAAAACGGCATACCTGCAGATTTCAGACTTATCGGTGCAACAACCAGAAAACCGGAAGAAATTCCCGAGGCTGTTCGTTCAAGATGTGTCGAAATTTATTTTAACCCTTTGACGAGGGATAATATAGAAAAGATAATTTACGGTGCGGCTGAAAGAATAAAAATCAATATAGAACAAAATGCGGTTGAGATGATTGCACGTTATGCGAAAAACGGCAGAGATGCGGTTAAAATTCTTCAAATGGCTAAAAATATTATATTTCTTGACGACAGAAGAAACGTGACTTTGGACGATATTGCGTGGATTTTAAAAACGTGTCATTATACAAACGGATATATAAGCAGTGATGAAAAAATAATTGATATATCGGTCATAAAACCTAAATAAAAAACTGTAAAAAACAGTTGAAAATTATACGAAAAAATTATATAATAGTAATATTAATCTTATAGGAGTGAAAACGGATTGGAAAAAGAACTAAAACGTGTGTCGGTAGTGCCAATGCGTGGAATGGTTTTGTTCCCGCATATGACGCTTAATTTTGACGCGGCACGAGAAATGTCCATAAAAGCACTTGAAAGTGCTGCTGAAAATGATTCAATAGTATTCCTTGCGGCGCAAAAGGATTATACAATAGAACAACCGACTGTTGACGATATATACAGTATAGGTACGTTTGCTGTTATAAAACAGGTTATGCGTATGCCCGGCGGTATAACAAGAGTTATAGTAAAGGGATTGGAACGTGGAATTATTGAAAATTTCATTTCCGAAAAGCCGTTTTTAGAGGCGGAAGTACAGGAATTTGACGATTTGTACGAAGAAAATCATCCTTTAAAACAGGCTTATATAAGACGACTTAAAAAGTCTTACGAAGAATATTTCTCTCAAAATCCAAAACTTACTGCCGATAATTTTATGGCGGTTATGGGTATTGAGGAAATAGGCGAACTTTGTGATGTGATTGCCGCAAGTCTTGAAATTGACACAAAAGAAAAACAGGAAATTTTATCTGAATTTGATTCATATGACAGAGCGGAAAAACTTATAATTACAATACAAAATCAGCTTGAAGTATTGAAGTTGGAGCAACAGCTTGCACAGAAAGTCAAAGAAAGAATTGACAAAAATCAAAGAGAATATTATTTGCGCGAGCAATTAAAAGTGATACAGGACGAGCTTGGCGATACCGACGGTATCAAGGCGGAAGTAGAAGAATATAAGCAGAAAATAAACAAATTGAAAACCGTTAAGGATACGAAAGAAAAACTTATGAAAGAAGTTGACAGGTTTTCAAAAATGCCGCCGTCGTCGGCTGAAAGTTCGGTGCTTAGAAATTATCTTGATACTGTTTTAAGCCTTCCTTGGAACAAGCTGTCAAAGGAAAGCTTTGATATTAAAAATGCAGAAAAGATATTGAATGAGGACCATTACGGACTTGAAAAAGTCAAGGAACGCGTGCTTGAATATCTTGCGGTAAGACAGAACACAAAAGGCAAAAACGGTACGATACTTTGCTTTGCGGGACCTCCGGGAGTGGGTAAAACGTCGGTGGCAAAGTCAATCGCACGTTCGCTCGGCAGAAAATATGTCAGAATATCTCTCGGCGGTATTCACGACGAATCAGATATAAGAGGTCACAGAAAGACTTACATAGGTGCTATGGAGGGCAGAATTATAGCGGCAATGAAAGAGGCAAAAACAAAAAATCCGCTTATTTTGCTTGACGAAATTGATAAAATGGGTGCGGATTATAAAGGTGATCCGTCAGCCGCACTTTTGGAAGTGCTTGACTATGAACAAAACGGAACATTCCGCGACCATTATATTGAAGTACCGTTTGATTTGTCACAGGTGTTGTTTATCACAACAGCAAATTCACTTGATACGGTTTCAAGACCGTTGCTTGACAGAATGGAAATCATTGAACTTTCGGGTTATACAAGCAATGAAAAATTCCATATTGCAAAGGATTATCTTGTGAAGAAGTCTATGAAAAATAATGGACTTGATGACAATGATTTGACAATTTCAGATGACGCGATTGAGGCTGTAATCGAATATTACACTCGTGAGGCGGGCGTCAGAAAACTTGAACAGCAAATTGGTAAGATATGCCGTAAGGCGGTTAAGAAACTTCTTGAAAACACCGAAAGACCGATAGAGGTTACAAAACAAAATCTTGAGGAATATCTCGGTAAGGAACGTTTCCATTTTGAAAAAATGAATGAGCAGGACGAAATAGGTGTTGCAAGAGGATTGGCTTGGACGTCGGTAGGCGGTGACACGTTGTCGATAGAAGTTAACGTTATGCCGGGAAGCGGAAAAGTCGAACTTACAGGTAAGCTCGGCGATGTTATGAAAGAAAGTGCAATGGCGGCAATCAGCTACATAAGAGCAAATTCACAAAAACTCGGTATTGCGGAAAATTTCCATAAAACAAAGGATATACATATTCACGTGCCGGAAGGCGCAGTACCGAAAGACGGTCCGTCAGCCGGAATAACAATGGCAACGGCAGTTGTATCGGCGCTTACAAAAAATCCTGTAAGAAACGATATTGCAATGACAGGTGAAATCACGCTTAGAGGCAGAGTTCTTCCGATAGGCGGTTTGAAAGAAAAGTCGCTTGCGGCATTCAGAGCAGGAATAACCGATATTATTATTCCGAACGAAAACAAAGCCGATATAGACGATGTCCCTAAGGAAGTAAGAAGCAAAATCAATTTCATACCTGTAAAGAGTATGGATACTGTACTTGAAAATGCTTTGAGATAAGTGAAGAAAGGAATGATATAAATTATGAATATACATAATGTTAGCCTTACAATTTCCGCAGTACGTCCAAACCAATACCCAACGACAGGTTATATGGAATTTGCATTTGCCGGACGTTCAAATGTCGGTAAATCTTCGATGATAAATAAATTGCTTAACAGGAAATCGCTGGCGAGAGTATCGGGTACACCGGGTAAAACAATTACGATTAATTTTTATAATATCGACGATACAATTTATCTTGTTGACTTGCCGGGTTACGGATATGCACAGCGTTCAAAGTCCGAAACGGAAAAGTGGGGCAAGATGATGGAGGATTATCTTGCAAACCGTGAACCGCTTGTGCAGACGATATTGCTTGTTGACAGCCGTCATAAGCCAACTAAGGACGATATAACAATGGCAAATTGGATTCGCCATTATCATACGAATTTGATAGTTGTTGCAACAAAAATGGATAAGCTTAAAAAGAGAGAGATTGAGCCGAATCTTCAAAGAATTTGGGAAACTCTTGAAATGGGCGAAGATGATATTCTTGTACCGTTTTCAACACAAGATGATGAGGGCAAATATACTGTATGGGATATGATTGAAATGATGCGTGCAGGTGAGCTTTATTACAGTGATGATGAAGAAAGCGAAGAAACAGAAGAATAAAAATACGCCACCACTCCGCCTTTCAGGTATCTCTCCTCAAGGAGCGGCATACTAAGGCTCCCTTTGAGGGGAGCTGTCGTCAAAGCCGACTGAGGGGTGGCAAGAAAGATTGGCACATTTTACAACCCACAAAATACACATCACCCACAAAACGGAACTGAGATGTTCCGTTTTTTACGGAAACAAATGGAACAAAATTGAATTATTTAACGTCTAAATAAATATAAATATACAAAAGGAGGACGAGGAATTGAAGAAAATATTAGCAATTATAGTATTGCTTTGTGCATTGGGGGTAAGTGCATCGGCGGCAGATATGACATTTACGCCTGAAGGAGAAGGCAAGTGGATTTATTGCAACAATCCCGAAGCAATCAGAAATCAGGACTTAATGAACAGTGACGACAATCCGCCGTCATATATTATGAACAACGAAAATCTTGAACCGGATTTATATGACTTTCTTATTTGTCATATAAATTACACTGACAGTAACGGCGGTTACGGTGCAGGATATGAAATTGAAGTTGATGTTGAACTCACGGCTGTTGAGGACAGTGAAATAACTATAAACAAAGCATTTTTTGAGGCTGTTGAGGACGAGTCGTTTATATTCAGTGACGGAACGTGGTCAAAAGAAACAAACAAATTCGGTTGCATTAACGGACTTGCGTCAATGCTTGGTGTAAACCTGTCACAATTAAACGGTGCCTGGTTATACGAGGCAAAGCCATATGAGCCTGTAACTGTTGAACTGAAAAAAGGCGAAACAATATGGCTTAGCGACTATATGGACGATTACACAAGTATCGGCTATCACAAGCCGTCACAGATACTTGGAGAATTATCACTTAATTACGGCAAAATGAATTTTAATGTTGCGGCATTCAAAACGGGTGATGAACTAAAGGACAGAAGCAGTTTTGACCCGAATGCAAAGTTCGGAAAATATTCATACACAAGAACGGAAAAAGGCATTGCCGATTCACTTCCAAAGGTTAATGTTGACCTTGAATATACTATTGACAATACATACAAAGACGGTGAGTATATAAAAAACAAAGTATTCAATCAATATCAGCCTGACGGCTATGTCACGGACGCGTGGTGCACCAATCTTAATCCGCAGGACGATATTTGGTCGAAAGATATATCTGTACAATCGGACTTGCTCACTTTGACATACAAAGATGATTCAAAACTTGATTATTACGGCTCTAATGTAAAGGAAAAAGAAAAAAATAATTTATGGATATGGGATCCGTATCACAGTGATACTGCGGAATATCCGGGTGCGTCAACTTGGTACAACAGAGAGGACTATGTTCCAAATTATGAACTTTCCGTTAAACGCAGTAATCAAGGCTACGGTTGCAGTATGGGCAACTATTGCGTAACCGAGGCATATAATTTAAAAGTTAAGAACGTAACGAATAAAGACAAGTATTTTGAATACGTTGCCGAAACTTCGTCAAATATTGCGGTGTATGTTGAGGACGAAAACGGCAAGCACAGCGGTCTTTTGAAAGACGAGTCAAGTCCTGCTAAAAAAGATACAATGGCAAGTGTATTAATTCCGGCAAACAGTGAAAAGGCATTTACGATTAATATGGTATTACCTATAAATTACGTCGGCGGTATAAGAAATTCATTCAGAGTATGCAATGAAAGTCATATTGATAAGTATTACGAAGATTATGTCGATGAACCGAGAGCAGAGCAAGGACCGATTACAACAGGTGTCTTGGCATCGGAAGTAAAGGACGAATTGCCGCAGGAAGTAAAGGATATTATAAACGGTAATTATGACAGTTACGAACTTTTGAAAACAAATACCGGATATATGTTAAGATGGATTGAATGGGACGGCTGTCCTTATTACTACACTTCAGAGTGGGGGAAGGTAAAGACAATTTACTATCTTGACAAAAATTATAAAATAAAAGATAAGTATGAATTTGATAAACTTATTCAGCTTGCCGTTTATTATGACGGATATTACTATGTTGAGGACGCAGACGGAAACAGATTTAAGTCGGCAGACGGTCAGAAGTGGGAGAACTATAATCATCGTATGCCGCTTGCAAATATAACATTCAATAAATCAAAGCCGTCAAAGTGGGCAGAAAAAGAAGTTAAGAGAGCGTATTCGCTTGATGTTGCACCGTACAGATACAAAGATACACTTGTGTATACGGACAATATGACGCGTGAAAAGTTCTGCATAATCCTTGCAAATATGCTAAAGGCAAAGGATAAATTGCCGACAGAGCAGAATGTCAAATTCAGCGATACAACAAGAGAAGAAGTTTCGCTTTTGGGTACGGCAGGAATTATAAGCGGTTATGAGGACGGTACGTTTAAACCTAATAATTCGATTACGCGTGAAGAGGCGTCGATGCTTTTGTATAAGACAGCACAGTATATGGGGTATAACGATTTCTATGAGGATTACAAATTGTCGGATTATAAGTATGTCGATGATGAAGAAATAGGCGAGTGGGCAAAAGAGGCTGTTTATCAGATGAACAAAGCCGAGATAATGACAGGTATGGGTGACGATATGTTCTCACCTAAATCAAATTATACAAATGAACAGTCAATCTCAACTATTATGAGATTATACGATTTGCAGAATAAACCTAAATCAACACCAACGCCAACTTTAGCTCCGACATCTGAGCCGACAGAAGTACCGACAACAGAGGAAACAGACATTCCCGAAACAGACGGCGGAGAAACAACAGTTCAAGAAAATTAACAAAAAAGTATCCTCAACAGAGGATACTTTTTTTGAGAGAAGATATATTTTATTATTTTAATTGAAGTCTGATTCTGTCGGCAACCATTGCGATAAATTCTGAATTTGTCGGCTTGCCTTTGCCTGTGTGGATTGTGTAGCCGAAAATTTCATTCATAACCTCAGGCTTACCTCTGCTCCAAGCGACCTCTATTGAGTGACGGATTGCACGTTCGACACGGCTGGCGGTGGTATTATATGCCTTTGCAATTTCGGGATAAAGCTGTTTAGTGATGAAGTTTAACAGATCCATATTTTCAACAACCATCATTATTGCACTTCGGATATATTGATAACCCTTAATATGTGCAGGAACACCAAGCTCGTGAATGAAGTCTGTAACGATAGTTTCAAGGTCTGTTTCTTCGGCTTTTTGAGCTGTTATATTGTGTGAAAGCGGTATTGAGCTAACCATAGGAACAGATGTTAAATCTTGAATAACTTCGTATACACGTTCGTTGCTTTGTGGCTTTAAAAGACAGTAGTCTATTAAAGGACTTACTGACGCAGCCATTTTAATTGCTATTGATGAAACGGAATAAACTATGATTTTAGGTTTTTTATCAAATGTCAAAGTCTGCATACGCTTTAAAACACCGATACCGTCCAGTTTCGGCATTACAAGGTCAAGAATTATAATGTCTGGTCTGGTTTGAGAAATAAGAGTGTAAGCCTCTTCACCGTCTGTTGCAATAGCCGTTACTGTCATATTAGGCTTTGCACCTATGTATGATGATAATTCCTTTGCTAAATCTTCGTTGTCATCTGCTATTAGTACAGAGATATTGTTGTTCATAAGTAAGTCCTCCTATTGTATAAAGTTAATATGATGTCTACTATTTGTAAATGTTTTCCATTACATAAAGTATATTACCATAAAATGTTAATAAAATCAAGAGATTTTTCAAAAAAATTCCAAAAAAATTTAAAATATATTTTTTTAATGCCGTAAATACTGTAAAATACAACAAAAAAAGATGTCAAAACTTTTTGTTTTGACATCTCTTATATGGTGGTATGTTATTAATCTTTGTAATATAATGCTCGAAGTGAGTTTAAAATCGCAAGCAATGATACACCTACATCAGCGAAAATTGCAAGCCACATTGTGCTTATGCCAAGTACGCTTAAAATCATAACAAGAACTTTAACGCCGATAGCAAATACAATGTTTTGGATTATAACCGACATAGTTTTTGCGGAGATTTTAGATGCTTTGGCAATTTTTGAGGGTTCATCAGTCATAAGGACAACGTCAGCCGCCTCAATTGCACTGTCCGAACCGATACCACCCATAGCAATACCGACGTCCGAACGCATAAGTACGGGTGCATCGTTAATTCCGTCACCGACGAATGCAACATTCTTTTTAGGATTTTTAGAAGAAAGGATTTCTTCAAGTTTTGAAACCTTATCCTGCGGCAACAACTGCGAATAAACTTTATCAATACCAATCTGCTCTGCGGTATAATCGGCGTTTTTCTTTACGTCGCCTGTGAGCATAACAGATTTGATATTAAGTTGTTTCAATGCTGAAATTGCAGATTTACTGTCAGCTTTGATTTCATCAGATATAACGATATATCCGGCAAATTTTCCGTCAACTGCAATGTATATAATACTTCCTATGTGTGATTCTGCTTTTTCGTGAGAGATATTGTTGCTCTCAAGAAGTCTGCCGTTACCGGCTAAAACTTTATGACCGTCTATATCTGCACTGATACCCATACCGGAAATTTCTGTGTAGTTTGAGATTTTTGCAGTGTCAACGGTGTTTTTGTAAGCATTTTTAACCGATACTGCGATAGGGTGTGTTGAGTAAAATTCAGCATAAGCGGCATATTTAATAAGCTCGTCTTTGTCGATAACCGAGTATACGTCTTTTACGGCGAATACACCTTTTGTAAGAGTACCTGTTTTGTCAAATACGACAGTATCAAGTTTAGCAAGCTTTTCGATGAAGTTACTGCCCTTAACAAGAATACCGTTCTTTGACGCACAACCGATACCGGCAAAGAAACCAAGCGGAATTGATACAACCAATGCACAAGGGCAAGAAACCACAAGGAACATAAGTCCGCGATATATCCAAGTTTTGAAATCTCCGAGAAACAGGGGAGGAACGAACATAACTATTAACGCAAGTGCAACGACAATCGGTGTATAGTATTTAGCAAATACGGAAATAAATTTTTCCGATTTTGCTTTTTTGCTTTGAGCGTGTTCAACCATATCAAGAATTTTTGAAACGGTACTTTCGCCGTATGTTTTTTCTACTTTAATATATATAGGTGAGCCTGTATTCAAACTTCCGCTCAATACAGTATCACCCGTAACAGCCTTACGCGGTACGCTTTCGCCTGTAAGTGCTTTTGTATCAAGATATGTTTCGCCCGAAGTTATTGTACCGTCAAGAGGAATTTTTTCGCCGGGTTTTACAATTATAATATCTCCGATTGAAATTTCAGACGGAGAAACTTTTGTAATCGTGCCGTTTACTTCTGTATTGGCATAGTCGGGACGAATATCCATAAGTTCCGTAATTGAATTACGGCTCTTTTGTGCCGCACGTTCCTGCAATGCCTCGCCGACTTGATAGAACAGCATTACGGCAACTGCCTCAGGGTGTTCGCCGACTGCAAATGCACCGATACTTGCTATACTCATTAAGAAGTTTTCGTTGAATAAGTGTCCTTTGAATATGTTTTTAATCGCATTCAAAACTATATCATAGCCAAGAACAATGTAAGCGACTATAAATAAAATATCTGATACCAATGGGGAAGAAAGTACGTTTTCTGTTACGATACCTGCCGCAAAAAGTATTGCACCTGCTATAAGTCTTATGATAAGAACTTTTTCATTTTCCTCGCCATGTTCGCAACCGCAACCACATCCGCAACCACAGCCATTTTCGTGATGATTGTGATCGTGACCGCAACCGCAATGGTCTTCATGCTCGTGTTCGTGATGATGGTCGTGACCACAACCGCAGTGGTCATCATGCTCATGATGATGTTCATGTCCGCCGCTACAATGAGCCTCGTGATCGTGACCGCAACTGCAATGATCCTTATGTTTATGATGATGTTCATGTTTTTCACAACAGACATCTTTATTTTTTTCTGAAATATTACTATCGTTATTCTTTTTCATATCTACACCTCCATACTTGAATATATGAATAACTGTTCATATATTCATTATACGGTATGCTCTATCATTTGTCAATAGTTTTATTCAAAAAATAAAAATAATACTTAAAAATATGTTTTTTTACCACAAAAGAGCGGTGCTTCCGAAAAAACACCGCTGTTTGCCACTAATATTTTGAAAGTGGAGTTAATGTAAGATTAGTTGTTGCACATACAAGTAACGATAACGATAATAATAAGAACCCAAATAATCATATCAAGATCAAAATCGCAACCGCCTCTTTGACAACCGTTTCCACAACATTCGCCCATTGTGAGTGCCTCCTTTCAATGTTTTGTAATATATATTATGACTAATCTATTAATTTTGCACATTGTCCCATATTTTACTTGAATTTTTCTTCAAAATAGGTTAGAATAGTAGTAGTGATATTTTCTTGGGGAGGTAAATCTTTTGGATAAGAAGAAAATTGACAGAATAAATGAACTTGCGAAAAAGGCAAGAAGTTCCGATGGGTTGACGCCTGAGGAAATGACGGAGCGTGCAAAGCTCCGTGAAGAATATCTTAATGCCATACGTCAGAATTTCAAACAGACGCTTGACAATATTGAAATAATTGATAAAGGAGAATAAAAAATGTCACTAATAATTCCCGAAAACTATAAATCAAATCTTAACGGACGCGAAACGGAAAAAGCAATTAAATTTATAAAGGATACATTTCAGCATGAAATAATTTCTGCACTTAATTTGCAGAGAATTTCAGCACCGTTATTTGTACGTCCCGAAACAGGTCTTAACGATAATCTTAACGGAGTTGAACGTCCTGTAAGTTTTGATGCACCTTGTATCGGCGGTGCTACACTTGAAATTGTTCATTCACTTGCAAAGTGGAAGAGAATGACTCTCGGCAGATACGGTTTTAATCCGGGTGAGGGCTTGTATACAGATATGAACGCTATAAGACGTGATGAGGAAGTTGACAATCTTCACTCTATGTACGTTGACCAATGGGACTGGGAGGCTGTTATAAATAAGTCAGACAGAACTGTTGAAACCTTAAAGAGTTTTGTGGAACGTATATATACCGCTATGAAGTCGACTCAAAGCAGAGTATGCCAAAAGTTCAGCGGTATTGAAAATAATTTCCCTGAGGAAATTACGTTTATAACAACGCAAGAACTTGAGGATATGTACCCTGATCTTGAACCGAAAGAAAGAGAAAATAAACTTCTTCGCGAAAAGAAAGCGGTATTCCTAATGCAAATCGGTAAAGAATTGAAGTCGGGTCAAAGACACGACGGCAGAGCACCGGATTATGACGATTGGGAGCTTAACGGTGATATTCTTGTTTATTATCCTGTTCTTGATATGGCTTACGAACTTTCAAGCATGGGTATCAGAGTTGACGAAGATTCACTTCTTTCTCAAATTAAGATTGCAGGCTGTGAGGACAGACTTGAACTTGATTTCCATAAGAAACTTCTTAATAAGGAACTTCCTTATACAATCGGCGGCGGTATCGGTCAGTCAAGATTGTGTATGTATATGCTTGGTAAGGCTCATATCGGCGAAGTACAGGCATCTGTATGGCCGGACGATATGCGTAAGACTTGCGAAGAAAAAGGAATAAAGCTACTATAATAAGCCTCTCCTTAAGGGGAGGTGCCTAAAAGGCGAAGCGGTGGCACAGAGCTACTATATTTAATAACTATTGAAAGGATTATTATTTAGATTATGAAAACAGTTGTAAAAGACTTGTTCAGAAAACAGGATGAGTTTGGGGGAAAAGAAATAACAGTATCGGGTTGGATAAGAAACATAAGAATTTCAAAGAATTTCGGTTTTATCGAATTAAATGACGGTACATTTTTTAAGAATTTGCAAATAGTAATTGAGTCGGATAAACTTGATAACTTTGCGGAACTTTCAAAGCTAAACATTGCAGCTGCAATTACGGCAACAGGTACACTTGTACTTACACCGGACGCAAAACAGCCGTTTGAATTAAAGGCTGAAAACGTTGTAATCGACGGTGAATCTACACCGGATTATCCGTTACAGAAGAAAAGACACAGCTTTGAATATTTGCGTACAGTCGCTCATTTAAGACCGCGTACAAATACATTCTCGGCAGTGTTCAGAGTGCGTTCAATGATTGCGTATGCAATTCACCAATTCTTCCAGGAGAGAGGATTTGTGTATGTTCATACTCCGATTATCACTGCAAGTGACTGCGAGGGTGCAGGCGAAATGTTCCAAGTTACAACACTTGATTTGAATAACGTCCCTAAGAATGATGACGGAACTGTTGATTATTCACAGGACTTCTTCGGCAAACAGGCAAACCTTACAGTAAGCGGTCAGCTTAATGTTGAAACATACTGTATGGCATTTAGAAACGTTTACACATTCGGTCCTACATTCAGAGCCGAAAATTCAAATACAACACGTCATGCGGCTGAATTTTGGATGATTGAGCCTGAAATCGCATTCGCAGACCTTAAAGACGATATGGAACTGGCAGAGGATATGCTAAAGTATATCATTAACTATTGTCTTGAAAATGCTCCCGAAGAAATGCAGTTCTTCAATCAATTTATCGATAAGGAACTTCTTGACCGTCTAAACCACGTTGTAAACAGTGAGTTTGCTCATGTAACATATACAGAGGCTGTAAATATACTTATCGAAGATTCAAAAGCCGGTAAGGTTAAGTTTGACAATAAGGTGGAATGGGGCTGCGATTTACAGACAGAACACGAAAGATATCTTACAGAACAGGTATTTAAGCGTCCGTTGTTCGTAACGGATTATCCGAAGGAAATCAAAGCTTTCTATATGAAACTTAACGATGACCAAAAGACAGTTGCGGCTATGGACTTGCTTGTTCCGGGTGTCGGAGAAATCATCGGCGGAAGCCAGAGAGAAGAAAATTACGACGTACTTGTTGAGAGAATGAAAGAACTTGGTCTTAAGGAAGAAGATTATAATTTCTATCTTGACCTTCGCAGATACGGAACAAACAAACACGCAGGTTTCGGTCTTGGCTTTGAAAGAGCTGTTATGTATATTACAGGTGTTTCTAACATTCGTGACGTTCTTCCGTTCCCAAGAACAGTCGGTACTGCCGAATATTAATCAAGACAAAACTATAGCGGTTTTGACTACTATTTTAAGAGGCTGCTTGCAGCCTCTTGATTTTTATAAAGAAAGGTACGATTTTTATGAATTTAATTGCAGTTCTTATTGCACTTGCTATAATTATTGTAGCGTTTAAGTTTAATGTATTTCTTGGAATAGCCGTTGCGATTGTGGCTATAGGTGTGGGAATATATAATTTTTTGCCGACCTATTATGCGATAAACGGCAACAAAGCATTTGAAATCGGTGACGAGGACCGTGCGAGAGAGTGGTATAAAAAGGCGTGTGAAACGGGCAGAGCAAATGTAAAGTTGAAATCGTCTTACGCATATGTGCTTTTACGTACAGGTTATGCCGACGAGGCGGAAAAAGTTCTTGATCCGATTATAAGAGTAAAAGGGCTTGCACCGGAAAAAAAGAATTTGGCAAAGCAACAAAGATGTATGGTTTACTATAAGCAGGGCAGACTTGACGAGGCGATTGAGGATGCACAGTCAATGATGAACGAAGGTTACAGAAATTCAAGTATTTACGGTATGCTTGGCTATTTTAAATTACTTAGAAACGATGACCTTGACGAAACAACAAAACTTTGTGAAGAAGCTTATGATTACAACAGTGATGACAGGGACATAAAAGATAATCTTTCAATTTGTTATTTCAGAAAAGGTGACTATGAAAAAGCAGAAAAAATATCTGATGAACTTGTCGGGTCGGCACCTAACTTTGTCGAGGGTTTTTATCACGGCATACAGATTGCAATGAAACTTAACAAGTACGATAAAGCCGCAGAATATGCCGAAAAGCTGAAAGAATGTAAGCGTTCGGGAATGACAACGGTTACGGAGGAAGAAGTTAATAAGCTTATACAAGAGGTAAAGAATCACAATGAAAACACCATTGGCTGATAGAATACGTCCAAAGACGCTTGATGAAGTTGTAGGACAAAAGCACCTTATAGGTGAGGGAAAAATTTTAAGAAACATAATCGAAAATGACGAAGTGCCTAATATGATATTTTACGGTCCGAGCGGAGTCGGTAAAACTACCATTGCAAACATAATCGCTCAAAAAACGGGTAAAACTTTGCATAGACTTAATGCGACAACTGCGTCCGTTGCTGACATAAAAAATATTGTATCAACGCTTGACAGCTTTTTGGCAATGGACGGAGTATTGCTGTACCTTGACGAAATACAGCATTTTAATAAGAAACAACAACAGTCTTTGCTTGAATTTATGGAAAACGGCAAGATAACGCTTATCGCAAGTACAACGGAAAATCCGTATTTTTATGTGTATAATGCGGTGCTTTCGAGAAGTGTTGTGTTTGAATTTAAACAGATTGAGCCAAGCGAGATTGAAAAGGCACTTGAAAGAGCGGTTGAAGAATTAAAAGAGTCGGATTATAAAGGCTTTGACGTAACCGTTGACAAAGACGCAATACGGCATATGGCACACGTTTCAAACGGAGATGTGAGAAAGGCTTTAAATTCGCTTGAAGTTGCATTTATTGCAACACCGCCAAACAAAGATAAAAAAATACACATATCGCTTGACACTGCGGTACAGGCAACGCAAAAAAAGGCTATGCGTTACGACCGTGACGGTGACAGTCATTATGATATTTTAAGTGCGTTTCAAAAATCAATAAGAGGTTCAGATCCGGATGCGGCAGTTCATTATCTTGCAAGACTTGTTTCGGCAGGTGATTTGCCGAGTATTTGCCGCAGACTTTTGGTTATTTCGGCAGAGGATATAGGACTTGCATATCCACAGGCTATATCGGTCGTGAAAGCTTGTGTTGACAGTGCCCTGCAGCTTGGTTTCCCAGAGGCGAGAATACCGCTTGCGGAAGCGGTTATTTTACTTGCAACCGCACCAAAATCAAATTCGGCAATAATGGCGATTGACAGTGCGTTGGGTGATATTGAGGGTATGGATACGGGCGATATACCGGAACATCTGAAAGATTCGCATTACGGCGGAGCAAAAAAACTCGGTCATGGAACAGAGTACAAATATCCGCACAGTTATGAAAATCATTATGTCAAACAGCAATATTTGCCTAATAACATTAGGGACACTAAATATTACGATTTTGGGGACAATAAAACCGAACAGTCGGCAAAAGTTTATTGGGACAGAATAAAGAAAGGAATTTGATTTATGAAAGACGGATTTGTAAGATGTGCAAGCGCAACTGTTGATATAAAGGTTGCGGACACTGATTATAATACATCAAATATAATAAAGGCAATCGAAGATGCGGCTCAAAATGATATAAAGCTTATAGTATTTCCGGAACTTTGCATAACGGGATATACTTGCGGTGATTTGTTTTTACAGAAAATATTGATTGACAGTGCAAAAGACAGCTTAATCAAAATAGCAAAAGTAACGGAAAATCTTGATATAACCGCCGTTGTCGGACTCCCGTACCTTGCGGAGCAGACGCTTTATAATTGTGCCGCAGTGGTAAACGGGGGACACATAAAAGGTCTTGTTCCGAAACTCAATATTCCAAACTATGCTGAATTTTATGAGGTAAGACATTTTACGGCCGGTAAAAATGAAGTGACATATGTGAATATAAACGGTGAAGAAATACCGTTCGGTGCGAATATATTATTTAAAACAGATGCGTGTGAAGATTTTATTCTTGCGGTTGAAATTTGCGAGGATTTGTGGACGCCTATGCCTCCGTCGGTCAACCACGCGCTTGCAGGTGCAACGATTATAGCAAATCTTTCTGCGAGCAATGAAGTTATTGCAAAAGATGAATACCGTGAAATGCTTGTAAAAAGTCAGTCTGCAAAACTTTATTGCGGTTATATTTATTCCGATGCGGGATACGGCGAATCAACGACTGACCTTGTATTTGCAGGTGATAATATGATTGCCGAAAACGGCACGATTTTGGCAAGAAGTAAAAGATTTAACAACGAATGTGTATATACCGAGCTTGATTTGGAAAGACTTGTGGGTGAGAGAAAAAAGAGCAATACCTATAATATAGTCGGCAGTGAAAAATATGTGAGTGTAAAACTTGATATGAATATCGGGGACACTAAAATAACACGATATGTCGATAAACAGCCGTTCGTTCCGTCAGACGACAAAAAACGTGAAAAACGCAGTGAAGAAATTCTTTCAATTCAGTCGCTGGGACTTAAAAAGCGACTTGACCATACACATGCCAAAACGGCGGTTGTGGGTGTAAGCGGAGGACTTGATTCTACACTTGCACTACTTGTAACCGTGCGTGCGTTTGACAGTCTTAATATTGACAGAAAGAATATAATCGCGGTAACAATGCCGTGTTTCGGTACAACGGACAGAACGTATAACAATGCGGTTAATTTTGCAAATTCGCTTGGTGTCACATTAAAAGAAGTAAATATCAAAGCGGCGGTAAATCAGCATTTTGCGGATATAGAACACGATCCGAATGTCTATGACGTCACATATGAAAATTCTCAGGCGAGAGAAAGAACTCAAATTCTTATGGACGTTGCAAACAAAAGCGGTGGCTTGGTAATCGGTACCGGTGATATGTCCGAGCTTGCACTTGGCTGGGCAACGTATAACGGCGACCATATGTCGATGTACGGCGTTAATGCAGGTGTTCCGAAAACGCTTATTCGCTATCTTGTTGATTACGAAGCGAAACGTACAAATAACGATATATTGAAGAAAACATTACAGGATATATTGGATACACCTGTAAGTCCCGAACTTCTTCCGCCGAAAGACGGAAAAATATCTCAAAAGACCGAACATATTGTCGGTCCGTATGAACTTCACGATTTCTTTTTATATCATCTTATGCGTTTTGGTTCAAAGCCGTCAAAGATACTGAGATTGGCTGAAGTTGCGTTTGAGGGGATATATGACAGAGAAGTTATACTTGAATGGTTAAAGGCATTTTACAGAAGATTTTTTGCACAGCAATTCAAACGTTCGTGCCTGCCTGACGGTCCGAAAGTAGGAAGTGTTGCTCTTTCTCCGAGAGGCGATTGGCGAATGCCGTCCGACGCCTCATATCAAATTTGGGCGAAGGAACTCGAAACACTTTAACGCCCTATTCTATGGAGGGATTTCGGTGTCAAAGAGTAAAGTTTGTTTAATTTTATCGGCATTTATTTACGGATTTGCACCGATACTGGCTAAATTTGCATACAAAAGCGGAGCAAATGGAATTACGCTTACTTTTTTGCGTACATTCCTAATGCTGCCGCTTTTATTTTTTATAATGATTTTCAGAAAAGTGTCGTTTAAACTTACGAAAAAGGAACTTATAGATATAATTTTACTTGGTGTGGTGGGCGGCTCATTTTCAATGATTTCACTTTATGCCGCATATGACTATATCTCAACCGGACTCGCAACAACGCTCCATTTTATATATCCGCTTATAATCGTAATAACGTCGGCGGTGGTTTACAAAGAAAAAATCAAGAAGATAAAACTTCTTGCGGTTATGCTTGTCACGCTCGGAATGTTTATGTTTGTTGACCTTAATAATACAGCCGATAAAATCGGCGTGATACTTGCGATTTTGTCGGGGATATTTTATAGCTTTTATGTTGTTTATATGTATCGTTCCAAACTTGACGAAATGGACTATATAAAACTTACGTTTTATCTTATGATTATTATGAGTATCGGCACATATATTTTCGGTTTGACAACTGATAGCTTGGTGTTTGCGGAAATGGATTATAAAGCATGGATACTGTCGGTGGCTATATCACTTATTATAACGCTTGGAGCAGTGCCGCTTTTTCAAGTGGGAGTACGCTGTGAGGGTGCGTCAACCGCAGGAATAGTATCAGCATTTGAGCCGATTACTTCAATAATACTCGGTGCGATATTCTTGGGCGAAACAATGGGATTGGTGCAGTATATCGGCGGTGGTTTGATAATTTTGGGTGTGGTATTGGCAGAAAAGTATGGATAATTTATAAATAAACATTAGATAAGACAACCTCTGATTACATTGGTTGTCTTTATTTTTGCCAAATGCCTTGATTTTTTTCTGCGTTTGTGTAATAATACATATTGGATAATAATGCGGAGATAAAAATATGAGAAAAGTTAATACCACAATTAAATATATAGAACCGTATTCAATTGCGGAAGATGCCGGAATTGAAGTCGGGGATAAGCTGATAAGCATTAACGGACACGATTTTCACGATATACTGGAATATCGTTATCTTACAGCTGAATATGAAGTTACTCTTGAAATACTGAAAAAGGACGGTACTACCGAAGTTATAACGGTTGAAAATGATTACGATGACATAGGTATTGAATTTGAAGAGGGACTTATTGATGAGGCACAAAGTTGTCGAAATAAGTGTATATTCTGTTTTATAGATCAGTTGCCTAAGGGTATGCGTGAAACGGTTTATTTTAAAGATGATGATACGAGATTATCGTTTTTGCAGGGAAACTATGTAACGCTTACGAATATGTCAGACGAAGAAATAGACAGACTTATAAAAATGCGTGTTTCGCCGATTAACGTATCGGTTCAGGCAACCAATCCCGAACTTAGATGTAAAATGCTGAATAATCGTTTTGCGGGTAAGTGCTATGACATAATGAAAAAGTTTGCGGCTAATAATATTTATATGAACTGTCAGATAGTACTTTGTCCCGAAATTAATGACGGCAAGGAACTTGACAGGTCAATATCCGAGCTGGCGGCACTGTTCCCGAATGTAAACAGTGTATCAATCGTTCCTGTCGGTCTTACACGTTATCGTGACGGACTTTATCCGCTGAAACCGTTTACAAAGGAAACTTCCGCACAAACAATAAAGCAAGTTGAGACTTGGCAGAAAAAACTGTATGATAAACTTGGAACAAGGCTAATTTATCTTTCTGACGAATTTTATTTGAATGCGGAATTGCATATACCTGACGCAGAAGTGTATGAGGGTTTTCCGCAGCTTGAAAACGGTGTAGGATTGATTGCCAGTATGGCAGAAGAATTTGATTCGGCAATTAAACTTGTGAAAAACAAAAAGTATGACAGAAATGTAACTCTTGTAACAGGTGAGGCGGCGGCATCTTTTATAACGGGTTTGTCGGAACGTCTTATGGAAAAGACAGACGTAAAGATAACTGTTTATGCGATAAAAAATAACTTTTTCGGCGGAGGCGTAAACGTTTCTGGACTTGTCACGGGCGGAGATATAATCGACCAGCTTAAAGACGAGCCTATAGGGGATATAATGCTTATTCCGCACAGTATGCTGAGAGATGAAGACGGGATTTTCCTTGATGATTTGACTGTATCAGACGTTGAAAAAGCGTTGAATGTGAAGATAGAGCCTGTCATAAATGACGGATATGAATTTATTGAGAAAATCTTGGGAGAAGAACTTGAATTTTAAAGGAGAAGAATATGAAACCATTGGTAGCGATAGTCGGCAGACCGAACGTCGGAAAATCGACTTTGTTTAATAAGATAACAGGAAAGAGAATAAGTATAGTAGAGGACACACCGGGTGTAACGCGTGACAGAATTTATTCTGACGCAGTGTGGCTTGACAAGCACTTTACGCTTATCGATACAGGCGGTATCGAGCCTGCGTCAAAGGACGAAATCCTTGTACAAATGCGCCGTCAGGCACAGCTTGCCATTGAAATGGCAGACGTTGTTGTGCTTATGACAAACGTAAAAGACGGTGTTACGGCAAATGACCAGGACGTTGCACAAATGCTTTTAAAGGCGAAGAAAAAGATTGTGCTTGCCGTAAACAAGGTTGACAATACAGGCGATCCGCCGTTTGAATTTTATGAATTTTATAATTTGGGACTTGGCGATCCGATTGCTATTTCATCAACTCACGGTTTGGGTGTAGGTGATTTGCTTGACGAAGTTACTCACTTGTTCCCTGAGGACGCAGATACGTCAGATGACGAGGACGAAATTAAAGTTGCGGTAATCGGTAAACCGAATGCAGGTAAATCGTCGCTTATAAATAAAATTTTGGGTGAGGACAGAGTTATTGTAAGTAACATCGCAGGAACAACGCGTGACGCAATCGACTCACATTACGAAAAGAACGGCGACAAGTATCTGTTTATTGATACCGCCGGTATGAGAAAACGCGGTAAGATTGACGAAAACGTAGAGCGTTACAGCGTTGTACGTTCGCTTGCGGCGGTTGACAGAAGTGACGTGTGCGTTATTATGATTGACGCAAACGAGGGTATTACAGAACAGGACACAAAGGTTGCCGGCTATGCTCACGAGCAGGGTAAGGCTTGTATTTTTGCGGTTAATAAGTGGGATATTGTTTCTAAAGACACAAAGACTATGAAAAACTTTACAATGCGTGTGCGTGAAGAATTTGCGTTTATGTCGTATGCGGAAATTATATTCATCAGTGCAAAGACAGGTCAGAGAGTTGACAAGCTTTTGGAACTTATCAAGAAAGTAAATGAGCAGCACAAGAGAAGAATTACAACCGGTATGCTTAACGACGTCTTAAACGAAGCAATGGCAAAGCAACAGCCGCCGTCAGACAAGGGCAGACGTTTAAAGGTTTATTACGGTACACAGGCCGCAACAGCACCGCCGACATTTATTTTGTTCGCAAATTCAAAGGATTTGTTCCACTATTCATATTTGAGATTTATCGAAAATCAAGTGCGTGAGGCATTTGGTTTTGAGGGAACACCTATAAAGTTTATCGTAAGAGAGAAAAATGAAAAGAAGATGTAATGGGAGATAGTTATGACATATTTAATAATTGCCCTGACGGCAATAGTATCATATTTAATCGGTTCGGTTAATTTTTCTATACTGCTTTCAAAAATGCTGAGCGGTAAGGATATCCGTGAAAGCGGTTCGGGAAATGCGGGCGCAACGAATATGCTAAGAACATACGGCAAGAAAATGGGTGTTATAACACTGTTGCTTGACGTGTTAAAAGGCATAGTCGTGATACTTTTATCAAGATTTGTAAAAAATATTGCGGGTACAGATGAAATATATCCTGTTATAAGCTATATCGCAGGTGTATGCGTAATTCTCGGTCATAATTTTCCGCTTTACTTCGGATTTAAAGGCGGCAAAGGCGTTGCGACTTCGCTGGGCGTTGTGTTAATGCTTGACTGGAAAGTCGGACTTATTGTGGCTGTCGTTGCAATAGCGGTTATGGCAGTAACAAGGTATGTATCGCTCGGTTCAATCTTGGGCGGTGCAATGTACATAGTTATAGAAATCGTTAAAATGATTGTTACAAAGAGCGTTGATGTAATTCAGCTTGTGTGCGTTGTTATTATCGGCGGACTTTTAATAGCAAGACATCATGCAAATATAAAGAGATTACTTAGCGGTACGGAAAATAAACTTGGAGCAAAAAAAGGAGAAGTAAAATGAAAATTGCAGTAATTGGCTCAGGCGGTTGGGGAACTGCCATAGCGATACTTTTATCTTCAAGAGGACATAATGTATATTTATGGTCGTGGATACAGGAAGAAACGGACAGACTGAAAAAAGACAGAGAAAACAAAGAATTTTTGCCGGGAGTGAAATTTCCGGATACAATTTATTGCAGTCACGATATGGCTGAATGTACAGACGGAGCGGAACTTATTATAACAGCCGCACCGTCACCGGCAACGAGAACAACGGCGAAACAGCTTTCACCGCACGTCAAAGAGGGACAGAAAATAGTAAACATATCAAAGGGACTTGAAGAAGGTACGCTTTTACGTCTTTCACAGGTGTATAAAGAAGAAATTCCGCAAGCGGATATATCTGTTATGAGCGGTCCGTCACACGCGGAGGAGGTTTCAAGAGGACTTCCTACAACAAATGTTGTTGCGTCGGAGCATATTGATACGGCTAAATTTATTCAAGACGTGTTTATGGACGATATGTTCAGAGTGTACACTTCAACCGATATAATCGGTGTTGAACTTGGCGGAGCACTTAAAAACGTTATCGCACTTTGTGCGGGAATAAGTGACGGACTTGGTTACGGCGACAATACAAAAGCGGCACTTATGACAAGAGGTCTTGCTGAAATTGCAAGACTTGGTAAGGCTATGGGTGCAAATGAAAAGACATTTATGGGACTTAGCGGTGTAGGTGATTTGATTGTTACTTGCACAAGTATGCATTCGAGAAACAGACGTGCCGGAATACTGTTGGGTCAAGGAAAGAGTTTAAAGGAAACTTTGGAAAGCGTTCATATGGTTGTTGAGGGCGTAAACACCGCAACGGCGGCATATGAAATGGCACACAAATATAATGTTGAAATGCCTATTGTTGAAGAAGCTTATAATATTTTGTACAATGGCAGAAATGCAAGAGAAGCGGTATTATTGCTTATGACACGGGAGAAAAGAGAAGAAAAATGAATGTAATCGTAGTAGGCGGCGGTAAGGTCGGAAGAAAGCTTGTAGAGGATTTTAATTATGAGGGCGACGATGTAGTTCTTATTGATATTAAAAGTGAAATCTGCGACCGAATTCAAGATGATTATGATGTAAGGTGTGTATGCGGGAGCGGTACCGACCTTGAAACTTTGCGCGAGGCGGAGGCTAACAAGGCGGACATATTTATTGCCGTTACGGAAAATGACGAATTTAACGCACTTTGCACCGTTATGGCTAAAAAACTCGGTGCGGACAGATGTGTTGCAAGAGTGAGAAACAGAGAATATTTTAAACAGCTTGATTTTATGCGTAACGCTCTCGGAATAAATCTTATAGTAAATCCCGAATACGCAACTGCTTGCGAAATATCGAGAATACTTCGTTTTCCTGCCGCAATCAAAACAGAAACTTTCGCAAAAGGCAGAATTGAACTTATTGAATTTAACATCAGTTCGGATAACGCACTTTGCGGAAAAGCTATTTTTGAGATATACAAAAAGTTTAAGATAAAACTTCTTATATGTGCGGTGCAACGCGGTAATGAGGTGTATATTCCGAACGGTGATTTTGTTATCGAAAGCGGAGATAAACTTCACATAACCGCATCTCACAGAGATGTTGCGAAATTTATGCGTGAGATAGGTGTTATAAACACAAAGGTTAAAACCGCAATTATAATCGGCGGCGGAAGAATATCGTTTTATCTTGCGAAACAGCTTCTTGAAAGCGGCATAAGGGTTAAAATTATAGAACACAATATGAACAGATGCAAGGAATTGACCGAGCATTTGCCGAAAGCGGATATTGTGTGTGCCGACGGAACGGATAAGCACGTTCTTGCGCAAGAGGGCATTGACAGAGTTGATTCGCTTGTTGCACTGACGGGTATTGACGAAGAAAATATGATTATATCAATGTATTCGCAGTCAAGATTTGTCGATAAGATTGTAACAAAGGTAAACCGTCTTTCGTTTGCGGAGCTTATGGAAAACACAGGCGTGTACAGTATCGTTACGCCTAAAAACATAACCGCAAATATTATAATCGGTTATGCAAGAGCAATGAAATCGGCAAAGGATACGGAAATGAGAACTCTTTACCGAATAGTAAACAATAAAGCTGAAGCTATGGAATTCAGAGTTACAAGAGAATCCGAGCTTACTTCAAAATCACTTTCACAGATTAAGATGAATCGTAATGTTTTGATTGCGGCAATTCTCAGAAATAACAAGATTATACTGCCGGACGGTGAAAGTAAACTTGAAGTCGGTGATACTGTTGTGATTGTGACAACACATCATATTACCACACTCGGCGATATACTTGCATAGCGGTTACGAAAGGAAAAGATATGAATTATAGGATGATAGCATATTCCGTAGGACGAATACTTGTAGCCGTTGCGGCAACAATGCTTGCACCTTTGGGATTGTCTTTGTTTTACGGTGAGTCAATAGCTTTGGCGTATGTAATACCGATAGTAATATCCATATTAATCGGACTTTGTGTATCTGCAAAAGCACCGAAAAATAAAAGCCTTTACGGACGTGACGGAATGTTTATCGTTGCGATAGGCTGGATTGTAATATCAATAATCGGTTGTCTGCCGTTTTATATCAGCGGTCAGATACCGAGTTTTGTGGACAGTTTTTTTGAAACGGTGTCAGGTTTTACAACAACCGGTTCATCTATACTTACAAATGTCGAGGCACTTGACAAGAGCTTGCTTTTTTGGCGAAGTTTTACTCATTGGCTCGGCGGTATGGGTGTACTTGCGTTTGCAATGGCGATTTTTTCGTCAAAGGATACAAGAACAACTCATATGATGAGAGCGGAAATGCCGGGACCTGTTGTAGGCAAACTTGCAAGCAGATGGCAGTTTTCGCTTAGAATACTTTACGGAATATATATAGCGCTTACGGTCATTGAATTTGTACTTTTGCTGTTCGGCGGTATGCCTGTATTTGACAGCTTGCTCCATACGTTCGGCACAGCCGGTACAGGCGGTTTCGGAATAAAGAATAGTTCCGTTGCGTATTATAACAGTGCATATATCGATTATGTCATCGGTATATTTATGATGTTGTTCGGATTGAATTTTAACGTGTATTTCTTGATAATTGCAAGAAAATTCTCACAGATAAAGAGTAATGACGAAGTTAAGTGGTATATAGGAATGATGATAGGTGCAGCGGTAATTATTGCGCTTAATATTATGCCTATGTATCACGGATTTGGCAGAGCGTTCAGATATTCATTCTTCCAAGTGTCATCAATTATGACAACAACGGGATATTCAACTGCCGACTTTGTGCGTTGGCCTATGCTTTCGCAGATTATACTTGTATTATTGATGGTAGTCGGCGCGTGTGCAGGCTCAACAAGCGGCGGTATGAAAGTTACAAGATTTATTATACTTATGAAAACAGCCACTCACTCAATAAAAAAAGCGGTAAGTCCGCGAAGTGTATTTTCGGTTAAGGTTGACGGCAAAACGGTTGAAAAGAATATCGTAAACGGTGTGTTGGGATATTTCGTTGTATATATGTTGTTTGCGGCTGTGTCAATTCTTCTTATCAGCTTTGATAATAAGGACTTCACAACAACGGTTACTGCCGTAATTGCGACTATGAACAACATTGGTCCGGGATTGGGATTGGTAGGCCCGACAGGCAGTTTTGCCGATTTCTCGGCATTGTCAAAAATAGTGATGTCAATAGGTATGCTTGTAGGCAGACTTGAATTTTATCCGATACTTATATTGTTTTCGCCGTATGCGTGGAAACGAACTTAAAGAGCCTGACGACAGCTCCGAAAATCACATCGGAAGATGTGATTTTTGAGTATTTTTTGGAGAAAGCAAATAAATATGAATATTATCAGAAAAATTTTATTTCACAAAAGAATAAATACGGCAAGACGTATTTCGTTTGGATTTGCGTTGATTATCCTTGTCGGAGCATTACTTTTAATGTTGCCGATTTCGTCAAAAGAAAGAGTTGTGACGCCGTTTTTGTCGGCACTGTTCACAACAACGTCCGCAACTTGCGTAACAGGACTTACGATTATAAATGTCGGTGCGTATTTCAGCTTGTTCGGACAAGCGGTGATACTGTTTTTAATTCAGCTCGGCGGTTTGGGATTTATGACGATACTTTGTATTGTGTTTATAGTTTCAAACCGACAAATCGGACTTAGAAACAGAATGCTTATAGCACAGGCAATGGGTACGGAAAGCCTTGAGGGAATAGTCAAACTTGCAAAGCACGTTTTGTATATAACTGGAATTATAGAATTGTTGGGCGCGATAGTGCTTTCAATACGTTTTGTACCGAAATACGGATTTTTTAAAGGAATGTGGTTTAGTATATTTCATTCCGTATCGGCATTTTGCAATGCGGGATTTGATATAATCGGTGACGGAAACAGTATGCTTTCATACAGACACGATCCGCTTGTACTTTGTACGCTTGCGGTACTTGTTGCCATAGGCGGATTGGGTTTTATTGTGTGGGAGGATATTATCGCAAAAAAATCGTGGAAACGACTTAACGTGTATTCAAAAGTAATAATTTTGGCACAGATATTTTTTATTGTCGTGGGTACATTTGTGTATTTCATTCTTGAATACGGCAACATAAATACAATCGGTGCTGAAAGTGTCGGTCAGAAAATATTGGCGTCATTCTTTCAGTCGGTCACAACAAGAACGGCCGGATTTGACGCACTTATACAGAATAATTTAACCGACTTGTCAAAGGCTTGGGGAACGGTGCTTATGATGATAGGCGGCGCTTCAGGCTCGACTGCGGGCGGCGTAAAGCTCGGAACGGCTGTACTTGTAATAATGACTTTGATTTCCGTATTGCGTGGCAAATCTGATGTTGTTATTCACGGCAGAAGAGTTGCACACACGACTATTCTTCACGCAATGGCATTGCTTGTATTGTGGCTTATGCTTGTTGTGGGCGGTTCGGTGCTTATAAGTTATATTGATAATCAAGATTTGATAAATTCGATATACGAAGCTGCGTCGGCATACAGTACGGTCGGTCTTTCGGTCGGTGTATCGGGGAGTGCGTCCACATTTACAAAGATTTTGCTTATAGTGTATATGTTCTTCGGCAGAGTGGGCATTATGACGATAAGCGTTGTGTTTATGACTCGCATCAGAAAAACTAATGATATAAGGTATCCGGAATGTAGTTTCATTGTCGGATAGCAGAAAGGCTAGGGATTTGTTATGAAAACTTTTACAGTAATAGGATTGGGCAGGTTCGGAACATCTGTTGCAATGCAACTTTTTAATATGGGTTATGAAGTGCTTGCGATAGACAAAAATATGGATAAAATAAACGCTATTGCAAATTTGGTAACAAGAGCGGCTTGTACCGACGCAAAAGACGAAAGCTTGTTAAAACAACTTGGAGTGAAAAACTCGGATTGTGCAATCGTGTGTATCGGCGGTGACGATATAACGGACAGCGTACTTACAACTCTTGCACTAAAAGATATGGGAGTTAAGCAGGTTGTCTGTAAAGCAAAGGATAATATGCACAAAACCGTACTGAAAAAAGTCGGTGCGGATAATGTTATAATTCCCGAACAGGAGGCAGGCATTAAAGCCGCAATAGAACTTGTTTCGGACAGATTGTTTGATATAATCGAATTGTCGGACGAATACAGTATTGTGGACGCTGTTGTACCGAATACGTGGATAGGCAAGAGCATTATGGAATTGTCTGTTCGTAAAAAATATAACGTAAATATTGTTGCGATAAAGAGTAATAACGGCGGTAAGGTGAATATTTCACCTGAACCCGAATACAAATTTAAAGATACCGATATTGTCGTGCTTGTAGGAGATATCGAGTCGATAAACAGATTGGAAAGTATATAAAAGAATGTATATAAAAAGTATTGCTGAAAATGCAATACTTTTTTGTTTGTTTTAAATAAGAAAGTAATGAATTATATATGAAAAACTTACAAAGAATAAAAATATCAAAAAAACTATTGACAAAAGTTTAACAATCTCGTATAATAATATTGTAAAGATTGATAAATAAATAACGATAAAAATTTATCAATCTAAATAAACAAAGTCAATAATAAAAATTCGGAAGATTTCATACTATGTCAAAACAGAGTCTTCTGTAAAAACATCTTATCAGCCTACAATAAGATGTAAAGAAAAACTAACAACCCGTAGGCAGAAAGGCTATGGAATTATTATGGCAGAGATTAACGTAAATGAAATGATTGACGGCTACGTTACAAAAGCACAAAAGGCTTTGGACGAATTTATGGCACTTAATCAAGAACAGATTGACGCAATCGTAAAGGCAATGACTCTTGCAGGTCTTGACAAGCATATGGAGCTTGCAAAGATGGCTGTTGAGGAAACAGGCAGAGGCGTGTATGAGGACAAAATAACAAAGAATATGTTTGCAACAGAATATGTTTATCATTCAATCAAGAATGAAAAAACAGTCGGTGTTATTGCTGAAAACGACCTTGAAGATTACGAAATTATAGCAGAGCCTGTAGGCGTTGTATGCGGTGTTACACCTGTCACAAACCCTACATCAACAACAATGTTTAAGGCTTTGATTTCCGTTAAGTCAAGAAACCCTATTATTTTCGGTTTCCACCCGGGCGCTCAAAAATGCAGTGCGGCGGCTGCCAAGATAGTTCTTGATGCGGCAGTTGCGGCAGGTGCACCTGAAAACTGTATACAGTGGATTGAATACCCATCAATCGAGGCAACAAACGCACTTATGAATCATCCGGGTGTTGCAACAGTTCTTGCAACAGGCGGCAGCGGAATGGTTAAGGCGGCATACTCAACAGGTAAGCCTGCACTTGGCGTCGGTCCGGGTAACGTACCTTGCTACATTCATAAGAGTGCTGACCTTGAACAAGCGGTTAACGACCTTATCCTTTCAAAAACATTCGACAACGGTATGATTTGTGCGTCTGAACAAGCTGCAATCGTAGATAAGGCAATCGCACCGAAATTTGAAAAACTTATGAAGAAATACGGCTGCTACTTTGCAAAGCCTGACGAAATTAAAAAGCTTAGCGATTACTGCATTGACAGTGAAAAGGGTGCTGTAAACCCTGTAATCGTAGGTAAGCCTGCAACATGGATTGCGGAGCAAGCGGGAGTGAAAGTCCCTGAGGGTACGAAAATTCTTCTTGCAAAACTTGACGGTGTAGGTCCTGAATATCCGCTTTCAAGAGAAAAGTTGAGTCCGGTACTTGCATACTTTATCGTTGATTCAACAGAAGAAGGAATCGACAGAGCAGAAGAAATGGTTATGTTCCACGGTATGGGACACTCGGCTGTTATTCACGCAAATGATGAAGATGTAATTCAAAAGTATGCTGCAACAATGAAAGCAAGCCGTCTTATCGTAAATTCACCGTCATCACACGGTGCAATCGGTGACATTTATAATACAAATATGCCGTCACTTACACTTGGTTGCGGTAGCTACGGCGGTAACAGTGTCAGCGGTAACGTTACAACGGTGAACCTTATAAATCAGAAGAGAGTGGCTAAGAGGAGAGTAAATATGCAGTGGTTTAAAGTTCCGGATAAGATTTATTTTGAGCATAATTCAATTCAGTACCTTGAAAAAATGCCGAATATCACTCGTGCATTTATCGTAACAGACCCGGGTATGGTTTCTCTTGGTTATGTAGATAAGATTTTGTATTACCTAAGAAAGAGAACGGAGCACGTTCATTGTGAAATTTTCTCAGATGTAGAACCTGACCCGTCAATCGAAACAGTAAAACGCGGTGCACAGATGATGGACGAATTTAAGCCTGACGTAATTATCGCACTTGGCGGAGGCAGTGCAATGGACGCCGCAAAGGGTATGTGGCTGTTCTATGAACACCCTGATGTAGACTTTAATTCACTGAGACTTCGTTTCCTTGATATAAGAAAACGTGCGTTTAAGTTCCCTAAGATGGGTAATAAGGCACAACTTGTAGCTATTCCGACAACTTCCGGTACAGGTAGTGAAGTAACAAGTTTTGCGGTTATTTCGGATAAGAAGAATAATATGAAATATCCTCTTGCAGACTACGAACTAACACCGAATATTGCGATTATCGACCCGCAGTTTGTAATGTCACTTCCGAAATCGGCAACTGCCGACACAGGTCTTGATGTGCTTACACATGCACTTGAGGCATATGTATCTGTAATGGCGTCGGATTATACAGACGGTCTTGCAATGAAAGCTATTCAGCTTGTATTCAAGTATCTTCCGAGAGCATACAAGAACGGTGCTGAGGACGCAGAGGCAAGAGAAAAAATGCACAATGCAAGTTGTATGGCAGGTATGGCATTTACAAACGCATTCTTGGGACTAAATCACTCAATCGCTCATAAAATCGGCGGTGAGTATCACGTTCCTCACGGCAGAGCAAATGCAGTATTGTTGCCACACGTAATTAAGTATAATGCGTCGACACCTTCAAAGTTTGTGTCATTCCCTAAATATAAGAAGTTCATCGCAGATGAAAAGTATGCTGAAATCGCAGCATTCTTGGGACTTCCTGCAAAAACAACAGAAGAGGGTGTACAGAGCCTTATAAATGCGGTTATAGACCTTATGAAAGAAGTTAATGAGCCGTTGTCATTCTCTGAATGCGGAATTGATGAAGAAACTTATATGAGAAATGTTCCTGACATTGCAAACAAGGCTTTTGAGGATCAGTGTACAACTGCAAATCCGAAGTTGCCGCTTGTTAAGGAAATTGAACAGATTATGATAGACGCTTATAAAGGTGTAAACTAATTGTTGAAATTTATCGGAAATAGGTATATAATTGATTGCGGAATATAAAGTTCTGTATTCCATAATCAATCAACGGGGGGTTACCGAAAGGTAGCCCCTTTTCCTTTTTACTCAAAATAACGTAATGTCAGAATTTGTTGTGAAACGAAAAAATAATGAAAATGTCATATAAAAGCACTTATTTTATGTTATAATATAAATAATTAATTTAATCGGCATATAATAAATTAGGAAGGAGCGATTTTAAAATGGAAGAAGTATTTGATAAAATAAAGGAACACGCAAACAAAGCTAAGGACAGCGCGGTGCAGGTGACAAAAACAGTCATTGAGAAAACAAACAACATAGTAAACCAAACAAAATTAAAGTTTTCAATAAGCGAAACGAAAAGCAAAATTAAGGACATCTATACAGAAATCGGTAAGTCTGTATATGAAAATTATAAATCAACAGGCGAAGTGATTGACGATATGGAAGAAAAGTTCGGTAAAATCGACGCTATGACGGAGGAAGTTAACGAGCTTAAAGAACAGCTTTATCAGCTTAAAGAAAACGTAAAGTGTCCGAAATGCGGTGCGTATAATCATTCTGATGATGTGTACTGCTCAAAGTGCGGTGAAAGAATTTACAACGTAAATTCAGACGATACAGACAGTTATGACGATGATGAAGTTGTTATAATAAACGCTAAAAAACCTGAAACAGAAGAGGATTAATTATATGTCCGGTAGATTTGATAAGTTTTTTGATTATGCCTATGAAAAGGGCAGAGATATAGCTAAGAAATTTCACGGAAATAAGGGTGACAAGATGGATAAAAAGGGAATGAACATAGAATCATATGACGGTCAGGACGCTTTTTACACAGGCACTGACGAGGAATATGAAGAATTTTTGAAAAATGTCGATGTAAAAACAGATAATGATGCCGACGCAGAGCCTGTTGAAAACACTCAAAGAATTAATTTGAACGAAACGATTAATATTCAAAGTGTTATCGATAAATTCAAGAAAAAAGCCGGTGACATTGAAAACGGCGCAAGAAAGTTTAAAGACACGGTTGTAAGCAAGGTTGATGAATTTAAAGCTAAAAAAGAAGCCGAAAATACAACTGAGGCTGAAAACGAAAAAGAAGAAAAAAAGAAAGATAATTCTTTTGAAAAGGTTGTAAAAACGGCAGAGGATATTAAGGAAGATATTAAAAATGCCGTTGACGAAAGCGGTATAAAGGAAAAAGTTAAGAATACCGTTAAAAATTCGGTTGAAAAGATTGACAATAAGCTTGATAACATTCGCGAAAGCGTTGTTTCTGTATCTGAAATGTCAGACAGATTTGATGATGTTGAAAGCAAAATTCAAAATGTGTCAGAGGATATTGACGGCTTGAAATCGAAGATTAAAGATATTTCAGAAAAATTGAATATTATTGATGTTCAAGATAACGAAAGAATGAAAGAACATAAGGATAATTATTCCGAGATCAAAAATTCGGTTGATGCAATAGCGAAAAGTGTTTCGGAAGTTAAACAAGCATTTAATTCGATTTCAAAACTTAATGACAGTGTGTTCGATTTGAAGAATACACAACTTAATACAAAAAATACAATTTCAGAACTTGAATCGAGTTTTGTAAAACTTAAAAAGAAATGCGTTCTCGGTGTAACAGTGCTTAGCATTTTAAGTGCGATTGTGATTGTGCTTGAAGTTGTATTAATGCTTTCATAAAATTGAATGATACATGAAAAGATCATAAGTAAATTATGGTCTTTTTTGGTAGAAAATTATGGCCTTTTTGTAAACAATTTTTTAAATCTATTGACATAAACGTCAATAAGGAATATACTAATATGTGTTGTATGTGTTAAACATATAACGAATATAACGACTTATCTGCCCGCTGATAAGCGTTAGAATATAATAATTGTGGGCAGAAAGGCTATGGAATATAATTATGAATTTTGGCAGATTTGGAAAAATAGCAAGTGTATCATTGATTGGTGCAATGCTGCTTGCAGGTTGTTCGGGAAACGGTCAAACTGTTATGAAAATAGGCGATACTAATATTACGGAAGGTGCGGTTAATTTCTTCGCAAATTACGGAATGGGTACAGAGGACGTAGACGCCGCAGTTGATAATCTAAAGCAAGAATATCTTCTAAAAGAAGTTGCAAAGGCAATGGATATAACTCTAACCGACGATGAGGCTAAACAAGTTAAAAGCACTATTTCAAATTTTAAGGCTCAACAGGGCGGTAAAAAAGCCGGCGATAAGTTGCTTAAAAAGTACGGTGTTGATGATGATATAATGGAAACAATTATTTCGGCATCAACATATTCACAGAAGATAATGGATCAGCTTGACGTTGCAGAACCGACAGATGATGAAGTTAAGCAGTATTTCGTAGATAATTATTTAAGAGCAAAGCATATTCTTATTTCAACAAAGGATATGACGACAGGTGCAGATCTTGATGAAGACAAGCTTGCAGAGGCTGAAAAGAAAGCAAACGAAATTCTTGAAAGAGCAAAGAACGGTGAAGATTTCGATGCACTTATAAAGGAATACAATGAAGACCCGGGCATGGAATCAAATCAAGACGGATACTTCTTTACAGACGGTGAAATGGTTTCTGAATTTGAAGATGCGACAAAGTCAATCGAGCCGGGCGAAATTACAATGTGTAAATCAGACTACGGTTATCACATCATAAAAAGATTACCGATAGACGAATCGGATTCAAAGTTCAGTGAGTATTTGGAAAACAATAAATCAGCAGTTCAGTCGGCAGTCACTTCAAAGAAACAAGAAGAGGCTCTTGAAAAGAAAGCTGAAGAATTGGGTATCAAGGTAGAGGTAAACCAAGATAAGATTGATAAAATGGTTATTCAGCCAAAGGATACGCCGGAACCTACAGCAGAGGCTAAATAAAATGACAAATCAAGCAAGTCTGTTATAAAAACAGACTTGCTTTTTTAATCTTTTTTCGTACAAAAGTCTTGACTAATGTCAAAAAGTATGGTATAATTCCATATGTTGTTGACAAGTATGCCGATGTGGCGGAACTGGCAGACGCCCGGGACTTAAAATCCCGTGGGAAGAAATTCCCGTACCGGTTCGACCCCGGTCATCGGCACCAAACCCCATATATACGGCTCCGGTTGAGGAGGTAGCCGAGAGGGCATAGGAGTACCGCGGAAACGGTACAGACTATGTTTACGGCATCCGTATATCGGAGTATAGCACAGGTGATAAAAAAGCTTGGTAGGGCATTTTAATATCACGAACACAGGGGACAGCCTAAAGGGCCGACAGTTGGCGCTGTCGGTCTGTCTGTTCTCCCAACAAATAGGCGTACACAGAGAACACAACCAACCCAGATTGATTTTAAAGAGTACATCTGTATTGCTCTTGACGGCTTTGCAACCTTGTCCCATAGGCTAATGCAAGTTACCGAAACGACTTTATAGCATCGGCTCGTCCACACCCACCTTTTTTTGATAAAAAAAGGCGCACAAAAAAAACTATTAAATTGTTGATTTTTTAATAGTTTTCGTGTATAATTTATATCAGCGAAAACATAAAGAACACAAAAACTAAATAGAAGAATATCGGAATGTTACCGATATAAGAAAAATGTTACACTTTTTGACGTGATTTGTCAAGTGATGTTACACATTTGTAATATTATTTTTCTTGTGGAGGTAATTTTTTTTATGGGAAAAATCAGAAAACGAAAGAAATGGATCGCAAAGCCAACGGAATTTTCAGAGGCTTTAAGACTGGCAAGAACAAAGCACAGAGGCTTTACACAGAAATCAGTATCAGAGGCAACAGGAATACCACGTCCGCGCCTTTCGGAGTATGAAACAGGCGCGAGAGTGCCAAGCTATAAGACAATGTATAAGCTAACAAGATATTATCTTGATATAGGGCTTATACACGTTTCAAATTACGGAAATATCAAATGCAGTTGGCGCGAGGCTGTCAGAGATAAGCACGTCACAAACTTTCCGTATATGAAAGAGCATTGACTACTGCGGTAGTAAGTGGTATAATAAACGTATGGCAAGCATTATGCTTAACACGTGTAAAAGGTCTGAAATTCAGCAAGTCCACTATCAAAACTACTGAATAAAAAAAGCACACCGAAGTGTGTTTTTTTTATGCAAAGGATTGCTCAAGCTGTTTTGTTGCCTTGATAAAGTCGGTGTGGTCGACACTGTCGTAAATGTTGAGAGTTATTTTAACGTCAGAATGGCCGAGCCAAGCAGAAACAACCTTGATAGGAATACCAGAGCGCAAAGCAGTGTGAGCGAAAGTGTGGCGCAGAACGTGAAAGCCGAGCGGTTCATAAATTCCGATAGAGGAACAAAACCAGTGCCAGTTGTCAAGCAAAGTGCGGTAGACAATCGGTCGGCCTAAAGTGTTTGTAAAAACTCTGTCAGAAGTCTTTGCATTGTACCGCCTGTGTGAAAGAATAGAGAGCAACTCACCATAAAGCGGTATTTGTCGGCAACCGTGAGCGGTTTTAACCGACTGTAAATCGCCTAAATAGTCAGTATGCTCAATATGTAAAACCCCATTGAAGAAATCAACGTCAGACCACCGTAAAGCGATTAACTCACCCACGCGACAACCAGTATAAATTAAAGCCTTATAAAAATCACCGTAAAATGTCCGATAAGAATTTTTAATTATAAGATTTAGTTCATCAGGGAGTAGGGGAGTTATTTTTTTCGGCTGTTTTTTGGGAAGCTCTAAGTCCTCAAGCATAGACAAATTTTTTACTAACCCCAAAGAACGAGCCTTTTTTAAACTCTGCCGAACAAGTGTAAGCATATGCTTGATAGTAGACAACTTCAAACCGTCAACAACCATATTATTAATTAACTTTTGAATGTCTGAATTACTTAATTTTTTCAAAGACTTGTTGCAAGTTATATGAGTTGCATACTGTAAGTAACTGTCGTATGTAGACGGTTTGACCATAACTTTTTTGTAGGTTTCAAGCCACTCATAAACCCAATCATTTAATCTTTTTTTCATAAAATCACCTCAAGCAAATTATATCACAGTCCCAAAAAGGGGACATAAAACAGATAGAATAGATTAAACAGAGAGAATAGGTTAAGAGTTTCGCTCCGCTCGCGCAGGCGAGCCGCACAGCGCGCGGCTCTGTCTGCACGTCGCTCCGCTTTCCGCTCGGCGCGGCGCAACCTCGCACTGACGCGCTCGTCTGCTCCGCACTGTCGCTTGCGTGGCGCTTAAGGGAAGTCTTGCTGTGTCGAAGGCTTGCCCTGTGCCGTGAGCGTATGCTCCGTGGAAAGTCTGTCTTAGCCGTCCGCCGAAAAAGCAACCACGTAGCCTACTCCGTAGGAAATAAAGGGATATTTATTGTAATTGGTTTTCGGCGCAATATTGCTTGAAAACCAACTACGAGGCAAGCAATAAATATACCTTTATTTTGCTTGCTTTTTAGGCTGTTTCTGCCCGCCCGTTTGGGGTGTATCTGCCACCGCTTGAAGTGTGGCGGTCGCTTTCCGCGGAGGTCTGCCACCTCCAGCCACCGCGCTCCGAGAGTTTGTCGGGGATAATCGTGGCTGTTCGGCAGTCCTCCGCTTGTGTTTCGCTTTCCCCGACCACCACCCCTTTTTGACAGCCGTGGGGCGGAGAAAGTCTTTTTAAGGTAACTTAGTTTCTCCGCCCCACGTCAGTCAAATTTACCGTAGCCGAGAATGTTTCGCAGAGTATTTGGTATTAATTCCGTTTACATAGTTCAAAACATCATATAAAGCCTTGAGTTGACCCTCTTTGTGTCCTTGAACAAAAGAATAATTGTGTAGTTCACTTTCTTGTGGAGTAGTCTTTTTTACTCTCTCAATTTCGTGGATAAGATAAGCGATTAGATCCTTTTTTAATAAAATATCTTTCATTTTTCAAACCTCCAAAACACAGTGGACTTAAAATCCCGTGGGAAGAAATTCCCGTACCGGTTCGACCCCGGTCATCGGCACCATCAAAGGGTGATTTACTTTTGTAGATCATCCTTTTTTACTTTTTAAAATTAGGGAGTAATAGTAAACGATGTAAGCGTGCATCTGATACTATTGCTCCCTTTTTTGTTACAAAATTTTATATCAAAATGATAGATTAGAAATGTCTTTCAGACGTTTCTAATGTGTCCTTTTGAATAATCGAACACATCACATAAAAACTTAAGAAAAGGTAATTAAGTAAACAAGATTTTCGATGAGCCGTCTGCTGTACACGCATTGGCGAATAATGTACAAGAAGAAAAAGAATGCGGGAAACTCTTTGCCACAACTCGAAAATCGGTAATAATGATACTTCGGTAATTCGCCGCTCGGTCACAATGAAGACGGAGTATATCTTAAGATATAATGTGACTTCCCACGTCTTACTTATTTTCCGAAAAACAAAATCTTTTAAAAGGAGGGTTAAATATGCAATTTGATTATTTTTATGGCTCTGAGGCAGAGCAATTTACATTTTACAGAATACCAAAAATTCTTATAACATCACAGTTTTTCAAAAAGGTATCTGACAGTGCAAAATTACTCTACGGTCTTATGCTTGACCGAATGAGTTTATCTATTCGTAATGGTTGGCTTGATGATGACAACAGAGCATATATTTTCTTTACTACGAATGATGTTATGGAGCAAATGTGTTGCGGAACTGAAAAAGCCACAAAAATGCTTGCAGAGCTTGACAGCGAAAAAGGTATCGGTCTTATTGAAAGAGTAAAACAGGGACAAGGAAGACCTGCAATAATATATCTAAAAAAGTTTTATGATATTGAAGATAAGGATACTACATCACAATCAAGCACTTCGAAGAATGAAAATCAAGCTTTCGAGGAATCGAAAAACAAGACTTTCGAAAATCGAAAAACAAGACTTTCGGAAATCGAAAGTCAAGACTTTCGGGAATCGAAAAACAAGACTTTCGAAAATCGAAAGTCAGGACTTTCGGAAATCGAAAGTCTAGAGTTTCGAAAATCGAAATGTAATTATAATAATATTAATAATACTGATATTAATTATATCTATCCTATCAATCAAGATAATTATAATATACAGAATAGCGATACCCAAACTGAAGAAGAATGGATTGATAGATATACAAAAACAGTAGATGAAATTAAAACACAAATTGATTATGACTATCTCATTAATCACGCTGAACGTGATATTGTTGATGAGGTGGTAAATATTATGGCTGAAGTTATGACTGTATATCGTCCAAAATACAAAATTGAGGGTGACTTTATTGAGTATAATGCGGTTGTAAATAAATTTCGGCAAATAACGGCACAAAAACTTGAAATATGCTTGCTTGCATATTCTCGTAAAATTCAGAGAATTAAAAATCCAAAAGCATATTGGATAAGCACATTATACAATATTCCGCTTACCTCAGGAATAGTATTACAAAATATGATAAACAGTGATATATACGAGTCAGGAGGTTAAAAGCAATGCAAATAAAAAAAGATTATGCAAAAATGATTGAACAATTTGAAAAAATGGAAAAAGAAAAACAAGCGGCTATACCAACAATCAGCTTTGATAATAACAAGATTGTCCATTTGCCTGTTGATTTACTAAAACCGTTTCCAAATCACCCTTTTGAGCTTTATAGCGGTGAAAGATTTGAAGATTTAGCAGACAGTATTAAAGCTTGCGGAATGATTACACCATTGCTCATTAGAATGCTTGATGATAATACATATCAAATTTTAGCAGGTCATAACCGTAATAATGCCGCTAAAGCAATAGGGCTTGAAACAGTGCCTTGCATTGTATTAACCGATTTAACTGATGATGACGCATTGATGATAATGCTTGATAGTAATACTAATCAACGTAGCATTTCTGAAATGTCAATATCTCAACAGGCTCATATATACGCACTTGATGTAGCCGTAAACAAGCGACAAGGTAAGCGTTCGGATTTGATAAAAAACATAGAACAAAATCTTGAAATGTTCAGTAATGGTGCGGATTTAGAAACTTGTACCCCAGTGGGGAACAAGTTAAAAACGGTCGAAATAGTTGGAGATAAATACGGTGTATCAAAGAACACAATTGCAAGACTTATACGCATTGATATACTGATACCGCAATTAAAAAAGTTTATTGACAATAAACAAATTTCGGTGCGTGCCGGAGTTGAAATGTCTTACTTATCTTCCTTTGAGCAAGAGCTTATTGCTAAAATCATAGATGAATACAGATATCATCTTGACGAACATAAAGCCCAACAGCTTAGAGAACTCTCAAAAGCCCATAAACTTGACAGAATTAACGCAGTTGAAGTTTTTGAGGGGAGATATGGAAAGTCAGTGACACAAAAGCTAAAGTCATTTACAATAAAGCCTAAATTTCTGTCAAAATATTATCCGCCGACTGTTTCTCAAGATGTAATTGCTTCAGATGTTGAGGCAAGTATGGACGTATGGCAAGAAATAAAGACTTTTTATCCCGATAAGTCTGTTGATGATATTAAAAATAATATAATAAATTTGCTAAATAATCAAAAATAGCGGTGAATTTATCTATTTATTTTCTGCTATTTTACAGACCGCTTTTTAACTCAATTTTGAGTTAAAAATGGTATGGCAAGATACGCCTTTGTATGTACAAAGGCAAAAACACAATATAAAATTGTGTGAAAATTGGGCATAGCCCAAACCCAAAAAACAGATATGATTGAATAAAAGAGGAGTTGATTTAAAGTGGGAAAATATCCGGCATTTTTGAAAATGAGAGTAGCACAGGAGGACCTCGAGATAATAGAGGAAAAGGCGGCACTATTAAAGATTACAAAAAGTGAATTTGTAAGACGTGCAATACGAAATTCACACGTTTATATATTGCCGAGTAAAGAAATAAAAGAATTTACATCTGAACTTAGACACATCGGTGTAAATGTTAATCAAATTGCTATACTTTGCAATATGGGTAAGCTTGAGTGTGTAAATCTTGAAGAAACAAAAGAGGCTATTACAAAGGCTTGGAAAGAACTATACAAGTTAAGAGAGGCAATAAGGAATAAGAATAATCGAGGTGGATTGAGTTTTGAAAAACGCATTTAGCTTAAAAAAACCAGCTTTTTCGGGCATTGGTTTTATAACTGCAATATTCATTTTTGGAATAGCCTTGTTTATAACAATGGAGTATTATCACATATTCACGATTAAGGAAAGTGTAGAAACCGATATATCTCGAGCTTTAAATATATCGGTTACTATGGCTGTTCAAGATATGGATTGGGTGCAGCATAATTCTGTTATGGATACGCAGAAAGCACAGAGAGAATTCAAAACATATCTGACCGAAGATATGAAATTGAATGATGAATATGAGAAATATGCCGATGACGGAAGTTTTCAATATCAGATAATCATTGATGAAACAGATATACAAAAATCACCGGCTAAATATTCGATTACCGGCAGAATAAGAATGCAACCTGTTACTGTTAGAAGTATTCTTCCAAAAAGCTTTGATATTCCGTTTAAACTAAGTTCAAACAACATAAGAACAGATGATTGAATATGTCAGAAAAAGAAAGCAAAATCAGTCGAAAAACAAGATAAAAACTCAAAAAATAACTTGACAAAATAACACAAATATGGTATAATATAGTTAATAAAAGATATAAAACAAAGGAGGTATTTATTATGAAAAAGAGAATTTTAGCAACATTTCTATCTGCAGTAACGCTTATATCTTGTAGTTCTGCATTAGCGGCAGATTACTCTGATGTAAACCAATCGGCTTGGTATGCAAGCTATGTAAATAAGATTTCTGAACTTAATGCGTTTTCAGGATATGAAGATGGTACGTTCAGACCTGATAATCAAATTACACAAGAAGAATTTATAAAAACAGTTGTTTGTTTAATATGCGGAGAGCTTAACGAAAGTAATGCACCGACAGTTAAAAATACTTGGAACAGTAAGTGGAGCTCGTGGGCTATTCCGTATCTTGACAAGGCATTTGAACTGGGCTTAATAACAGAACAAGATACAATGTTCAAACTTGTAGGAATTCCTTGTAATCATGGTGAAATGGCTAAGGTTATTACTCGCGCGGTTGAATATCTCAAGGAAGATTCAGTAGCCGATACTTCAACCTACATTATAAAACTTAAAGATTATAACAGAATAAAAGAAGAATATAAGCCGTATGTTCTTCAAGCTTATGCAAAAGGTATTTTAAGCGGTTATGAAGACGGTACATTTCGCTCGGACGGTATTTTAACAAGAGCCGAGGCTTCATCAGTGCTTGTAAGATTAATTGATAAAGCAGAACGTCCTAATGCTGATGAAACGTTATATGATTACTTCGGAAGAAAAGTTACATTTACAGAGCCTTTGAGAACGGATGTTCCGGAGCAGTATCAAGTAAGCATTTCAGACCACGATGTTATATCACAAGCAAACTATAACGAATCTGTACAGTTGGGTGGAACTCCTTCTGATTATTGCCTAAGTCGTTCAAAGGCTATGATGTTTGAAGATTTGGTATTGCAGTCAATCAGATACGATGGAGATACGGTAACTCTTACAGTTCCTGATTATCTTCCTGAAAGTCAAAGATGGGTAATTGGCATTGCATATTGGGATGATGATAAAGATTATAATTTTATGAATAATAAACATATAGCAATTACTGAGCCGGGTGAATATACTTATTCGGGAATAAAATTACTTCAAGCTATTGGTATTACAGTAAAGCCACAAAATTCTGATGAATTTACTTCTCATATAAGAATTGATTATCAAAAGAATTTATCATTAGAAAGATATGATAATCCGATAATTGATTTTAATAATGCACAAACAACATTTGATTGGGTACAAGGTCAAGGATATAAAGACTACTTCAAAGATTATACATTTGATGAAAATAAATATGAATTTGAATTGAGTTGGTAATATTTTATTGACAAAATGAAATAATCGATATATAATGATAATAGAAAAAGGCAAGACCTCAAACGGTTCATGCCCAAGAGTTAAGTTGTTTTACAACAGCCGTTCCTGAGCCAGAGGGGCGGCTATTGTGCGTTTATAGCGAAAGTTATCAAGAAAATGATAACAACTAAAATTGCAACAAGCAATTTCTTTGCCATATGTAGCAATATGCTTACTTTTCATAAGCATTCCCCCTTTCATAGACTCGGCATAAAGCCTGTGAATATAAAAGTGGGCATAACCGCCGGTGTAAACACCGTTAAGAAGTCTTACCTTTAATATCGGATTGCTCCGACACAGATATTATATATCAAAAAAATACAAGATTCAACATTATTTATCAAAAGTTATATAAATGTAAAGAGTGTAGTAGTTACTGCACTTTTTTTTAGTGGCAGAAAGGAATTAAAATAATGAATATAGTTTTTGAGTTGATACCTATAATAATAACAGTATTTTTGATTTTTAAGGGCAATAAAATTAAAGAATATCTGCTTAATTTATCTATTGAGAATAAGTTAGAAAAAAATTTAAAAATGTAGACGCACCTATGCAAGTGTTATTTTCAATTTTATTGCTTATAGTAATATTTGCCGGCGAAACATATATTTTAACGAATGGTTCAAATATCATAGAAATTATTACATCGTTGGTAATAACATTGATTAGTGTTTTAAATATATTTTGGTGGAATGAAAATTATTATTTTTAAAAATTGACATTTATGTTTGCTGAAGGTATAATGATTAAGGGTGATTTACATGATTAAAGATACGATTGTACTAATATTGTGCATAATAATTTATTTTGGTTGTTTAATAGAACTAATAAGAATAAAAATGTGTAAAATTAATATTAATGACTATTTTTATTGTGCGTTAAATAACAAAATTTATATGAAAAGTAGTATGATAAGTAAAAAAAAGTGGAAAAGCTTAAAACGTGAGGAAAATAAAGAACGTATCTTTTATGGTTTTGATAAATTAGCAGAAAATAAAATTTACAAATTAATAACACATAAGGCTATGATATATAGGCTAATGGCATGTGAAGAACTTGGGTACATAACAATAATTAAAATAAAAAAACATGTATTTCCTAAGAATATTGGGAAATTAGAAAAACAGTTGGGAGCAAAAAAGGTAAATAAAAAGTTGAAGAATGTGTATTTTGTAAAGATAAAAACTACAAAAAATATTAAAAATTACAATATAACTGAACTGAAAAAAGTCTATTATAAAATATGTAGGAAGAAACTTGAAATAAAGGAGCCGTAAGGCTCTTTTTTAGTGCAAGAAAGGGTGATTATATTGAAACGAAAAACAATAATATTTTTAACAATGGTGTTGACCGTCATATTTTCGGCCATAACCTCAAGCTTGATTGTGAATGCGGATGAACTTGACGGATACACAAAAGTAGATTGGTCGTGGAACAGAGATATGGAAACCACCGATGCCAATTCTGTAATCGTGGGTGGCAATATTCCGTTTTGGCGATATGTAAATAAAACATCTCCGGCAAATAACAATGCAATATGGAAAAGTGCATATGGTGATGAATTATCGGATGATGATGTCACAAAAATTTGGAGTAACAAATTTGATCCTATATACATTGTAGCAAGTGTTGATGTTGCTAATATTCCTGATGAGAATATACGTCAATATATATACGACCATGTTGATGAAGATGTACCTGACTTGAAATTCAAGTTTGACATCGATGCGGATGTTACAGGAAAATCAAATTTAGACAAAGCAAAAACACTATTTAACGGAGATATAGGTTATCGTGTATATCGTGACGGTGATACTTGCAAAATTGAAATGAAATTCAGTCCCAAATTTCATTTGATAAAAGATGATGGTACAGGTGGAAATGATCTTTTACTACCTAATATGCCGTACAAAAATTTACCTAAAGCGTGCTATCCGTATAGCTCCGTTATATTCTCTATGTGGGGATATGAAGGTGGCTCTAACGAGCATTATGGAGCTTTGGAAGTGGTTGAAGGTAATGACCCAAAATATATTTACGGTCAAAGTTTTGGTTACGGTGATATATTAGAAAAAGGAAAAATACCGAACAATATGGTTTATCCAAACTTTGAGGCAGGAGAAATAAATCAAGAGGGAACGTGGGCAGGTACAGTTGAAAGTGATGCTCTCGACAGTAACCTTATTCGTATCGGACAGCAATTTAAAAAGAGAAATGATTCTTGGTACTACAGCTATGGCGGAGCAGTCGGCTATAATTTTAAATTTCCGTTTAAGGTGTCGCTTGGATTGGACTTGCACGGAACAGTAACAAAAAGATTTATAAACAGTACCACAGGTGAATTGATTTTTGAAGATACTGAATCCATACCTTTTGGAGAGTCTGACAGTATAACCAAAACATATGTATTGGCTGATAATTCGGGTAAAGCAATCATTGATAATTCGGAAACAGAATACATATATGAGCGATATAGAGTCATAAACGGCTCAAATAGCGAAAATATAATCGAAGATACATCAGCGTACGCCAACATAGATTTATCGCCAAATACACCAAATAAAACGCTTGAAATATACGTCAGATCTGATACACCTATTGAAACTCCGACTAAAACACCTAATCCTGATAATGAAAATCGTCCTCCGAGTAATGATGAAGTACCTGATGATGAAATAGAAACAGTGCCTATTGACCCGTCTATTTGTGATAGTGATACAAATACTATTGTTTGGCAAGAACAGACAAAGCACACCGTTTCAACTACTGACGGAAAAAGTCACACTTGTTATCACACATACACATATAAGGCAAAATTAAAAGTAGACAGTATTAAATTATCGCCTGACCCAATAAAAAGCGGTTATGGACTTGACGCAGAAATCAAAACGAGTATAAGTTATGAGCAAACCAATGCACAGAAAAGCTATTCCTGTTCTCAACGCTTAGGAACACGAACACCATCGGACAAACCAAAACCACCGACTAAAGCCACCGCTCGTCTTGGTTGGACATCAAAAACCTTTGACGGTGATTTTATTCAAGGTAGTATGGTTGATATGAATAAAGTATCAAGTAATAGTACATCTGCTACATTCTCTGCCCCTTATAATAACATTGTAAACGAAAGTAAACTATATACGGACTTATGGTTAAGCGGAACAAAAGAAGAGCCTAAAAGGCATAAAATTGCTTTTGATATTTATGGTGGCGGTGTAGACGGTACTGAATGGTGTACAACCGTTGAAAAAACTTTTATTATAAATGGTGATATGTATGAGGACGCTTATACTACATCAACATACTAATATTAAGAATTAGTGAGAATGGTCTATCGGACTATTCTCACTTTTTCAAAAATTCAAAGGAGGAAAACTAAAATGAAAGTAGAAAGAACAATAGTGATAAAAGAAAATGAAATTTCTGAAGAAGTAGGACAATATGAAAAAGAAATTACTAAACTTTTGGCAGAAATATTAATGAAAACAGAAAATATAATGGTTGACAAAAGTGATAGTTTAGGATATACTTCATAGTATACAAGAGTAGGGACAATAGAATATATCAGATGTACACTCAAAAGGAGTGTGGATTATGATAGAAAACTATTTAGAAAAAATTAAACAAAGATTGAAAGTTGTAGTTCTTCATGCAGTTATATATACTCGATATTCTTCGGACAATCAGAGAAGTGAATCTATTGACGCACAAATAAGATTGATAAGAAAATGGGCTCAAGAGCATAATATTGTAATTGATAAAATTTATGCCGACGAGGCACAAAGTGCAAAGCGAGATGATAGACAACAATTTCAACAAATGATAGCTGATTCAAAAAAACAAAAAGGTTGGCAACTTGTCTTAGTACATAAATTAGACAGGTTTGCCAGAAATAGAATGGATAGTTTAGCATATCGTGTGGAATTGAGAAAAAACAAAAAATATCTGATTAGCACTACCGAACAATTTGATGATACTCCTGAAAGCTGTATGTTAGAAGGTATCATTGAATCAATGGCAGAGTTTTATTCAAAGAATTTAGCTCGTGAAACAATGAAAGGCTTAACAGAGAATGCTTTGAAAGCAAAACATTGCGGAGGAACTCCACCGTTGGGCTATGACTTAGATGAAAATAAAAATTACAAGATAAATGAGTTTGAAGCACAGGCAGTAAAACTTATATTTTCTTTATTTCTTGATGGAAATTCATATAAAACAATAATATATGCATTAAATGAACAAGGCTTTAGGACAAAGAAAAATGCATTGTTTACTCAGAATAGCTTATATGAGATATTGAGGAATGAAAAATATACAGGGACTTTTGTTTTCAATAAAACGCAAAGTAGAGATGAAGTTACTGGTAAGCGTAGCCGTCATCAGCATAAAAGTGCAGAGGAAATTATAAAAGTAGAAAATGCTATACCACAGATTGTAACTCATGAAGAATTTAAGAGAGTTCAAGAAAAATTAAATAGTAGACGTAATGCTTATATAAACAACACCAAAGAATTATATCTTTTATCAGGGAAAATTCAATGCGGTATTTGCGGTGGTAAGTTTGTAGGTTCAAGAAGATTTAATAATCGTGGAGTAAAATATGTAAGATATATTTGTAATATAAACCATCGAAGTAAAGAACAAAGGTGTAATAATCATAGTATTAAACGTGATTGGATAGAAACATTTGTATTAAATAAAGTAGATGAGTATATAGGACAACTCACTTATAAAAAAAAGCAGTCGATTTATCAATTTTGTTGGAACAGTATAGCAAATTCTAATCAACCAAAGATTAATGCTCTAAATAAAGAAGTAAGGAAAATAGATAAAGAGCTTTTGAGAATTTCGGGTGTAATTACATTAATCAATTCTTCAACACTAATAGAAAAACTTACGTTATTAGAGCAACAAAAAGAAGAGATTCAATTAAGAATTAAGAAATTATCAAAAGAGGAACGCAAAAATTTATCTGAAGAAGAAATAGATTTATTGTTGCTAAAACTCAGAAAAATGTTAAAGGAGAAGTCAATTCCGCAATTAAAGGAACTGATGTATCTTATAGTAAATAAAATATTAGTAAATGAAAAAGATGTAGTCGTTTACTTGAATATACCTAATTTAAAATAGATATAGTGTAGTGCTACAAAAGTGTGTATGTCAAAATGGCACCAAATCATCGGCACCAAATGACTTAGAACTTTGTTCTAAGTCATTTTTTGTTGAAAAAATATAATATTAATTAGTGAAATAATATTGTAATACAAAACAAAATATGATAAAATAAAACTGATGGGCGGTATTTCGGAAGAAAATTGCACCTGACATTTAGTGCGTTGCGGTGATATTATCGGAGGTGATAATATAAACGCAATAGGATTTATCGGAGCGGGAAAATGCGGTATGAGTCTGGCTTACTATTTCAGAAGCAAGGGCGTAAATGTAATCGGTTTCTCGTCACGAAGTAACAATACAGAAGATTTTGAGCTTTACAGCCGTGAAAAGCTTATAAATAATAGTGACATAATTTTTATAACTACAAATGATGATAATATCCAAACGGTTTGGAACAAAATCAAGGATATGAATTTAAAAGAGAAAATTATATGTCATTGCAGCGGCTCTGTGTCAAGTGAAATTTTTAAAGGTGCAGACAGTGAAAATGTTTGCAGTGTTCATCCGATGCTGGCATTTAACAGCAAGCATACGTCATTAAATGCAATATCAAATGCTTTTTTTACTGTCGAAGGCGGCGGAAAAGCAGTTGATACTGTTTCAGAAATTCTTTCATTATGCGGTAACAGATTTAAGATTATTACACCGGAAAATAAAGCCAAATACCATGCGGCGGCGTGTTTTGCGTCAAATTTTGTCGTATCGGTTTGCTATAAGGCAACGGAGCTTTTACAGGAGTGCGGTTTTTCAAAGTCAGAAAGTGAGAGTGCACTGTCAACACTGATGAAGTGCAATATGGACAATATACTTAAAGTCGGTTGTGAAAAAGCAATCACAGGACCTGCGGCAAGAGGGGATATGGCGACTGTTGAAAAACATATTGAAGTGCTTGATGGAAGAACAAGAGAGTTATACAAAGAACTGACAAATGTTATATTTGATATGAAAAACGGAGGAATAGAATGAAAAACACAACAGTAACCTTTAAAAATAAGAAAACTGACGGTGAAAAAATTACAATGCTTACAGCTTATGATTACACAACGGCAAAACTTGAGGACGAAGCAGGCGTTGATTCAATACTTGTAGGCGATTCGCTTGGTATGGTTATTATGGGATATGACAGTACATTGTCTGTGACAATGGATGATATGATACATCACAGTAAAATCGTTGCACGCGGTGCAAAAAATGCACTTGTCGTAACGGATATGCCGTTTATGTCGTATCAAACATCTGTGTATGACGCAGTTGTGAACGCAGGCAGACTCATAAAAGAAGGTCATGCCGATGCAGTTAAACTTGAGGGCGGAGTTAAGTTTGAGGAACATATAAGAAAAATCGTAGACGCGTCAATTCCTGTTGTCGGTCATATCGGAATGACGCCTCAATCAGTCAACGCGTTCGGTGGCTTTAAGGTTCAGGGCAAAAATATAGATGACGCAAAACGAATTATAGATGACGCAAAAGCGGTTGAAAGAGCCGGCGCATTTGCGGTTGTTTTGGAATGTGTACCGACACCTCTTGCAACATATATAACGGAAATTCTTTCAATTCCTACAATAGGAATCGGTGCGGGCAACGGCTGTGACGGTCAGGTGCTTGTATATCAGGATATGCTTGGAATGTATTCCGATTTTACACCGAAGTTTGTAAAGAAATACGGTGAATTGGGCGAGAGTATGAAAAAATGCTTTAAGGAATATTGCAGCGAAGTGAAAAACGGTACATTCCCAAAAGAGGAAAATTCGTTTAAAATGAGCGAAGAAGTTATGAAACAAATAACGGAGGAAGAATAAAATGCAGATAGTAAAAACAATAGATGAAGTAAGAAAAACAGTTAAAGCATGGAAAAAAGAAGGACTTACGGTTGGTCTTGTTCCTACAATGGGTTATCTTCACGAAGGACATAAAAGCCTTATAGAGCGTGCGGTAAAGGAAAATGACAGAGTTGTTGTAAGTGATTTTGTAAATCCTACACAGTTCGGTCCTAACGAAGATTTTGAAAGTTATCCGAGAGATATTAATGCGGATGCGAAACTTTGCGAAAGTGCGGGTGCGTCAATTATATTTAATCCTGAAGCTGATGAAATGTATGACAATGCACTTACATTTGTTGATATGAACAAGATTACAAAGGTACTTTGCGGTAAAACAAGACCTATTCATTTTTCCGGTGTGTGTACTGTTGTAAGTAAGCTGTTCAATATCGTTCAGCCTGACAGAGCGTATTTCGGTCAAAAGGACGCACAACAGTTGTGCGTAATAAAGAAGATGGTTAAGGACTTGAACTTTGATATTGAAATAGTCGGTTGTCCTATAATTCGTGAAAATGACGGTTTGGCAAAGAGTTCAAGAAACACATATCTAAACACAGACGAACGCAAGGCGGCACTATGCCTTTCACGTTCGCTTGAAATCGGCAAGAATATGATTGCAGACGGCGAAACAGACGTAAAGACAATTATTTCGGCAATCAAAGCGGAGATTGAAAAAGAACCTCTTGCAAAGATTGACTATGTGGAAATGGTTGACTTCAATCAGCTTGAAACACTTGAAAAAGTACAAAAGCCGCTCCTTTGTGCAATGGCGGTATATATTGGAAAAACACGTTTAATAGATAATTTTATAATGGAATAAGGAGAAAATAAGCAATGGAATTAACAATGCTTAAAGGTAAAATACATCGTGCAACCGTTACACAGGCAGAACTTGATTATGTCGGAAGTATAACGATTGATACGGCACTTTTGAAAGCATCCGGTATACTTGAATATGAAAAGGTGCAGATAGTTGATGTAAACAACGGTCAGCGCTTTGAAACGTATACAATAGCCGGAGAAGAAAATTCGGGCGTTATATGCCTTAACGGTGCGGCGGCAAGATGTGTTCAAAAGGGTGATAAAGTTATTATTATGGCATACTGCAATATGACGGCGGACGAGGCAAAAGAACACAGGCCGACAGTTGTATTTGTTGATGACGACAACAAGGTGTCGCAAATCACGCAGTATGAAAAACACGGAGAAATAAAGTAATCTTTGCATATTGGAGGGATATATATGAATTTGCATACATTTATAAAGAAGTCAAAGGATTATATTTCCTGTTTCGTAAAATACGGTGCGGCGGTAATTGTCGCACCTTTTGCGAAAAACAAAGAAAAGTATAAGGATTTATGGCTTATAGCGGAGCGCGGAATTGACGCAAGGGATAATGCGTATTATTTGTTCAAGTACATTACCGCAAATCATCCCGAAATCAATATTGCTTACGCAATAACGAAAGATTCCGCTGACAGAGAACGTGTGGAAAAACTCGGCAGAATTATAAATCATAACAGTTTTGAACATTACATTTCGCTTGTGCTGTCAAAAGTAAAAATCAGTACACATATTATGGGTTACACACCGTACATAGATTTTTTTGTTAAGGCTGATAAAAAGGGTATTATAAAGGGCAAAAAGATATTTTTACAGCACGGTATCATCAAGGATAACCTTACATATTTGTATAACAATAATGTGAATTTGGATTTGTTTGTGTGTTCGGCAAAGCCTGAATACGAGTATGTCAAGAACTTGTACGGATATAAGGATAGCGTTGTGCAAATGCTTGGTTTGTGCCGTTATGACGCACTGTATAAAAATGAACAGCCGACCAAAAAAGTTTTGCTTATGCCGACTTGGCGATACAATCTTCAAGGGGCTGACAAAAAAGAATTTGTAAAAAGTGAATATTACAAGGTGTATTCAAATTTTCTTGCAAGTGAAAAATTGAAAAACGTTCTTGAAAAATACAATTATGAATTGCTTTTCTATCCTCATATTGAGTTTCAGAGATTTATTGATACGTTTAAAGGCGGCGAGCAAGTTAAGATTGTTACGTTCAATGACAGTACGGTGCAAAATTTACTTATTAAATCGGACGTTCTTATAACCGATTTTTCAAGCGTGTTTTTTGATTACGGATATATGGAAAAACCTATGATTTTCTATCAGTTTGACAAAGAGTCATTTAGACAACAACATTATGAAGAAGGCTATTTTGACTATGAACGCGACGGTTTCGGTGAAATTTTGTATGATGAAAATGACGTTATAGACGAACTTGACAGAATACTTGAAAACGGTTGCGTGCTTGATGATAAGTACAGAAAAAGAATTGATAAATTCTTTACGCTTAGAGATGAAAATAATTCACAACGTAATTTTGAGGCTATAAAAGAAATTTGCGACAGAGGTTGAGTATGAAAAAAGTAAGTATCATAATTCCCGTATACAATATGGAAGATTGGGTTGAAAGCGGAATTAAGTGTATAACGGAACAGACATATGAAAATCTTGAAATTATAATAGTTGACGACGGTTCAAAAGACAACAGTTATATGAAATGCCTTGCCGAGGCGGATAAGGATAGACGTATTGCGGTATTCAGCAAAAACAACGAAGGACCCGGTGCGGCAAGAAATCTTGCACTGAGAAAAGCAACGGGCGATTATATATATTTCTTTGATATAGACGATTATCTTGAAAAAAATGCGATAGAAAAATTTGTCCGGTATATGGAAAATGAAAATACCGACCTTGTTGTATGCAGTTTTTCTATGTTTGACGGTGAAAAGGTTTTTCGTACTGTCAAAAAGGCTGACGGACTTAAACGTACAGGCGGAGATGCACGAAAAGATTATTATGAGCATATGTTTATGTACGGCGAACGCGGTATTCAAGGGGCGGCTTGGTTTAAGCTATACAAGACCGATATAATCAGAAAAAACGGTATTGAGTTTCCTAAGCTCAGAAAAAGCGAGGACGATGTTTTTGTTGCAAGGTATGTAAACTGTATAGACAGTTTTTATATGACAGGCGATGTGCTTTGCAGATACTATGTAAACTCATATAAAAGATTTTGGGATAAGTATCGCTTTGATATTTTTGATACGTCAAGACAGTCTACAATGTACGTTAAGGATATTGTTTTAAGTTGGAACAGAAATAACAAAGATGTTTTGCAGAGAATTTATGACGATTATTTTCATAAAACATTCGGAAGTTTCTGCTTTTTGTTTAATCCGAACTTGAAATTAAACCGCAAGGCAAGGTATGCGAGGTTAAAAGAAATAACGGATATTTTTATGGACGATATATCTTGTGACGGTATAGAAATAAACCATCCGATTTTTAAGTGTATGAAAAAGAAAAATTACAGAGCGATTTATGTAAGAATTGTGCTTCATATTTGGAAACATAAATTCGACTGAATTTGACATAAGCTATTGACTAAAGAATAAAACAGTGGTACTATTTTATAGTGCCACTTTATTGATGTATAAATTAAGGGGAGAGAATTTTGAATCAGAAAGAACGTCTTGAAATGATCAGAAGAAAGCGTTTGCGTGAACAACGCAGACGTAAATTTTTAATTCGCAGAGTATTTGTATTTGCAGTTGCAATTATAATCGCAGCTCTTGTTATATTCGCAATTAAAGGGTGCGTGTCGTCCGTATCGCAAAGGGCGGAGCAGAAAAGACAGGAGGAGCTTGCGGCTATGTCAACGCAGACGCCGACAACTGCACCGGCACAAAAATCAAATTCATCGGATATTGACCAAAATTATTATCAAAATTCGGCGTTCATCGGTAATTCATTCGTAGACGGAATGATGAATTACAGCCTTGTAGAAGGTGCGGATTATTTTGCGAGAATCGGTTTGAATGTCAATGACGCAATGACGAAATCCACGTCAACGGGTACAGTGCCTGTTATTGAAGAACTTAACAACGGCAAGCAGTACAATAAAATATTTATGATATTCGGTGAAAACGAACTGGGTTGGGCTAATTCGGATACATTTGTAGAGCAGTACGGTGCACTTATTGACAAAGCAAAGTCATATCAGAGTACGGCAAAAATATATTTGTTTGCGATAACCCCGGTAACCAAAGAGGTCTCGGACAATAACGTGGATAATACAAATAACGAGCAGATAGTTAAATATAATGAATTGATAAAGAAACTTGCCGAGAGCAAAGGTGTTGTCTATGCGGACGTATACAGTGCCGTTGTAGGCGAGGACGGCAATTTGCCTGACGGAGTGGCGAGTGACGGTATTCATTTCGGAGAAGATTATTATAAAAAGTGCTTGGTTTATATACAAAATAATATACAATAATTAAAAGAGAGGATATATTGAGATGAAAAAATTAGTTTTGGGTTTGGCGGCAGTTATGATGTGCGTATCGCTTGCAGGCTGCGGAGGTAAGGCTGTTGATATAAATGAGCTTGCGTCAGCATTGTCGAGTGATGGTAAATTTGCGGAACAGCTTACGGAGGTTTCATCGGATATTGCCGAAAAAAGATATATGATTTCAGACGGCGAAGTTGAAGAATGTGTGTCATATACAGGTACACCGGCGGTTGTTGATGAAATTACAATATTTAAAACATCAGATACGGAATCTGTGAAAGAAAAAGCCGAACAACATATTGAAACACAAAAAACAACATACACAAGCTATGCACCGAATGAAGTATCAAAGCTTGACGACTGTGTTGTTGAAACTGTCGGTGATTACGTTATCGTATGCGTAAGCGAGGACTCATCAAGCGTACAGAGCATAATTGACCAATATACAAAATAATTTGAAAGGGTGTAGGTAGTGTACTTTTCAAGTTTATTATTTTTGTTCGTGTTTCTGCCGATAGTTTTGGCGGTATACTATATTGTGCCGAGAAAATTCAGAAATGCATTTTTACTCTTGGCCAATCTTGTATTTTACGGTTGGGGAGAGCCTGTTTTTATTTTAATAATGATTGTTTCTGTCGTGTCGAATTATATATTCGGACTGCTGATAGAAAAATACCGCGATAACCAAAAACGTAAAAAAACGTTTTTGGTTTTGTCGCTTGTAATTAGTTTAGGACTTTTGGCGGTGTTTAAATATACGGGATTTGTCACTGATATATTGAGAGCAATTCCGCCGTTTAGCTTTATGCCAAAAATCAATTTACCATTGCCGATAGGAATTTCATTCTATACATTCCAGACGTTATCGTATACGATTGATGTTTACAGAGGGGACACTAAAGCACAAAAAAGCCTTGTGTCTTTCGGAACGTATGTTTCATTTTTCCCACAGCTAATAGCAGGACCGATTGTAAGATATACAGACATTGCGAAAATGCTTGATGAAAGACGTGAAAACATAACGCAGTTTGCTGACGGTATAAAGTTGTTTGCAGTTGGGTTGGCGAAGAAAGTTCTTATTGCAAATCAAATGGGTGTACTTTGGGATACAATCAGAGGAACGTCGTCAAACGGCATAGTCGGTGCGTGGATTGGCATAATTTCATATGCGTTTCAGATATATTTTGACTTTTCGGGATATTCCGATATGGCTTGCGGGCTGGGTAAAATGTTCGGTTTTGAATTTATGAAAAACTTTAATTATCCGTATGTTTCAAAGACGATAACTGAGTTTTGGCGCAGATGGCATATTTCGCTTAGTTCATGGTTTCGCGACTATGTTTATATTCCGCTCGGCGGCAACAGGTGCAAATTACCGCGTGTGATTTTTAATTTGTTTGTGGTTTGGGCATTGACAGGATTATGGCATGGTGCGAATTTTAATTTTATTGCGTGGGGAATTTATTATTTTGTTATCCTTGTGCTTGAAAAATATGTGTATGGCAAATATCTTGAAAAATTGCCGTCTTTGCCCAAACACATATACGCATTGCTTTTAATACTTCTCGGTTGGACAATTTTCTATTTTGAAGATTTCGGACAATTTGCGGCATATTTGAAAAGTATGTTTACGTTGAAAAACGGTATTATCGGCGGTGATACGCTTAGTACAATACTTATGTATTTGCCGATTTTGATTGTGACGGCAATGGCGTCACTTCCGATATGGAAAAACACGTATTTGAAATTAAAGGATAAAAAGTATATGGGCGTGTTGGAAATTGCATTTTGTGCGGTTGTGATTGTGCTTTGTACGGCGTCACTGGTAAATCAAAGCTATAATCCGTTCCTGTATTTCCGTTTCTAAGGGGTGATATAATGGCTAAAAAAAGAGATATATTGCTTACAGTATTGTTTTGCGGATTTATAGGTGCAATGGCGGCGCTTACCGCGTTTTTGCCGAAACAAGAGGTTTCGGTGAACGAAAAACGAACACTTGCAAAATTCCCTGAATTCAGTGTACAAAAATTGTTTAACGGAAAATGGGAAAAGGATTTTGAAACATATATTTCAGACCACTTTCCCGCAAGGAATTTCTTTGCGTCAACCGATTCATATTATATGCTTTATTCGGGACGCAACGGCTCAAATGGGGTATATAAAGGAAAAGACGGGTATATTATTAACACACCTGTAAAGTGTGATGAAGAGAAATTAAATGCAAATATAACGGCGATAAATAATTTCGTGAAAAATACGGGTATCAAAACAAAACTTATTGTTGTACCGTCAACGGGATATATAATGTCGGAAGAACTTCCGAAAGTTCATACCGAATATAATGACGGCGAAATAATCGACGATATAAAAAACAGGGCAGAAAACGCAGAATTTATTGATATACGCGATACTCTGACCGAAAACAAGGACAAGCAGATTTATTATAAAACCGACCACCACTGGACAAGTTACGGTGCGTATTTGGCATATAAAAAGTGGGCGGAAAGTGAAAATATTGAAGTTCGCAGTGATTATGATATTGAAAGTACAGACGGATTTTTCGGCACGACTTATTCAAAAAGTGCATTGTGGTACGAAAAATCTGACAGTATAGAAACGTGGGAATATCCGATTAATGTTACGGTGACAATTAATGACGGCTTTGAAGATGAGGTTTACGACAGTATGTTTTTTAAAGAACATCTCGAAGAACTTGATAAATACCCGGTGTTCCTTGACGGGAATCATAATTTTGAAAGGATTGTGAATAACGATAATGAGGACGGTAAGAAAGTACTTGTGATAAAAGACAGCTATGCACATTGTTTCGTGCCGTTTATGGCTGAAAATTGTTCGCAGATTGATATGGTTGATTTGAGATATTATCTTAATAATGTATCTGCATTGACGGAGCAGAACAGCTATGACGAGGTGCTTATACTTTACGGAATAAGCAATATGTGTGAAGCAAACGATTTGGCGATACTTCAATAATACAGAGCATTAAAAAAGCGGAGATTTAAAAATCTCCGCTTTTTGTATGTTATTTAATATCCGAAAGTGAAATAACTTCAACAGTATCAGGTGTGTAGCGATGTTCCATAACATCAACAAGTGCTTTAACAGTGTCAAGACTTGTCATAATCGAAACGTCGCACTCAATAGCTGTACGTCTGATTTTAAATCCGTCTGAATGAATATCATTACCCTTCTTAGGAATGTCGATGATAAGGTCAATCATACCGCTTCTGATAACATCAAGGATATTCGGAACACCCTCTGAAATCTTCTTTGCAACCTGTACCGGAATGTCGTTATCTTCAAGCAATTTTGCCGTGCCGGCAGTGGCAATAAACTTGCAGCCAAGTTCGTGGAATTTCTTTGCGATAGGCAAGAAGTTTTCTTTATCCATTTCACGAACCGTAACAAGAATTGTTGAACCTGCCTTTGGAATTGTTGTACCGGCGGCAGTAAATCCTTTGTACATAGCCTCATGGAAGTTTTGACCTACGCCTAAAACTTCACCTGTCGAACGCATTTCAGGACCAAGACTTACTTCAACCTGCGGTAATTTTTCGGTTGAGAATACAGGAACTTTTATAGCGACTGTATTTGTCTGCGGTGCAATACCTGTTGAATAACCCATTTCTTTAAGCGTTTTGCCAAGCATAATGTTTGTTGCAATATCAATAACAGGTACGTTTGTAACCTTTGTTATATAAGGTACCGTACGGCTTGAACGTGGGTTTACTTCGATAATATAAAGTTCATCTCTGAATTCGATAAACTGAATGTTAATCATACCGATAACCTTTAGTTCAAGTGCAATTCTGTATGTTACGTCAACGATTTTATCAATAATATGTTGAGGTACATTCTGCGGTGGATAAATTGAAATTGAGTCACCGCTGTGTACACCGGCTCTTTCAAGGTGTTCCATGATACCCGGAATAAGAACGTCTGTACCGTCACAAATAGCGTCAACTTCAAGTTCACGTCCGCCAAGATAACGGTCGATAAGAACAGGATTTTTTGTATCTTTAATAAATGCGTCTGTAAGGTATCTTACAAGGTCGATTTCGTTTCTTGTGATTTCCATACCTTGACCGCCAAGAACGTATGACGGACGTACAAGTAACGGATATTCAAGCTTATTAGCTTCTTCAATACCTTCCTTAACACTCCAAACAGCCTTACCCTTTGGACGCTTTATGTTAAGTTTTTCAAGCATTTCGTCAAACTTTTCTCTGTCCTCGGCCTCGTCAATGTACTTAGGCTGTGTACCAAGTACAGGAACGTGCATACTGTCAAGGAAGTTTGCAAGTTTGATAGCAGTCTGACCGCCGAATTGAAGAATAACACCGTCAGGCTTTTCAAGTTCGATAATGTTGTAAACATCTTCTTCTGTAAGCGGCTCGAAGTATAGTTTGTCTGATGTATCAAAGTCTGTACTTACTGTTTCAGGGTTGTTGTTTATAATAATTGTTTCGATACCTGCTTTTTCAAGAGAAAGAACAGAATGAACACTGCAATAGTCAAATTCGATACCTTGACCGATTCTGATAGGACCCGAACCGATAACGATAACTTTTTTCTTATCAGAAGGGAATGACTCTGTAGTTTCGTCATATGTTGAGTAATAATACGGAGAAACAGCCTCAAATTCACCCGCACAAGTATCAACCATTTTGTAAACAGGGATAATACCCAAAGATTTTCTAAGATTATATACCTCGTCTGCGTCACAACCGATAAGTTCTGAAATGCCCTTATCACTAAAGCCCATTTTCTTATATTTCTTTAGAATGTCATAAGTCAAATCGGCTAATTTATATTTCTTTAATTCTTCTTCTGCGTCTACGATATTTTTAATTTTCTGCAAGAAGAATGGGTCCATACCTGTGATTTCGGCAAGCTTTTCCATATTGTAATTTCTGCGGATAAGCTCTGCAAGGTCGAAAAGTCTTTCGTCATCGGGAACGATAACGCGTTGTTTTAATTCAACGGTGGTACGTTTCTTTGAAGATTTTCTTTCAAGTGTGTATTGTTTTATTTCAAGTGAACGAATACCCTTTAGAAGTGATGATTCAAGAGTATTGCCGATAGCCATAATTTCACCTGTAGCCATCATCTTTGTACCAAGATTACGCTTTGCACCGAAGAATTTATCAAACGGCCATTTTGGAATTTTTGTTACAACGTAGTCGATAGCAGGTTCAAAGCAAGCGTATGTTTTACCTGTAACGGCATTCTTAATTTCGTCAAGGTTGTAACCAAGTGCAATCTTAGCGGCAATCTTAGCGATAGGGTAGCCTGTTGCCTTTGATGCAAGTGCGGATGAACGGCTCACACGAGGGTTAATTTCGATAACCGCATAGTTAAAGCTTTCCGGATCAAGTGCAAACTGTACGTTACAACCGCCTTTAATTTCTATTGAATTGATAATATCAATTGCCGCTTTACGCAACATTTGATATTCTTTATCAGCCAAAGTAAGTGCAGGAGCGACAACGATTGAGTCACCTGTGTGAACACCGACAGGGTCGATGTTCTCCATTGAACATACCGTGATACAGTTACCTGCACCGTCACGCATAACTTCAAATTCGATTTCTTTCCAACCCTTGATTGACTTTTCGAGAAGAACCTGACCTACTCTTGAAAGGTGCAAACCTTGTGAAAGGATTGTTTCAAGCTGTTCGGGATCTTCAGCAATACCGCCGCCTGTACCGCCAAGTGTGTAAGCGGGACGAACGATGACAGGGTAGCCGATTTTCTTTGCAAATGCAAGACCAGATTCAACATCTGTAACGATTTCAGACGGAGCAATCGGCTGATTTGTGCGTTCCATAAGACGCTTAAAGCTATCACGGTCCTCACCCTCTTTGATAGACGGAATTGAAGTACCGATAACCTTCATATTATACTTTTCAAAAACACCCTTGTCGTAAAGTTCACAGGCAAGGTTAAGACCTGTCTGACCGCCCATACCGGCGATAATTGAGTCCGGACGTTCTTTTTGAATAATCTTTTCTACATATTCTGCGGTAAGCGGCTCAATATAAGTGTTTGTAGCCATACCTCTGTCAGTCATAATTGTAGCCGGGTTTGAGTTTACAAGTACAACGTCAATACCCTCGTCTTTAATTGCCTGACAAGCCTGTGTACCCGAATAGTCAAATTCGGCAGCCTGTCCGATTACGATAGGACCTGAGCCTATAACAAGAACTTTCTTTATACTTTTATCTAAAGGCATATTAGTTTACCCCCTTTAAAAATCTGTCAAATAACCAACCTGTATCAAGCGGTCCCGGTGATGCTTCAGGGTGGAACTGAACGCTTTGGATTGGTAGAGTTTTATGTCTGATACCCTCGCAAGTACCGTCATTTACGTTTACAAATGTTTCTTCAACAGTGTCCGGCAAATCTGCAACTATATAGTTGTGATTTTGACTTGTAATGAAAACATTGCCTGTTGTAAGGTCTTTTACAGGGTGGTTTCCGCCGTGGTGACCGAACTTTAATTTCTTAGTTTCGCAGCCAAGTGCAAGACCTATAATCTGATGTCCCATACAGATACCGCAGATTGGATATTTACCTATTAATTGCTTAACAGTATCAACTGTACCCGGAGCGTCAAGCGGATCGCCGGGTCCGTTTGAAAGGAATACAAGGTCCGGATTTGCTTCTTCGATAACCGAAGCCGGAATGTTGGCAGGGAATACTGTAATTTTACAGCCTCTCTTCAATAAATCGCGGATAATACCTTGTTTTGCACCCATATCTATGAAAGCAACGTGCGGTCTGCCTGTTTCATTTAATGTATATACCTGCTCGGCAGTTGTGTCCATAATAACGTGACTGTTGTCAAGAGAATTCATAAGTACATTGACTTCTTCATCACTTGGCTCGCCCTGCATAATGACACCCTTCATTGTACCTGCTTCACGGATAACTCTTGTAAGTGCTCTTGTATCGATACCCTCAATACCTACAACACCCTGTTGACGAAGAAAATCATCAAGGTTCATTTCATTTCTGAAGTTAGACGGAAAATCGCACTTTTCTCTTACTACAAATGCTTTAAGATTAGTGTGCTTTGCCTCCATATCCTCAAGATTAATTCCGTAGTTACCGATAAGAGGGAAAGTCATAGTGACAATCTGACCTGCAAAAGACGGATCAGTAAGAGTTTCCTGATAGCCTGTCATACCGGTTGTGAAAACTACTTCTCCGACGATGTTTTTCTCAGCGCCGAAAACCGTTCCCGAAAAACGCATACCGTTTTCCAAAATAAGCTGTGCTTTCATAATTGTTCTCCTTCCATGTTAGTGAATTAAGCTATATAGCCCAAAAAAAAAGACAATGAATAAATAACATTGTCAGTTGGTTTTTAAAAAAGAAAATAGAAATAAAGGGGAAACAGAATACCCTTTGTCTGCTTTTATTGAGTTGTAATTGCCTACGCAGTACATACTGTTTTATATCTCCTTTATGTCATTTTTATTATTGTACCACGCAATGAGTGGTTTGTCAACATATAGTACGGATTTTGTTGAGTGGTGTCAAGGTTTGTTTATATTTTCTAAATAAATAAGTGCAAAGTAACTTTTATTTTGTAATGTTAGTCAAAATTAAAAAAAGCTATTGACATTTTAAATCCATAGGCGTATAATGCAATTAAAGTTAAAGAGATTGAACACAAGGGCGTGTTCGTAAGATTGAAAAATGGTCTTACGAATGCGCTTTTTCAGTTCAATTAGGAAAACTTAATATTATACATTTTAATTAAGCACAAAGGCGTGTTTATCGAAAGTATCAGAAAATTTCGATAGACACGCTTTTTTGTTTAAAAGAAAGGGGAGTTTAGTCATGGCAGAAATGACAAAAGTCGAAATTATCACCAGACAAAGCAAGCTTGAAGATTTAAAGGCAGCTTTGAATGAAATCGGAATCAACGGTATGACAGTTACCAATGTTCTTGGATATGGTGTACAGAAAGGTCAGAAACATCAGTACAGAGGTGTTGAGTATAACGTTGATTTACTTCCGAAAATTAAGATTGAAATGGTTGTATGTACAGTACCGGTTGAAGATGTTGTAAATACGGCGATTTCGGTTTTAAGAACAGGCGAAATCGGTGACGGTAAGATTTTCATTTCTCCGGTATCACGAGTTATTAAGGTAAGAACCGGTGAAGAAGACAGAGAGGCTTTATTATAGAAAGTTTCATTAAATAGGAGGATTGATTGATTATGAGTACAGAACTATTAACAACAGCAGTAGACTGTTTTTGGTTATTCTTTGGCGGTGTATTGGTGTTCTTTATGCAAACAGGTTTCACAATGGTTGAAGCAGGCTTTACAAGAAGTAAAAACACAGGTAACATTATTATGAAGAACATAGTTGACTTTATGTTCGGTTCAATTATTTATTGGCTTATCGGTTACGGTCTTATGTACGGCGAAGGTAACGGGTTTATCGGTATTCCGTTCGGAGATATGTTTATGAACGGTATGGCAGGTGCAGAGAATATGGATTATACGGCATTGTTCTTCCAAACTGTATTCTGTGCAACATCTGCAACAATCGTTTCGGGTGCAATGGCTGAAAGAACAAACTTCAAAGCATATTGTATCTACAGTGCGGCTATTTCATTGTTTATTTACCCAATCGCAGGTCACTGGGTATGGGGCGGCGGCTGGTTGTCAGAGTTAGGCTTCCATGACTTTGCAGGTAGTGCAATCGTACATATGCTTGGCGGTACATTATCATTTGTAGGTGCTGCAATTCTTGGTCCGAGAATCGGCAAGTACACAAAGGACGGAAAAGTAAACGTTATTCCGGGTCACAACATTCTTATCGGTGCACTTGGCGTACTTATCCTTTGGGTAGGTTGGTTCGGATTTAACCCTGCATCAACAGGCGGTCTTTCAGACGGTGGCGTACAAGTAGCCGCTAAGGTATTTATCACAACTAACCTTGCCGCTTGTGCAGCTGCAATCACAACAATGTTCTTTACATGGATTCGTTACGGTAAGCCTGATGTTTCAATGACTCTAAACGGTATTCTTGGCGGTCTTGTTGCAATCACAGCTCCTTGTGACCTTGTAACTCCGTTTGCGTCAATTATTATCGGTGTTGTCGGTGCAATTTTGATGTGTCTTGCAATTCCGTTTATCGATACAAAGCTAAAGGTTGACGACCCTGTCGGTGCAATCAGTGTTCACGGTATATGCGGTCTTTGGGGTACAATCGCAGTCGGTTTGTTTGCTTCAGATACAAGTGCCGGTGCAGAATTACTTGGTCTGTTCTATGGCGGCGGTCTAAAGGCTTTGGGTGTTCAAGCTTTGGGTGCTGTTTCACTAATCGCTTGGGCAGCAATCGTTGGTTCAATTCTGTTTGTTGTATTGAAGAAGGCAGGATTGCTTCGTGCTAAGCCGCAAGAAGAAATTGAAGGTCTTGACTCAACAGAACATGGTCTTGCATCAGCATACCCTGACTTTGTTGTATCGTATAACGAGAAAAGATCAATGTAATTCAATAAGGTTAATCTCTTTTTCAAAGATTAATATATATACCCCCTCAGCGAGCTAATAAATTAGCTCGCTTTCTCTTTTTAGAAAAATTTCAAAAAAACTGTTGACAACAAAAAGTTAGTGTTGTATAATAATGTTACGGTGATTGAACACAAGGACGTGTTTGTAAGAGAATATTCTTACAAATGCGTCTTTTTTGTTTTTACGGTTCAGTCGGAATAAAAAATAATTAGTTAAATTAAACACAAAGGCGTGTTTGACGGATTGATTGCGGTCAATTTGTCAGACACGCTTTTTATGTTTAAGAGAAAGGGGAGTATATAGTCATGGCAGAAATGACAAAAATCGAAATTATCACAAGACAGAGCAAACTTGAGGATTTAAAGACGGCTTTAAACGAAATCGGAATTAACGGAATGACCGTATCCAACGTATTGGGTTACGGTGTGCAAAAGGGACAAAAGCACCGTTACAGAGGCGTTGAGTACAGCGTTGACTTACTTCCGAAGATAAAAATTGAAATGGTTGTATGTACAGTGCCTGTTGATGATGTTGTTAATACGGCAATTTCGGTTTTGAGAACAGGTGAAATCGGTGACGGTAAGATTTTTATTTCACCTGTATCGAGAGTTATAAAAGTAAGAACCGGCGAAGAGGACAGAGAGGCTTTATTATAGGGGGTATAAAAATATGTTAAACAGTGGCGATATAGGATTTATGATAATTGCGGCAACGTATGTGTTTTTGATGACACCGGGATTGGCATTTTTCTATGGCGGTCTTGCACAAAGGAAAAATGTGCTCAATACAATGATGATGTCAGTAGCATTTATGGGACTTTCGTCGGTATTGTGGGTACTTTGCGGATATTCACTTTCGTTCAGCGGAGACTTGGGCGGAGTTATAGGAAACTTAAAGTGGTTTGCGTTTAACGGTGTCGGATCGGAGGCAGGTCCTTACAGTGACAATATCCCTAATATGGGTTTTGCGTTGTTTCAGATGATGTTTGCCATTATAACACCGTCGCTTATTACAGGTGCGGTTGCGGGAAGAATGAAATTTAAAGCAATATTCTTATTCGTATTCTTGTGGCAGTTTGTGGTTTATTATCCGATGGCTCATATGGTTTGGGGCGGCGGATTTCTGGCTCAAATCGGCTCAATCGACTTTGCCGGCGGTAACGTTGTACATATAAGCTCCGGTGTTTCGGGTCTTGTGCTTGCAATATTAATCGGTAAGAGAAAAGGCATTGAGAAAAGAAGTGTCGTACCGCATAATATTCCGTTTGTTGTACTCGGCGCGTCACTTTTGTGGTTTGGTTGGTTCGGATTTAATGCAGGAAGTGCGCTTGCGGCAGACGGTCTTGCACTTCACGCATTTACAACAACTAACACTTCTGCGGCTTGTGCAATGCTTTCATGGATGATTATAGATATAATCAAAGGCGGAAAGCCGACAGTAGTCGGAGCTTGTACAGGCGGTGTTATCGGTTTGGTGGCAATTACACCGGGTGCAGGTTTCGTACCGATATGGGCGTCGTTTATTATCGGTGCACTTGTCAGCCCGATTTGTTATTTTGCATTATCTGTACTAAAACCGAAATTCGGATATGATGACGCACTTGACGCATTCGGATGTCACGGTATCGGCGGTATATGGGGCGGTATCGCAACAGGCTTGTTTGCACAAACTTCGATTAATCCGGTAGCTAAATGGGACGGTCTTGTTTTCGGTGATTATCACTTGTTCGTGGCACAGGTGCTTAGTATATTGGTAACAATAGCCGTTGCGGTTGTCGGAACATTGATTTGTGTGGGTATTGTAAGATTGTTTACAAAACTTCGTGTTGATGAAAACAGTGAAAATGTCGGTCTTGACGACAGTGAACACGGCGAACGCGCATATTCGGCAATATGGGAGTAAAGCATAGAAAAATGACAAAAGGCAGACAAAATCATTATGGTTTTGTCTGCTATTTTTTTATTTAAAAATATCTCTTGCAATGTATTATCTTTTTCGATAAAATAGTAGTAACATATGTAAACGAAAGAAGTATATTGATGAAAAAGGAAAAAGTTCTTAAAAAATATTTCGGACACAAGAAGTTTCGTGACGGACAGTCTGAGATTATAGATAATATATTAGAAGGAAACGATATTCTCGGAATAATGCCGACAGGTGCGGGAAAATCAATGTGTTACCAAGTACCGGCACTGATGATGGAAGGTATAACAATTGTAATTTCGCCGCTTATATCACTTATGATTGACCAAGTAAATTCACTTGTTCAGTCTGGTGTTGCCGCCGCATACATAAACAGTTCGCTGACTTTGGCACAGCAAAATAAAGTTGTAAGCAATATTTACAAAGGTATGTATAAAATAATATATGTTGCACCCGAAAGGCTTGAACTTGAGGGGTTTATAAGGGTAGCGCAAACAGTGAAAATCTCTATGATAACCATAGATGAAGCACATTGTGTATCGCAGTGGGGACACGATTTCAGACCGGGATATTTGAAAATAGAAGAATTTATAAAAAAACTTTCATACAGACCGATTATAGCTGCTTTTACCGCAACAGCGACCGACGATGTGAGAGAAGATATAATTCGTATTTTGAAACTAAACAATCCGTATGTTAAGGTTACGGGCTTTAACAGAGAAAATCTGTATTTTGAAGTGCAAAGACCGAAAGATAAATTTACGGCACTTTGTGATATTTTGGACAGTCATAAAAATCAAAGTGCGATAGTGTATTGCTCGACAAGAAAAACGGTTGAGGAAGTGTGTAAAAGACTTAATGACAACGGATATGATGCGACAAGGTATCACGCAGGACTTGACGATGACGAAAGGCAGAAAAATCAAGACGATTTTATATACGACCGATGTGAAATAATGGTTGCAACGAACGCATTCGGTATGGGTATAGATAAATCGAATGTTTATCTTGTTGTGCATTACAATATGCCGAAAAATATTGAAAGCTATTATCAAGAGGCGGGCAGAGCGGGACGTGACGGCGGTGATGCAGACTGTATTATGCTTTACAGTGCCCGTGATGTCAATACTGCAAGATATTTTATCGAAAATCCGGATGAAAACTCGGAAATATCAGACCAAATGCGTATCAAAATTATGGAGAAAGATTTTGAACGCTTGAAAATGATGACGTTTTATTGTACTACAAGTGAGTGCCTCAGAGCATTTATTCTCGAATATTTCGGCGAAAATCCGCCGCTTAACTGTGACAACTGCGGAAATTGCAATACTAATTTTGAAACAACGGATATAACCGTTGATGCACAAAAAATAGTGTCATGTGTATACAGAATACGAAAAAAGGGGAAAAGTTGCGGTAAGACGCTTTTGGCGGAGGTGCTTTACGGAAGTAAGCTCGACAAAATAAAAAGACTTGACCTTGATACTATTTCTACATACGGAATTATGAGTGATATGTCGCTTAAAAGGATAAGATATATTATTGATTATTTAATTCAAGAGGGCTATCTTGAAGTTGACGAAATGAATTACAGGACTGTACAGCCTACACTGAAAACAAAGGAAATATTAAACGGTAAAGAGCTTTCGATGAAATTGATTAAGGAAGTTTCTTATACTCATAAGAAGGATACCGTTTTGACGTCTGAAGAAGACAGACTGTTTGAAAGACTAAAAAAACTTCGTAACAGACGTGCCGTTATGGCAAGTGTTCCTGCGTATGTTATATTTCAAGATTCTACACTTCGTGAAATGTGCCGTAAACGTCCTGTTACGGACAGCGAATTTTTGAATATCTCCGGTGTCGGCGAAATGAAAAAACGTAAATACGGCAAAGAATTTATGGAAGAAATACAAAAGTTTATAAACGAAAACGAGTAGTCATACATTGACTACTCATTTTTTAATTCTTTCGGTGTAACATATATTGTGTTGTAATAATCATATATCACCATACCGGGTTTTGCACCGTTTGGTTTTTTGACATTTTTAATCTGCGTAAAGTCAACGGGAACTTGTGACGAATCACGACCTTTTGAATAGTATGCCGCAAGTTCGGCAGCCTCCGTGATTGTCGTTTTAGGAACGTCTTTATCAAGTCCGAGTTTTATGATTGTATGCGAGCCGTGAATATTTTTGGTATGAAACCACAAATCAGACGAATTTGCAAATTTTAATGTAAGGTAATCGTTTTGGGTATTATTCTTGCCCACATAAATATCAAAGCCGTCGGAACTTACAAAGTGCATAGGTTTTGACGCATTTTGTTTTTGCTTTTTCGGATTGAACTTTCTGTTTAAATAGCCTTCGGCAATCAGTTCTGCACGAATTGCGTTTAAGTCTGATTCCGTATCAGATGTTTCGATAGCGGTAAGTGTGCTTTCAAGATATTCAAGGTCATTTTTGGCGTTTTCAATTTGTTTTGCTGCCTCAATTTCGGCATTTTTCGCCTTGTTATATCGCTTGTAATACTTCTGTGCATTCTGTGACGGTGAAAGCTGCGGCGAAAGCGGAATTTTTACGGTAGGCGAATCCTCTTTGTAGTAATCTATAACTTCAACGCTCGACTGACCGTTTTTCATATTATAAAGATTTGCCATAAGCAAGTCACCGTATATTTTATATTTATCTTTATTCTCCGAATCGGCAAGCGTTTTATTTAAAATGCCGAGCTTTTTTGAAACACGTTCTATATTATTGTTAAGAAGTTTCACAAGGTCGGCACTCTTTTGACGCATTCTCTCGTGCATATCACGAGTTCTGTAAAATGTGTCAAGAAGTACGCTTATGTCGTCAAATTCTTTAATTTCCGCAAGTGATTCGTACTGTGTTATAGGCGTGGCACTGAATTCCATTAACTTGCCCGAGACGGAATTTATAATCATACAAGGGCTGAAATTATTTTGCTGAACGTCTTTGGCAAGTTTAACCGTTTCGTATAAAAGTTTATTTCTGCCGTTATCCGTAAGTTCGGAACACTTCACGTCTGTGCGACCGAACGCACGATATACAATTTCTCTTGATGTAAGCGGACTGATACCTGCTATTGCGGAAAGAATGGCTTTATCGGCGGTCTGTATCGGTGATGAAAAATCTATGTTTGCTGTTTCGCTTATTTCCGTAAGGTCGGTTTTATCCTGGACAGGCGGTGAAACATAGTCAAGTCCGGGAAGTAACTGACGTACCGAACTTACCGTAAAATCAATGTGTTTGATACAGTCAAGAATACGCATATCTTGATTGGTAAGAATAATATTTGAATGTCTGCCCATAATTTCGACTATAAGATATTTTGTCGTAAGGTCGCCGAGTTCGTCATAACTTTCTATCGAAAATTTTATGATACGTTCAAAGCCAATCTGTTCAATATCCGTAATTTTACCGCTGCCGATATGCTTTCTCAAAAGCATACAAAACATAGGCGCACTGATAGGATTTTTCTTTAAAACGTTTGTGAAATGAACACGCGGATGTGCAGGACTTGCGGAAAGCACAAGTTTAAAATTATCCGTCATTGTTCTCAAATTTATTGTAATTTCGTCTTTTTCAGGCTGATGTATTTTATCTATACGGCTGTTTATAAGCTTGTCTTTAAGGTCTTTGACAAGACAACGAACCGCTACTGCGTCAAATGCCATAATGTCCTCCTGTGTAAATGTATTATTTTTTATTATACCATATTTATATAAAAAAACAATAAAAATCTTGCTAAAACGATTTTGCGGTGGTATAATAACCTCAAAGCAATGCTTTATACGAAAGTGAGGAAAAATAATATGAAGAAAATTATTGCGGCGGCAGTTGTGGCGTCAATGGTTGTACCGTGTTTTTCGGTAAGTGCGGCGGAAAGAGTAAAAGAAGTTTCGAGCGTGTACGGTGATAAATCGGAAATACATATTGTATATAATGATAAGGTTGTAAAATATGATGACGTTAAGCCTGTAAATACTGACGGCAGAGTTATGATACCGTTCAGAGCGGCACTTGAAAATATGGGCGCAAGCGTTGATTATGATGATTCAAGCAGACTTGTAACGGCTAAAAAGGGTGACACAACAATTAAGTTTACACTTATGGACGATACAATATATGTAGACAATAACGGAAGTGAATCAACCGTTAAAATGGACACACCTATGATTATTGTTGATGACAGAACTCTTGTTCCTATTCGTTTTATGAGTAACGCATTCGGTATGCCGGTAGGCTGGGACGGAGATACGGAAACAGTTGTAATCCTTGATGCTGACGATTATTTTAACGAATTTGAAAACTCGGCACCGAATATTTCAAAACTTTTAAATAAGGAAACACCGAAATATAATAAGGAATATACTGCATTTGATGTGAGTTTTGATTTGAATAACGGCAACAGTAAATACAGTGTTGCGGCAAACGGAAGTATTGACGGCAAAAATAAAGATAATGTTGCGGGTGCGGATGTGAAGTTTAACGGCTCATTGAATGAAAGCAGTGTAAATGACGCAACACTTAACGCAGTAGTAGCGGATGATAAGGTTTACTTTAAAACAGATGTTATAGAAAAACTTGCTCAAAGCTCGGACAATGCAAAAATCAAGGCATTGGCACTTATCGTAAAGAGTGATGTATGGTACAGTATTGATTTAAACAAAGCCTTGGCTTCTCTCGGTGTGCCGGCTGCTACAATAAATATAGTGGACAGTGCTGTCAGCGGAAATACTGCGAAGGCTATGGACACATTAAAGAGTGCTTATCAGACAGAGGGCGATACTGATATTGATACTATTATTTCATTGGCTTCAATGTTTGATATGTATGAACAGATTGATAAATATATAACGGTTACAGAAACGGAAAACGGCGGTTACAGCCTAAAAATGAATATCAAATCAGAAGATATGCTTAACATTTTGAAAAATATAAGCAATATATCGGACAGTGACTATAATCAATTAAAAAATGATTTTAAGTTCAATGTTTCCGCAAACAGCGAAACGGACGCAACAAAGTCAACAAGTGACGCAAATATAGAAGTCGGATATGCTGATGATATGTCACTTAAAATGACAGTATCGTCAAATGCGGAAAAGGACGATACAATAGTGACACCTGAAATTCCGACAGGTGCGGCTGATATAACTGATTTATTTGTAAGTGCGATAAAAACAAAAAATAATTAAGTCGGTAAACAGACGAGCTGAATTTACAGTTCGTCTGTTTTTTTGTCGAAATAACAAACTTGACGGATACATTTCTGTTATTTTTGTAATGAATTTTTCAAAAAAATTTAAAATAAGACTGTTCAAATACAAGAACTTGTGGTATAATAAAAAAATAATGGGTTAATATGCCTATATAATATATTAGACGGGAGAACGTGCTATGCTGAAAAGTATGACCGGATACGGCAGACGAGAGGCCGTAACAGAAGGAAAAAAGATACTTGTGGAGATAAAATCGGTAAATCACAGATATTCGGATTACAATATAAAAGTGCAAAGACATCTTGGCTTTTTGGAAGATAAAATCAGAAAGTATGTATCGTCAAGTATAACTCGCGGTAAGGTTGATATATACCTTAATGTAGAAAACTATGAAAATGCCGACAAGCAGATTACATTAAATAAGGAAATCGCAAAAAATTACATAGATGTTTTATACCAACTTAGAGATGAATTTGGATTAAAGGACGATATAACAGTATCAAACGTTGCGTCAAATCCGGACATTTTCTCAACCGAAAGAGTTGAAGAAGATGAGGAGGCTCTGTGGAATACGGTTAAAACCGTTCTTGACGGCGCACTTAGCGATTTTATCGCAATGCGTGAGCGTGAGGGCGAGAGAATACAAAAGGACTTGTGCGAGAGAATTGACTATATGCGTACACTTGTCAAGGAAGTGGACGAGCGTTCACCGCAGACTGTTAAGGAATACAGTGACAAACTTTATGACAAGATTAAAGAAGTTCTTGACGGTAAAGAAATAGACGAAGCAAGAATACTTACCGAAGTTGCAATTTATGCCGATAAAGTGGCGGTAAATGAGGAAACGGTAAGACTTGGCAGTCACTTTGAAGAATTTGACACTATAATAAACAGCGGTTCGCCTGCGGGCAGAAAGCTTGATTTCTTAATTCAGGAAATTAACCGTGAAGTAAATACAATCGGTTCAAAGGCAAGTGATATTGAAATCGCAAAAACCGTTGTAACGCTAAAGGGTGAAATTGAAAAATTAAGAGAGCAAATTCAAAATATTGAATAACAGGTGATATAATGAAACTTATAAATATAGGCTTTGGAAATATGGTTAATGCCGAACGTGTTGTGGCAGTTGTAAGTCCCGAGTCCGCACCGATTAAACGTATAATTCGTGAGGCGGAGGATAAGGGTAATCTTATAAACGCAACATACGGCAGAAGAACAAGAGCCGTTATAGTAACCGATTCCGACCATATTGTTCTGTCGGCTTTGCAGACGGAAACGGTATCAGGCAGACTTAGCGGTGATACAGGAGAGGAGAGCGTTAAAGGCGATGAGTAGAGGTGTACTTTTTGTAATGTCCGGACCGTCGGGAACGGGCAAAGGAACGATTTGTAATGAACTTCTTGCAAATGAAAATAACGATGTATTTTTGTCCGTATCGTCAACAACGAGAGAAAAACGCAAAGGTGAAACCGACGGCGTGACATATAATTATACAACGGTGGAAAACTTTAAGAAGATGATAGACAACGGAGAAATGCTTGAATATGCTATGTACAGCGGCAATTATTACGGTACTCCGAAAAAGACTGTTGAAGATATGCTTGAGGGCGGTAAAAACGTTTTGCTTGAAATCGAGCCGCAAGGCGCACTTAAAGTTAAGAAACTTTTTGAAGAGGCTGTACTTATGTTTATAGCACCGCCGTCAATGAAAGTTTTAAAACAGCGACTTGAGGACAGAGGCCGTGAAACGGCAGAACAAATAGAAGAACGACTTGAGGCGGCAAAATGGGAATTATCTCAGTCGACGAAGTATGACTGTATATTCGTAAACGACGAACTTGGCGAGTGTGTTCGTGAAGTCGAAGAAACAATGCGTGATAAGGTTCAAAAGCGTAACCTTGTTGATAAATTATTAGCTGAAAATTATTGATTACTGGAGGAATATTATTATGATGATTAAACCTGGAATTTCGGAACTTTCAAAGTGTGTGGACAGCCGTTATACACTTGTTACAATGGCGGCAAAACGTGCGAGAATGATTGGTGAAGAACGTATGCACGATATGGACGCATACGGCGATGAAAAACCTGTATCAGTTGCGGCAGAGGAAATCGTAGAGGGAAAAGTAGGATATGTTCGTTCAGAGGCTATCAAGCGTGCAAAGGCTTGGGAGGACGAAAAGGCTGCGGCTATTCTTTCTCTAAACAGTAATGATGACGTACAGCCGGAAGAAATCGAAGTTGCAGAAGACGATACAGAAGATAACGAATAATAATGATAGCAAAAATTATTGTGGATAATAAGTCAAAGCAAGTTGATAAACCTTTTGATTATCTTGTCCCGAAAGAACTTGAAGACAAAATTAAAATAGGCAGCAGAGTGCTTGTTCCGTTTTCTTCCGGTAACAGAGAAATTGAGGGATTTTGTGTCGGCACTGCGGATACAAGTGACAGTAAACGTCTTAAATCCATAATAAGAACGGCAAATGATTCGATAGGCTTTGACGAAGATATGCTTGAACTTATCGAGTGGATGCATAAAAAATATCTTGCGTCATACCTTGATATAATTCATACGATTGTTCCTTCAGGTACGGCACTTAAAACGAAAGAATGGATTATTCTTGAAAATAAAAGTGAGGAAAAGTCGGAGATACGCCGACGTATTGCAGAAATACTGACTGATAACGGCGGCAATATGGAATTTAAAGGACTTAAAGAAATGTGCGGAGTTGATATACAAAATCAAGTCCGTGCAATGATTAAAGAGGGTACTTTAAAAAAGGAATACAGACAATCGGTTGATATTAAGGATAAAAAAATTAAATGTGTAAAGCTTATATGTGACAGAGAAACAGCACTTGAAAGTGCCGAAATTTTACGCAGAAAAGCACCTGTTCAAGCAAAAATGCTTGAAGTGCTAAGCGAAAACGAGTATGTTTCTCTTGCCGATTTGCAGAAATTCACAAACGGTTCACACAGTACCGTAAAAGCACTTGAAAAGAAAAAATTTGTCAATGTTTTTGACATGACGGTTGAACGTGATCCGTATTGGAACAGAGTTTTTGAGAAAACAGAAAAGATGGTTCCGACACCGGAACAGGAATACGCGATAGATGAAATTACAAATTCCGTAAAATCGGGTGACGGAGGAATATATCTTCTGCACGGTGTGACAGGCAGCGGTAAAACCGAAGTCTTTATGCAGACGATTGAAAATGTGATAAATATGGGTAAAAGTGCGATTATGCTTGTACCCGAAATATCGCTTACACCGCAGATGGTTTCAAGATTTATGTCGCGATTCGGCGGCAGAGTTGCTATTTTTCACAGCGGTTTGTCCGCCGGTGAAAGATATGACCAATGGAAGAAAATTCGTGACGGTGAGGCTGATATTGTAATCGGTGCAAGAAGTGCGATTTTTACACCGCTTAAAAATATCGGCGTTATAATAATGGATGAGGAACATTCCGATACTTATAAGTCGGATATGTCACCGAGATACCACGCACGCGAAACGGCAATATTCAGAGCAAGTCAGTTTGGTGCGGCGGTTGTCTTGGCGTCGGCAACGCCGTCTGTTGAAAGCTATTACAAAGCACAGACAGGCGAATATAAGTTGCTTGAAATGAATACAAGATACAATAAAAATAAAATGCCCGAAATATCGGTTATTGATATGCGCAGCGAGTTGGAAAAGGGCAATAAAAGTATGCTTTCGGGTAAATTGTATAACGAAATCGAAGAAAATTTAAAACGCGGTGAACAGACAATTTTGTTTCTTAACAGGCGTGGATTTTCTACATTTGTTTCGTGTCGCAGTTGCGGATATGTACCGCATTGCCCAAATTGCAACATATCGCTTACATATCATAAATTTGAGGATAAATTAAAGTGCCACTACTGCGGATATGAACGACCGAATTATAAGCTTTGTCCGAAATGCGGAAGTAATTATATACGTTATTTCGGCGGCGGTACGCAAAAGGTGGAGGACGAATTAAACCGTCTGTTCCCAAATGCGACAACTGTCAGAATGGATATGGATACAACGGGTAAAAAGCAGTCGCACGAGAAGATTTTGCAGAAGTTTGAAAAAGATAAAATCGATATTCTTATCGGTACGCAAATGGTGGCAAAAGGACTTGATTTTGAAAATGTAACGCTTGTCGGAGTTATAACGGCAGATACAATGCTCAATATTAACGATTACCGAAGCGGTGAGAGAACATTTGCAATGCTTGAACAGGTTTCGGGACGTGCCGGCAGAGGAAGTAAAGAGGGCAGAGCCGTTATTCAGACGTATACGCCCGAACATGAGGCGGTGAGCCTTGTAAAAAGTCACAATTACAGAACTTTTTACGATAAGGAAATTGCAAAACGAAAGCTTATGTGGTATCCGCCGTTTTGTAAAATAGTGAGTGTGCATTTTCAAGGCAATGTTGAAAATATTGTTGCGAAAACGGCAAAATATTTTTTAAACACTGCCGAAAAAACACAGAATGTATCACAGAAAATACAGGTTTTAGGGCCTGTGCCGTCATATATTTCAAAAATAAAAAACAAATACAGATGGCAGATTATTTTTAAATGCGAAGATGACGATAACTTGGGTGAGATACTTTCACAAGCCGAAATGACATGCAGAAAAAACAAGGAATTTTCGGATGTGGCGATCATAATAGACAAATCACCCGGTATGATAAATTAGAGAGGGGAAACATAATGGCAATCAGAGAAATAAGGGAAAAAGGCGATGAAATCCTTTATAAGAAATGCAAAGCTGTAGTGAAGTTTGACGAAAAACTTCATATACTTCTTGACGATATGTATGAAACAATGCAAAGCCGTGACGGTGTCGGACTTGCAGCTCCGCAAGTGGGAATACTGAAACGTGCGGTTGTCATAGATGTCGGTGACGGTAAAATTGAACTTATAAACCCTGAAATAGTAGAAGAAAGCGGAGAACAGACCGGCAGCGAAGGCTGTCTTAGCGTACCCGGAGTGTTCGGCGAGGTTACAAGACCGAATGTCGTAACCGTAAAAGCACAGGACAGGGACGGTAAGTGGTTTAAAATCACAGGTAAGGAACTCTTGGCAAGAGCTTTTTGTCACGAAATTGAACATCTTGACGGTAAATTGTTCTTGGACAGAGTAATTAGATTTATTGACTAACGGAGATGGTTGAATGAGAATTTTATTTATGGGTACACCTGATTTTGCAGCGGCGAGCCTTAAAGCTATGACAGATGCAGGTTTTGATGTTGTTGGTGTTGTATCTCAGCCGGACAGACCGAAAGGCAGAGGACATAAACTTGTACCGACTGATGTTAAAGCGGCGGCACTTGAGGCAGGTATAGAAAATATATATCAGCCCGAAAGACTGAGAAACGGTGAACTTCAGCCTGTTCTTGACAAACTGAAACCGGAGCTTATTGTCGTTGTCGCATACGGCAAAATTTTGCCTGATTATATAATAGATTATCCGAAATACGGCTGTGTTAATGTACACGCGTCACTTTTGCCGAAGTACAGAGGTGCGGGACCTATTCAATGGGCGATTATAAACGGCGAAAAGGTTACCGGCGTTACAACGATGAAAATGGACAGCGGACTTGACACGGGTGATATGCTTTTGAAAGCGGAAACCGAAATCGGTGAATATGAAACAGCAGAGGAACTTTTCGACCGTTTAGCCGTAATAGGCGGCGACTTGCTTTTAAAAACAATAGACGGACTTGAAAAAGGCAGTATAACACCTACTCCGCAAAATGATGAGGAGCATACATATGCGCCTATGATTTCAAGAGAAACGGGAGTTATAGATTGGAGCAAATCGGCTCGTGAAATTTCAAAACTAATATGTGGCATGAATTCGTGGCCGCTTGCTTGCACAAAATATAAAGACGGAATTTTAAAAATTGTTTCCGCAAGAGTTTGTGATGAAAATTCGGATAAAGAGGCGGGAGAAATACTTGCACTTGAAAAGGGAAAAGGACTTAAAATTTCTTGCGGTGAGGGAACATTGTACATTGTAACGGCACAGTTCCCAAACAGTAAAAAAATGAATGTTGAAGATTATGCAAGAGGACATGAAATTGAATTAGGAGTTGTACTCGGAAAGGAGTAATTATGTTCAGCTATTATTTTGACCCAACGTATGTACTTGTAATAATTGCATTTTTACTTACATTGTTTGCGTCAATGGGAGTTAAATCGACTTTCAGTAAATACAATGATGTAAGAAGTTCAAGAGGAATTACTGCGGCGAGTGCGGCAAGGCAAATTCTTGATGCAAACGGACTTCAGAATATAAGAATTGAACACGTTTCGGGTGACCTTACAGACCACTACAGCCCGAATGAAAACGTCATAAGACTGTCGGATTCAACATATAATTCTACATCGGTAGCCGCAATAGGTGTTGCGGCACATGAGTGCGGTCATGCGGTTCAGCACCAAGTAGGATACGTTCCAATAAAAATTCGTAACGGAATTGTGCCGATAGTAAATGTCTGCAACACACTTTCAATGCCGATTTTCATAATCGGACTTATACTCGGACTTGGCAGATTGGCAATGGTCGGTGCGATACTTTTTGGTGCGGTGCTTGTATTTCAGCTTGTAACATTGCCGACTGAAATTAATGCGTCAAGACGTGCAATGAAAACTCTTGAAAGTATGTATTTACTTGAGGGTGATGAGCTTACAGGTGCAAGAAAAACACTTACGGCGGCGGCTATGACATATGTTGCGGCGGTTGCGTCAACGGCACTTCAATTTTTAAGACTTGTTTTATTGGCAAATCGTAGGAGAGATTAATGAGTAACGCAAGAGAAATTGCAATGAAAGTAATATACGACGTTGAATTTAACGGAGCATATTCAAATATGGCATTGAAAAAAACTTTGAAAACGGATATGCCAAAACAGGATAAGGCGTTTATTTCCAATCTTGTTTATGGCGTCACAGATAGAAAATTGACTCTTGATTATGTTATAGGAAAGTTTTCAAAGATAAAATTGAAAAAAATATCGAAGTACATTCTTATAATTTTGAGAATGGGAATATATCAGATAATGTTTATGGATAAAGTGCCGATAAGCGCCGCAGTGAATGAGAGCGTAAAGCTTGCAAGAAGATACGGTCACGGTGCATCGGCAGGATTTGTAAACGGACTATTGAGAAATGTGTCGAAAACAGAAATCGAATATCCATCCGATAAAACAGAATATTTATCTGTCAAATATTCGTTCCCAATGTGGCTTTGTGAAAAGTGGATTGACGAATTCGGATATGATTTTACTGAAAAATTGATTGAAAGTTTCGGCATGGAAAAAAGACTTAATATTCGACCGAATAGGTTAAAGATAACGGCAGACGAACTTTGCAAAAAGTTTAACGACAACGGAATAAATGCCGAAGTTTATGATGATTATATAGTGTCGGAAGGATTTGACATTTCAGCGGACAGCTTATATAATGACGGATATTACACAATACAGGATTCAGCCGCAATGCAGACAGCAAAAGTGCTTGCACCATGCGAGGGTGACACAGTGATTGATATGTGTGCCGCACCGGGCGGAAAGACAACACATATTGCGGAATTGATGAACAACAAAGGCAAAATATACGCCTTTGACGTACACGAACATAAAATAGAACTTATAAAAAAGAATGCCGAAAGGCTCGGAATAACGATAATCGAACCTAAACTTTCGGACGGCTGTAAAATCGACGAAAGTATGATAAATACGGCAGATAAAATACTTTGTGATGTTCCATGTTCGGGTTTGGGAATAATCGGACGAAAGCCCGAAATAAAGTGGAACAGGGCAGAGGATAACGATTTACCGAAAATTCAAAGACAGATACTTGACAATGCGTCAAAATATCTTAAAATAAACGGTGAGATTGTTTATTCAACGTGTACGATTGAAAAAGAAGAAAATGAGGCTGTTACAGACAGTTTTACGGCGGATAACGAAAATTTTGAAAAAGTATTTGAAAAGACATTTTATCCGCATATAGATAACACAGACGGATTTTATATCTGTAAGATGAAAAGGATTAAGTAAATGATTGATTTAAAAGATTTTGAATATGATGAATTAATTGAATATCTTACATCCGTCGGCGAGAAGAAATTCAGAGCCGAGCAGATTTTTTCATGGCTTCATAAAGGCGTGGAAAGCTATGACGAAATGACGAACCTGTCAAAGGCAACAAGGGAAAAACTTGAAAAAGAAACGTATGTTTCAACGCTTAAAATCAGAGAAAAATATGTATCGAAAATAGACGGTACTGTAAAATATCTCTTTGAACTTCCGGACGGAAATTGTATAGAAAGCGTTGTTATGCGTTATCATCACGGACTTACGATTTGTATATCAAGTCAAGTCGGCTGCAGAATGGGTTGTCGTTTTTGTGCGTCAACGATAGGCGGACTTTACAGAAGTTTAACGCCGGGTGAAATACTTAATCAAGTTATTTTTGCACAAAAAGACGTCGGCGAGCGTATAAGCAATATTGTTATGATGGGTATAGGCGAGCCACTTGACAATTTCGATAACGTCATAAAGTTTTTGCACAATGTAAACCATGAAAAAGGACTTAACATAGGATACAGACACATTTCGTTGTCAACCTGCGGTGTTGTGCCGGGGATATACGCGTTGGCAAAGGAAAAACTTCCTATAACGCTGACAATATCTCTACACGCACCTAACAATGAAATTCGTGACAGTATAATGCCTGTAAATCATAAATACGATATTGAAGAATTATTGACGGCTTGCAGAGAATATGTAAAGACGACAAACAGACGTATCAGTTTTGAATATTCTCTTATTCACGGTGTAAATGACAGTATGGCAAATGCAGAGGAACTGGCAAATCTTGTCCGTGACCTGCATGGGCATATAAATCTTATACCTGTAAATAAAGTTGAAGAAAGAAATTTTGAAAAAGGAAGTAATGACGATATAAGAGCGTTCCAAGAAAAATTGACACATCTTGGTATAAATGCGACAGTAAGACGTGAACTCGGCTCAGATATATCAGCTTCCTGTGGACAACTGAGAAAAAAAGTGATATAATATCAAAAATAATTTAAAATCCTCAGAAACCCTTATTTTAAGCCATTTTTTAAGGGCTCAAAGATTGGAAAATAATTCTAAAAGGCTTAAAAGTATCAAAATGTATCAACTTTTATCAATTAATTGGTATCAAATTGGTATCAAAATTGGTGTTATTATAATCTAAAAAGTAAAAGGAAAATAAATCTATATTTCTATAAATTATTCTTGAAAGGCGTAAAAAATAGGGTAGGGGAAACTTAATTCCTCTACCCTAAAATTGTAATGTGTTTTCTTTCAGCCTAAGCCTATTCGCTATGTGGTTATCACACAACCCTCCATAGAACTCCACAAGACACCGAAAGCGAACCGACATCTTGCTTCCACGTTCAAAACAACCTCAAGTGTTGTTTGTGCTATATTCGATTATTGGTTTTTAATCAACTACCTTTAATTCTCGCATAACTGGCTCAACAATTGAATGTATGTAACTATTACCACCTCTTGCGGAATAGTCCTCAAACAATTCCCAAAATGCTTCTTTTTCCAACTCAGACCATTCACCAACCACACGATACTTATTATAATAATTGATAAGAGTGTCTTTCAATTCCTTAACTTTGGTTTCGTTATTTTTTCGCTCCATATCTTCAAGATTGGTAGCAATACTATTGACAGTATTGGTAAGCATCGAAAGTTCTTCCTTGATAATCTTATCGTGCTTAATTGACTGCTTAGTATCTTCTTCGTGCTTTTCGTGTAATTGCTTTAAATCCTGAACCGTCTCAACTAACAATGCATGGTCAGCCTTTCGTTGTTTCATTGCTCCTATTGGCTTATTGAAAATGGCACATACTTTACATATGACCTCATAGAATGTTACAATGATTGCCATTATCATAAAACCAACAATAATCCACGAAATCAAATCTATATTTTGTAATTCTGATATTACTTCCATTAGCCCTCCTTGGTGTCTTACTTAATAGTACCTTTGCTTTGTAAAATATGTAGAACATTTGCAAATTTAATACAATCTATCCCACGAACACTAATATCATTCAAACAATTTATCACAGCATTCATATCCTCTATTTGGAACTCCACTGTCTTTTTAACAGTCTCAGCCATTATTTATCACTTCCTTTTTCTGCTTTTAAAGATTCGGACTGCTCTTTAGTTAGCATACCTTTAGACACAAACTTGTCTAAATCAGCGTCGCTATAATATCTCTTAGGATAGCCATACCCATCAAGATAATATTTTCTTATCATAGAATAATACATTAGATTTCACCTCCGACAAGAGTTAGCATAAGTTCAGCATTTTGTTCCTCGAGTATTTCAGTCTCAGTCTTCATACCCATATATACAACAAATGTACCATCACGTTTGTCAATAATATCACCTGCTACAACAAAATCTGTTAATGGATAATCTTGATCATATTCAATTTCAACTTCTTGATACACTGCTTCTTCAGTTTCAGTGGCTTCAGATACAAGTTGTTTTTCGATTCTTTTTTCTTTAAGACGTCTTATAATACTTGCACCATCAGAAAATGTATTTACAAGAGTATCGTATGTAACATTATCTTGTTTACCTATTGTTATCTCGATACAATTTCTTTTTATACCACGTGTTATATATGGTCTTTCATATATCTCTCCTTCTTCTTGAATTTGAGTATCATTTATAATTAACATGATATATCCTCCTTTATAAATTATATTTACTTGTTAATACTACAGTATATATTTATACTACAGTACTACTATTTTTTTTATATTTGTAATCAGCCATAGATCTAACTGTGGATGAACTATTTTTATAAACAACATTTGTGACATCAACTACAGTACTGCTATCTTTTTTATACGATATAACTTTAGTTTTATCAACAGATCCAGTCCATATAACAAAATCAGTACTAACAGTAACAGTATCACCAGGATGATAAATCCCGGATGCATCATTTAATGTTTGTTGTGATTCTGCAAGCCATTTATTATTATTTTCTAAGTCATATCTCTCTAACGTAGGATTAAGATATGAATAGATATCTGCATCAGGAAATGTATATGTGGTTCCAGTAACTAATACAAATATTGGGAAATTTAATGTGCTTTCATCATATGGATTAAAATCGCCAAAATCCCACATTAATATAAATTTAATAGGTTCTAATGTATGAGCTCGTTTATAAATATCATTAAGATAAATTATTTCTCTATATGTTACTGAACCTGATTTAGTAACTTGAACTGAAAATGTTCTGCATGCTATTGCGTGAGCTACATTATAATAATTCATAACTGTGGTATTAGTAGATGTATCATATACATTACATGTATCACTATATTTATAAGATTTAACGATTGTTGTATTTTCAGTATCTGAAAATAGACCACTATTATAACCAGTTTTACTGACTTCAGTATTATAATATAATTTACTCAGTTTATTAGTAGATTTAAAATTAGCACTAGTTATACCTGTTTTCCAATCTCCAACAAATGCTTTAAATTTTGTTGGAGATGGATACATATTAAGAATATCTGATGATATATTATTTATATTTATATAATTATATGATTTTGATATATTATTACAATAATAACCAATAATACCACCAATTATAGTATTTGAATTAACTTGTCCATCTTGAATTTGTACTGATATGTTTTGTAAATACATATTATAATAATTTTCATGATCTAAATATCCTATTGCACCGCCTACATAAATACCGTGAGGACATACTAAATCAGTAATAACAATATTTGAATTATATATTTCATTATTACTTTCACCTACTACATAATATCCTATTAATCCTCCTGTATATTGTTTATTGCTTCTAATATATGTAGAAAGTGCATTTACATTATGTACTTTTACATAAGAAGCAGATACTAAGATACTTCTGCTTAAAAAACATCCAAAATATGAATTGGATTCTACTGTAGATAAATATGATGCGTATGAATAGTATCCATCTATTATTTCAATATCATGTATACGTATTCTTCTATTATGAATTGCCAAAATAAAAGATGCATAAGTAGAAGATTTATCTATTATGCGTGGATTTACTAAATAAAAATTTCCTATTGATACTTCTTCAGTAGTACTTGGAGCTTCAGTATATCCAAATAGTCCTATTAAATCAGAACTATTAACTGATGTGTCAATATTCATATTAGAGATTTTATAATAATTTCCATCAAATGAACGTTTAAATCGATGAGATGAATTACCTATAGGTGTCCAATAATGATCAGCCAAATCAATATCTGCTGTCAACTTAAAATATGATGTGGCATAGTTTGAAATACCATTATTAATACCATATGCTAAATAAGCTAATTGAGCAGCAGTTGCAATTTGATATGGATTTGTAGAAGTGCCATTACCTCCATTGAATGAACTTGCTTTATAATCTGTCCATAAACCAGTCGGCATTTATTATCCCTCCTTTAAATTTATTAAGATGGTATTTTAAACCATATATCTCCTACCGCCATATTACTTGGTTGTGAACTTGCCACATGGATTTTAGTGTTGTATCCAGTAGTTGTTCCTACAACTCTATATGAAGTGCTGCCTTGCATATACACAGGATAAGATGTTGAGCTACCAAGGTATATAGTATTACCTCTGTAATATGATGTAGTTGAGCTATCCCCAAAATAATTTGTTGTAGCACTTGAACCGAAATAGTTTGTGGCGGCATATCTTCCGTAATAGTTGCTTAAATTGGTCTTATAAGATGAATTATAACTACTACCAAAATGATTAGTTATTGTAGTTGTATTAGCACTATTTCTATAGCCAAAATAGTTATACATTGCAGTAGCTCCACCTTGTTCACCAAAGTAATTTGAACTTGAATTCACCCTTAGCAATTTAAGATTGTTACTATAACTTGACAAAAAACCATATCCTGAAGTCAAAGTTGTATTGCCCGATAAAGTACCGCCAGATGTTTTAAGAAAATCAGAAGTACTTGGAATATCAGACTTAGTAGCTATTTCATTGCCATCGTAATACCATTTGCCACCCTGACTACTGGATATATACAATGGGTCAGTAGCAGAAAATTCAAATCGTTTACTGCTTGTATTATGTACCATATAGTAAACAAAATCAAATCCGTTATCAATATTCTTTTGAAAAATATCATTAAGTCCTGATGTGATTTCAGTTAATGAAGCATATCCATTAAATAAACCTGTATCGGAAAATACTACATCACCTGTTAAAGTTAAATTACTTAATGATAAAGTTTCAACAAATTCAAATTCAGCAGGAGCTGGAGATTTAATGGAACTAAGAAACATAGACGCATCGGCACTTAAAGTTTCTACACAAGCATCAAGGTCTGTTTTGTCGCTTGCACTCATCAACCCTGAACTTGAAGTAGTAGCATTACTATATGTTTTTTCAGTTCCCCATATAGCAGTGCCATCTGCCGACCATTTCAGTATTTGACCTGATGAGCCTCCACTTGGTATGTGTTTATTGCCAGATGTAGTGGGGTGAATATAGTTATTTGCATTACTTGATATTCCGTTTAATTTTATTTTATCGCTTGACGACATTAAACCATTAATGGTAGTAGTAGCATTTGACGGAGTATCAATCAAATCGTTATAACTACCTGTAAAAGCAACTTTTTTTAAATCAGAGAACCATTTTTGAACTTTACCAAATAGAGTAGAACTCTTTTCATTTGAAACGATATTTTCCCTTACTGAAGCCTCTGTGAAAGCCACAGTAGTGTCAGAAATAGTACTATTTGAGTTTAGCTTATTGTCTACATCAGTCTTGTCGGCTTTACCTTTTACGTCCGTTTGTAGGCTTGAAATTGCAGTTTCATCTTCAGTCAATCTATCCTCTAAGACTTTACCATTGCCATCATATACTGCTTTGGTGTGTGATATAGGATATACTTTTTCGTTATTTTGTGTAAAATATTTTGCTTTAGCCATTAAGTTCCTCCTTTCTAATTTTCAATATCATCTATCACGTAAACAACGTGTTCTTTTATGTAGTTTAATTCCGACTGCAACGATTGTATAGCACTCTGCAATGAGTTGATTGTCGCAACTGAATTATCCATTGAATTTACGGCATTGTCTACCTTTGTATTAAGAGCATTAACCTTGTCATATAGAGCAGATACAATAGCGGTGTCTTGCTTTGAAATTGTTTGGTCAATGTCCAATCCTTTAAGAACCGTTAAAGTGGCAGGTGTGGTTGTCCATTTATATGAATTATCCAACTCAAACGCCAAAGAGAATGATACCGTTCCTGCATAACGAGTAACGTCATTAGTAATAGTCCAGCCAAGCTTAATCGAATTATCTTCAACAGTAACATCAGTGACTTTGTAAATATTCACTTCTTTGCCTGCGTTTACAAAATAGATATAGGCAGTTTTATCAGTTAAATCAATTCCGTCAAATGTAATAGACGGAACACGAATGTACACTGTTTCGGCATTATTTTCAGTGGCTACACCTATTGTCTGCAATTCAGACGGAACAGTAATCGTTCTATTGTCCATATCAACTGTTATCTCTGGTTCAGTATTTGGTTCAAGCATCATTACCGCCGGAGTATATGCAGATGTTTGATTTTTTAAGCTTTCTAAACTTTCTTTAAGAGACATAGCCATTACGAACTTGCCTCCGTTTCTTCTAACGGTTCATAAGTAGTATCATCAGTAAAAGATATGTCACCTTTATTTCCATCTATCTTGTTCTCGATGTTATTTACAACTATTTTTAAACCGTTTAAATCTAAAAATTTCTTTTCTTCCATTTTCTTTCCTCCAAAACGAGTTATATATTTTTGCAAAAACATATAGTATCAAGAAATACAAAAAGGGAAGAGTCGTCACCCCTCCCTTAGAAATATGTATTACTTTGAATTAATCAAAAGAAATTATTTCTTTTCAGCAAATAGAGCATTTATTTCATCTGTTGAGATTGCTTCAATAGTAACAGATTCAAGATCAGCCACTTTTGTTTTCAGTGTTGAAATGTCACTTGTATTTGTTTTTACCGCACCATCAGCAAGTTCTTTTACTTTTGTATCTGCAACACCAGCTGCATCAAAAGCCGTTGTCTCAACATATGCAGCAGACTTTAAACCTGCAACTAAAACATCTGTGCCATCAACAGCGACTGTACCGTCCGTTTTACCAGTAGCAACCGACTGAATTGCAGAATCGGCTTTATCAATAGAAGCTTGTACGTCAGTGTCCAATTTTGCTTTTGTAACTTGAGCATCTCCAATCTTAGCAGTAACAACAGCACCGTCAGCAAGTTCTGTTGAACCTACACCACCAGCAACAATTGTGGCACTAACTTCTCTTGTTGCAGAATCAATAACAATCTGAACCTGAGTTGCATTGGCTTTTGCTGTGTAAATATCTACAAGCTTGCCAACATTAATATAAACTTTGTCACTTGTTGCATTAGATAGTGTCAATTCAAGGTATGTGCCTTCATCCTGTCCTTCAGGGTTGACAACCACTTTACCACTTGATACAACCATATCCTTTGGAATGTCAACCGTAGCAATAGTTGCACCATTCTGAGTGAATGTATAAGACTTTGCATATCCTTCTGTTGTTACATCTGTAGTAACTACAACTGCGTCTGCTTCGATAGCAGATGTCTTGGCAGTGTCAGCCTTATCTACAATATAAGCTTTGACTTTACTGTCATATGTACCAAGACCTTCGTAACTTAAAAACTTTTGTGTTTCGTTTGCCATTCTAATTTCCTCCTTGAATTTAATAAAAGTGTATAAGTTATGTCTATAATAAAACGCATTGTTAGCCGGCATAATGCGATTTATCCTAAATTATTTGAATAGATTTTCTATCTCTTCATCAGAGATTGTTTGTTTTTCAGTATTTGTTATATTTTCAACAGTTTCGTCAAGTTCATTCTTATCTATGAATTCTTCAATCTTCTTTGACGAATATGTTGTCTTATCAGAAATAACATCATCATTTATAAAATTGTCATGATGTTCAATAATCTGTCCTTGTAATTCGGTAATTTCTTCTTCCAAAGCAATCAACTGAGCAATACGTTGGTCAAGTGCCGCCATAGATTCTGACGGTACAAATTGAGCCCAGTTCTTTGTAGGAATAATTTTTACCTTACAAGATTGTGTTTTCAGAACGGGGTCTTGAACTACACCATCTTCGTCCATATAAACTTGGTAAAACGATAGTTGTAATTCAATATCCCCATTTTCAGCAGTCATTTTTGAGCCAATAGGAAGCAAATATTCTAAATATTGTTCATCAGCATATTCTACCAATTCCTCAGATAAAGTTAAAAATTCTTGCTTATACAAATGAGAAATAGGGGAGATATATTCCAATGATACAGTCGTAAAATTTCTCATATCATTTCCGTCATATGTTTGTGGAATTAAAAATTGAATTTTACCGACCATATTGTCATATTGCATAATCGCTTCTTTGTGAGCTCCATATAATCTTCTATCGTTTAATAGAGTAATCGTGTACATTAAACCCTCCCTCAAAGACCAAACGCATTACAACAAAGCACTAAAAAAACTCCGTTTTCTACCGTAGATTCGAAATCGGAGTCCCAATACTTAACATCTGTAATTATGCCTTTATCACAAAGACTATCAAGACAATTTCTGCCCCAATGGTCTGTTTTTCTATTCTTGTATTTTGCTTTTGTACCACCTGTAAGCTTATCAACCAAAGCCAATAGTGTAGCCTTAGAAATCCAGACATTTAGTTTATTAACCATTCCGTCAATATCTTCAATGACTTTTGTTCCGTCAGAAGAACCACCGTCTTTAGATGCTAAAGAGATGACATTTGGCTGAGCCCAATGAATACTTGAATTTGTTTTCTCGCTTGTCCAAGTACCGCCTGAAAGCAGGTCGAGAACTCTAACTGTCTTTGCATTTGTCAAGAAATCAGTAAGTGTCCATTGAGATGCATCTGTAATAATACCCTTTGCCACCAACTTATCCAAAGCAATCTTTTGAGGATTTTCTGCTTGAACAGTAATACCTCCGGCAACAGCAAATTTAATTTCATCAAGTGGATAATATCGACCAGGACAATTACTGTCGCCGATTTCTCTATGTCCAACTATCTTTGCATTTGGATAATAATTCTTTTTAAGATATTGACATAACTCAATAATAGATTTCTTTTGTGCTTGAGGCATTGTCTTTTCTTTTGTATGATAATCACCTTCAGCACAAATGCCAATAGAACAACTGTTCATACCTTGAACGTGAGCACCAACCACATCAAGAGGACGTCCACGATAAATTGTACCGTCTTTTCTTACAAAGAAATGATAACCGATGCCTGTCCAACCATTTGAGACGTGCCAACTGTGTATATCTTGTGGAGTACATTTAACTGCTTCTGCGTGATGTAACGCTATAAAATCTGTGCGTGAACGCTTTGTAAAGCCACCGTGCCATTTATAAGCAACTTCAATTATATTCATAGCAATCTTCCTTTCTTTAATTTTTGCACAAAAAAAAAGAACATTCGCATAGGATGAATGTTCTCTTATTTATCACTGTTAGGCGTGTTGTATGTAAGTGCCATTTTGCTATCTGTAATGCCTGTTGTAGTTGGGTCGATAATAGCATTATAAACACTCGTTGCCATCAACATCAATACATATGGATTAGAAAAAGCTGTCAATATTACATTGCCTACTGCTTGCCATGTAGTTAGGTCTTGTGCCGTAATCCCCATATAGCCAAGTACAGGGACAAAAATAGCAACTACAATTTGTACCCAAAACATCGGATTTTTAATTCTTACTTTCCAGTTAATGTTTGTCATAATAAATTCCTCCTCTTAGAATGTTAATAACACTTCTATTTCTCCATTTGAACCATCAATAGATGCAACATATTTTTTTGTCACTTTACAAAATGCTTTCTTTAAAGCTGGTATATCTTGCGATAACATATACCCAACCTCATCATCATAAGGTAATTTGCCACTTAATGTGACACCATCAGGATAATCCATGTCATCTTGTCTATCGTTATTCAGTATAAATACTTCGTCCACATCACTTTTTATTAGTTTTCCGTAATACCCATCTTTAGCTGCCGAAGTGGAATATGTTGTTATGTCAGGGTGTAGTGCATAAATAAGAGTTCCTACTTCGCTTTGATTCTTTGAAGCATTATCGACAACTTCATTTATAGAATTAATAATACAATTTTTGTCAACGGTTTTTAGCATATCCAATGTTTGATATGGTAATGCTATTTTTTCAGAATTAATACACCAATCACAATCATAATTACTAATTACATATTGACTTGCCGGTTCTTCAGAAGAATCATTATAAACAACGTTTACTGTATAATAACATAAACTAAACTTCCACACTCTTGTTTCAACAGCATCTATAGTGTCTTGAGAAATTATTGAATTAGATGTTGTAAATTCTAAATGTTGCGTATCAAAATTAAATTCGCAATTAATATATGTCTTGTTTCTTGTAATAGGAATAAAAGAAACACTTGTCGTATTGTAAGGAAGATACCCCTTTTTTACAGTATTATCAAAAGGAATAATACCTTTGTCAAAAGTAATCTTGACTTCTTCTGAAGTTGTAGGATTTGTTAATTTTGGGGCTGGCAATGTTAAATTCATAATATTACCGCCAACTGTCCACACAACTTGTTTACCATATACATCATCCCTAAGTCCTTCCGCCAAATCAATCATTTCAAGATTATCACCACTTGCATATTTATCAATAGCACTTCTCACATATTCTGTGGTTGCAACTTGTCGTGAATTATTTGATACAGACGGAGTAGGTGCTGTCGGTGTTCCTGTAAAATTAGGTGAATTAATACTTGCATAATTTGAATAATCAAAACTGCCTGTCAAATTGCCGATATATAACCAATTATGATTGCCATTATCATCTCCTACACAAAAATACACCGAGAATGTATTTGAGTTAAGATAAAAGTCCCCTACATTTGCATCAACACTATTGTTTATTACAGGGGTACTTAAATTAGCGGTGTGTGTCAATACCTCACCATAATGCCAAATACCGCCTTTTGACATACCATTAAGTTCCTTTTTTATGTCGTTCAAAGATACATTAACCTTCATATCAGTTCTTGCTAATTCATTAATGGCAGACATAAAACTTGACTTATCAATAGTCTGCAAATCAGCTAATCCGTTTATTTTGATAACTGTGTTATGTGATACATTTTGATATATATATGGAAAATTCTTAGATACATCGTTTAGAAAGTATCCTTGCCCTGTATTAAAGCCATAGTTAAACTCTATTAATCCTAATACAAGTGTAGCCACATTACCATCGACAGATGAAGTTATATCATCTACATTTACTAATTTGAAATCAAATGTTTTTAATTGTACATTATAATCAACAACTGCAAAAAGTCTTGATATATTTTCACCGTACTCAATCTGATATGTTGCGACTGTTTTACCCTCTGATACAACCTTTGTTCCATTAAGAACAAAGGCGTTTGTCAAATTTTCTATATCAACACTTAAAACACCAGAGCCACCTTGAATAGTGACATCAACTTGAGCAGGATCAATATCAGAGGAAAGTGTATAACTATTTGTTGTACTTCCATATAATTCTCTGTTGATTTTATCATCTGCATTTTGTCTTGATAGACTTTCATTTTCCACCAAGGTAGTTATATCTTGGTCTCCAGTTTGTCTATTGTAAATCTCATCACTTAAATCTGAATTAGTCTGTTTAATCCTATCGAGAACATCATCTATTGCTTTCTTTACAACTTTAGTCTGAGGTGGGAGAGTGCTTGTATTGTCAAGTTTTGTTGTAACTTCATCTTCCATTACCGCATTATCAAATACATTCAATAATTGCTGCTTAAAACTTTGACCATTATCCGTTGTGTCAATATCTTTAATTGCCGCAATTAAATTTCTTAACTCTTCAAGTTCATTTGTTTCAAATGACTGAATCAAATTCAATAAGTTTTGAATAGTCACACCTGCTTGAGTAAAAATATGTGCATCTTTTTTTAAATCAATATGTGCCATTTAATCACTCCTTTCTACCAAATATGATAATCTACACTAAATGAAGCAAAATCTCTCGAATGGTAACTGCTACCAGGAACATTAGGATAGGCTTTATTCATAATTTGAAAAGAAAACTCATTTTCTTTCATTTGAATACTATCTTTAATTACATACTGAGAAACAAAACCTTTGTCTCGTTGTGCAACAACAATAGATAATGCATTATGGGTAATTTTATATTTGAATTGAGAGTTTTCCCACCAAAAGAAAATTTGTACTTGTGGAACTTCTACCGAAGCACTATCTCTTTTAATGTTTAATATTCCCCAATGTTTTGTATTTGGCAAAGGCAAAGTTAATTTGATAGGAATCATTTCATCTGAGTAATTACCAACTTTATTGCTAAATCCAGTTGCAGATTGTTGTAAATCTTCATACCCATGGATTCCTTTAATGGCAATTTCAAGCTTATTATCTATAGCCTTTTCAACATAATCTTCAATCGCACTTTTAAATTCACTCATCAGCGTAACATTGTTTGTGTCTATATGTAATGCCACTATTTATCACCGTCCTTTTCTGTTTGACATAGATATTCTGTTCTTGAACCAAATGTTTGTCCAATATACTTCTTTAAACCGTGATTACTAATATACATTCGGACAAAATCATTCGGTTTGATTTTTATATTTGTATAATTAGGTATATTTTCATATACTTCTTTTGTAGTTGTATCTTTCAATGTTACGTGTAATCCATCATCAGAAACACTTTGCACTTTTAAATCCTCAAATGTTTCAATATTCTGATTTTTTAAATATGTTGAAACTTCACTTTTGATAATTTGACGTATCATATTTACATATGCAATAACTGTTTCATCATTAAAATCTATTTTTTCTTCTTTTTCTTCTTTTTTGCTCATTAGAAAATTACCTCGTTAATATTTGTCATTGTCAAAGATGTCGTTGCACCACTATCCATATTCATTGAAATAGAGTCAATGACATAGTTTTCGTTGTTAATACCCAAGCTTGGATAATTAACCATAACAGACTGGTTGACATCGAATATAGGATTATATGTGCAAGATAAATTCAATGTTTTCGTACCACGACTAAAATTAATCAATTCATACATTGCTCGTGACATACACAATGAATCAGCATATAGTTTACTATCATTTATAACTTCTGGTATTTCGCCATTATACTGAATACAATAGTCTGATTTCAAATTCTTATTTTCGGCAATAGCACTGAATTGATAACCGTTGGCAATAGCACCTTTAACAACAACTTTATTTCTGACTTGTGATGTATTATAAACAACATTTGCCGACACAATATCTTTGTCGTTTTCCTCAAAACGATATACAACAGGGAAGTTAGATGATATAAACTCATTAACATTAGAACTAACAACCATATTGCCAAATTCGTTGTAGTAAACATCGGAAGAAATTGTTTCGCCCATACTTGTAAATATCTCACTAACTTTTGTACCGGCATCTTGCTTTATAGTGTAATATGTATTAATGTCCGTATATTCACTATTAAAAATAATTGGTTTTAAGTCAAATGGTTTGCCATTTCCTCTGTCGCTTGCCAATAAAGAAGTAAAAGCATTCTTCATTGGAACACCAACAGGAATGATTGTTTTTAAACTTGTCGTTCCATAAACACTACCATCAAACAAACCAAACTTATCACATAATGATAATGAGATTGTTTGATTTGAATTTTCTCTTGATAATGTAGGGTCTTTAAAAACAAATACTCCTTGTTGTTTCCAATATATTGTGTCACCAATAACAATACCAGAATCAAATCTAAATTTGCTTCCCGTCCATATTAATCCCTTAATCGGTTTAGGCTTCCACTTATTATCTATATTTGCAAGAGTAATATTCATTGTACGTCTTTGACCAGTCTGATATGTAATACTTAAACTTGCCGACATTAAATCATCGCTTGCGTCCATTGATATGTTTTCATCTTCGTCCAACAAATACAATCTAAAAACAGGTATAACTATATCAGCTTTGAACACTTTGAGTATTCTCTCAAACCCAAGTTTGCTGAACGAATTTAGATATACCTGTTTTGTTATATTTGCAATATTAATATTATGGATACTGTCAACTACATATCCGTTCTTGTATATGTTCATATTAAACCACCGTCCAAAAGGGGAGAAGCAAGGTATTCGTGATATTTATTATTCGAATCAACTTCAACTGTATCTTTCAATAATGCTCCTTCACTATCCGCTAAATATTCATAATACAATGGATTAATCGGCAATGTCATACCTAGCACATCAACCGTATCAATATCATTTAACTGATTAAATGTAAACGTAACAGAAACATCGTGATTGTCATTTGTATCATATTGAAATGTTGGATTAGCATCTGTATCTCCAATAGTAATCAAGCCTCTCAAGTCTATAAGCATTTTTAAACTGTTACTTGATACAAAATTCTCCCAATTTATAATGTCGTCATAAGTATCTATATATTGACTATCACCTGAGCAATCTATCTTGCCAAGCAACCCTGTAATAGACATAGTTCTTTGTTTACGATTACCGCCAGTCGCTTTACCGTAAGCATTTTGGGTCTGATAAAATGTCTTATCCGTATTCAACGTGTAACCGTCATTAGTTAAATTAATATCTAATTGCCATATATTATCTTCGTCAATAGTATAAATATTATCTTCTTCTGTAGGAACAAGTCCGATTACAGAGACTGTTCCTCTATGTAGTTGGATTTTATCCGATACGAGAGGGGAGATTGTTTTGATATTTACTTGCACACCATTGACATCCATTGTATTATTACAAATACCAAAAATATAATATTGGTAATCACATAAATCTCCAACAGCGAAATCTTCTATCACACGTTGAGTAGGATTTTCAGTTTGACATACTTTATGTAACGTATCTTGTTCGCCTAACGTTTTATAAACTTGAAAATGGTCAATATTTTCATATGAACCGTCAAAGTTACTTCCCGATAACGTATCATTAAAGTTTGCCAACAATTTTGTATTAGAATTCCAACTATAATTCCCATACGCTTGTGTTAATGTCTCTTTTAAATCATCAGAATGAGAGCCTTCGTCAACGCCAAAAGCATTGTATGTAACTCCACCGAACAATTTTACTTTTGCCATTAACTATCACCTCCCACAGTCTTATTATCTTTTTGAGACATATTTTTAAAATAAACATTTTCAGTTTTTGTATCTATAATTACAAGCCATGTTTGTTCGCTCAAAGGTGTTTCAGTGTGATAATATAAGTCATCATCATACTTTATTTTACCGTTCATATACAAATAAGGAACAGAATAGTCCACTATTTCTTTTGCCATAGCTTCATTTATTGCTTTTTTCTGATCTCCGACAGTCATATTGTCCCAATTTTCATATGGGGTAAACACTCGTCCGTATGAAGAATACCCTGTACTTGGATTTTTTACTGATAGATAAAAATTCACACCATCCCACTTTAATGCAGTTGTTGTTTCATCATCATCCGTAACTTCAAATATTGTACCGGTATAATCAGAGTCAATCCTAAATGTTGTATATATTGTATTCTTGCCAAACGACAATTCCTTTTCGCCGTCTATAAAATCATATGTCAAAGAGTTGCCTTTATCCAAGTGACATACATTATTAGGGACAGTCAATGTAGTATCTATTTTATCAGTATCCTCATTATATGCAAGAAACTGATGTCCACCTTCAATTTCTTCATTTGCAGTAATAGAATGTAGTTCACTGAAATCAATAATTAAAGAATTATGTTTTCTGTATTCTTCAATTTTAATGTTCATAGGGTAGGAGATAGAATTATACTCTGCTTTAATATAAATTATTTTTTCAAATGTAGAGCCAACACTATCTGTTAACGACAATGTTAATCTATACTCATTTCCACTGATAAATTTATCATATTGCCAATCTATATTGGTTGAATATATGTTGTTTGAATAAGAAACGGTTGAATATTTTGTATCCGATTCACGTCTTTCTAAAAGAAAACTATAATGACTAACACTTATTCCTTCGGATTGTAAATACTCACCAGTGATATGCAAATTGCTATATGATAAGGATAGGGGAGCAAGTTGCGTGTTTTCAGATAAATCTATCTCTCTTGTTACATTTGTTCCGTTCACACTTTCAAAGTTCTCGTACAATGTAATCGTAGGAGGTGTATTTGTATCAAAGTAATATTGGTCTGTATCTATGTAATTACAATATATTGTATATGTATCATTGACAGAAACATTGAATTTTTCGTCTATAAGTGCATAACCAAATTTTGGATCGCCATATGAATCTAAATCACTATCTTTATTAACGTGAGTTACCTTTCCTCCGGCATAACCTACACCTTTGTCGTGCTTTGGTAAGAAATAATAATAATTTTTGATTTCAGTAAATTTATTTCCAACTTTAATATAATATCGAGTGTTATCATCATATCTTGTCCAAAATTTTTCGTATAAAGCAGTTCCAATCCCCATACTATCTTTAAAATACATTTGTGTATGTGGATTGATACGAATAATTTTGTTGCCGATTATTTCACTGGTGCTAATTCCTATGGGAGCATGACTATTAGAATCATATTGATACGTTTCCATAACAGTACCTTTACCAATCCAAGAAGACGGCACATAATTAGACTTGGTATCGTCCTCATATATTCTCATCTTCCAAGTATACATTTCACCGGCGGCGAATGAAAACGTGGTTTCATCACTTGTTCTATTGCTGTCCGATTTGTATATCTTATATGTTGGAATGTTATTCTTAATAGGGTATGTAACCAACGAACTATAATTATTTTCTTGCAAATTTTGTATATCAAAATTATCAAAGTAATATTCATAATTGTTGTCATCTATCATTAATCGTGCTTTTGCAATCTTTCCGCTTGATTGTAATTCACATTGAAAATCAACTTTCTCATTTGGATTTACAACTTCTGCGTGTGGATATTGCAATGCTGGTTTTCTAAGCAAATGTTTCACCGTTACTGAAAACTTATAAAAAGTTATAAACCTTTATGTTTCATTCCTACTTCATCGTATATGCTTTTGACATGATTTCTCATAATCTACTCGCAAGTTCTTGTACACTCCATAGGCATAAATTCCTGACTAACGTATCAGTACATATCTGTAATAACTTGAAAGTGTTATGCTACAGATTGTTGTTTTAGGACATTTTCTCCATACTGTTTTAGATTCAAAGCCGCCTGATAATCTCTATCAATTACATTTCCACATTCACATTTGTAAATACGGTCAGACAACTTTAAATCTTTTTTAATACTTCCACAACAACTACATAATTTAGAACTTGGAAAAAATCTATCGGCTATAACAACTGGTATATTGTTCCACATAGCCTTGTATTCAATCTGTCTTCTAAATTCATAAAAACCTTGCTGTTGTACTGCTTTGGATAAATGTTTATTCTTCATCATTCCACTTACATTCAAATCTTCAATACAAATGAAACTTGGTTCTCGTTTCACTATCTCAGATGTTGTTTGGTGTAAATAGTTTTGACGAACATTTGTTAGTTTGTGATTTAGTTTTAAAAGTTCTTTTTCTCTTTTTATAATGTTACTTGTTTTACAGTAATTTGCTCCTTTCTTATTTTTCTCATATTTTCTTGATATGGAACGCTGTAACCTGCGTTTTTTCTTTTCTAATTTCTTTACCGTTTGCGTTTTGTTTATGTTCTTGTATGTATTGCCATCAGAACATATTGCTAAATGCTTTATTCCTAAATCAATTCCAATACCTTCATTTGATGGAAGAGTAGTATTATCATTAACTTCAATACCAATTGACACATACCAATATAATCCGTCATAAGTAAAACGTGGATTCATGTATTTACAGCCAGTTGGTATTCTTCCTTTTTCACAAAGTTTAATCCAGTTTAACTTTTGTTTATTCTGTTTTTTACTCATTGAAAAACTTTCAACTTTCACATGGGTATCGGTAAACTGAATTTTTATATTGTCTTGATAAAAAGATGGAGTAGAGTGTTTCTTACTCTTAAATTTAGGATATTTACATTGTCCTTTGAAGAATCTCTTATAAGTATTACAAGCATCTTTAATTGCTTGTTTTGTTACATTATTGCTTACTTCATTCAGCCATTGATATTCAGACTGTTTCTTTAATTGTGTAAATTCTTTTCGCAATTCACTATCTGATAAAAATTTGTTCCCTTGCTTATAATTATCCTGTTCTCTTGAAATAGCCCAATTATAAGCAAATCTAACACAGCCTGCATATTGAAACAACTTAGTCGATTGTTTATTATTTGGATTCAATCTCACTTTTATTGACTTTATCATTTGATTCACCTTCTTCCTCAATTAATTCTTTTACTAATTTTCTAGCTTTATTTGCACGTTTACCTTGTAATTTACAACTAAAAACTGTAATTATTTGAACTAAATCTTCTACAAGTTCTTGTTGCTCTGATTTTTCTGTGTTATCAATAATTTCTATATCACAGTTATATAAACTTGCGATATATTCGACTAATTCAAATCCAAATCTTAACAATCTGTCTTTATAAAGAACCACAACTTTTTCTACTTTATTTTGAGATATGCGTTTAATCAGTTCTTTCAGTCCTTTTTTCTTATAATTGATTCCAGAACCTATATCAGAAATAATTTCATAAGGTCTTCCTTGTGCATTTAGATACAATTTCATATTCTCTATTTGTCTTTCCAGATCATCTTTTTGTTTATTGCTTGAGACTCTACAATATCCAATGACAATTCTATCTAAATTAGGTTTTATGTTCATAACCTGATTTAACTGTTCATGAGAATAATATCTGTATCCATTACTAGAAGTATGGTGAGGATGAAGTTTACCATTTGCGTCCCAATTTCTAAGTGTTTGTGCTGATACTCCTAAAATTTTTGAAAATTTATTGATAGAATAGTATTTACTCATAATTAAAATCTCCCTATAATGTTTATACCTAATTCTATCATTAAAAGTTATAAAAGTAAGCATATATTTATAACTTTTTATAACTTATAACAAACAGTTACATTCCTCCTTAAATTTTTGCAATAAAAAAACAGCTACGCAATATAACGTAACTGTTTATTAGTGGTTTGTATTGTTTTTAATTGTAGCAATATAAACTGTTCATATATTTATTTTGTTGCCTTAACTTTTAAATTATTATCTTTGTCTATCTTGAAGGTAAAATCATGAGTGTTCATATAATTTACCCAATTCATATAATCTTGATTAACCGTATTTCTTACTAGTGGTTTGGTTGTAACTATTGGCTTTTCACTCTTTATAGCATATACTCCCATGACAATTCCTCCTTTATAAATAATTTGAACTATATCTTTCAAAAACATTTATTTAATAATATTATATGCATTTCAACGAAGGTTATAATCACTATACTTTTATTCATTTCGATTATATAATCGCATAAAATTTCTATAACTATTATAACCGATTTTTTTCAAAAAATCAATACCAATCCACGAAATTCCTTGATTCAACCAATAAAAAAACAGCATTAGACAGTCACTCCCAAAAAGGGAGCAACCATCTAACTTATAACTTATATTTTCGTGTTCTTTATAATTGGATATTGTGATTTAACTTTGTCTGTCAAAGAATCTACAAAAGCATTTGCGTCTGGAACAGGGTCAGTCACATTTATATCGCCCGTAAACGTAATGCTTTCAGTCGTCGACGTTGAATTGTTAGTTGCAGGCATTTGTTGAGGAGATTGCGGAATTAAATCAGGCATTGCCATAGGACTTGCATAATATTCCATCATTTTAGTCATAATATTCTCAAAATTTGAACTTGCAACCATGCCTTGTAAAGTAACCGGTTCAAAACGATCTCCGAATTCAGATAAACCCGAATAATTTATAGGAGTATCATAATAAAGTCTATTGTTTGCCCTTTCTTGATTGACAAGTGCCTCCCATTTTTGCAATTCTTTACGTTGAGACGGTGTTAATAGTCCGTTCTGTTTATTTTGTAAATCAAGATATTCTTGTACTTTCTCAGCAGGGTCTTCGGTAGGAGCATTATCTTCTCTATACTGTGCAAGCTTTTTATCTCCATTTTTACCTAAAGCTATTTCTGATTCAAGTCCACCATGTTCAAATCGTTGTGAATATTGAAAACTATTGTTATCAGTAGTAACCTTACTGTTTACATGAGTTTCGTTCATTTTGCTTATAGCATTATAGGCTTCATCTGAATAAATACCTGCTTTGTGCATCTCATCGGCATGACCTTGATTGTTTGCATAATCAGTATTATATGAGAAATTATCTCCAAGTTCAATGTCACTTAAACCTGCCAATTGACTATAAATAGATTTATCAGAATTTTCAAAGATATTAGCCCACTTAATACTGTTGCCACTTAACGCATTGTTTGTAGCAATAAGAGCCTCAAGAGATTCCATTGTTTCGGCGTGACGAACAGCTTCTTCTCCGTTTATATTTGACAATGTGTCAATATATTGTTGATTTGCTGAAATGATTTCTTGAGTCTTATCATTTTGCTTTTCCATCTGACGAACATTCTCATTCTCAACGTTATCTTGAATAAGATTGTCACGAGCCATTGTAGCCTTAGTAGCCTCTAACTGAGTATTATACAGTTTTTCAGGATCAGCAACATTTACCCATCTGTCGCCGACAAGAATACGAGTATCACGTTCTTTTAAAGTGTTTTGGAATTCAGCATTTTTCTTTGTGACTTCAAGATTTTGCTTTGCTACTTCTAATTGCTCTTTCAACTGTTCAACACGGCGATTATAAGCATTAGTAATCTGTTGTTCTTGATAGTAATCGTCTTTGCCTAACTTATTAATATCTGACTTATACTTCTTATAGGCTCTCGACATTTCATCATTCAAGCCATTAATAGTATTCATCATATCAGAATAGTCATTCTCATTAAACAACAACGCTCTTGTATCATCATCTAACCATTGAGAAAGATTTTTATTTGCAATAAGTTCACTTTGATAATCCAAAGCAGCATCTCTCAATGATTGTTGGAATGAATACTGTTCTTGCAATGCAGAAGTAATAGCTTTCTCTTTGTTCAAACGAACATCTAAGATTTTGTTAATCATCTCATAATTGTCCGTAGCGATTTTAATCTTATTAGTAGCATCTTCTATTTGCTGGTCTGCAATTTTATCCATTAAATCGCGTTCTTGTGAAACAGCATCAAGCCAATTTTGAGTATATTCTTGTCTTTGGGTAAGCATACCCTCAAAAGTTTGCACATACTGAGAACCATTCTCCATATTCTCCAATACAGCTTTTGCTGCTTCATGAGCATATTCATTTATACTACCATCGGCGTTGAACAACTCATCAAATTTGACATTCTGTAAAATAAATCGTTCATCAGCCTTATTCGTGTTATACATATCCAGAACGCCTTGATGAGCTTCGTTCTTTCGCATAGTTTGGAACTCAAGCTGTTTATTATAGTTTTCAAGAATATCGTTTGAAAGTTGTGCTTTCTCATACTGATTTTCTGTTCTACCATAACGATTTGTAAGAATATTTTCATCATATTCTAAGTTGCCGATTTCACGAGTATATCTACTATCTTGATTTTGAATATTTTGAACTTTTTGCTCCGTAACCTTTTCCATTACGTCCACAAAATCAGACTCTACATCTTGAATATTTTCACGAATATCACTTAAAGTTTCTTGTGCCTTTTTAGCCAAAGTAGCAGTAGGAGCATCTTGCATAAGCTTCATAGCTACTTCTTCTTTTTCTTTAAGTGCAGCGATAGCACTTCTCATATTATCAGCAACCATTTCTTGTTGCGTAATAACAGATTCCATGTTCTTTGAAGTAGCTTCATCAGCCAATTCAAAGAATCGTTTCATATAATCTCCGTCAGTAGGATTCTTTAAAAAGTCATTGGTCTTTTCTCTAAATCCTGTTTGCCAAGTATTATATTTTGCCTGTTCTTCGTAATACTTTTTCTGAACCTCCCACGACTAAAGTCGTAGGGTTCTCGGTCAATAACTCCAACGAGTTAAGTATCACCGAGCTATCCCCGTAGTTCCTACGGTTCTTATATACATTATTTAAAATTTAATTATTTACCAATCTTAATCCTTCATTCAAAATATTAATAGCTGCATTTACATCTCTATCTAATTCTGAATTACAAGCAGGACAAGACCAAATTCTAATATCTTCTGATTTCTTACTATCTCTATGCCCACAACAATGACAAATCTGACTTGATGGAAAATATCTGTCTATTACCGATAATGTTTTTCCATACCATTCACATTTATATGTAAGCATTCGTCTAAATTCTGACCAAGAAACATCGCCAACACGTTTATTCCTTGTATTACTATCAGTTTCTCTCATAGATTTAACATCTAAATCTTCGATACTAATAACATCAAAATTTTGAACAATAGAAGTAGATATTTTTTGTAAAAAATCATTTCTCTGATTAGAAATATGTTTTTGCAATTTTGCAACTTTCACTCTTGCTTTATTCCAACGATTACTACCAATTGTTTTTCTTGATAATTCTCGTTGCAATTTAGCAAGTTTCTTTTCTGATTTTTCATAAAATCGAGGATTGTCAATTTTAGTACCATCAGATAATATAGCAAAATCTACAATACCTAAATCTAATCCGATATTTCTATTAGTTTTTGGCAACTGTTCAAAGGTTATATCAGTACAACATAACGAACAGTAATATTGTCCATTTGATTCTTGTGATATTGTGGCATTTAAAATTCGTCCTTGTGGAATTTGTTTATCTCTTACTTTTACTAATCCAAGTTTAGGAAGTTTAATATGCTTATTTTCAAAACCTAAACAGTTATTTGTATTTTTTGTCTTATAAGACTTATGTCTATTTTTCTTTGATTTGAATTTAGGATAACCAGAATGTTCTTTAAAAAACTTCTGATATGCCATGTCTAAATCTCTAAGTGAAGATTGTAATCCAACCGAATCAACCTCTTTTAGCCAACTCAATTCTTTCTTTAATTGGGTTAAATCTTTAGAACACATGTTGTATGTAAAAGTCATTTTATCTTGCTCATACGTTTTTATCCTTTTATCAAGATAATAGTTATACACAAATCTTGTACAACCAAAAGTTTTTTGAATTAACTCTTGTTGTTTCTTATTAGGATAAATTCTATACTTATAAGCTTTTTCAGCCATAATATCACTTCCTTTCACTTAATTATTCTCCGTTTAAAAAGTGAAAGGTTATTAAGTTTTAAATAATATATAAGAACCGTAAGATTCTTTAATCGTTTTAGAGGTTGTCGTTCACATAGAGTCGCTAATTCTATGTATCCTTATCTGCCTTATGGTTTAGCAGTAGGTATCTTATAGTTTCCTATAAGCACAGACCATATCTTATCCCTCGTCATTACACGTTAGGGTCTACCCACTTCGGGACGCTTGTCCCTACTTCCCTCAAGAGGAATGGTCGTTGAACTTTACCTTTCGGTCTTAGCTGCTGATTATCCATTCTTAAAGTGTTTAGGATTTAACCTTGCACCATCTATTCAATTTTTTCTACTTTCGTAACGTTCACGCTTATATCTTTTAAGATATTACGTTGTAGTTTGAATAGCTTTAGGAATTTCCAGCAATTCAAGTAGTATTGGATGCCATAAGCACCACTACACGCAAGTTTCCCTACGTGCTTACTATTCTCGTCAATTCATCTCATGACTAAAGTCACGAGTGTTCTTGACTCGTTTAATAAAAGTCTTCATTATAGGTATTTAAAGTATCTTCAAGGTCATTCTCAATCCAATCGTCCAATTTTGAGAAATCTTCAGCATAGTCTTTAAAACTCTTTAAGATTTCAGAAGTAAGGTCGTCATCTTTCCCCCAAGATTCAGACATTTCTTTTAAACCTTTTAAAGTATCATAATCATAACCTTTGATTTCATCATCCAATGTGCCTTTGGTTAAATTTTTAGAAATACTTTCAAGGAAACCAAGACGTTCTTTTTCTTTTTCTTCTGCTTTACGTTCTTCGGCAGTTTGTTCCTTTTCTTCGTCTGTATTATCGGTATTAACACTGACTGATGTATTACCGTTCTTTAAGAACTGTACTGGCTTTTTATCACCGCCATACTTCTTAATCTTAGCATAATCATCGGCATTAATAACAGGGAATGGCTTATTTGAAACAAACATCTGTGGTTTACCATCGCCAAGAGGAACAACTTTGTCGTTTTGATCAATAGTAGCCTCTGCTTTTTCTTCATTTACAAGTGCCGTAACTCCGGCACCGACCATTCCACCGTCTTTCTTTTGAGTAAACGGAACATCAAAACTATAACTACTTTGCTTTTTGTCGCCTAAAGACTTTACATTGCCAACTTTAGTAGCCGATGTATGAGTATTGGTCTTAAATGTACCATAAACTTGTTGAAGTTTAGACATAAACTCTTGCATTTTTTGAGTTAATACAGAAGTTCCGCCAACAGAAGGCATATCAGAAAAATCAAAGCCTTCCAATGAACCCAAATTCTCAATCAAAGTAATTGCATGATTTAGATTACCATATGGAGGAGTACCACCGTTAGCTTTATAAGCAGGAGCAATGGCTGAACGCTTAACTTCAAATTCAACTATATCTTGTCCGTTGTTATGACCCCACTTGTTGGCGGGGTTATTATCGTACCAAGTATATGCTTGCGACTTCTCGTCCATTATGATACCGTAAAATACACTACCGTCATCTTGAGTGTATCTCATAACATCTCCAGGCTTACCAAAAGTAGATGTCATTGCTACAAGACGAGCACCTTTATATGTATAGATACCATTCTCATCGGTTGATAAATCACCGCTATCCAACAACTTCTTAAATAGTTTCCAAGCACTTGAACTTGTATCCCAATATCCAAGCGATGAACCCAAATATCCATTTTCGTCAAAAGCGGTATATGAATGTGACTTACCTACACCTTGTCCAAAATCATTTGTATCCCAAGATTGTTGAACTGTATTGTTTGTTATACCCGAATTATTACTTCTTGTAGAGCCGTTATTCACTCTATTCTTGACATTGTTTATGCCTAAAATCCTTGATATAGCGTCTTTTGCATTTGGTGTACCATTAGCATAAGCATGACGTACATTGCCGTTTAAAATTCGCTTTGTATCGGCATAAGGGATAACAGTATCACCTCTGTCAAGATTAACAATCTGTGTCCCGTCTAAGCCAGTAAGATATGCTTTACCTGTCTTTTGTCTGATAAGAATTTCAGGTGTAGGATAGTTCAATCCTCTTACTTCTGCTTCATCACCGAGTTTAGCAAGCCCAGGCAATGCACCCTCAGTACCTTTATAATAACGTCTTGCACCAAGATAAGCACTTGTCCAATATGTACTAAAATCACTCTCTTTTACAACATCACCAGTGTGTGGAGAATGAATAATCTTATTATTGCCTTCATAGATACCAACGTGTGTTGCTTCGCCATTTCCATAGAATACCAAGTCGCCTGCTTGAAGTTGACTCTTATCAACTGCTTGACCTGACGCAAATTGTTCTTGAGAAGTTCTCGGTATTGACTTACCGTTCTGTGCCAATACGTACTGTGTAAATCCCGAACAGTCAAAGCCAGATGGTGAAGTACCGCCCCATTGATACGGTGTACCAAGAAATGATTTTGCAGTATTGATTATTTCATTGTCACCTTGAGGGTTAGTTTGAGAATTACCAGACAAAGCACCATTATTAACATTGATAGCAAAGTTCATATCAACCGTATTTTCACCAAATACTTCATTCATTAATGATATGATTTCTTGTATCTTATTAGCAATCAATACTTGCAATGCGTTCCAAGATTGCTCCGATATAGACGGTGCAATTATTTGTAGTGACTGAATAGCTCTTGCACCATTGGCAGCAATGGTTTGAGCATCTGTCATATATTGCCCAATAGTATCATTCATACTATTCCAAGAAGATGATAACAAAGTCAATGCTTGTAGTGGGTCATCTTGTACAAATTTATCCCAAGCGTCTTTGCCATTAATACCTGCTTGTTGGAGCAGAGAAGTTACATTGCTATCAAGCAAATCCCAACTACTCATTCCGCCATCTTGCATTAGGTTAAATGCTTGAAGTGAATTATTTGAGTCTTTTATCCAATCAGTCCAATTATCTGCATTTACATTCAATTCAGACAATTTATTCTGCAATTCATTCGGTAAATCGTCCCAAGCTGAATTTTGCAAAATAAGTCCAACAACCGAATCTGAAAGTGTACTCTTATCAGCTTTGTCAAGCGACTGCGATGTCATATTAACAATAATGTTTGATAAGTCTTTGTACATCTTCTTATCAGTCAAACTGTTCTTGAATGCAGTTTGTACCGCACTAAATTTTATATTGCCTTTTAAAGCATTAAACTCATTGTTGATTTCCGCAATAGTTTCTTCAACCATTGCTTGTACGTCAACATCTGAATACAATGCTTGAGTAGATAATGTGTTATATGGAATAGGTGAGAATGAAACATTTGTATTGCCTTGTGCAAACTTATCAACCGTTGCAGATTGAATATTTTCAATAGGCTGATAGAAATACTTCATACCAGTATATTTAATGATATTCTGCAAGTCTTTTGCATTGACAATGCGAGTATTCGGAGGTAATTCAGATAGTTGTGCTTCATTATTGAATAGATGAAGTTTGCCGTCTTGTCCTATATACGCTTCTTGTCCTGCATATGCTCCCGTACCGTCACCAGTGATTGTAAGTCCTTGTGATGTTGTACCGCCTTTAGCATACTTTTCAGCGTATACAAACTTGTGATTTGAAACACCCCAAGTACCTAAATCTTCATCACCACGATAAATATGACCGTCACGCTTAATTTTTGCGTCTAATGGAATTCCATCAATACTATTTTTTATATCACTTGCTTTTACACTTGATTTGCCTTTTGCAATATCATTATAGAATTTAGCTTTATCTGATGAAAGACTTTTAACATTAGAAAAACTATTGCCCTTAGTTTTATCTATAATGCTGGTACCTTCTTCTTGTGCTTTTTCTTGAGCTTCTTGTTCTAATTCTTCGGCAGTTTTTACATTAAGTTTGATATTAATGCCGTGTTCATCAAAATACTGTTGTAATTCATCAAGAGTAAGCTTGGTATCCTCGTACCAACTATCGTTAAAATCCGTATATGCCGCCGTTGCAGAAGCAGTTGCTTGTTCAATAGCACTATTGTAATCGTCTAAAGCGTCTTGTAATTCTTCTTGACGTTGTGCATCATCATAATCCTTTGCTTCTTTTGTTGCACGTTGACGAATTTCTTGAATCTTATTTTGATATTTCTTTTCTTCCTCTAATAACTTTTTCTTTTCTGCTCGTTCTTGAGAAACCTTATCTTTTGAAACAGAAGGTGTTAAAGGAGTAGACCAAAGACCGTCGCCTGCTAAAGAACCATTTTTGAGATAATCAAAAGAATTATCCAACAAACTCTTTGCATTTTTAACTTGGTCAACAATACCTTTTGCAGAGTCACTTATTGAATCAATGGACGTTTCGTAAACTGAGTCACGATATTCTATAAGATTTTTCTGAGCTTCAAAATAATCATTTGATACTGTTTCAAGAGTAGAAGCCAATTCAGACCAAGAAGATGAGGTTTCGGGAACTGAATTTATTAAATTATCTAATTCTTGATGTAATCTTTGAGCATACTGAGTCTGAACCAAATATCGCTGATTAAGCAAATCCATTTTACCGGAATAATCTTTTTCATATAAACCGTCATATGCCGTCTTTAAAGCTTCAACCTGTTCAGTATAAGCCTTTAAAGCATTTGTTACAGTATCAATTTGATATTTGAAATCAGCATCATATTGTTTCTCATTGATTTCTTTAACCTTTTTATCGTAAGTTTTCTTCGCCGAATCTTTTTTCTTTTCATTGTCATCAGACCCTAAAGAATTAGCAGCTTTAAGTCTGTCCTTTGCCTTTTTTGATGCAATTTGCATAGTAGCATATTGGACGACAAACTGTTCATCCGTACTCAAGTTACTTGTATCAATAACATTTTTGCCATTAGTATTGATGACTGCAAGTGATTTTGTATTTCCCCAATTACGAGCAAGAATAGCATATGCCTGACTAATATTTTGGATTTGATTCAATTCTTCCATATTAGTACCAACACGAGCCATCATTGCGTTATATGCACCATTTGACATATCAATTTGTGCATTTAAATATGCAGATTGTAGGTCAGCAATACCATTTTGAACAACGTCCATTGCACCTGATTCCAAAGACCAACCCTCAGTTGTAAGTTTTAACTTTTTCTTTAAATCAGGAAATTCTTTAACCAAATCAGACATTTGTTCATCAGTCATAGCAGTCTTACCGTTTACAACGTCTGCGATTTGAGCATAGTATTTCCAAGACCGCTCTGTCTTCCTTATACTTGTAGTCAAATCAGTAACATTCTTTGTAAAATCTGAAACTGATTTCGCTTCGCTGTCAATGTCAATGATAACATTGTCATCTGACAGCTTTGTAAGTAAAGTGTCTACTTCATCTTGAGTAATACCTAATATGCGACATAAATCTTTAAATTGTTGCTGAATTTCAGGAATGTTAGTATCGTCTGCATTTATATCAATGTCAAAAAGGTCAGTTGTCTTTACTCCGTTATCTTTAAAGCTTTGTAGAATATTTTGAACTTCATCTTTATTGGTTTCAAGACCTACTTTGATCTTGTGGTCGGTTTCACTACCTCTATCAATACTATCCAATAAATCGTCAAAAGCATATTTCGCATCATCTGTACTTTGAGTAATCTCAGTGACTTCGTTTTGAATTCTTGTTAAGTTATCAAATGCTTGGTCTACATTTTCTCCGCTTTGTAATGCAGTGTTGTAGTCATTGATAGCATTTTGTAAGTCGGTATAAGTCTTATAATAATTATTGTTTGACAAAACAGCGGCTTTTGAATATTCTTTCAAATTCTTCAATGATTGTTCATAATCATCGTATTTTAACTTATCAATTAATTGATTGATAATATCCAAAGCATCTTCAGTTTCAGAGTTCTTTCCTTTTTCAGAAACTATTTTGCTATAAGCATTAACCAATTCATTATGTAAATCGCCTATATTACCCTTTAATGTAAAGTAAGGAGAACCATTACCTTGTTTCACTTCTGCGGTTGGCAATGCATCTCTTAATAAATTAGTAGTGAATTCGTTATATCTTACACTTCTTGATGTAATTCTTTTCTCGTTTTCAACCTTTTTTCTATCTGCCGCTATATTACCATCATTCTCAGCAACATAATCTTTAGCTTTTTGTCTTTCGAGTTTATCAAGTTTCTTTATTTGCTCGTCACACTTACCGTTAACAAGGTCAATTCCTTCAGCTTCTAATCCAAATTTGTCTATAAGGTCTTGTTGAATTTTAGCAAGTTCTTCTTTATTTGATTTGACTTCATCAGTTGTCAAATTAGCATTCTGCATTTTTTGAGCTAATTCTTCATAACTTTGACGACTATCATCTAAAGATTCTTGTTCTTCTTTATACTGATTAGTCAATTCCGTAGAAGCTTTTCTCAAATCTTCGCTATAATGAATTGCTTTATCAATACCCTTAATAAGTAAATCAATGCCTATGCCTATAGCCATATTAATACCGGCACTTGCAAGGCTTGCACCGATACTCTTTACTATTCCACCGAATTTTGAGCCTTGATTGCCAGCGGCTGCAAGTACGGCTTTGTATTCTTTAACGCCATCATTGGCGTGTTCTTGTGCCGTGACGAACTTCTCTAACTCTTTTGTAGGGATTTTGTACGATTCAAGAATTTCGGCTTGTTTTTCTTTTGTATTACCTTTAAGTTTTTCTTGAATTTTTTTTGGAGTATTACCTTTTAGTCTCCACCAATCATCTTCCTCTTGTGTGATTTCAGTACGTGGTTTAGCGCCAAGTGATTTTATTGCTTGTTTCCAAGGGTAATATATTTTACCTTTTTCAGAATTGTATTGTACTGCCAATTTAATTCTGAATAGTTACTTCCGATAACTATTGGTAAATTATACTTGAAATACACCGTCTTTTGGTATATAATGTAGGTAACAATAAAATACACAAGGAGATATAATTATGGAATGTTTTGATGTGCTCTTTTGTCAAAAATGTAAAGAGGAAACTGGCGATGGCTTTTTTAGGGAATATAGCGAAGAATATTGCAAGGAATCCAACAAAGAAGTGCCGCCAAGAATTTGTCCTAAGCATCATTGCGAAGGAGAACCAGTCGATATACCGGATAGTGAATTTATGATTCTTTGGGATCAAACAGAAGACCCTGAGTTTATAGAAGCAATGGTTAAACTTCGCAAAGATGATATCATTGAATATAGAACACGATATTTACAATTTGAAAAACAACACGACGCAAAGATTGCTCGCTTACAATCTGGCTTACCTCACTGCCCACACTGCAATAGCACAGACTTATCTAAAATATCAAATCTTTCAAAAGCAGGGAAGATAGGCTTGTTCGGTATCTTCGGAGCGGGGGACTTGGGTAAGACATATAAGTGTAATAAATGTGGTTGTAAGTTTTGATGCATCAAAAAAGACTTATCTCATTTTCGAGGTAAGTCTTTTTATATTTATTATTATCTTTAACAAATGTTATTCTACAAAAATAAGCCATTAATTGCCGGCGAACTTAATTATTTGTGACTTTTACTTATGTAATTCTCAATTTCTTGAATTATTCTAAGCTTTTCTGGATACTCGTATTCTTGTATAATTTCAGCATTGTTCCAATTACATTTTGTTTTTACAAATTGTCCATTTACATACTTAATGGAATTAATTGGTTCAGTGCCTTTAGCTATTGAAATATCATTAATTGCGTAATTTCTTTTTATTAAAAAGTTTCCACCATAATTATTTAAAATACCAGTAATTACCACTGATACTTTCCAAGAATAATCAATTTTATCATCTCTATTGTCCTTATCCTTATCTTTATCCTTATCCTTGTCATTTTTATTATTGTTTTGAAATTTTACAATGTCTGACCATATCCCTATGGGAAAGCTATCCATTGGAAATGAAAAACGATAATAGTTTTCAATTTCTATAGCATTTAATTCTATTTCTTTTGACAATCTTGTTCTATATAATAAATTACCAAGTTCATCAGTACCGTATTTATAAAATTTAAAAATACGCATAGTACATTTAATATTATAGATACAATCTTTATTTTTATTAAGAACGGTCACACCTATGGATATATCATTTGTGCCATGTTGTTTAATAATGATTTTATCCAATAATTGAACATTGTCTCCGCTAACATTAAATATGCTACATAGTAAATATGCCGTTAAAACTGCCATACCTAGTTGACTGATTATACTTTGAATTATCATAATTATATTATTAGAAATTGTAATAGGGGAATCTAACGAGCAATTTACGCTTTTTGCAAATGAAAACATAATCAATTCTTTTAATGGTATGTCATCATCGGCATTAATACTATAAATGACAGCAAATATTGCACTTAAAATCACATAAAACAGTAAATACAACAACAATATCCTTATAAAACTCTTTTTCTTCATATTAGCCCAACCATCCTTGATAATTTTACTTTATTGTATTATATCAAGAAAGTATATATATTTCAACAAAATATGACAATTTTAAAAAATATTTTCAAACGCAAAACAACAAAAGCCACGGTATTAACCGTGACCTTTGCCGTTTGCTATTATGAGAATCATGGTTACACCAATCATCTCTACCTCCATTTCATGACTTACATATAGCGACAGTTACACCGTTCTATACACAAGAAACGTAAATAAGCGACAGTTACACCGTTCTTATCTACAATGAAAGTATATCATATTATATGATATTTGTCAATAAATTATCTTAAAACTTTTATAAAACCATAACCATCAACCGAAGATTGATTGTTTTTATACAATTTAGAACTAAAAATATTATATAAAGTATAAGGATTAGACTTGCCATGAATACGACGAACCAAAACCAAAGGTATCATATCTGCAATCTGAAGTCCTATACAATTATCTTTTTTTATGTTAAAATTCAAAGTTGAAATCTTTCTCTTTATTGTTGTCGGAAGATAAATGTTAGTGCCTGTTTGAGTCATTGTGGTATATAACTTTTGCGTGCTTCTATTTTGTGTCAAATTCCTACTCTCTACGATAATAGTTCCATCTCCATTATTCTTAAGTAAAAAATTTACAAAAGAATTAATTATTTCATTAAATAAAACATTGTACTCTGATAATGCGATATTTTTAGAATAATTTTTTCGGTAACTAACACCATCAATATATGCAGCGAGTGTAGTTATATTTATATTTTTTAATATATTACATAATTTTCGCCAAAAATTATCTCTTAATTTACTATTATCTAAAATTTTGAAATCCTTATCTTGTTGTCTCATATCTTTATAATGAAAAACGACATGAGGCAAATTTAATATATTCATTTTTAATTCGTTAATTTGAGGAATTAAAATATTTTCATATTCTTGTCTACTAATAATAAAACCAGCCAAACAAAAGTATTGGTTAGATTCATTAGTGTCAGTTTCATCTAAAAATAATATGTATTCGTTATCAGTTGCCATAATATCCACTTCCTTGTTTTCGATAAAATCTAACAATATTATATCACAAAGATAAAATATTTACAAGAAAAATGCAATATTTAACTTTATTTTGATAATTTTTAATTACATACTCTCCACAAAATCCGCAACAACATCTCCCAAATGAATAGGGGAGAGTTGATATTTATTTATATCATTGACAAATTTTCTAACCCTATCCTTGTCGGCTGATATATCATCTATCTGCAAATCCTCATATTTAACGCCGTAAACAGATATATCATTCTTCTTTTGTTCAGTTAATTCATACATTTCTTTCGTCCTCTTTTTCATAATGTTTTCTCTATAATTATATAATATATGGCATTATATAGCAATACGTTATAAATAATTGTAAATAAGTTGTAAAATTGTTATTGCAATTTTGTTGCATACAAAAAGAACGTATCCGAAAATACGCTCAAACAAGAATATATTGACAGTTAATGTTGAATTTGATATAATAATGTTGTGGAAATCATGCCGTCATACAGTTGAGTTTTCTCCATCTTTGTAGACGGTATGACGGTTTATGACGGTTGCCTTTCATCTCGCCTGAGCGGAATGGAGGCTATGTATAAGCTCTTGTCGAGAAATTTTCTTGAAAGGAGGCTGATACATATTACTTTAGTAAATATAGCTGCTATTTGTGGTATTTTAAGTTTGATTTATCAAATTATAAAAGACATAATAGCGATTATAAAGAAAAAGTGAGCCGTCTGCTGCAACAGATTGGCTCACGATAATTGAGATTAAATAATCTCAAATAAGTGTAAACATTATCAGTTGTGGCAACCGTCTTTGGTTTCCACATTTTTTATTTCTATAAATATTATATCACATTTAAGTGAAAAGTCAATATATTTAATTTAATTATTATAATCATACTAATATTTTCGGAAGCTATTAATATAATTACACACAACTTGGTCTCCCAAGGTTCGGACTGTATTTCACAGCAAAAATACAATTATGTCTGTATCTTTGCCAAACCTTGTCAGTCTCTGGGGGTTAAGACAATGAGTTGTGACCTCACATAATATTCAATTAAGAACTTAGTCTTTCCCTGCTTTCGGCATAATACCTACCTATCGACTACCCATTCCTTTATTATAAAAGCATAAAATGTTACTTAGACTCTCGTCATATAACATACTATATACGTTTCTTTCCGACTTTCGTCACCATTCCATCTGTTGTTTCCAACTCTGTTTTGGATTGTATATAGTCTTTAGGGTTCCCAGCATATTCGGTTTTTTATATTTATCATATAAGGTATCTGTCATTATTTTAAGTGGCTAACACTCCCGTCCGTTAATTATGTGACATTATACATAATCTTAGAGGGGTGGGCACAGTACATTACCACTGAAACTGTACGTTTACCAATACCCATTTTATTCATCACAAAGCCAGATGCAATTCCCAAGCCTCCAAGCAATCCACCACTTGGTAATATTCCCCCAAGAGATGTGATGTTTTGAATTACACCCAAAATTCCAGTAAGTGTTTGTGATAATCCTGTTAAAAGAGAAATCGTTCCCTTTAATGAATTTTGAGATAAAGTATCTTGAGCAAAACCTACCCAAGTTTGTGATAGCTTATTTAGTTTAAATTCAATACTATCAGCCGCTATACTCATTTCGTTATCAGCACTTCCAGCACTGTCTTCCATTGTTTTAACGGCTTTTTCAACCTGATCCCAGTTTTGAAGAATAGCAGCACCTGTATTTGCTCTGGTTTTAGCAAATAATTTTTCGAGCAATTTTGCCTTATTTTTATCAGTAATGTCGTCCCAAACTCCTGCTATATCTTTTAAAATATCATAAATGCTACGGTATGTATTTTCATCTTTCATGATACTAACTTTACCGTTAGTTAGCTCATATACGTCACCTTTGACATTTGATAATTCGTCAAGGGCTTCACCTTCTTCATCCATACCTCTAATACGCATTGAGAAGGTTTTCATTGCTGAACCAACACTTTCAGCATTTTGTACGATTTCTTGACCGCCTGTAAAAATAGCAATAGTATCTTCCAAACTTGCACCGGTTGAAGCCATTGCTGAAGCCGAACGTTCCAGACCGTCAATAATTTCGTCATTACTTGTAGCAAATGCATTACCAACAGAATTAATCTTTGACATAATTCCGTCTTTAACATCATCTACTTGAACGTCAAATCAAATATATTACACAAAGTTCGCAACTCTTTGTGAAATCAGTTTAAACTGATTTTCTATACATTTCTGCATATGTTTAGACTATTTCTTAACCACACTCTAATGTAGAGTAACAGTAATACCTTTTCGATTTAAGGGATTTTCACCCACGTCATTTGCGATTACGTCCTACTTCTTATGATTTTGGTATTCAGGATTTCCACCTTTATTTTATAACTGACATATCAGTATTCCAAAATCCCTACATGGGAATAGTCGTTGAACGTTTACCCTCGACTCAAGTACCGTATGGTCTACGGAATACGTTAGGGTACTTCGTTGCATGAACAGCAATTCCTAATTTATAAAATTAGTAAAACAGACACTTAGGCTTTTGACCATATGTCATCCTTACGTTTTTTCTACTTTCGTACCATCATATAGTAGTTTTCCTCTATATTGTGGTGTAAGGCTTTACGCATTACCTGCAATTAAATATTTTCTATATGCACATTTCTGTACATAAAGGCATAATTTTGCCTTCATCGTAGATACTAATCCTGTTGTGGCTTTGTCTATATCCATTCCAGGAGAGATAGTAGCAAATTGTGAACTTAGTTTTGCCATTTCTGTAGCACTGTTCTTGTCTGAATAACCTAGTCTACTCCATGAACTTGCTTGATCAATAATCTGTTTAGTTGTAACGCCGTACTCTTTTGCTGCCTCATTAGCATCAGAATAGAAATCTTTCAAATCTGTCGAAGACATTGTTGTAGTCTTACGAAGGTCAACAAGGGCAGTATCAAGTTCCTTTACAATATTGACACCTTTTTGAATCATTTCGATTATCTTATAAGGATTTATGTAATTAGCCGTCCAATATGTAATTAACTCTTTAGACTTTTTAGAAAGTGCGTCCATAATTTTTGGAACGCCAACTAAAGAAGTTTGAACTTTCTTGGTATTATCAGCCATGCTAATCATACCGTCATGCCAAGTATATTGAAGGTCTCTAATTTCACCCTTTGCATTACGGATTTTAATAATAGTAGTTGCAAGACCCTTTGAAATGTCGGTTTCCTTGAACTCACCTTGAGAAATTATAGTTCCTTGTTGCTTTGCGTTATTTAAGATATAACTATCGGCATTAACTTTACCTCTTATATTGTCTGCAAGAGGTGTGCCGGCATTCGCTATTTTCTTATACTCGTTATATAGGCTCTGAACATTTTGAAGTTCTTTTTTTGTTATTTCTTCACCTTGTTGTTGCTTACCAATCAACTTTGTGACAGCCTCGTTAGCCCTCACGTAATATTGCTCAAGAAAACCTTGTTGATTACCGTTTTGAAGCTCTCCATGTATCTTATTTACAGAGTCATAGTTTGCTCTAAGGGTGTCTGCTTGTGATATTCCCTCGTTTGAACCGTTTACTTTTGCATCTTCTATCTTTTGTTGAACATCTTGAACAACATCGCCATATTGCTTATATTTTTTTATTAATTCATTTAATTTATTTTCTTGGTCTTGAAGATAATCATTAAATGAGTTGTCTCCTTTATCCTTGAATATGCTACCTTCGAGGTTTTTAAGCTTTGATACTTCTGCTTGTTGCTTTGTTATTTTATCTAAAATATCATCTGCACTAGCAACTCTTATATTTTTCCTACCCTTCACTTTAACAGGTTTGACAACATTTCTAAAGTCATCATCTAAGTCATTTGGGTGTGCAGAATAATTTGTTTTGTAATTATCAACCAATTGCTTGTATTGTTGTTCTTCTGAACTTAACTTGGATTGTAAATCATTTAAAGTATCAGTATCGTTAGTTGAAGCTATCTTAACGCGATAATCATAAATCGTTTTTAGTGACTTCTCAATGTCTTTTAAAATATCTTCCTTATTAGATAGTTGGGAAGTGTTAGAATTGCCATTAAGAACATTGTCAAGATTATTCGCTTGTTTACCTTGTATGTTCTTCAAAGAAACATTAGTAAGACTTCCATCTGCCTTAACTGTACCGCTTAATTTTTGCCATTCATTTTTAGCATTTTTTACATTGGCGGTGAATTTAACCATACCGTTTGAGGCACGAGAAATTTCAGCGTCCAAAACCCCTATGTATTTGCTATTATTACTTAAAGCATCAACATTATCCTTTAACCATTGCTCCGAATTGTTCTCATAAACATCTTCATCAATAAAGTTTTTATTATTATTTACTGTATTACGTGCATTTGTTAATTGACTTTGGCTTGTTTTAAGCAAAGTAGTTAAATCTTTAAGAGCTTCGCCTTGTTGAGCTAAAATTGTTAGATTATCTAAGAAAGCAAAACCACCATCATTAATCTTATTAAAGCTCTTTACTATACCGTCGAGACCAGTTTTAAGATTTTTAAACTTGTCCAATGCCTTGTCGGTAATGCCTAAATTCTTTAATTCTTTAAGCTTAGATAATTCTTGAACCTTACTTAACCAATCATTATCTAAAATTTTCTTTAAAGCTTCTAGTTGAGTTATAAGTTTAGAGGTAACTTCTTCAGGTGCTTCTATTTTAATAGAAATAGTAGAATTTTCTTTGATTTCTTTTAAAGTTTGATTAAGTGTTTCTGCATTGGATTGAGTTGTCTTTAAATCATTTTGAAGTTTCTCTTGATTATTATTTGAAGAATTTTCTGTTGTAGTTGTTTGGAACTGAGATGAAACATTACCTGTATTAATATTTTGTAATTCTGTCGCCGAGGCTTTGATTTTTTCTATATGTTCTTGAATGGTTACTAATGTACCAATTAAAACATCTAATGAATTGATCTCCCTCTGAACAGTACCAGTAACAACTTGTTCTTCTTCTTTAAATGCCTGTGTCTTTTTATCTACTGCCGAAGTAACTTGAGTGATTGCGGTTTTTAAGCCTTCAAAAGAAGTTGCTTCAGACGAAACATCAGAACTTTCATTTGGGACATTTAATGTTTCTTCTTTGATCGCTTCTTTAGGCTCTTCTTTAATTACTTCTTTAGGTTTTTCTTTAGACGCTTCCTTGAAATCTTCACTGGTAGACAGTTGCTTTGTTTCTTCAAGAAGTTCCTCTTGTTGACTGATAATTTTTTCATAATCAATGTTATATTGTTCAGTAATCCTCTTAAAAAAATCGTCTATCTTTGATTTTTTATCCTTATAGTTTTCTCCAACATCACTACTTTGAAGTAATTCATTAAAATGTTCTCTTGATGTAATAAAATCACGAATGTCATCTTCTCCAACTCCTTGTGGCGAGCGTTCTTTAAATACGATATCCATCATGCTCTTTTGAAGTTTCGAATATAAATCCCGTAGTTCCGATTGATTATTTTGTGGGGTGGATGTTTTTTCTTTTAAGGATTCTTTAGGGGGTTCATTTATAGAATCTTCTTTAATATCATTCGTCGAGACTTCTGGTGGAGTGATTTGTTCTATTTCCTGAATAAGTTCCTTTTGATGATTAATGATTGCTTCATAATCAGCGTTATGTTGTTCAATGATTTTATTAAAAGTCCTATCTATACTAGATTGACTATTTTTATAACTTTCTCCAACTTCATCACTTTCAAGCAATTCATTGTAACGTTCTCTTAATGTAATAAATTCACGAAGTTCATCTTCATTAACATCTTTTCCGTTACCTATTGCAAGTCTAATATTATCCGAACTATCTTGAACTTTTTTCAGTAAATCTTCATTACTTAATTTACGAATATCTGATATTTTATTTTTTATATTAGATAGTTGTTCGTCAGTTACATTAAGTTCCGAATTGGTTACATTAATCTCTGTATTAGTTTGGGACAACACATCTTTTACTTTTTGAATATCAGCTAATTGTTTTTCTTTGAGAGTCGGATATGTAGCACTCATCATGTCATATGTGTCATTAAGACCAATCCGATCCTTTCCATCACTAATGAACATATTAGTATCAGGGGCTTCAGTTTTAAGTCTATCATATAATGCAAAAAAATCTTCACGTTCTTTTTTTGCAGGTTCATAATCTGCGTCTTTTACAAGCTTCTCATGTATCTCCCTCATCTTCTTATAAGCAGTATCGTAATCCATTTTCAGAATGTCAGCTATTCTTTGTTGAGATTTCGTCAACTCTGCAACAGTATCAGTTCCCGAATTATCAGAATCAGATGAATCGTTCATATTGCTTTGCATGGCAACGTTATTTAATCCAGCCTTTTCTCTTTTGGCGTTAATACGTGCCACGGAACTTTCGTTAAATTGAAAGGCTTTGTCAATCAATTTACCCCTAATATCTGTGATTGTGCTATTATCTATGCGATTTTGTTTTTTTATATATTCATCAGCCGCATCCCTAGTGTTCTTTTTATAATATTCAAGGTCTCTACCAAAAAAATCATATTTAGAATCATTTTGTGCCAAAGACTCTCTAAATTCTTTTAATTTAGGAATTGCCTTTTCTTTCTTTAATATTTGATTATAAACATATTGTAATTGATTATTATAACCAACTAATTCTTCCGATCCTTCTGACATATGTTTTTTTTCAAGATTTAACTTTTCAAAAACATTTAACAAAAGTTGATATTGTTGAATTTTTTTATTTATATCTTCACTTGATTTATCAATATTTGACGAAACAAAATCTGACAGTTCCGGAGAAATATTATTATCAACAGTATAACCAGACTTTTTTGTGACATATGGTTTAAGTGCTTTGGTAGGGGTTGTTTGTGCCGGATTTGCGTCTATAATTTGTTTCCTATATTCGGCAAGATTTGCCGTTCTGTTTGCTATGTTTTGTTTGAGTTTTGCAATCTCATCAACTTCTGGCAACAATTTAGATATCTGATTCTCCGACAAAGGATTTAATAAATCATTAAACTTACTTTCCTTTACAACCGAATGCAATGCTTCCATTCTATTTGTAAAATCGGTAATATAATTCAAAGCATCATCAGCGGAGGTTGATCGTAAAATATTTAAAAAGAAATCACTAACAGGTTGCGTAACTTTGACATCTTTTAAAGTGGTTCTGTTCAAAATTTTTAGTGCATCCTCGGCTTGTTTTCCTATTTCATCACCAATAGCATTAAATTTGCCATTAACCTCAGACTGAAATGTCTTATCCATACTATTAACAGCCTGTATAACACTTTTATTATCTGCTTGTGCCATTAAAGATAGTATTCCAATGTTTTTATTTGCCATTCAATTTCCTCCTTAGTCCTTATATTATTTGAAACGTAACAATTGATATTGTTGTTTAATTGCTGCATTATGACCGGCTCTCTTAATATTATCTTGGAATCTTTCTTCATTCATTTCCCAAAGTATATAGTCTATAGGAGATTGTTTATCCTGTATGACAGGATATCTTCCATCAATTCCACTCGCACTTCCGTGAATGCCTTTCTCCCATGCTGGTTGAGCAATATAAAATGGGTCAATAAATCTTCGATTATTTAAACCACCAACAACATAAGGACTCATATTGTGAGTGGATATTCTTACACCACCATAATATTGTCTTCCATTGTTATGTTTATAACGTGAGAATGAATTGTTTTTTAAATCATCCGTTCTGTTATAATATTTAGGAGTGTAATTATCATAGAATCTTTGAATTGCTTGTTGTGCAAACTTTGTTATTTCATTTGCAGCAGCATCAGCATATGCCTCTGCAAAAGTTTTTAAATATTTTTCTACATCTTTCTCTAATGCTTTTTTGTTTATATAAGATATAGCCATCTGTGTAATCACACTCCTTTCTCAGCCATTTATCTGCTTATTTTCTTTAAAATCTTCTCAACCTTATGACCAAGTTTATCTATATCTTCTTCAGTCATATTTTCAACTTTTTCTTTTATCTTCTCAATCAATGGGGAAGTAGTAGCTGTAAAAATATCCACTATTCTTTGAACTTGATTAGAAATAAAAGCATGATTCTCATAATTATTTTGAATGAAGTCATCAAATACCATTTTCAAAATTGTTTCAAAAGAAGTAACTTCACGTTGTGGCATAAGTCGAATGAGTTCATCAACCAAGCCTTGTTCTTCCAACAAATCATATTCTTCAAGAATGTTTGAAAAATCAACTGTTATATTCGTGTATAAATCAATCAAATTAAACACATACAGTAAGTAACGCAAAGATGAATTTATCTTAATCTGCCCATTAACTTGACCGTCTACTTGATTTGTAGATGATAATTGTACTATTTGATCGGCAACAGATAATTTAGTTGCGTAGTTCACATAATTATCACCAACAAACTTTTTTATGTACTTTTCTTTCTTATTAGTTACATCATCGGTCTGCTTCTTGTATCCATCTACAAATTCTTTAACTGTAATAATCTTATCCATATCTAAAATCCTCCATTTATTCATACTTATTGACTAAAGCCTGTGCGATTAAGATTGCATCTGCCTCGTCATCACTTACTTTTTTCCTAAATAATTTTTCAACCGTTTGAACACTCCATTGTTTTAGCTCATCACGTTTACGACCTTTTTTCTCTTTGCTAATTAAAGCACGCCATTCACTCGGTCTAAACATAACAAATTCAACATTATTATTAACACACCAACCATAAACAGCCCCTAAAATCATAGTCAACATTCTTTGTGATGATGCGTTACGTGTAACAGCCGTAGTTTCAATCGCTACTATATCTACTTTTAGAGTAGATAATTTCTCATATATGGAATTAACCATATCTTGCATACGAATATCACTATTCTTTTGCTTACTAAAATTTAAAACTCCACTGTCGGCAAAGTTCCCATTGACGTAGTAACTCCAACCTGTTTTAGTTGAGGAAGTATCCAAACCTACTAAAATCGTATTTTTCATAAAATCTCCTTATAATTTGGTCAAGGGGGAGAGCAGTTCAGCCTTTTGCTCTCAAAAAAAATACCCCTGCTAAACGGCTGAACTAAGTTTAGTAGAGATATTTTCATAGGTGAGATAATTAAAATCTCACCATTATAGTTCATGATTATTCCATGCTCTCTTCAATCTCGCATGGTCTTCTTTTGAAAACACAAAAACAAATCTTCCTGGATTTTGTTTTGAATCCAAAATTGCTTTTAATTCTGCATTTCCTCTAAACACATAAGCATTACTTTGCAATGCATTTTCAAAAAATACACATTGTTCTGGGTCATATGTTTTTTGTGTTATTGAATTATATAGTTCCATATTTTCTCCTTTTTCTCAAACGTAAAAAATAGGGGGTAGATAGTGAAATCTACGCCCCTATATTGGTTTTTAAATCACTATTCACTATCTTTTTATCTTTAATATTTTCTTTAACTACTTCATCAGCTTTTTCTTCTAAAGTAGCTACATTCTTTGAACTTTTTGCTTTTGACGTTTTTGTACCTTTAACTTCTTTTACTATGGCTTTTAAGTCGGTTTCAATTTGACCACCATATTTAGTGAAGTCAGTTACATTATATTTATCCAAAACATCTACGACATCTTTTGCTGTTTTGTCGTGGGAATTGTAACCCGATAATACCGCCCAAATATCGTGACATTCTGCTTTGTCCCAACAAGTCATCCATATAGGCTTACCCTTGTCTGCATCACAATTTGGACAGTAATCATATTTTGCACCACACAAAACACAAACTCTGTTTGCCATTGAAAGTCTCCTTTCTAAAGTAATATAGAGGGTAGAACTCCACCCTCTATACATACGTTTTAATTAGTTTTCTTCAATATCATCCTCTGATAGATATATTGTAAACATTTCGCCATTAGCACCACAATAATCCTTTTGAGCCGAACCTGAGAATGATTGACTATCTTCAGTGTTTAGGCTGATTGTATTATCTGGTGACATTTGGAATGAAGGGAACACAATATAAGCATGACGAAGTGTTTCCTTGTCACAAGGGTCTGCAACAAGAACCGAAAGAGTAAGCTTACATGTCTTAGGGAACTTGTCAGCAGCTTGAGTAAGCTTGATACCGCTTTCAACTTCTCTATCATACTTAATTTGAATTTTACCTGTAATATCAGTCGGAAGAGTAAGCTTCTTTTCTGAAAGTGTAAATTCTGTTTCAGATGCAGCTGTGTTCATCTTATACTTCTTATTTGGATCAGGAACACCTGTATTTGTTAGTCCATTAATATGAACAACACCGCCAGCCGGTACGTCAGGAAGCTGATATTCCTTATTTGTACCTGTAAGAGCAATAGTATCAGTATTGATTGTAAAAATTCTCGGCATAAGAATCTTATTGCTGTTTGATGCAATTTCTCTATCTTGACCAAACTGAAGAGCTGCAAGAGATGTTGAGAATACTGCATTTTCAGCAGATATTTCAACAGACTTTGATGTAAAGAATCTCATAATTAGAGCACCAACAGCATCTGTTTTATCTTTTGTTTCTGATGTTGTTTCAATAGAAACATTTTGTAGCTGATTAACACCGCCAATAATGTCACCAAGTGAATTTTCAAATATACCTTGTAGTGGGCGGTCAATAATTAAATCTTCAAATTGAATAGCCATAATTTACCTCCTAAAAATTTGCAATAAAAAAAAGACGTTATGACACGTCTCTCATCCAATTAAATTGTTTTTTATTTATTTTCTTTGTATCTATCATTCCGCTATACATTCCATGAAGTAAAGCATCTGTAGACACATATATCTGTGAACGTTGAACAGCGTCCATAAACTCATATATGCCACATTCTCGTAATTCTGATTTTTTATATTTAAAACCAGGATACGTCAACATTGCAGATATTAAGTTTTTGAGTTGTGAAACATAAGATTGATTTTTACTAAGTTCTATTTTTTGTCTGTCTTCTTCAATCATAACATCACGAGTAATACGATTCCTTGCCTTTTCTCGCTTTATTGTGAATCCGTGCAATTTTCGCAAATAACCCACCATGTTATAATAATCACTTTCAGTAATTATACCGGTTATTTCGGGTGGGGAATTTTCGTCAACTTGACTGCACTGTAATAATGCAAATTCATCATTTTCTTTATCTTTTACCGAATGTGTATATGTAGAAAGGTCTAAATCACCTAATATAATTGATGTATCTTGCGGTCTTAAAGAATGACAATTAAATGCAAATAACTCAAAATCAGACATCTTATTCCAATCAACCTCAAGCACATCCCATAATGTACTTTTCATATCACTTGGGATTGCACATAATTGAGTTAGCATAGAATAATATCTTCTTTCACCAAACTCCATAATCTCACCGACAGTTGGTTGATGTATAGTAATATAATCACTTACTTTATAATCATCACCAAAAAACATTTGTAACTCATCATACTGAAACTCAGTTTGTTTACCCATTATGTATGAACCTCATTATTAATAATTCTTGTAGTATTATTAACAGTATGAGTGATTGAATTTGTTGTAGTAAATTCAAAAATAAGAGTTCGAGTAATGAAGTTTGTGTCAGTGACTGAGCCTTGGTCTTTGACGAGTTTGCATTGATTACCGAAGATATTCGACCAATTAAAATGCCTACATAAAATACCACCGATTAAATCATGGCGAGGAATGCCTGTATTTTTATCAATAGCATCTTTGTTATTACACAAAACCGTAAATACGACATTGCAATATTTTTCAATACCGTTATACTTCGGCGTTTCAGAAAAACTCACATCATAACACAAAAAATTCTTAGATTCAGATTGAGATTCTGGAATAAATAAATAGGGACGAATGTTATCTCCAAAATATAGACTCCAATCACCGTCATAATTTATATTTCCATTTTCGAATAATTCGCTTTCTTTATTTACATCATGTAATGCATATAGCAAAGCAACGTTATTCAACAGCTTTTGTTTTATTTTTTCTTTAAATCTTATGTTATCGTAGTCAGGAGTACAAGCATAATTGGCTAATTCCACAATTAATTCTTTTTGAGTAAGTATTTGTTCTGCCATTTGTCCTCCTTATAATGCAATAATCTCTAATTGAATCTTACCTACCAATGTTTCAATATTGCATTCAATATTTAATTTATCAGCAAGATAAGTTCTATCATTAGAGAATTTTATTTTTATATGATTTTTACTTGGTTGTTCAAGCCAAGTAATTAAATCCGAATTTGTTATATCTTCATCATTCAAATAACATCTCCAACAATCTATTGAGAATTTGTCCAAATATTTATTCGTTATATCAGTACCCGAACTATCAAAAATAGCAACTTTTAAAAGTTTATAACTACCACCTGCTTTAATAGTGTTGGTATTACATGAAATTTGAATTTTATTTGAACTATTATCTTCAGTAGTCTCTGGTTCAATGTTGGTTGAATAATAGTCTGCATACATTGCAAAAATGTCATCTTTGTCTTCTTTATCTATATAATCAGCAAAAGGTTTCCAAACATCTTGATACAATGTAAGCTTTTGAAGACCAAAAGGTTGAGTAGTTTCAACTTTACTGATTTTCCAAACAATCGGAACATCAATCGGAGCACTCATTACTATGCGTTGATTACTATTTTTATCATCAGAATGAGTATAATATAATTTCTCGGTTATACTGTTCATAGGCAACCAAGCCATATTCTGATTTTCAATAGTAGTATAGACATAGTTAGACCACAATCCACTATTATATGAATTTTGATTTCTTGTAACGCCCCACATTTTGCGTTTAATGCGTTTATTATTTTGAACTTCAATCCAATGAAAATAATAATTACAAGGCAAGATACTATATTTTATGAATTGATTTCCGACTTCTTTTGAACAAATAAGCCATTTGTGATATACTCCGTTATCATCAGGAATATCACAATACAAACCAATAGGGAAGGTTGCTCCATATTTATTTGTAAAATTTTCTTCATAATAATATAAATCGTCACCCTCATTAAATTTTAATTTCTGATTCGGACGAAGTTGTAAATGATACTCAACTTGGTCTTTTGACAATGTTCCATATTGAGTAACAATGAATTTTGCGTCTATAGGTGTCTTAGAAGTTGAAGAATAGTCCATACCTTGGTTTAAATGATTATTATCATCATGGAAATAATCATAAATATAGCATTTTCTACTTTGTATATCTTCAAACCAAGTCTGTTCTTCAATCATATCCGACTGACGCTTTCGGACTTGTCCGTTTGTAAGAACACCATTATGCAAATGAGTTCTTTTATATAAGTCTAAAGACAGCACTTAATCACCGCCCTTGATTTTCAAAACTTCTGAACCGGCATCCAGTAAAAGTTTTCTATACAATTTAAAATTAAAATCTTTTTCGTCATATAGAGACAAAGCCTGTTCAAGTAAACTCATAATTGTTACAAGTTCTGACGGTTCATATAAAAGCTTATTTAATCCACCTAACCTATTCAATAAGTTGACAAAAGCCTCATTAACATTTATGTATTGATATTCTTGTTTCGTATTTGGATCTGCACATAACAATAAGAAAAATATAGATTTACGAATAGACTGTTTTGTTAAATCTATTTGTCGTTGTGAAAAATAACCGTATTTATGTTGCATGACACTATTCCTCGCTTATATATGAATTAATAATATATCCGTGATCTCTAAGAAGTTTTCTTAAAGATATATTAGCGTCCGACAACAATGAACGTAATTCATTTAAATGATTTGCTTGGGAATAAAATTTTTCTTCTTTACCACCAAAAAATTGTTTTACATTTAGAATTGATTTTACTTTAGGCTCTAACCATTGAATAATCATTCCTTGTGCAAATACTTCAATGACAAATAATTCGTCAGAATTATCGTCTATAGAATTTTTTAATTCCCAATTCATTTTTAACACTTCATCATTAAGACTAAATGTTTTAAATTTAACACGAACATAGGGGAGGGAGGCAACTGAATGTAACCACCCTTCCATATTGTCGTAAACAGTTTCTTCGTCCAATTCTATAAAATCATAATCTGTGCATTTTTGTAGGAAACGAGAATATATATCTTCATAAGAAGATGTCATCTCGCACCTCCTTAATCTCCATACAATTCAGTCATTGTCATAAACTTTGTATCGTATATTTCGTCTAAAGTTTTTATCTTTGAAACACTATCTATCTGACCATTCATAATCATTGATGAAACTATATTCTTGATAGATTCCTTTGCTCCCGAAGGCAATGAATTGATTGTCAATTTCATACTGTTTGCGTCCAAATCAGTAATTACACTTCTTAAATCCTTAATAGAATACATGTCCCCATATATTTTTTTTACATTAGGGAAAGACTCCAAGAAATCATCGTCTTTGATGATGAAATATGGTTCAGTAATATGCTTTTTTCCTGAACGAATAGCAGCAACCAAATCTTGATATTCTACCTCCGTTTCATCTCCACGAGCAGCCCAACTATAATGAATATTTGTCTTTAAGCCAAACATACCAAGTTGACCGGGTGTTATAGACATACATAGAATAGGGTCAGAGTCTTTGAAAACTCTTTTCTTTTTTTCAGTAACCTTTTCCGCTACTTGTTCTTCAACTTTTTTGGCTTCTTCAGTGTTAACTGATTGGTCAGTAGTTTCTTCTGTTTTCTTTTCTGTAACAACTTTTTTTGTATATGCCATTAATCAAATCTCCTTTTACTCTGTCCATATGTATTAGTTTGCAATATTAAAGACACCATGGTACTTGTCCAAAATTACAGCAATGCCCATTTCACGTTGAACTTCATATGTCTGGAAGTCATCTTGTCTTTCACCCTTTTCAGACACTTCGATAATTTCTGTCTCACCAACATCAGTGAACTTAACAAATTTATTATCAACATTAGGCATAATATACAACTTACCTGGCTTAATAAGTTTCTTTGTAACATCATTCTTTGCAAATCTTTGTGGAATTTCTACAAGTGTAGTAACTCCATATGAACCAAGTCTACCAAGTCTTGCTCTTTCTTCTTTCTGACTATCAGCAATCCAATCTACATCTTGAAGTCTTTCAAGCTTTTGTAGATCTGATTTTAGTCCAAGGATTACAACATCTGCTCCAGCATTTGCAGCTTCGACATCTTCAATTAGTTCATCAAACTTGCTCTTATTTTCCTTAGTCAATTCATCTGTAACTACAAACTTATCTTGCGTTGGTAGTTTATTATCTGCTTCTACAAAAGAAGTAAACATATCCATTTGAACTTCCTCTTGGAAAGCAACTGAAATTGCATCAACAAATTCAGCCCAATCTTTTCTACCTAAAAGATAGACATCAATATCCATTCCTACTTTTATTGCATAATTAGAAGTTTGAACAGAAAAGCTCTGACCTTCAGCCAATTTTTGGATTGTACTTTTTGTTTAACTTATATTATTTTCCGATAAATTCCCAATGGGAACCACCACAAGTTTTTCGTTCATGACGACAAACTTGAAGAATGCTACCTGTACTAGTCTTTTTCAATCCAAGTTTTTCACAAGCTGTCACTGCATCTTGAAACGTTTTATTTAATTCGACACATAAAACAGGAGTTGTATTCCTATGTGGTGATGGTTTGCCCATTCTTTTTTCGCTTATTTTCTTTTTCGCCTCGGCGGTATGATGTTTGCCATACATACCATTGTTTTCTTTTAATATTTTTGCTTTAATCTCTGGATTAGACCATTGAGCCAAAGCAGCTTTTCTACGCATTTCTCTAATTTCTTCATTATTGGCATATGTCTTTTTTAAAGCTTTACTTAGCTTTTCTTTCACATAATCCGTTACTTGAGAACCGTTACATTGCCCTCCAGATTTTAAATTGTATCCATAATTTCTATTAAGGGTATTGTAATATTCAATATAATATATTTCTTTTTCATCTAAATCTTCAATGTTGCAACGTTCTATAATATAAAATTTAAAATTGTTTTCGCCATATTTATTCCATGCTTTTTGAAGATAATCATTATCATGCGTTTGATGATTTAATTCGCTTTTATGCTTACTCCATCTATCCTTGATATTTATTGATTGTCCAATGTATTTTTTATTTGTTATTATATTTTCGATGCAATAAATACCAGATATAATATCTTTATACATTTATCCATCTCACTTTTTATTATTGTATTTCGGAAAATAATTTTATTGGGACGCTACTCCCAGTTGAGTTTAAACTCCTCATATTTTCATATGAGAACAGACTATATCTTTATCCTATTTAAAGGATCGCACCATTTCCATTTAAGGGGGTTTCACCCACTCGCTTGAGCCGTACTCCTGTTGACGTACTTTACGTCCCTTTCGGGGATAGTCGTTGAACTTTACCTTTCGGTCTTAGCTGCTGATTATCCATTATTAAAGTGTTTAGGATTTAACCTTGCACCATCTATTCAATTTTTTCTACTTTCGTAACGTTCACGCTTACACCTTTTAAGGTATTACGTTGTAGTTTGAATAGCTTTAGGAATTTCCAGCAATTAAATGCAGTATTTATACACAGCTTACGCTATGCAGACCCTACAATAATTAAGGTCATGGTGGTCACCCGAAACCTTGGCAACAGTAAGGATGACATCGTTGTTCTTAACCCAATATTCGTTTCGGTCGCCATTTGCAATATTTTTGCTTTCAACAAAATTATTAAAGAATTCATTATCCTGAAAACCAGTTTCAACTTTGAAATCAATGGCTTCTTCAAGAACTTCCATAAGTTCAATACCATTTCTTCTCATGGCTCTCTTTATCTCTCTTTTGCTTGGTTTATATCCTTCGTCAAAGCCGAGAATATCCAAACAAACTTTATTAATTTTTTCATTTGCTTGTGCAGAGCTTACCTTATTACCATCTTCATCAAATATCTGAATACCATGTGTATAGTCATACAAAAAGCTTTTAAAACCTTCATAATCATTTTCAGGCTTTGAAAATACTCTTGTTAAATTATCTGAAATTCGCATTTATTTAACCTCCTTTGCTTTTATTAGGCTACTGTTAGCTTCTTATTAGCTACGCCTGTAATCGAAGAACCAACTTCTGGTGTACCGTTGAAGCCTTCAGCAGAAACTTCAAAGCGATCATACTTCACCAAACCATAACAACGAACTATATCACCAGTCTTGTTATATAGGTTGCTTTCTTTCTTCCATTCATTTGTCCATTCTTCTGCACCTACTGGAACTTGATATACCAAAACTGCATCACCAGGGTCAGTAACCAATACAAGATAATTACCATTACCCATCTTCTCTACAATCTTTCCTTCAAATTTAGTAACAGCAGCCTCCTTAAATAGGTCAAGACTATCCCAATCTCCAACGGCTATCAAATTACCATTGTCTGTGTCGCTGCCCAAAAGGATTGAAAACATATGACCGCCGTATGTACCACCAGACAATACATTTGATGGGTTTGCAGTGGCATGTTTTGCAATCTCATATTTAATGCTCATGTTTGCCATTTTTATTTCCTCCTCTTAATTTTTTACATAAAAAAAACACCCTCGAACGGATACGCAAGTGCATATCAATTCGAGAGAGCGAATATTATTTGAATTTTAATGTACCATATTTACTTGTCTTTTTTTCATTACCATTTGGATTAGAAAAATGTTTGACAGCAGATTTCTTTTCTACTTTTGTTTCAACATCTCCGCCTTGCAAAGCATATTCTCCAACAAGAATTTTAACTTCTTTTATAAGGTCTTCAGGAGAATATTTATCCATATTCTCATATAGTTTCGCAAAAGATTCATTAATAAAATTACCCTCATCGTCTTTTGCAGAAATGATTTCATATGCTTTATCAGTCAAGACTTTTTCTCTTTGAGAATGAAGTTCTTTAGCATCGGTTTCATTTTTAAAGTCTACCAACGCTGCATAATTTGAACGCATAGACTGCAACTCTGCAAATTCACTGTCAGTCAAAAATTCACGATGTAAGTTATATCTTTCGCCGTCAAAAGCAACATTATCACCATCTTTTGTATAATTCTGACCGAAAATCTTATTGCCATCCCAATTCTCGTATGTAAAATGATTGTCATAAACAGCACTAATAAAATACCAATCATTGTCGGCAGATTCAAACTCGGACAAAAGCTGATATAAAGCATATCGTATATCATCATGAGAAATCTCATATGTGCGAACAATCTTTCCAAACTTCTGTCTTTCATCTTTATTATCATTGGAAGGATTTTCAGAATCTTCATTGTCCGAATTATCATCGAACATCTCTGCAAACTTTACTTCAAGTTCTTCATCTGCCATTCCCTCATAATCAAACGTCACATCTTCAGCAGTTTTGCCATATTTAGCAAGCAGTTCTTCAAATTTTGTCATCTTGTTATTTACTCCTCCTTCCTTTGAATTATGGTGAGCAATTTGCTCTTTATTGAATTTAGAAAGCGTATCTTTAAGACTCTCTAAAAGTTCAAACAATTCTTCGTCTCTATTAAATTTAATAGAATTATTTTCAACACTAAAATCAGAAATATCTAATCTTGCATTTTTCATTCCCTCTTCAATATCTTCTAAGGTATCGGGATTTTTACCCAAGCATGTCGCACCCATAATAATAACATCGGTTAATTCAAGTTCTTTTGTTGAAGCATTAAAAGACATTTCATTAACTGCCAATTCAACACTGATTTTTGTACCACCTTTTCGTTCAATTATTGAACAAGCATCGGTATATTCTCTTGGAATTGCACAATATCCATACAAAAAATTATGACCAGTCTTTTCTTCAACTTCAAACATAGGTTTATCAGCAGTAAAACATCCAATTTGCTTTTCAAGATAAATCGGATTGCCATTATCATCAAATGTAATATCATGAGATGTAAAGTCTTTTAATGTTTCACCCGTTTTTTCATCTACATATTCCATGAAATTAGCCAAAATCGGCTTATAAGCCAAAGTTTTTGAAGCTTTGGTTAACGCATCATCAGTAACATTAGAACGATTTCTATTTGAACCTGAGTGCATTAACTTCACCTTGCAGTAAAGCAACGAATTATCTTCAGTTTCTTCAACTTCAAAATTCGCTGGAATTTGTACTGATAATTGATACCCTGTATCTTTCGAACTGAAATTACAAGATTTATTTTTATTTAGATAAAAATTATATAAATCATCTATTGTTAAAATCTTCTTTTTCATGTATACATCCTCCTTTCTTGATTATTGAACTCCTCAAAAAAGGGGAGTATTATATGCACAATACATTACTGTATTGAACTTTACTTTTATCTATGTCGTTTGAAAATTTTGTTGTTGTATTATTAAGAAATGTATATATTCCGCTTGTTTTATCTATCAGTTGAAACCCCAATTTCGTTAATAAATTTGCTGTTTCAACATCAGAAACTTTAATAAATTTTTTGCCCATTGACATCACCGCCTTATTTATTGTTTAGGTCTTCGTCACGAGTTCGTAATCCTGCATCTGTTAAATCGGATTCATCTTTGGTATTTGAACCATCTCCACTTTGCGTATAAGAACTACTTAACGGTTGGAATTTCGTTGAAACAGACAAAATATCTTCTTCTAAGAAATTCAAAGCCATTGTTTCTTTTGCCGAAAAACCATTTAAAGAGTTTACCATTAACTTTGTTGATAGTCCATACTGTGCCGATTCCAATAAAGATTTTCTGAAATCTTCTTTTTGAAAAATACCAACTTCAAAGAATTTTACTTTACAATGGTCTTCGCCAACATAAAAACGAAGCAGTCTATTTATAATAGCTTCAATTTGTGGAATAATAGGGGACATAATAAATTCCGTATCTGCCGCTACACCATATTTGAAAGCAGTTGAATTTGATGCGGAATTTAGATTTAATATCTGAGCACCTCCGGCACTATTCAAAATTTCTTTTGTTGCCTTTTCAACTTTTGTAACATCACTATCCGCACCACTATCAGGAAAACTAATTTCATGTAATTCACCTGGTACAATAGCCGCTGAAATATAGTCGGGAATGGCATCATTTATCATTTTGTTAAAATACTCAATCATTATTTCTGGGTCAACACTCCAGTTATCTGGTTCGTCATTACCCATAGTTTTCATCTCAAGCCATACTAACTTGTATATATTTGCAGCTTCTTGAACTGCTTGATAATCAGCCATATCCATTAAGTCAATTAAACTCAAGAAAATCGGAGTAAATGGGGGAACAACAGTCTCCCAATCCTCCGACCTGAATTTAGTACATACTGCATATTCTTCAGGCATTTGTTGATATTTGTCGCCCGAACTTTCATATGCTTTATATAATGAAGTAAATGGTTCACCATAATACTCTAGCAAATCAGCATTTTTTCTGAAGTAAGACATATCCATGGCAAATGAATATGAACCATCGGTAAATACTCCATTGATTTTACAATAATCTGCATCTAGTGGAAGCCAAAACATACCTTCGCCTTCTGTATAATACGAGCAAGCATAAAACACATCTTCTCGCATATTTACAACTGCTGATTTAAAAACCTCATATTGTATGTGCATATCATCCAACACATTTAATGTTGCTTCATATGATTGTAAAATACTATCTTTGTCATTATCTTCAACTAAACTATAATTAGGGATAACAGAATGAATGCTTGTGTCTATTTGATTTGCATAATACTTACATAATCTGTAATAAATTTCTGAACGATAAAATAAATAACGTGATAAATTACGTAGATTTGCCTCATTTGAACTAACATTTTTTATATATGTCTTAACTGATTCTTTTGAATAGTTATTTATTGTTCTAAGTTTGGTATTTTTATTTTCATTCCTTAAACGTTTTAAAGCATCCATGCTTTTGTCAAATTTTTCTAAACGTTTTTTATTTTTTTCATAAAACTCTTTCATTTCTGCAATAGTTGGTTGTTTTTTATTAGGTGAGTTATTCACCTCTTCATTATTCTTCAATAAAACTCACCCTTTCTTATATTGAAGAAAATCTTTTCGCTTTCCTAATAGGAAGCATATCTACAAGATTTCCTGTTTTCGGTCGTTTTCTTTGCGTTATATTTTTTCTTCGCTCACACATAAGAGCATAAGATGCAAGAGCACAAGTGTAACTTCTATCGTCGTGAAGTTTGTTTTCCTTTTCGGGAGTTAACATAAATGAATCCTTGCCAGACTCTCTCGGTTTACGCACCATATTCACAATTTCTTCTTTTAGGCTATCCAAGTTTGCCAAAGCAATCCTATCTTGCCAATCCAATTTAATTGTTTTTGTATTTACTGATTGAATCTTGTCCAATTCTTTTTGGAATTGCTGGTCATATTCATCTTGTGGAAGATTTTTTTCTTTAAGTTGTTTTTTTATATCTTCCTTTGCTTTGTTTAAAACGTCTTCATCAATATCAAAAACTGTTAAATAATCTTTATTATCATATGGTGCAGTAAATGTAATTTTATCTTGATTCATTAATTCAATCATTGCTTCATACATTTCAGATTTATAACCGGCTGGATTTATAAGATGTATCTTATTTACGGCATTGGGAAACTTACTTACATATTCAGAAGAATATTCTTTATCTATAAGTCCTCTATGTGTTATTCCTGCCGAATCGACCCAATCCTCCATTAAATAATCGGCAATATTTACGCCACTACCACCTGAACCGGCATCAATATAAACACCAATAATATTACCATATCCATCTGCACCACCGTTATAATCCAATATGACTTTTTTTAAGTATTTTATTTGATCTTGTGTTTGCATTGGCGACTTAATCTTTTTACCAACATCAATAAGATTCATACAATTTACTAAACGCATTTTCTTTTCAGTTGAGCCATCTGGCAATTTAGAATCATATATTTCTCCAACAAGAATGACCGAGTTATCTCGTGATCTGGCTGGGTCATATGCAATTACAAATTTCTTATCACCCGTATCATTATAAAGTAATGGTTTGTATACTCGTTCATTGCGAGTAATAACTCCACGTCTTATAATTGCATCCGAACCTGCGTCAGTTGTAAATTCACAATAATACTCTCTACGTGCTTTTTCGGGATTAGTTCTCATATCAGCTTCAATAGTTGATTTGTCAAATAGGGGAGACATCAATCTTCCATGTATTGTAGGATGAAGTGGGACTTCACATGTGATAACTGCTACAAAATGGTCTTTACTTCCCATTAGCATTTGTTTTGAAAATTCTCTGAATAGAGCGTAAAATTGAGTTGAAGTATCAGAAGCTGAACTAATATAGAACTTCTGATTTGGTATTTCTTTAGGAATTGTACGTAAACGGATTTCATCAATTCGATTACCATCACGGTCTTTACCGGACTTAAAACTTTTATTGACGATAGCAAAAGCTCCATATACAGACATCATTTCTTCTGACAAGAAACCACATTCATCAAAAATAACATTACCTCGTAATCCCCTTTTTTTATCTATGTTACTATTTAATGTCTGCGTGTAACTACCGTTGTAAGTAGAATAAGAGAAACCGTCACTGCTATGAGAAAATCCATCGCCCGCTGAATTCTTTATCTCAATTTCTGCTTTAAAAATATACCCTGTTGAACCAATCATAGTGTCAATATTGTCATTTGCAAGCTTCTCGAGCGTATTAAAGGTAGTACCAGCCTGGGATCCGGAGCCAGATGCAATATAAGTCCAATAGTTATTAAACAACATATCTTTTGCCATGATTATCAAATCTATTAATGTACTTTTACCAAATCCTCTTGAACAAACTAAAAGAACATTTGAACATGTCCAACTTTGCTGAACTATCCAAGCCTGAGCATCTAATAGTTCAATTCCAAAAAAATCATTAATAAATCTCACTGGATTACACTGATAATATTTTTGATAATAAGCTATTTTAATTAAAGACTCAACTTTTCGAGATGACATCGCATAAATACCTGGTTTTACATATACAATATTTTTTTGAATACATTCATTGGAATATTCAATTAAATCTAAGCTGTTATCAATATCTCTAAATCTCATTGGCATCACCTTGTTTATCAGTATCTTCTACTGCTGAAAAACACGAATATAACTGGTTAAGGTCAACCATATCCATTTCAAGTTTAATGTTATGTTCAGATAAATAATCTTTGATATCTAAATTTTCACGAAGCAAAATTCTTGAAATCTCAATATATTTATTTAAATCGTCTTGTAATTTAACAATTGTTTTTCTTTGTTCTGCTATCATATCAGACCACTCTGATTCGTCCATACTTAACATTTTTAAAATAGAAGAATGACTTAAATCCATAACTTGACTCATTGCCTTACAGGTTTCCATATCAAATCCATTAACTTCTCCTTCACGGAGATTTAACTCTTTAATTTTTTTCAATTTACCTGTCCAAGTATTTTCACCCTTTTTTGCATTCTTATTATATTTCAATGAAATACAACTATCTTGAGCCAAGTTCGTAATAATAGATGTAATTTTGCTTTTACTATCTTGTAGAGTTTTAATTGTTGCTGAATTTTTTTCAATATTGTTTATATCAGACATTAATTTAGCAACCGTATCATCTATCTTTGACTGCTGAAGAAAGCCTCTAACTATTGAAATTGCAGATGAAGTTCTCATCATATCGTCATTAGCATCTTCACTAGAATCCAATAATCCTAATAATTGCGAATATAAAAAAGGTTGATCTTCAATAGCCTCTTGTTCAAATGGATCATAATTAAGAAGACGTTTAACATCCTCTTTATTCTTTTGACAATCTTCATAAACGTCTTGTCCCAAATGCTCATTTATGATATTTACTTCAGTTTTTTCATCATCATAAACGATTTTTCCTTTATAAAAATCCGAATCAAAGAATGTCAAACCAAGATAATTTACCATTTGAATATTTTTAATATAAGCCGACCATGCATTATGTTTTACCTTTCCGGCTATTAAATTTTCAGATTCCTGCACACTTGCGTTCCACACAGTATTTAAGAATGGTTTTTGCAAATATTTCAATGCCAAAATTACACTTTCCTTAGTCGGTTCATGTTCTTCTCCATTTTTATCGACTCTCAATGCTATTTTTCTCGCACATTCTCGGCATATAGGAGTGCAAGTAGTTTCACCATACATCGGATCTGTATTCACATAGAAATGAGTTTCTCTATTTTTATGTTTTTTACACATTAAACAAAATGCAGTAGAATCATATTTCTCTATTTTTTCTTCTAACTCTTTAACTTTTTCTCTTGCTTGAGCAGCCGTTAATTTTACTGGTTGCTCAGTCTTTTTTACTGCCATAATTAACTGTTCTCCTTTAACATATTTTTGAGGAAGTGCAGGATTTGCACCTACATCATTGCTTTTCTTCCTATATGACAAAAGAGCAGGGGATACCTACTCTTTCTTTGTTGATTTATTGTTTGTTGGGTTTTAAATAAATGCCTCATCGGCATCATCAGAGTCTTCTCGAATTACATATATTTGAGTTGTTTCACTACTTTCATGCCCCAATAACTTTTGTGCTGTTTCTAAGCTTCTGTGGTCATGACAAACAAGATTGGTCGCCCTACTCCTACGAAAGCCGTGCGGCGTACATCGTCTCCCTACGATTTCTGAAATTTCGCCAATACACCAATCGTTAAATGTTCCTTCTCCAACTTGGTGAGTTTCACCATTCTTCTGTTTGACAACAAACATATAAGGACAATCATCTTCTCCACGAACCTCAAGCCATTTCTTTAAAGCATCCATGACATCTTGTCCAAACTGAAGATGACGAACTTTTCCAACAGAACTACGTCCTTTACAACGAATTTCATGTGTTTTATATGATACAGATTCGACCTCTTGTTCTTTTCCGTTTTCATCAATGATTGTAACCATTTTTCTTTTAGGTGTATAATTTACAACTTCTTTTAACAATTGTCTTGATTCTGCTCGTCTACAACCTGTTGAATATGTAAATTTTACATACGCAAGCTTTTGCCATTCCTCACGTTCTTCTAAAACCTTACATAAGTGTTCTATTTCCTCTGGGGTTAATGGTTCTTTTGCATAAACCTTTCCTGTTTTGGGGATTTGCATCTCGGAAGTAACATAATTTCGAAATTGTGGGTAATCGTCTTCGTAAAAATTTTCAATAAATTTATTAAAAGCACTCACCGATGACTTTTTAAACTTTATTCCTGATTCTGAAAATCCTCTAACAGCAAGCCAATTTAAATATCTTAAAAATTCTTTCTTACGAATTTCTGTACAAATTTTATCATGTAAATTGTTTTTCACCCAAACGAAAAATATCCTCAATGCACTACGATAGGCAATTAAACTTTTAGGCGAAAGATGTACTTGATTATTAAGATAATCTTCTACCATATCTCGATTGAACTCATTTACTGTTAACCATTCTTCATCAGTTATTTCTTCTGATCTATTCGCAGGTTTACCATCCATAAAAATCACTTCCTTCCTAAATTAAAACAACAAGTTTAACTAATTTTCTTTTTGACATATGCATTTCTTAAAAATTGTTTAGAATAGTCCAATTCCCCGGTTGTATTTCTGATTTTAACCCAATCAATATTATTCTGATAGAAATGTTCGATGTTCTTTTTTAACTCCAAAGACGGATTGGTCAATATATTTTCAAAATTCTCTCTAGTTAAATCACATGGAAATAAAATAAAATAGATAAGATTATTAGATTTTAATAAAAATTCTTTTTTAAATAATTTTTGTCTATATCTTTCTTTTGATTTACTTCGAGATATAGCTTTGTTAGCATAAAACCAAGTTTTATATTCACTTAAAATACCTGCAATCTCTATGTAAATTATTTTCCCGTCTATGTGTATGACATAATCACAGTTCATATTGCCTTTGTAATTTGGGATAAATGTCGAATACTTTACATCCCTAAAATAATCAATATTGTATTTTAGTCCCTTTTCTTTTAAATATTTAGAAAACATATATTCAAATTGACTCGTAACATGTTCATTGTCTGAAAAGGTGAAATTTATACCACATCCTTGCTTCCCAAATGAAATGTTATATTGTTCAAATATTTCTGATAATTGTTTAGAGTAATACTTCTTTGCATATTTTTCTAAAGTGTTATAATTACTCCAATTAGAGTGAGCATTGATTTCTCTAGTTGTAATAAAATTTCTTCCATCACTCCTAATAAAATCGCATATAGTGGCAATCATGTCATCAAAATCGTCTTTTGATAATTGTTTATCTATCATTGAATCTATATTTATTTCTAATCCTAAATCCTGTTTCATTTTATTTAAAGAACCCCAGATATTACATATCATTTGAATGCTTACTTGTCCATACTTATAGCCTCTAAAATCATCATACATAAGAGGTCTATCGTATTTCTTTGCCATATCTAATATTATTTCAGTACATTGTTCTTTTGTCATATGCCTTGTGTAAAGTCCAGCCCATTCTTTGAAAGTATCAATATTATTAACAGTTTTATCAGGACAATTATTTACAAACCATCGTATATTTGGCAATTTATATTTTTTACAATTATCGCCCTGAGACAGAAGATACAAATTGTTCCCAATTTGCGGATTTTCGTGAATTACTTTTCTTAATCCTTCAATATATTGATCATAATAATTTACATTAGGAACTGATAATTCATAACAATTTATCTTCGCCAACTCATCATTTAATGTTGTGCCGTATCTTCTAAATCTATCCAACATTGTGCTATATGTAAATGAAAAGCCGTTTTCAATTGTATATTCATTATTTTTAGGAAATCTATTATTTTTATCATAAAAATTTTTTAGTGAATCAATAATATGTTCTTTTGTTAGCCCACTAGCATAATCACGATGTTGAACATCATATGTACATAAATACATGCCATTTCTTTCAACATTTTGTCTGTATTTTGAATATCGAATGCTCTTAATATTGTTACAATTAGGACAATCGCATTTTACATCAACATATACATTAGATGATTTTGGTAAATCTTTTGCTTTTACTTTTATTGTAGTTCCTTGTGGAATTACCCATTTATAGTTCTTTTTTATTCTTGGCATTATATAGCCAAGTCCTTCATAATGCGTGATTAGTCTATTATTTAATTCTATTTCAACTTCTTCATTTATCAATCCCATAAAATATCCTACCTTTCTTCCTACCATTTGATAATATATAGAATAGGGAAGAGTGGTAGGAACTCTATACAAATCGGTAGCTACTCCGACTTGCCCTATTCTAAATACGTAATTAATCGTCAATCTAATTGAATGACGACCTACTAATACATTCTCCGTTTCATAAACGAAAAACATAAAACATTGGCAATCAAGGAATTGAACCTCGACAAAGAATCCATTTTGCCCATAGAAAAAGAGTGTGCAATTTCTCACACACTCTCACAATTCATATAGTTCACCAACCGAATATTTCACGAATTCTGTCCATTTCCGCAAAATATTCATCCATATGATTCAGATTGTCTCTTACTCTACCAAGTAAGTCTTTAATCTCATCGTCTCTCAAATTTGATTTAACAACAACATACTTACCGTCGTCAATATCATCAATCAACTCATCTTCATAGTCTTCTTCAACTTCATCAGCATAATCCACTTCATAAACTTCTGCGTTTTTATTCAAATTACAATGAATTAGTCTTGACGAGCAATCACTGAAAATATATAGTACCTCACTATCATAATTGAAATACTTACCATTTCTCTTAGCCGGTTCAACGAAAACCTCATAATCATTATTGATAGACAAAATATATTCGTCGTCATAATCAATCACGCCACTCAAGCCTATCTCAAGTGATATGAAGTAAACATCATCATAACGAGCCAATTCTTTTATAATTGGTTCAATATCTTCATAATGTCCAATTACCGATATATTCTTAAATTCAGTTGATTGTGAAGCGAGTTCAAATATAATATCATCAGCCAAAGTTGCCATATCATCTACTATGTAATTCTTCATATGTTTAACCTCACTATTATTCGTTGATTTGATCTTTAAACGCTTTCTTGAATTCTGCCTTTGGTGCATACTTTGCTGATATAGCAATAGGTTCACCGGTACGAGGATTCTTGCCTGTTCTTGCTTCTCTATGTACCTTTGTAAACTTTACAAAACCAGTAATATCAACAACACCTTCTGTCAAAACGCCGTCCTTTATAATATCAATAACTGAACCAACAACTTCTGTTGCTGCCTTCTTTGTTACATTGTTCTTTTCTGCATATACTGCAATAATATCATTCTTTTTCATAATTAATTTTCCTTTCGTTCTTTACAATTATTCTTTTAATTTAACTCAATAGGATAGTAACAAACTACTCCATTTTTATTACACACACATACCATCTGTGATGCCTTTCCCGACAATCGTTTCTCAATCGTATATGAATCTCCACTTCCTGCAAGACTACCTCCACGAATCATTTTTATTCCATTTGTTTCGTCTACTGCACAAGTATGAAGATGTCCATACGTAATTGCATATGGAATATATCCAAGATACATGCATAAGTTAGAAACACCATTCTTACTATATGCGTCCATATCGCCATGCACATTAATATAATCTTTACCTCGAATCTCCATCAAAGAAATACCGTTGTCGAAATTATTATTTAATATATGAAAATTTACTATATGTTTCAAGGATAAATTCACACCCCAAGTAATCAAATCATCCAATCTTTCATCGTGCAACGCTTCTTCTTTTTTGTCAATTCTTGAGTGGTTGCCTACAACACTTGACATATAAACTTCCGCAAAATGTTTACTCAATTCATAACAAAAAGAAGAAATCAATTCACTGGCAATTTTAATTTGCTGAATAACGTTTTCTCTATTAGTGACTTGAATTGTTTTATGAATATTTCCACTCAACATATCACCTTGCAACGAAATGAAACAGTTTTCAGAATTGTATAACTGACGTATTGCTATAATCTCGCTTAATAACTGACTTAATCTTCCCTTAGCAATATCAGAATTATAATTGCCCCAAGGAGAAGAAAAGGTTTGTCCAATGTGGAAATCACTAAGAATTACAAGTATGTCGTTATTAGAGGATATATTTACATCACCATGCTTTTTAAAATTCACTTTACCTTGCGAAAGCAATTGTTCTTCCAACAAGTCTAACTTTTGTTCCACACGGGCATCAATATAATTTTGCTTTTGCCAAGCATTTCGTTCATCTCTGAATTTTATCTTCTCACGTTCCAACTCACGCTTTTGCAACTCAATCTCTTTAAGTTGCTCACTTGACTCACTAAACTTACTTTGATTAGCATTCAGCATCTTCTGAAATGATTGAAATTTCTTACGGTATGTACTTTCTCCAAAATCATTTCCTGTCAACCGATTAATAATCGACGCTACGTCAGACCAAGTACCAATAATATCTTTTTGTGAACATATTCTATAAATTAGTTCTTCATCTGTTTCATCTTGAAGTCGTTCAAATTTAATAACGTCCACCGCCCTTACGATTACTCGTTAGCAGGAATCTCATCGTCCTGCTTAATGGTAAGAGAAATACCACTTATATGATTCCAATCAGCCAACAATTTGTCCAATGAATATACTTTTATATCATCTTTTGTTGTTTCAGTGATTGTCATATCTTCCATGTTGATTTCCGCATTCTTTAGAGAAATCGCCTTTGTTATCTTTGCCATATCAAATTAGTCCTTTCAAATATAATTTTTTAGCCTTATCGGCATACATATCCTCAATATATACACGACTAGCACCGCCTTTTGTTCTGTAATGCCCTACAACAAAATGTGTTTCAGGGTCAATATAACCATTCGAACTTCTGACGATAATGCCATTTTTAATGAGGATATTCAATTCTTCTTTGGAAACGGGTTTAATTGCCTTTCACTTCTTTCTATTAAATTTGCCACAAGGGGCGTGCATTTCTTTTGTACGTGTGAAATGCTCAATAAAATATCACTTAATGGGGGCAGGTAGACGAATTGCACGTCTATCATAAGATAATGAGTCTTATATGCTACTTTTACACCAACCTGCTATATTTTTGCAATAAAAAAGAGCCAGTTAATATAACCAACTCTATAAGTATTATGTGTGGAGTCCAATGATTGTTTGGATAACTCCCTTGGATTATTTTTATGTTATGTGCCAACAAGACATAATAGCCAAGTCGACACATAACGACATTTTCAGTTATGAAATTTTCTTATCTTTATGTAATTTCTTTATTTGCCTTTTGAAATAATCTGTAAATTTGACCGACAAACTTAATACTAAATCACTTCCGTCTAAAACAAGATTAGACTTAGATTGTTCACAGGGTATATATTTTGAAGTTACAATCAGTCCAGGAAATATCTTTAATTCGACATAATCACATTCATCGCTAATTTTGTCCTTCACAACATCTTCTAATGTATTCAATACTTTGTATATTTCATCAGAAGAATATTCAACTCTTTGATTTATTTCATTTACTATATCTTTTTGATTATAATATTTTTTTTCTTCTTGTATCTAAATCATTCCCTTACAAACTTTCTAAACATAAGAGTAGGGAATGGGACTAATGAAATTAGTCGTTAATATACCCTCTCCTATGTAACATTAAAATCGCCCTCATATCAAGGGTGAAATCAATAGGTGTTCTGCACAATTTACCCTAAAAATTGCGAATTTTTGATAATTTCACTCGTAATCAAAGTCACTCTTTTGAATTATTTACTTTGCTTTTTACAACTCTATATCCAATTCCAAATAACTTTATATCATCACCATCATCTTCTAATTGTAAAATTTCATCAGAAGATTGAATGATTGCATCCTTAAAACTATCGTTGCCACATAAATACAATATCTCTAACAATAAATTCTTAATTTGAACATTTTCTTTATCTTCTATTGAGAAAAGTAATCTATGTAATGTTGAAAAGCCAATAGTCTCGCTTTCGATATCTTGGACTAACATTTCTTTCAGTATACGGACTCGTTCAGCTTTATCCTCTCTCGCTTCATTCTCCATTGCATATATAGTTTTACACTCATTAACATGCGATTTTAACAAACTATATATCTTATTGATTTGCTTTTGATTAACTCGGTTATTGCGAACTTTGGAATTATCCAATATTGAAACAAATGGAAGCCAATTTTTCTTATAAGAATTTTTAATTTTAAACCCATTAACAATAGTTTGCAAATAATCCATAGTTGTATGATACTTGCAATAATGTTTTTTGTCAGGATTGTAATAACCTTTTTGACGAGAGATGTGTGAAAAGAAATGAGGCATTTTCTTTCGTCCTTTAACTAGTGTTCCGTTCTCATCTTCTTCATATTCTCTAAAAATTGGCTCATATTTCTGACGAAGTTTATCAAGTTCTTTTGAATTATTTATAACAAATTCTTTCTTTGCTGAATCTATTTCCAAACCAGACATAATATCCAATTGGCAAATATCATAATATAATTCCTTGATTTCATCATAAGATGCACCATGATACATTCTATCCCATAACAATGAATTAAGTTCTTGCGACAAATTTATAATTTCACCAATCTTATTAACTGATGTTTTGATGTCCAGATCGGCTTGTTGTTCAGGTGTATAGTATCTTTTTACTTTTGTCGCCGAAACGAAAGAGGTTGGTGTCTTAAATAAATGATAATTCTTTTGTGCTGCTTTAATGAGATATTTATTATCAGTTAGCAGAACTGTATCACTATCGAAGTCACAGCCTGACAATTTCTGTAAAACATTTTCGTTTATTGAATTAATACAAACAATCTCATTTGTTAAATTCAAATACTTATCAATCATTTCGCTTGATGTATTATACGGTAACCACACATTGCCGATTGTCACATGAGGACTTCGACTACCTAATAAAGTCTGATTATACTCAAATCTTGTACTATGTATATTACCAACACCTAATTGACTAACACCTTTAAACTTGCCAATCGAATGTTGTAGCATTTCAATAGGATTCCCAAGTAGGGTAGAGTAGTTGCCATTGACATAAATATGACCATTCTTTAAATTCTTATAATATGAACGTAACAAGTCTTGTAAAAACTGTTGATAATATTTTGTTTCCGTGAAATTATCATTAATACACATCAAATTGTACACAACATCATTTTTACTTAACATTGGTTGTTTCAATGGTTTCATTTCTTCTATATCAGGATATTTGATATAATATCTTACAACTTCCGGTCTATCCCTTAACATTTGAGCAAAGTCTAAAGAATCTTGTAAAAATTCCGAAACTTCGTCTTTTGACATTTGTAATGTATTCAACAGTTGATAATGGGTTTGAACCAATCGACCACCAAAGAAATGTGTCTTTTTATCATGCTTTACTACACCAAAGTTAGGATATAAGTTATCCAACCAATTGTCCAAAGTGTCAAACTTCAAATATTTAATACTATTCGGAGTAGTAATTAACTTTACATCTTCAATTCTTTTAGCTCTTGTACGTCCATTTAATTGTGAAACATCAGTTATATTATTATCTTTAAACCATTGTTGAATATTACAATTAAAACAACAAGACTTAAACATTAAGTTTCTTAAAAGAACCATTCCATAATCCGAATAATCTCCAAACAATGATATATCCATAAGAGATTGTCCGTCCCAAATGCTATTGACAATTTCACAATTTTTTTCAGATGTAGTCAACCATCCATTTTCATCGTGTGTTTCAACGACGTTCTCTCTAAATATGCTATCATAATCATCTATGACCAATATATTCTCTGGACTAATAGGAAGAGTATCAATAATACTACTTGATGGTAAAGCAATATAACTTTCATATGCAGCCAAATCTATTTCTTGACCGTATTTCGGTTTTATTGTTCCTGAACTGAACTTCAAAATTGGTTTAAATAAGACTTCATCAATAAACAAACATTTTCCAACTCTCGCTGAACCGGTTGAGCGTTTCATTCGGCAATATTTTGTTCCATTGCACATAAAGCCCGTTTTATATAATTCCTTTCTCAATTGAGAATTTGTTTTAATTGTACGAGGTTCACCTTGTTTAACATATTGAAGATGAATCCAAAATGTATTTTTATCTTTTTTATCTCTTATTTTAACTTCTTTTGCTTTGAACGGTTTTGGTACTTCAATAGGTTTATGAATGTCTTCGTTTAATATAATTCCTACAATTTCACCATCTTGATTCTTCGCAATGCAATCTTGAAATATCAAATCATGATAATTATATCCAAATTTAACAAAGGTGTTTTTGTTCATCTGATTCCACTCTTTTACGGAGTATTTAAACGTGATATTAATAACTTTCGTAGTGTATTTGTGTTTCTTTATAGTAAAGCCAAAGTCATTTCGTCTATACTTTTTATAATAAATATTTAACAATTCAATCAAATCTAAGCTAAAGTCCAAAGAATTGATGAATTTTCTCAAATTATAATGCCCATCTTGAAGTTTTAAATTATATCCATCAGGGTCATTCTCGATATAATGTGATGCCAAGTATATATCTTTAGCATCAATGCTTGGTATGTAAAACTGTACTTCGTTTATAACCAATCATCACCTTTCGTATATTTATGATTCTTTATTTTTGTGATTTCTAATTACAGAAGTTTGCTTTTCTAAACTTCTATTGAAACTTTCATCTGACCTTATTCTGTCCGCAATGTCAGACAGGGTATGAAATTTTCGTGTATTTGTTTCAAAATCTGATGAATAAATGTTTCCTGAAAATTCAGCAGGATCTGGTATGTATCTATCTGTTATCATGTGTTATTTGTATTTTCCTTTCTTAATTACATAATTTCTTGATTTTTACTTAGACAAATGATATAATTATAATTGTCTAGATATTTTTTTGCGTTGTTTGCCATATTCCTCCTGCTAGATAAAGGAGGAGCTTAATGACGATATGTCGAGACATATTATATTTGATATTGCAAATCCTAAGATTTGCTAACAATCATATTTATATAACATTATTGATTCTATGCATATTTACAATGTTTCTGATTATTTGCAAATTTCATCATAGAAACAACATAGACGGGACTTGCAATATTGAATATAATCACGGTGACATTCACTTTTCTTTTAAGTATAAGTGTCGTCACTAAGAAGGGAGTCTCCGTATTTTTACGGAGGCTTTCTTTGGTTGTTGGGATAGGGAATAGAGGAGACATTTATATATTCTCCTTGCATTTTGAAAAAGAACGAAATTAATGTATTGTGTTCATTTATGTTACACATCGCCGCCTTTCTAAAATTTTTAATGCTGTCGTTATCTACTAAGAAAATTAATCATTCGTATGCTTTCTTATACCCCCTATAATATTCTCCCAATATCTTTACCAATGACACTTTGTCTTGTATTTCTGCGTAAAGTCTCATGATTGTATCATCTGAAAATGTCACTTTGTATCTATTCATTTAGTTTTCCTTTCTTAATATATTATTCTCCGTGAGAAAACGAATTTTGATTAATCTTTATAATTGCCGGTCAACTCACCAAAAGATTCAACATTGTAAATTTGCAACATTTTATAAATCGCCCATTCAATCTCTTGTTCATAACCCTCTTTATTAAGGACATATATATTGGGAGTATTTTGTGGTGGTTGAGAAGGGTCTGGTTGAATACTTCCGACTTCTTTTTTTATAAGAAGTGGTTGTTTATCATCAACATTAGAAGTTAAATATGAAAGACATTGATTAAGCGTATCTTTAGACATTGACAAATCTTTAGCCATAGATTGCATACTTCTCCAAAACGCTTCTGGTCGAGTTTCGGGATTATACATAATTTCCTCATTGTCGTTTTTCTTTGGACGGATATATATGTATGAGTTGATATAAAGAAATGCCATTAATATATTCTCTTTATTAATACTCGATTCGCCCATCATTATAAAATCCAATTGAGATGAAGTGATTTTTGAAAAATTTTCAGTTGCATCGAAATTTTGACATATTATATCCATTTGAATACAATCCGTATATCCAGTGTTGTAAATATCAAAGTCAGAAGTAATATTAATCAAATTGCTCTCATTCAAAAATAACAAGCACTTGATTATCTCATAAAATATCTTTGGCTTGTGTCTTGTTTGCTTATAACCACACAAATCAAATATTTCTGAAATAACAATATAAGACGAATCCTCATAACTTCTATGTCTGTCTATCAAAATATAAATAAGATAAAAAATTCTATGTAGATTATATTTTTTCTTAATATCTATTTGCACCAAACTATTAGGAACTCTTGTGAAATACTCTTTACTTGTATTCTCTATAAAATTATTATCCATTGGAACAAAATCATCAAAATTGAATTGAAATGAGTTTCCTAAGTTAAAATTTGCATTATTATACCCATTAGATACGGTATCATATTTAGTTATATAATATTTTTCAAGATTACGAGCATCTTTGTATGACAGATTATCCTTTATAATCTCGTGAGAAAAACCATCATCCCAACCATACTTTTGAATATCCTTATAAAATTTCTTGTTAGCTTTGTAACCATTTCCGTTATTCCATCTTTCCTTAACTGGTTTCTGAGTAATGCCGATATATTTCTTACCATTGTTAAGATTAGTATGTTGATAAACTTTATAATTGTTAATAATAATTCCTCCTTTGTTTTATCCTTAGTGATACCTACGAGAGTTCAGTTGACATCCACTGGTGGACGTCTAATTTTAAGAAGTGTGAATTTAGACATCCACTGGTGTACCTCAACTGAACTGAAAGAAGATATACAACAGTTTAAGAAGACAGACTATTACGAGTGGAATTTCGCATAGCTCAATTCTCACTCGTTGAATTACATTTTTTGTTGTGTTAAATATTTTGTATAAAATAGTCTTTTTTAATTTTATTTTATTGAATTAAATCTTATCTTCTACATATGTTATTCTCTGTTTAATTACTGGTCTATCAAATAATGTTTCTCTCTTAAAGTTTTTGATTTGTTCTTCTGTTTGTAATCCATATTTAATCAGACTACTATCTATAAGTAATGTTAGTGCGTCTCTTAGTTGAGTATGATGTTCTATTGCGTCCATTGGATAACATTCATCTTTGAGTAAATTATTTTCATAGCAATAATCTTCATGAATTTGATTTATGTCTACGTCATATGTATCCTCAAGTTCTTTATATATACTTGAATATAACTCACTTCTCGTGCAGTCAAAGTATTCCATAAGCATTTTGTATTTGGGAGCAATTTTCTTATACCATGCTGATGGATATCTTCTTGATGATAGATAACGATTAGTTTGAGTTTGTTCTATCTTTTCTAATCTTTCAGTTATAGGTTGTAATGCAACGGTTATTGCATTTGAGATACTTTCAGCTAAGAATTCAGCGTTTATATCATTCGTAGACTTCTTATCTATGAATACAGATGCTAATACATCTGCACATTTGTCTTGATATAGTTCTAATTTTGTTGCTAATTCAGGTTGAGTTTGTTTCATCTTTGGTGTAATGTTTATTTTTGCTAATGCAATAGGGAGTTTACGTTGTGAAATGCAATAAGTATCTTTCTCATCAAATAGGATGGTGTCATTTTTCGTCACCATCTTTTGTGTAGGTAATGTGAATTTGGCTATACCTTTTGAGATTAAAGAATCATTAATCCATTTATCTCTTCTTTTTCTTATTTGATCTCTATCTTTAAATCCTATTCCTTTCAGAACTGCATTGATAGAAGTATAAATTTCGCCGGTTGCGTTATCTTGAACTGCAATGAGTTCATCTCCATAAAAATCAAAATTTGTTGTTTCTAATGCTGTGTTTTTCATAATATCATTCTCCTTTGTTTTCTTCTTGACACAATTCCATTGCAAGAGTGTCAAATATATTCTTCGTCACTGTATTATTCTCCGTTTGAAGATTTAATTTTTCTATTAAAATTATTTATATACATAATTAAACTTAACTTCAATAATTCTAATCGACTAATTTTGTTGTATTCGCAAATATAATCAATAGAATCTTTGTACTCCTTTGGAAAAATGTAATTAAATATATCATGTATTTCATTTAATTGTTCAGCCGCCTTGTTGGTTGTGTTTATATATTCTTTTAATAATTGGTTATAATCATTATTAGAAGGAACAGGATTTTCCATATAGTTAGAAAAAATAATATTTGCAAATTTATGTATGTTTTCAATTTCTTTTTCGATTTGTTGTGAAGAAGGAAAGTTAAAATCAAAATATGAATTGTTTAAATACTCTAAATATAAATCAATATAAGCTTTATCAAACCATTCATGCTTAGAGTCATTTCCGCTTATATTATAATTTTTAAAATATTCTTTAAAATTTTTTTCGATGTCTAACGTATTCATACATAAAGGCGAAGCATATAAATACATTATTTTTGTTTTTGATGGAATTAGTTGTCGATTAATTTGTTGCAATCTTTGATATAAATTTTGTGTAATTCCAATTTTACATTGGGCAGTGTCACATATCATCAAATATACAAAACCATACGATTTAGAACATTTCGTAATATGAGGACACTTTTGATATTCTTTTTTTGAATAAATAGATAGTTCTTGTGGGAGTAATTTTGTCATGTGAGTATTTGTCAATGATGATATAGTATTTAATTTTGTTTCTTTGATTGTTTTCATAATAATCTCCTTCGTATTAATTTTGTTTGATTAGGTTTCTATTTATATATTCTCTTTTGTTATTTTTTATTTTGTATAATGTTTTGCATTAAAGAATTGATTATGAAGATAAATTATATTTTCTTCACAATATAGGATTAAGAAACATCAAAATTCATTTTTGTCAGATTTTCTTTGCAAATTTGACTGAGTTTCTTCCTATCTATATAGTGTTTTATATATGGGCGGGTTGGGACACATATTTATATTCTCTGTTTAGGTGATTGACATATGAAATGAATTTTGATATAATTATTGTAAATAAATGATTTTGTGTGGAGGTGTATATATTATGGGGAAGAAACGAAGAAAAATGAATAAAGCTCAGAAAAGAGCATGCGTATTACCGGAAATTAATAGACCAAAGAATAGAAAACCAAAACAAAGACCAAATCCATTGTTCTTTTGTGAAAAACGACATTTTGAAATAGATAGTATGATAGCAAAGGGAACGGCAATTTTTGTTGGAGAACATCAATGTGTACGTCAAGAAATTAAAGTTATCAATTTTGATGGAATATTAATCAATGATAATGGCGAAAATATTTCTGTTCCTCTTAAACGATGTATAATGTGCGGTAAAACCATTATACAACCAAGTGTAATGAAAGAAATATGTGAAAATAATAGTTTTAGTTTGTATCATTTTATGGGAGCACATCATGGGGAAGAATTTAATAAAGTAAATACAAAAATTCATGATATAACACCTAAACATTTTCTGACAAGAACAAGTATAGGTAAGTTATGTGTAAAAGATGGACATAAACTAACTGACATAAAGGCAAGGATTAAAGTTTTATCTTCAAACGGTCAAGTGAATGAAGTTATAATTCCTGCCGCTCATTGTGAGAGATGTGATAAATATTATATCTTAGAAAGCCATTATCAAATGGTTAAAAGACAAGGTGTTATTATTTGCAAGGTAGTAGAAGAAAAGTTTTGGCGTAGAGATAACAATGGGATATCTTATAGTAATTTAAATAAAGAATCAGTTTTACATATAATGGGGTATAATGTAAGTGAAGTGATAGGATTAACTTCAATACAACGACACAGAATATTGGAAATGATTGTTGATGAACATATATTAAGCCGTATGGAGATATGTAATCACCTTGATTGGCTTATTGAGAGGAATTCTTATAGAGACAATTTCAAATATGCGATAGAGAAATGGACAGATGATAGGGAATATATTGCAAATTATAATACAAAAGATATGAAAATTGTGGATGCGGGAATTGTTACAAGAAGGACGTATAAAAAGCAATGATTTGATAGAACTTTGTTTGTGATTGCAATGGGATTGAATTAAAGACTTTCGTAGAAATACGAAGGTCTTTTTTTGTTGCATTTTTATATGTAATTTTAGTATCGGAGTGTAGATGAGTGATTTTTGTGGATTTTATTGTGTTTTGTAGTGTGGGAGTTGGTTGTGAAATGGAGATTTTGGATTTTTGTATCGCATTTTTTGAGGTTGCAATGGTGTTTTTTGTTTGGGTTTTCTTGGGGTTTTCGATAAAGGGAACGATTTTGAATTTTTGGTGTGGGATGTGTGATTTTTGTTGTGTTATTTGGGGTTTTGGTGGGTTTTGTGTTTTTTGAGGTTAGTGTGTAAGTTGACTACATATACAGATATAGGAAAAATGGGAGTTGCCGACTTGTTTTTTGTACCCCCTCCATAACTCTTCATAAAATACGCTTTTTTCGCATACCTATGCGGATTTGACTTAATTTTATTATCTGATATAGTCATAATTGTCAAAGGGAAAAGGACGAAAAAAGAATAAGAGGTACACGGATAGCATATCAAATTCAGTCTATCCGTTCCGATAATATCGGATTAATGCTATCTGTATTTATTCAATTTTTGTTTTTTCAAAGTATAGCTAAGTAGCTATGCAAGGGTTATAGGTTTAATCCGTTTTGACTGTTCATTGACAATTAAATAGGTAACAAAGGCAGATACTACTTTTTTAGTTCCATCAGGAGCAACACAAAAAGCAAGTCTGATAATACAATACTTTTGTTACAAGTTTATATAAAAAAGGTGCGGGAATCCGGAAAATCCCGTTGACTATGTAACGGCGGTTATATAGTTACGTTTGAAATATTTTCTAATATTTTGAGCGTGTGAAGGTGAAAATCCTTTATTTCAAGTTTTGGTAATTCTTGGGATACCGGTAGCAACGAAAATCCGGCACAAAGCGTTATAAAGTGGAAGTACGTTTTAACGCAATACAAAATTAAACGACTGTAAAAATTACCGTATTAAACTAACTTGCACATCAGAGGTGTAAGCGGTTACAAGTCCGCATAAATAGTGAGTAGTACAACAACACAAAAAAAATAAGTAAAGCACCTATTGCTCAATATAGGAGAAGGAGAAAATCATGAAAAAGACAACAGATAGAAAAAGAGTAAACTTCAGTAACTTTAGTGACTCAAATCGTGCCTTGTTACACGACTTCAGAACAGCTATTATTGCAATAGCTGAAGAAAACGCACGTTATAGCTCAGCGACTAAGCCTGTTAAGACACAACGTGAAAAGACTCTTGCACTCCGAGAGTCTGCCATTCAAGATGGTATGAGTTATAACGATGCTATAATCAAGTATAGTATCAGCAAAGAGGAGTCTATCCTTACAAAGTTGAAGGCGGAGCATGAACAAAACATCAAGGACTACAACAAAACATTGAAGGCTTGTTACGCTTTTATCCCTGAGGGAATGTATAAGGCGTATCAGGTGAAGGCTCAAACATTCGATGACGCCGACTTCAATAAAGAGTTCGGTAAGTTCCTAGAAGGACTTGGTATTGAAGTAGGTACTGCCATAGTGCCAAAGTGGGCACGCAAGCTTACTTCTGCCATAGGTGTAAGTATGGCAACTCAGAAGACTTTGCTTACGGGTGCAGAATCACTAACCAAAGCAATGAGCAAGACGATGTTCAATAAGTTGTTTATGGCAACTTTTATAGACTTATTCATCAAGTAATAGGTTTACCATTCAAGGGTGTATGCTAACAAGTGTACACCCTTTTTCTGTATACGCGGTAAAAGTCCACGTACTGATGAGGCATGAGCCGAAACAGTATATAAAAAGAATTAATTCTGAGGAGGAGTTTTATTATGAAAAAATATAAGTGTACTGAATGTAGAGGTAACTGCATGGGTTGCTTCTATACTGACTTGTGCGACAAGTGGCTTGATAAGTCACCATACGAGCCATACTTCGAGGTGTCAGACCATGCCTCTATGGCTCTATGTGAGGGACGTCACGCAATCCCTCAGGCGGAAGATGGCTCAATCTTTGGGAACACCATTGACCCGTTAGACCCTCAAGCCCTTCAAGCCGAGGCAGAGTCTAAGCTCCGAGAACTTGATATCAAGTCGTTAGACTTGTATGTCACCGGTTTAACGGTCGCATTAATCTCGGTGTTGAACGCATGTCGTCAACTTGGTATAGTGGTAACACTGTACCATTATGACCGCGAAGAGGGTAACTATTATCCACAGCAGGTCTTGTAATTACATACATGATATAGTGTAGGTGTATATACTCTTATACACCTTGAGAGGAGGAATACAATAATGAACACATGGAAGAAGGATACCAAAGCTCTATGCAGAGATTTCTGCGTGGATTATAACACTGTAATAAGCCGAGTAGAGTCGTATGTATCTACACATACTCAACCAAGACACTATAGTCACGATTATGACTATAAATACGACATTGCGGTACGTTTTGTACGAGCAATGATATGAGGAGGACAAAACATGAACATGAGGAAAAAGCTATCAATCATCTTAGCAATGATATTGTTATTCATTGCACTTTGCTCAACAGCAGAAGCAATGATAACTTTGCCATTTGGATATTACACCCATAATGGCTTTAAGATTATCTATACCACTAAAGCAGTGTGTATAGGTGTAAATACTCTTATGACTCGTGATGGTCAGATATGGGAGTATGAAGATAATAATTTCACAATAGGTGGCAAGTACCGTATTACATTTAGTGATAACGGTACAGAGGATGATAAGACGGATGATAAGATATTATCCGTCCAAAAGTGTCATTGAGATGTTTAAGTATATAGTTCATGCTATATATTTTTACATAAAAAAATAGCCTTGTACTACCACTACAAGACTATTTAATATCAATGAAAGGCGGTGGATTGCGATGCTAACTCCGGAAGGATATATTGGCGATTACGATGGAAGACTCTATAGCACTGAGAATGAAGCTCGTGAAGCCGATCCTCGCAATTAACCAAAAAGCCATCAGAGTGAGATACCATCAATATCTCTGATGGTCTTTTATTGATATTAATATAATAGCACAATAATTATCATATGTCAAGCTTTTATGGAGGTGAAATATAATGAAAACTCAAATAGATGTTCGTAAGTTCCAACGGAAACTACGAGCGAATGGCTACACCTTGCACCATATGCGAGGTAGTCATCAAATATACCGAAACGGAAACAGCGAAACTATTGTCATAAACAACAAGTTAAATGCAATGGTAGCTAAGAGACTTATAAAGGAGTTCAATTTGCAATGAAAAAGAGAATATATAAATACTTAATAGAATGCCTAAGAGAAATCATAGGCATTTTTGAATATTTAGAAGGGAGATGGTGAAATGCTCAAAGAAAAAGCTCTGAGAACTATCAAGGCAGAGTTCAAAGAATATAAGCAACGTATTCTCACGAACTTGTCATTGGCAAAATATGCAGGAATGGATAAAAGAATGTTTGGAGAAAGAAGGGAACTTAAATGACAAATAAAGAAAAGGAATTAATCAAAGATAATCTAAGAGCATACAATGCAAATTTTAAATACATAAAAATTGTTTCGGCTGACTATGGAGACGGTTTTTATGTTTTCACAAGCGAAGAACGTTTTAAATCAGGCAGTTGGACTCAATATTGTTATAATATTGATTACCTAAATGGTTGGTTATATGGAGCGGTACAAGCAATTCATAAAAGATGTGGTGAGAGAAAGGAACTGTGATGAATATGTACACATTAGAATCATTAAAAGAAATTAACAATAGATTTTGCAGAAGTCATGAAATGACAGAATATGATGTAGAAAAGGCAAATGAATATGTTGAACTGATTGAAAATTCTCGTTCAAAATTAGAATCTAAAATAGGAGATATGATACAGTACACAAATGAATATGGAGAATATTTTGAAAAAGCTCATATTGACGAAATATATGAAGATGGAGAATTGTATATATGTGAGCGCCCATATGTTCCATTTGTCGGAGTAAATGAAAATAATAATGGAATTAGTTGTAGTACATCAGGTGGAGCTTGGGAATATCTATCAAAAGAAAAACTCACGTATGTAGGAAAAAGTAAAAAGCGATTTTGCGTTTGGGGTAATTGTGGTGCTTGTGCAGATGGAGCTGTTGAATTTGAGGCAGAAGTAAATGTATGGTCTTATACTTCAAGTGAAAATAAATTTATCAGTAAAATAAGTGGAAGACCATACACTACTAAAGAGTTCGATAGAATGATAATTCATTATTATACAGATAAATACGGGCACTCCAAAGATGGTAGTGGATATATTTATTTTGGAAGTTTAAACAAAGGTGCATGGAAGTCAGACAAGGAATTGCAAGCATGGTTGAGAACATTTAGAGCGGAAGTGTTTGAATGGGGAAAGAATGGTATGTTTGTTTGGTATTGGAAAAATAAAGAATATCATGTTTCTCCAACGGAATTTGAAAATTTAAAGTTGCCAGAAGATACAATATTGAAAAATGCAAGAATTCTTAGATGCAAAAGAAAGTATGATGAAGATACACATACAGTCCACACTTACTATGTATGGTATTGGGATGAACCAGATAAAGATTTCTACAAAGCAACTGAAGAACAAAATAAAATAAGAGAAAAATTCTATACGCTCGATTGGCATACTCCCAAAAATCAATTTGCATTAAAAGAATTTGAACTTGGAAAAGTCCAACCAATTAATTTGGATTTTATTAAAGGTTGATTAATGATTAGCACATTAGGAGGTAAGGGAAATGAGAAAATACATAGTTCATTACGGATATGGGAACAGGGCATATACAGATACTCGTAATGCACGATTGTTGTGTAGAATGTACGGCGAAAATGTAACAGTAACAACAGTACAAGGCAAGTTTATATGTAGAGGAATTATCAACTATGACGGCACTGTAACTGTTTGTACAATAGAATGATGAAAGAGATATTTCATATGATGATGTTCTATCGAGGAAAAGTAACACGACTTTTAGAAATGACGATTTGGAGGTAAACAAAATGCGAGTTAAAACAAAAAAACAAGCGGTGATTAGGACAATATATAACAATTATAATTTATGGGAGGATTCTAAGGATGATGCAATAGAAACACTCAAAGCTAATGATATTACGATAACAGATAGTGCAATATGGGAAGAAATATACAATCAAGATGAATACGATTGGATTGGAATAAAAGATGATTTGGAACGATTTTTCAATGGTGAAAGTACATGGATTTTGCAAGGCACTTGTGAATGTTGGGATGGTAATCATAAAGCTGGAATGATATTTGAAGATTTTGAAGAGATGCTCAATAAAGCGGCAAAAGATTGTGATTATATTCACCTGTATGATAAAAATGGTCATCTTTACTTAAAGTGTTCACATCATGATGGAACTAATTATTATGAAATAAAAAAAGTTACAGATAGAGGTGTTGAGTATTTAGCAAACTGGGAAGATAATTGGGATGACAATCGAACAGAACAATATGTTCATAATCAAATTATGGAAAGATATTCGGTCTTGCCTCATTTTGCACATAAAGTATACGGTCGCCCAAAGATTGAGTGGAAGAAAGAAGAAAAGGATGTTGTAGGAATGGAGAAATAAGTTATGATTAGTACAATAGAAAGAGATTGGATTTGTAAAAACGGTGTATTTTATTTCCCAATGAAAGAGCTTCCTGATTGGTATGGAATACCAAATATAGGGTTTGTATATCATGGTGAATGGTCTGATTCGGAGGTGGAATATAAAGGAAAGCGAATAAACTGTAACGATATTGAAGAAGTGATGTGGGAGAATTATAGAGAAGATTGCTTAGAAGAAAGAATAGAAGATACATTTGATGGATTTTATATTTATATGAAAGAACATCAAAACGAAGTATATGAAATACTCGAAGAAATAATGAATAGAGAGGAAAATTAAAATGGAAAGAGAAATTTATGAAAGACTTAGTACAAAATTAGATTATGAAACATTTATAAAGTGCTATTGTCCTGAATGCGAAAAAGAAAATTGCATTCATAGAGGGGCATATAGAAGATTACCTGCAAAAGTGGGAGGTTTAGGTTTGTGCCCAAATTTGCAGACAAATAAAAATTAAGGAGTATATAAGAGTATGAGTATATCAGATGCAATATATAACAATATGTTAGAGGAGAAGAAACAAGCAGTTTTAAGAAGTGAATATAAGAGTATAAGAGCTTGTCCTCTAAAAGAAGTCAATGGACGTGTTGACAATTACACAGAGGAACAAGCTAAAACATTATTAAAAATGATGATATTTGACAGAAGATAATAATTGAACGGAGGACTAATTATGAAAGATATACATATTGATATGTGGTATGGAGATGACGTAAGCGTCGCAGACGGTATTGATGTTTCCTTCAATGATTTGGATTGTAAATATAGAGGGAATATTTATAAAAACGGCAGAATGATAGGTGATTACGTTTGCGATGATTCTGTAACGCTTGAAAAGGTGTTTAAGGGATTGTTCAGATGGAATGATTAATTGAAATGACAATTTCAGACGATTAAGAGAAAGGCGGTTAATATTATGAACACAGACAAATTAGAACAATATCTTGACGAATTATCGGACGGGACGGATTTTTCATTTGGAATATCAGAAGCAACAGATGAAACGATTGAGTTGTATATGCAAGGTGATAATCCTTGTCGTGAGGATTGGCGTAATGAAATTATAATAGATAATCCAACGACAAAGAAAGAATTAACTAAAATTTTGGCTAATGAGATATGGACACTCTATGAGGTTTTTGATGTAGAAGAAGAAACACATCTTATGTTGGAGGCAAAGAGAAATGGGTTTTCGGGAGTGCCTGATGTGGTTGCCCTTGTACATAATGAAGAATATAAAGAGAACGCATTAAAAAAATTTGCGGAAAAGTTACAAAATTTGTACAATAATTTAGACAAAGAGGAAGCAGACACAATGAATAAACAGCAATTTTTTGAGTATATTCAAGAAAATTTCAACATTGACGGTGCAAGTCAAAGATTAATTTGGAATATCCTTAGTTACATAGAAGCAAATTATCCTGAAGAAAATGAACAGTATAATGCGTTGGTTTCATTACTTGATGGTACTATTGGATTGGAAGATAGAGAATTGAAAAAAGTGTATATGTAGATTGGAGTGATTAATTATGGGACTAATGGAAATTTTACAAGAACTCGGAGCGGACAAACCATTTAATAACAAAGGCAATTATACGGATGATGGTTTGATTGTGTATGAAAAGTTATTACGAATTATAGATGGACTTGATTGTATAGGAGCTTTAGGTAAAACAGGAGATGAACTTGAAAGTTATCTTTCGGAAATAGTAAAATTAGAGTTTTGAAACAAAAGGAGAGAATATTATGCACATACATACGATTGAAGAAAACTATGACTACAGAATGAAACGTCTTGTAGAAAAATTTGTACAAGACTATGAGATTGAAGAAAGAGATCCAACGGAATTACAAGATAAAATATGGATGGAATATGCAGAAAAATTTGGCAGAATGGTATTAGAAGATATGATTGAATATGCCGGCGATGAATTATTTGAGATTTAAGGAGTGATTATAATGGAATTGCATTTATATTATCTTGATAGGAAATGGACGAAACGTGGAGATTGTGCTCATAATTATAATCTTGTTGTCGATTTAGACAACAAAACGTACAAGATATATGTCAGTCCTTTTTATGGGTATGAACGCTCAAATGATATAGAGGTCAAAAGAAAATCGGATATTATAGATTATATTGAATATTTAAAAGGGAATGGGTTTGTAGATACTGATGAGATTTATTGTGGATAAAATAAGAGTTTCATGAGGAGGTTGGAGAAAAATTATGTATAGAAGTTATGAGAATCCATATGAATTAGAGTTGCAACTTAAAGAATTAAAACAACAATATTATGATGCAAAGGTTAGTAACGCTGATGATGACATACTGATTGATTTGAGTATAGAAATAAGTAGTTTAGAAGAACGTATTAATTTTGCTTGGCAAGATGATGAATATGAGAATGAAATATAACGGAATATAAATAATAATTATAAGGAGGAAAAATATGTTAGCATTTGATTTAGCAGAGAAAAACAAAAAATTAGCCGCTATTCAGTATATAAAACTATTAGGACTAAAAAATCCTGAAAATGTATTGCGTGAAGGTATCTATTATTCTCATATAAATGCAAGAGGCAAAAAACGATTATTGCTTCCTTGTATATCTTTTTCTGAATATGAGAAAAAGAATAAGGAATATATTAATACCAGAATGCAAAAATGTCTTGGTTATTATGTATTAGAAATAATTGAGTGAACTACCACATATCTTTATGGTAGTTTCAGAAGATACAACTATTAAATTTTAATGAAACAAGAGTTTTTTTAGATAAGGAGAAGATTATGAAAGTAAATTTTGATATTACTAAAATTGTGTTTACACCATACTGCGATAATTATGATTTTACATTAGGTATTACGAGAGATAATAAAGGTGATAAATGCTATTTAGGAATAGATATTCCATGCAAAGACGATGCAGAATGGAGATTTTGGTTGTTATTTGAAGATGATAATGATGCTTGGAATATTTCTAATGAAGATAAAGAGTACGTTAAGCAGAAAGCAATAAAGCATTGTTTATCTAATGGATATTCATACAATGGAAAATATTTTGAAAAGAGATAATGAAGCGATGATTTCTTAGTTTAGAAAGGTAGACAAATAATATGAATGAATTATATATAAATGATTGTTGAATTTATTTTGCAACAAAAGCCAGTACATACGATGAAGCAATGGATGAATTTTTAAAGAAGTGTGTAGAAGCTGATATAGATATAAGTATTGTGAATGCAAAACTTCGCGATGAAGACGGAAATGATATTGAGTAGATGAAAGTCAGATTTAAAGGAGTAAATTAGGAGGATAATAATATGGTAATATATATAGATTACAAATTTTGTACAAATGGTACTTTTAAATTAATTCATTTAGAAGAACTTAATTGTAAAGAAGTGGGTTTGTACGAATATATAGGGCATGAAAAAATCAAAGTAAATGATAAATCCGATACTATAGAAATAGCTGCGAATTTTCTTGCTAAACTTTTATGTAGGAATATTGATGTCGATCCTCGTTATTATTGGGTACTTGAAAATTTATATGAGTTGATTGACTCATTAGTTGATTTTATTAGAATGTACAAATCAGGTAATGTTGTGCAACGAAAGTATTTGATGTCACAGGGTGACAAAAGTGCGATAACAGTAAAGATTGAGGAGGATTAATATGGAACAGTGGGACGAGGAAGAAGTATGGGATGCAATTTCAGTTATATCTTCAATACGAGCAAAATGCAGTGTGTTTAAGAGAGAACAACGTTCTAAATATCATGCATGTAGTATGGCAATAAGAGCCTTGCGTGAGGTTATCGGTGATCCAGCGGCTATGGATAAAGTAACTGATAGCAGTTTAATATATGAATTAGATAGCAGAGGATATAATGTAGATAATTTGATTGAAATTTTACATAAGATTAAGTCTTGAAAGTGATAGAGACTCGCAATCCGATAGATCTTTAGCCTATCGGTAAAGAATCATATAAAACAGAGAATATACAAACGGAAGGAGGTGTTAAGTAAATGTTAAAAGCTTGTAAATACAGATTATATCCGAGCAACCAACAAGAAGAACAAATTCAAAAGACTCTTGGATGTTGTAGATTTGTATATAACCGAACATTATCTTATAGGAAAGAAATGTATGAAACGAAAAAAGAATCTATGAATAAATTTGCTTGCAATAACTATGTAAATCAAATTCTTAAAAAAGAATACGAATGGTTGAAAGAAGTAGATAAATTTGCATTAACTAATGCTGTATATAATATGGATTCAGCATACAAAAAATTCTTCAAGGAACATAGCGGATATCCGAAGTTTAAGAGTAAACATGATAGTCATAAGTCATACATAACAAATTTTACGAATGGCAATATAACAGTAGATTTTAAGAAGAACACAATTAAACTTCCAAAGCTCAAATGGGTTAAATCTAAAATTCATAGAGAGTTTACAGGAATAATCAAATCCGCAACTATCTCACAAGTTCCATCCGGTAAATATTATGTTTCGATATTAGTAGAGACTGAACACATTCCAATAGAATCTACTGGTTGTATGGTTGGTGTTGATTTAGGTATAAAAGATTTACTTATCACTTCTGATGGAGAAAAGTTTGACAATATTCGTACTACTAAAAAATATGAGAAGAAACTTGCAAAGGAACAACGCAAGTTATCTCATAAAGAAAAAGGTAGTAAAAACTGGAACAAACAGAGAATCAAAGTAGCACAGGTACATGAAAAGATTCATAATATCAGAATTAATAATTTACACAAGATTTCACATCAACTTATTAGCGAAAACCAAGTAATAGTTAGTGAGAATTTGTCTGTAAGTAATATGATGAAGAATCATAATCTTGCAAAAGTAATATCTGATTGTGATTGGTATGAGCTAACAAGACAATTAACATATAAAGCTGATTGGAATAATCGCCAGTATATTAAAATTGGGAGATTTGTTCCAAGTAGTCAAACTTGTAGTTGCTGTGGTTTTATCAATGTAGAAACTAAAGACTTATCAGTCAGAGAATGGACATGTCCTAAGTGTGGCGTTCATCACGATAGGGACATCAATGCTGCTAAGAATATTCTTAATGAAGGATTAAGATTGTTAGAGAAAACAGCTTAGTAAAATATATAGTACGGTAGGAACTATCGGAATTTACGCTTGTGGAGTTAGTAGGTTACGAGGACGTAGAAGCAAGAAGCCACGAAGTCTTTAGCTTCGTGGTGGTTCACAGCAAGGTTTCAAGTCCTTTATATGGGATATAAAAGGGTGTAGAATTATGTATAATAAAAAAATATCACAGAAATTTGTTTAAAAATAGCAAATGGTGGTATATATTAAATGAAGGGTAAATATAGAAAGGAAGATTAGAAATGGAAAATATATCACACGAACGAGCAATAGAATTATTGAAAAAATTAGTCGCAAATATGAGGTATGGAGGGAAACCGTTGGTTGTTGCAAAGCATTTGCTCTATGTCGGATTTGAACCCGAAGAACTTTTAGAACTTGGGTTTAAGAGCAGAAGTGTTGTAGCAGCTGAAGAACAACTTGATGAATACGAAGATAGTTTAATATTTTTGGAAGGCTAAGAATTAAAGGAAAAGTAGAAAGTGAGGAAAATAAAATGAAAATTAATGGAGATGCAGGAGAGATAAGAACCATAATAATCGTGGGTTTAATTTGCTGGATACCACTTTGTGCATTGTGTACACCAGTTGGTGGTACACTTCTTACGATATTTATTTTTGGAGTAGCCGGTATTATATCATATTCTAAACACAAAGAAAGAACAGGTGGTAACAACGGAATTTCACAAAGCTTACACGATCAGTATATGGAAAAATTACATGAAAGCAATCGCAAACATTGGGAATTCTATGATAAGTTGACTGATGAAGAAAAGGCTGAAAGACAAAAGGAATTTGATGATGAATGTTTGATTGCGGCGAGAAAACGTGAATGGGGCAAGGCATTTGCTCAAGAATGGATTGACGATATGCCTACTGAATTGAAAAAGAAAGCGATGGCGATATATGTGAAACGACAAGCGTTTATTAAAGAAGAAAGAGAGTATGGTAGAGATGCTCATGATTATGAGATGGAAGATTATCTTAATATACGCAAAGAGGATAGAGGCTGCTTATCACCTGCGGGGGCAGAATATTTATATGATATGAAATTAAAAATAGATAAAGCTTTTAGTGAATATAAAGGTGTAAAAGACGAAGAAGGGAAATGGAAGAAATATGCTATAGGTGAAGCTATGCCTAACGAATATGAATGGATTTTTCATAACTATACAAAGATCCCTTCGGTAAGTGTTCCATTGGATAAGTTAAGAAAGTTTTATAAATATACACCAGATGGAAAGCTTACAAAAAAATATATGGAGTTTTCTGAACCTCAAGTTTGGTGGGGAAACTATGACACGTATCCAAGTCATTGTCTAGTATCAATGCCTATATAACAAAAGAAGGAGTGAACATTAATGACAGGAAGATTAGAAAATCAAATAAAAACTGAACAGAAAATCAAGCGAACACTTAAAAGTCTGCCACAAATTGTAGCAGACTTTTATTATAACATCTCAACATCTACTGAACCAAAGTCGTGTTATATGTATATTATGATAATAAAAGGGTTTATTGAATTTATAGAAGAATTAAATATATCCATAAAGGACATTGATGAGACTATCGTAACTCGCTATTTGAAAACAAAAGAACAAAAAACTAATAAAGAAGGACAAGTTCAAAGTACAAGTTTTTCATATAGGAAAGTTGTTTATGCGGCATTGAACAACTTCCTTTTTTATTTGAAAAAGAAAAAAATTATCAAAGATAATCCTATGGATGAAATAAAACCTGTCCGAAATTCGGACAATGTAAAAAGAATAAGACTGACTGCAAATGATATGGAGAATATTATAAGTGCCGTAGATAGAGGTGTTGGTTCGCATAGAGCTATTGAAATTCAAAGACCTTGGCGTTCAAGAGATAAAGCAATTCTGCTACTTTTTATATATACAGGAATGCGTGAAACAGCATTAACGGAAATTAATTTGAACGAGATAGACTTTGAAAATAATACGTTCAAAATCATTGATAAAAGACATAAAACACAAGAATACATTATTAATAATCGACTAAAGGAAGCCTTAATAGAATGGATACAAGACAGAGAATTATTGTTAGAAGATATGCGTTCAGATGCATTGTTTATTTCTGTTCAAAGAAGTAGAATATCTCCAAGAGCTGTTTCGGACTTGGTAAAAAAATATTCAAAGGCAGGAATCGGAACGGAAATAAGCCCTCATAAATTAAGGTCTGCGTTTTGTACAATTTTATATGATGAAACAAAGGATATAAACTTTGTATCTCAAGCGGTCGGTCATAAAAATATTGAAACTACGCAAAGATATATTGTAAATGATGGACAAACAAAGAAAAAAGCTGTTTCGTTACTTGACGATATATTTAGCCGTTGACTATTCAACATAAATATGGTAAAATAAAGGAAAGATTAAGAGGCGATTAAAATGAAAAAATACAGAAATGAACCTCTATCAATAGAGGTGGCAAAATATGAAAGAGAGTTTACCGAAAGCGGTAAGGCTCTTATCAAAGAAATCACATCAAAAACACCTTACACCGAAGCTCCAAAATGTCCCAATCCGAATGGAACACTTTGTTTTGGTATGCCGGCAATAGATAATGACGGTACATCATATTGGATTGAGGTCACAGGTTGGGAAGAACCAGTAATTGGATATAGATGTGGAAATGGAGAAGGATGCTTTGCGGTAGAGGACTTTAGAGCCGACAATGTTAAGAATTTTATCAATGATAAAATCGAATTCATTTTCAATTAAATAGTAGGTAATATATTATGGAAGAAAAAATTGCACCGTTAATTTTGACTCAAAAAGTCAATAAAAAATATCCGAATGTTTGGAAACAAGTAGAAGATATGAGAAAAATGAACGGCAAAGAAGTGAATTGGGATGCTCGTTGCTATATACCAATAGGGGTAGGGATTGCTATTGCAAGTGGCGGAAATGACAATATTAATTTGAGCATAATATCAGAAGCCAATATAATTGTTGCAACTGCTACATGGAGATTGTATAAACAAATCTTCAGCTTTGATAAAGATATGGAAGATGTTCTTACTGAACAAGGAAGTGAAGATTTAATTATACCAATCGAAGTTTTAAGTAATCTTCCATATCCCTGTATTTATATAGCAGTAAACGATGATGAGTACAATGGATTCTTCGTCTACTTTGAATCAGATACTAACAACGGAGAATTGGAATTGCGATTTTTATTTATAAATAATGACTATTCAGTTATGCCTATTTCTTTACATCTTATAGATAATGGTACAATCAAAGATGGAATTGACCGAATGTTACAAGAAGTAGAAAAGAATTCATCAAAGAATTTTGTCGATAAAGATTATATTGATTTTGTAACAAACTTAATAACATCAAAATTGCAACTTGTGTTATATATCTGTGCACAGAACAGTGAAATTACGGAAGATGAACGACAAAAATATATAACTCGCAAGCCCCAAAAGAAGGAATATATAAAAGATAAATATAGAGAAATTCAAAAATGGAATTGTGGTACTCAAACCGGAAATATTATTCGTGCAATGCGAAAACAAAATACAAAATCTCATATTGTTTATAATAATTCTGGGGTGGAAGCACATGGTTCTCCGAAACGCCCACATACACGCCGTGGACATTGGCATCATTACTGGAAAGGAGAGAGGGGTTCAAGTCATAGAAAATTAATTTTAAAATGGCTTGCACCAATATTCATAAAAGGATATGATGTAAATGATAATGTTGTAACTACAAATGTATTCTTAAAAGAAAATGGAAAGGTGTGAAATAATGATGTATACAGTAGAAAATTTAGAGGCGATGGGTAGTGTATATGCCCAATTAACTCAGCTAAAAGGATTTAACGATCCATTCCAAGGGCAATGTGATATGTTCCCTATGAGAAGTATCGCAACAATGATTAAAAGAACAATGCCTTATATCTCCGATGAATTAAATCAGGAAATCGGAGAATTAATGGACACGCTGGATGCAAATGAAATAGACGAACTCATAAATAAACCTGTTCCAATGACACTTAGAATGAGCTTTTGGACAGGATATAATAAGAAAGTTTGATTGTTTGGCAAAGGAGATGATATAATGAAGAAAAGACTGTTATATTGTTATACAAACGCATATGATATGTTGGTATCTATAGACGAAGAAGATAATTGTAGATACTTAATTAACAATGGAGATTTTCCGAGTACAGAAGATAGAGAAAACGGGAATAAAGTTATTGACTTTTTACAAAGTGTAGAAGATGATTCTTCTTGGGAGGACGATTGCTCAAAAGAGGAATTATTAGAAGATGAAACAACTATAATCATTGCTGAAATCGAAAAAGAACTATAATATTGACGAAAAATATCTTCTTTGGTATAATAGATATATTATATTGTAAGGGAGATAATCAAATGTTCAATAATGAACAAACATATGATGAGTGGGAGGCGGATTGCTTAAACAAGGCAAAAGAGATTCTCACCGATAATCAAGAAGTTAATCAAAATCAGAAAATAGAGACGACAGCGAATTGACTGTCGCCTTTATTTTTTTTGTGTGAAATTTAGTCTAATAATAGTAATGTGAATGATACTATGTCAAGTATCACCGTGAGAATACAGACAGAAATCATTATATTAAAAATCATTTTTGGTTTAATTAATTTGTTATGTAAATAATTCCAATATTCTTCTGCGTAAGCTATTGGAATTTCAGCAAATACGGATAAATCTTTAGCATTTTTTAAATATGTAGGTAACTTGTTTTTTGGTGCGATTAAAAGACAAGCCATTAAATTTGCTTCTTGCTCTTCTTGTAGAGAATCGGAAGTATGCCCTAATATATAGTGTGCGATCTCGTGGAATATGTAGAAACGCCAATACATAGACGTTTCATCAAAGTAAATTATATATGAAGGCACTTTACCTGATTCCTTGTAAAGAATAGCAGGAGTAGAGATTAATGGATTTGCACCGGCAAAATCTTCTACTGCTTGAGATTTAACCTTGAATGGAATTTGTAAATGAGTACACAATAGAAATGGATTACAAGGGAAACTTGTAAATTGTTTTGTGTAAATTTGTGCAATTTCGAATAATTGTTTAAAACTTCTCATCTTCGACACCTGTCATTGGCAAATGAGCCAACCCTTTCATATAAATTAATGCAAATTCTTTTGATTTTGAGTCTAAAAGATTCCATAATGATAGAACGTCTTGTTGCTCAGAGGGCAAGACATTATTATCCACATTGTCTTCAATTCCAGCAAAAAATTGAGAAAGTGAAATATTTAGACCGTTACAGATTTTCATTAAATTATATATTGTCGGGACGTGTCTATGTTTAATCATATTATTGAGTGACGAATAAGGCATATCAGACATTTTTGCAAGCCTATATATAGACAGATTTCGTTGCTTGCAAATCTCCATAATGTGCTGGTTGACTATAAATTCATCCATAGAGATCTATTCCTTTACTAATAAGATTATATCTTATTGTGTCCAAAAAACGTAGATGTATTCTATGGCAATAATAGTGTTGAGTTTGGTAGTAAAAGAGCAACCACAAATGATTGCAAATAAAAAAGCAACCGATTGAGGTTGCTTTAGTTATATTGTTCAATCGCATTTTGAATTAAATCTAATATTGCATCAGGAATATTTTTTTCAGCGATTTGCTTTAACAAATTTTCTTTTTTTGCGGAGATATGTTCTCCACCATACGCAAGGTAATTTTTATCTGATGGGTTGATTTTTAGAAGTTCATTTGGTGTCATATCAAAAACTCTACATAAAGATATGATGTTAGATAATTTTAAGTCGATTATCGTTCCATTTTCCCATTTGCTAATTGTACTTTTACCAACATTAATCAATTCGCCCAACTCGTCTAAAGATAGGTTTTGTGATAATCGTTTGTCTTTTATTATATTTCCGATATTTGACATAACAGTTCTCCCATGTTACAAAAATGTTACAAAAACAAAAAGTCATTGACAATAGAAAATGACTATGGTAATATATATGTGTCTTTAAGGAAACAAAGCAAAGCAAAAGTGTCCTTAAAGAAATAGAATGTTATTATACATCAGTATCTTTGATGATTTTTCTCACTAACCCAAAGATACGAACACGAGTAACATCCTTACCCTCAAAACGTCTTGGGGAATACATTGGATTTAAACTTTGCAGTTCAATCCAATTCGCACCGTACATTATTCGTTTGATGACACCGTTGTCATCATCAATTAAAGCAACGGCATAACTACCACTGTCAACGGATTGTTGATAGCGGACAAGTGCAAGGTCTCCTTCTTCAAATTTGGGGATCATACTGTCTCCCTTGACACGAAGTAAGACGTGTGGTTCATTGCCACTTAGCCAATTAAGTGGAACGTATTGTGTACCAATTATTTCATTGTCGGCATATTTACCATAGCCTGCCGAAACTTCACCTAAGATAGGAAGTTCAATCATTTGATTATTATTTTGTGGCTCGCCAAGCAAATATTCAACGGAAACGCTAAAATAGTTTGCGATGATTTCTATTTTTTCACGAGAAACGGATGTCTTATTGGACATTTGATTGATGTAATTGACACCCAAACCACATTCTTTACATAATCTACCGATAGAAATGTTGTTGTCCTTTGCAAGTTGCTTTATTCTACTTGCAATCATTTGTGGATTTTGCATAAATTACACCTCCGTTTTTTGTAGAATACCACAATATCACGCTAAAAACGTGAAAATTAGTTGACATTCACGTTAAAGCGTGATAATATGGTTTTGTTGATTTTTCAAAACAGAATATTTCGAATTAGTTTAATATCCCCATATTAAATTAATTTACCCTTTTGAAATGTGTTCCCCAACACGTTTATTTCATAATGGATAAAAGAAATATCCTTGCTTTTTATGTGTTTATTATAGCACATTATAAAGGAAATGTCAATCATATTGACGTAAATTTTGCAAAGAAAATGTAATAAAAGAAAAGAAATTGTAACAAGAAAGGAAGCGATGAAACTATGATTTCAATAATTCAAAAACCAGTCAGTTTTAAAATACGGCGTAAGTCAGATATTAAAACATTCAAAAATGTTTGTTTGTGTAATGGCTCAAAATACATAATCAAAATCAATCCGAATTATATTTTCGTGTTAGAGAAAACGGAGAATAATACAATAGGAACTATTAAACAAGGTGATTTGTTCAATGTTTTCAATCCTGAAATTCAGACTGATGTGGATGAGTGGATTTGGAAATTGCGAAAATATATAAACAAAAAATATTTTTCGTAGAGAATATTATATTGAGTGCTGATATGAAACACTCACCTATACGGTTTATACTTTCCGAAGGGAAGATAAAAAAGTAGTTTTGCTATGTATATGATAAAGGGAAGGATGTGAAATGAATGTATCTAATTGGCTTGGCTATAACAAGTGTCGGCATTGGCATAGTGTTGGCATGTAAACTGCAAGATTATTAGGGAGAATAATTGTAAAAATTAGGACAAGGAGTGTAGAGAGTGAATGATAAAGAAAAAGAAGATTTAATAAGGCAATATTGCGATAACAAAATGAAACAATTGAGAAAAATTTGCGATCCGATTATTCGATTAATGAATGTTCCGTTGTCAGAATATGATGATTTATATTCCGATGCGATGAAGGTTGTATTGGAAAGTGTTGAAAATTTTAACCAAGAACGTAATTGTTCATTCAACACATTTCTTGTTGGTAACATCAAGCGTTCGTTTCAAGATTGGTTGCGAGATAAACATCGTTGGAAAAGGTGTAACCTTGAAACTGATGAACGTGGTAATTTGAAGAGGAATGAACAAGGACAAACTATTTCAATTCCTAATGTGTCATTAGATGTGAAAACGGAAGACGGAATTGACTTAGCAGAAAAGATAGCATGTGTGGAGAATAATACTGATGAGGAAGAATTATCTCCACAAATGGAGGAATATCTAAATGGGCTATCAAAAGTTCAAAGAAAAATTCTTATCCATTTGGCAGATGGATATAAAAAAGAAGAAATTATCGCTATGTTAAATATTGATGATTTTTTATACAAAGATAGCATTATGGCTATTAAAGATGAAAAAAATAAAAGAAAAATACGAATGCTTATTAGGAGGTAAAATAACATGGATGGATATAGAATTGAAAGATGGTCGGTAGAACAATATATGGACGATGTACATACACAAATAATACAGCCTGAACCAACAGTACAACGTGGTTGGTCTTGGACAAAAGAGGCTTTAAATGGACTAATATGGTCAGCTGTCAGTGGGATGGTTTTTATTCCAAATTTAATTCTTGCTGAAACAAAGTCTGAATCCGGTATAAAGTCTACATATATTGTAGATGGTGGTCACAGAACAGAAGCCTTGAGAAGATTTAGATATGGTGAATATAAAGTTACTAATGAAATTCGTGAGCCTATAGTCAGATATAATAGGAAGAAACTCAATGAAGAAGGTAAAGTGGTAAAAAATCAATATGGTGATATTATATGGAAAACAGTCGAATATGATTTGAGAGGTAAAACATATGAAGACCTTCCAACGGAATTAAAACGACAGTTGAACAAAGGTCAGTTAGCGGTAACAATTTATCAAAATTGTGAACAAGGAGATTTACCCACACTTGTTAACATTTATAATAATCACATTGCAATGAATGCTTCACAGAAAGCCCTTACGTATGTAGGAAATTTTGCAAAAGAAATAAGAAAAATAAAAAATACCAATGAATTTTTGAAAGACGGTACAATTTTAACAGAAAAACAAAAGAATGACGGAATATGGGAAAGAGTTATTTCAGAATGTGTTATGGGTGTGTATCATTTTGATAATTGGAAAAAAGCTCCTAAGAAAATATGTGATTATTTGAACTTCAATTCTACAATGGAAGAATATCAACAAATTGAACAGTATTTTAACAGGATTGCTCCATATTCAGATAAACTTGAAAATAGAAAAGTAGCAGATTTATTCACATTAAAAGATACAGTGGTATGGATAATGGCATTTGATAAATTTGATAAGCTTGGCTTAGATGATAAGAATTTTGGAGAATTTTTAAATGCTTTTGAGAGCATGAGAAACAAAGAAGTGAATGGCGTTACTTGGGAAGAACTCGATGAAAACAAAAGCACTAAAGATAAGAAGGTTATTAAAAACAAAGTAGACCATATTCTATATTTAATGAAAGAATTTTTGGGTATTGAAGATAATGATGCATTGTCAAATAAAAAAAATGTTGAAATGACAACTGAAAATAAAAATATTCTTAAAGAAGAAAATATTGAAAGTGATGTTTGCGACAATACTCAAAACAGTGTACAGGAAATAGAGAATAATATATTAGAAGGAATTGAGCAAGAAGATATAGAATTTTACGAAACAATGATTGAGGACGTGTTGCCAAGTAATTCCGAACTGGCACAAAAAGCACACGACGAATTAGTTAAGCTGATAGATTATTCTTGTGAAAAAGATTACGATATGGCGTTAGAAAAATGGTTAAAAACGATAGACAAAAGTGTATTAATTTCGAACAATAAAACAGAGAACTATAATAATATGAAGAAACTTTTCATTGAGTATATGCTTAATCAAGAAAAGAATGTGGCGTAAAGGAGAGTGATACAAATGATATTTATAACAGGAGACACGCATGGAGATTGGAAAAATCGGTTTAAACCTGAATGCTTCCCGATAGGACAAAGTTTAAATCGAAGTGATTATGTCATAGTTTGTGGTGATTTTGGTTATTGGCACGACACTGATATTGAAAGGAATAACCTTGATTGGCTTGAAAATCAGCCATGGACTACATTATTTGTAGACGGAAACCATAGTAACTTTGACCGACTAAAGAAATTGACGGTTGAAGAATGGAACGGAGGGAAAATACATAAAATCCATCCACATATAATTCACTTGATGAGAGGACAAGTATTTACTATTGATGACAAAACGTTCTTTACATTTGGTGGAGCACAATCTCATGATATACGAGATGGTATATTGGAAACTGATGACCCGAGAATTGCGGAATGGCAATATGATTATTGCAAAATGTTTCGTATAAACCACATATCCTGGTGGCAAGAAGAATTGCCTTCCCAAAAGGAAATGGACGAAGGTATTGAAAATTTAGTTAAATACGGTAATAAGGTGGATTATATTATAACACATTGCCCACCAACAAAGACTTTAGATGTAATGAATATGAGTAGAGGTTTCTTTGATAAATTGAAATCGGATAGATTAACAAATTATCTTCAAGAAATTCAACAAGATGTCCAATATAGTAATTGGTATTGCGGACATATGCACGAGAATAATCGTTACAAAGATAATATAACTGTTTTGTATCATAACATTATAGAGATTGGTGGCGATGCTCAATGATATATGTAATCACGAATGGAGAACAATACATTAGAACCAATCCAAACGGGAGATTGGCATGGTCAGGTAATCCGACTTTAGCCAACTCGTTTGAGACCTTCCCAGCTGCATTGGGTTTCTTAAAGACCAAAAGAGTACAAAATTTCTTGAAAGGGAATTCAAGAAGAAGTCGTGTTGTCGAATTGACAGATGGTTATATGCCCGTTGAAAAACCAGAGAATTGTTGTGAAGAAAATTTAAATGATGTTGATGATATTAAATCAATGGACATAGACAGATTGTTAAAGACACCTCATTTACCAGATGAATATAATCCATATACTTACTATGGAGATGCTGAATTGGATTTGGAGAATATAGCGAATGTATTGCAATCAGCGAACAAAATACTTTCAAATTTGGATAGATATTATGAAAGTATAAAATATCTTGAAAGAGAAATGGATTTAAGAATTTTTGATATCAGACATACTCTTGTAGAGGATGAAACAAAACTGAGTGGTGTTGCAATGCAACGTGGAGGATATTATGGACAACAAGTAGATCAATATAGAAAAAAGATTAAACGAAATAGACTTATTCTTGAGTTAATTAAAGATGACATAAATAAAATTAAAGATAAAAACTTATCAAACGAAATACATAAGATTATGACTACGCCACATAAACCAAGAAGAATATCTAAGAGTTTATTTATAGATTATTGTAATGGAAAGTACAGAAAGGAGAAAAAACATGAAACAAAAAGAGTATCAAAAACTATTAGAACTGGTGTGCAATAAACAAGACAGCTTATTGGCGCATGGATTGTGGGATAGTGAAGAATACAAGTTGATGGAACATCTTAAAGTCAAACTAAAGAAGAAAACAAAAAAGAAATAAGGAGAATATAACCATGAAAGAAGTATTAATGTTACTATTGGCTATGATAATTGGTTTCGCCGGTGGAACGGGAATGTTTGCATTGATTTTACACTATTGTAACGGTAACGAAAAACCTGTTTCAAAGAAAGAGAATAATGTACCGACAGAAGTATGTGCTGAAAGTTTTAGAGGTTTGTCAAATGCTTTCAAAACAATGGGAGAAAGTATTAATAAGGGATATACAAGGTACATCGGAAACAGCGATAAGATGACCGAACAAGAATTTAAAGAAGCGTTAAAAATGAAAAATAAAAAAGGAGAATATTAATGATGAAAGAAATAAGCAAATCTAATGTTTTTGAAGTATCTATTAACGAAAAAGATAAAAAGAAAATAAACGGTGGTCGAGTAACAAGATCTTATATTAACAAGTGTTCAGAGATTGTAAAAAGATTGAAAGGAAAAAATAAATGAATGATTTAAAAAAAGTAAAAGCTACATGTTGCGAGGGCGAAGGTCAAGGTTCTTGCAAAAGATGTGTTGATAAAGGCATATGAAATCGAATGTGGATGAGTTTTCTATACAAAATAGAAGGTCTTGAAGGCTGTTATTGTGCAAAATGTGTAGATGAAATAATGGAGGAAATGAAATGAGATTTTTTAAAGTAGAAGAAATTGACGAAGATACATTCACAAAGCAAGCAGGTAGTTATGAGAGTATTTTGTTAGTGGTTCTCAAAGAGGTAAGGACAGAGCGGTATATGCGTTCGTAGATGAAACAGAGGACGAGTTTGAGATATATTTAGACGAGTTTGCGGAGGAAGAATAAAATGTTAAAAATTAAATTTTGGAGAATCGAAAATGTATTGTTAATGCAAGTGTTGGAGCAGGGAAACGAGATTAAACGAGAGAATTTTAAATTTTGTGCGTCTAATGGGATTGAGGTTAAAAGTCTATGTAGACCAGAACTAATACCAGATATTATATATGTAAGAGGTTGTGAGGAAGAATATGATGACAATATTGTACCTTGTGAGTACAGTAATGCAGAAGAAGCAAAAGCAATGCTGGCTCGCTACATTGAAGCAGTCAAAGAATATAACACGTCCCTATTAAGAAAAAGTAATGACAAAGATGATATAGAGATAGAAACAGTTATTGCAGAATAGGTCAACAAATAAGGAGGATAGTTAATATGAAAGTAACGATTAATGCAAACGGTACAACCATTCAAGCTGAAATCAGTGAGGAACAACTGAAAGAGTTGGGACTAATAGAGGAACAGCCGACAGGATATGAGAGGGTTAAAAAAGGTGACGTGTATTATTTCAACATTACAAGAAGTGAGACGGTCGCCGAAGTGGAATGTAACAGAAGAATTGACGAAGGTCGTTATGACACAGGCAATTATTACAGCGATAAAACCATTGCCGAGAACAATGCTCGTGCAGACAGATTACTCCGTCAGCTAAAACAGTGGCAGGCACAAAATGACAAGGCTATTTCTATATCTGATTGGAAAAATGAGGGGATTATTAAATATTTTATTGCATATAACTATCGTTCCAGTCTATTTGAAATAGGAAGATGCTCTCGAAGAAGAGAACCAAATATTATTTACTTTACAACGAAAGATAAAGTGTCAAAGGCGGTTAAAAATTTTAGAGACGAATTAGAATGGTATTTTACTGAATACCAACAACGTCTTGATGAAGAATAAGGAGAGTGAACAAATGGGATATTATAGAGTGCGTAAAAATTGGAACAATGGTAAGTGGGATAGTTCACAAATTTGTGCATATACGGACAAGCCAAAAGCTATTCAAGAATGCACAGAAGAAAGGGTGCAACAGGGATATAAAGTGTTTGACCCAGATGGTAAAGTAGTTTATCCAATTACATTGGAAAAGCAAACAAAGGTATTGAAGAACGATGGTGTTATTCCTGACGACGAAATTGAATATTGGAATGACATATTTAATAGGAAGAAACTCGTTCACTTGGACGATTTGAATGTGATTATTAACCGATATTCTAAACTATTGAATAAAAATGAAACAAAGATAGTTTCGCATAATGGTATTTGTATGTTGAGAATACCATCAAATAGATTCCAAATTAAATTGGTTGATAAATCAAAGAGCAACTTGGACGAAGATACATATTTTAATCTTGGTTATTTTGCAAACTTCAAAGAGGATGGAATTTTCTTTACTTTGCCAGTGGCAAACCTTGTAGCCGACACAGATGAAAACACACTTTCATCGCCATGTTTGAAATATTTGAAGGAACGAAAAGTCAAGGATAATAAGGTTTATTTCTATGCAAGTCAAAATGCGTCTGATCAGTTTAAAACAAAAGACGTGTCTACATTGATTATTTGTAATGACAATACAGTTTTTATTGATAAGTACAACAGTTTATATGATGAAGATGTTAAATATGCCGTTTCGGGTGCGCCGATTATAATTGATGGATTTAGAGCAACGACAGAATATTTGGACGAAGGTTGGGATAATTCGATAGTTAGACCAACTGTTCACGGATTTTTAGGAGTCAAAGATAATTATATCTATTATTTTTACATTGAAACAAAGACCTCAAATTGTATTACAAGTGGAGAGATTTACGACAAAATTAAAGATTGTGGATTTTCTGATGTTATTAAAGTTGATGGTGGTGGAAGTTTCTATTGTAAAATCAATGGAGAAATTCAAAAGAGTACAAGTGAGAATAGACAAATTAATAACATTGGTGTTGTGATGTAGAGAAGATGTAGAGAATTAAAAGGGGAATCATAAAATGAACGATGATATAGAATTGGTCAATGCTGGCGAGTATCTCGATAAATTGTATGCTTATATGTGTACATCAAAATTGTATTACTACGATATACAATATATGTTTTCGACAACTTTATTGGAATATCGGTTAAAACACAATATGACCCTAAAAGAAATGTCAAGTTATTTAGAAGTAACTCCGAAAATGCTTTCTAAATATGAAAGTGGAGATTACAATTTTTCACTTTCTCAAATTTGTGATATATGTGAAAAATTAAATCTAAAACTTAGTCTTTCGATTATTGAAAATTAAACACAAAGGAGAATATCGTTATGGTAACAAAAACGATGAAATTATCGGATATAAAGATTTCGGATGCTTTTGCAAGGACTCATGTGTCCGAAAGAAAACTACGGAAATGTAGAAATTATTTCGAAAAATTCGGAAAGCCGGATAGAGAAATTGTGGTTGCTTCCGACGGAATTCTTAGCGACGGCTATATTATGTATCTTATTTACAAAGAGAATAATATAGAAGATGTAGAAGTCAGAGTCGAAGATTGGGGAGCAAGTAGCTATAGAAATGAACGAACGATGTATATTTACGGTAGACATATCAATGGAAATGATGTTGATAATAAAACATATATGTGGAGAGTTCCTTCAAATTGGATGAGATTCAGAGATAATGTCCAAATTGGTGATGTGATACTTTGCAAAACAAAATATGGGATAGGAATCGTATCGGTAACTGACAAAAAGATATATGATAAATGTCCGGTGAATTTTAGAGTAAAAAAGGTAGCGAGCAAAACAATTTTTAAAAAAAGGATTACAGAGGAAGGAGAAATTTACTATGGCGGTGCTGAAGAATTTTGATGGAAATGAATTATGTGTAAATTGCACTTGCGGTTGTGATGAGGGGATACATATTAAAATTGATAAATATAATACATTTCATTATGCTTTATTAGTGTTTACAAATGGCAAATTTTATGCTGAACAAGACTTTGGATTTATTAAAAAGTTAAAGAAAATTTGGGCGATTATATTCAATAAAGACTTTTATTATGCAGATATCTGTATGACGGAAAATGAATTCCATCAGTTTAAAACATGGATTAATCGACAGTAAGATTGGATGATATTATGACATATAAGACTTTGCGAGAAAGGGTTGAAGAACAACAAGTATCGCATAATGATTTATCACAAAAAGAGATTGATAAAAAACTTGAAGATACATTGCAGAATTTAAAAGAATTGAGAGATGAATCGGCGTTGTACTCAACTTCTAATTTGATGAGAGAACTACAAATTATTAGAAATGGTTACGTAAAAGGAGAATAATGATATGGGTAAAATACATAGTGTAGCAATATGTAAGAAGGAAACTTTCGAACAATGGAAAAGAGGAGAATTGTTATGTTTTGATGGAGTATTGTTGTCGCCTATTGATTGTGTAAGTTCAACAACTAAAGTTGCTGCTAAAAAATTATATATAAAAAATCAAGATGAATTTCAAAAGGATTGGGCAGACTTATCAAACGAAGCGAAAGAAAAGTGTTATGTGCAATATGTAATGAAACATGATACTAGTTATTGTGAGAACGGCGAAACGTATGAAGAATATATGAATGGTGACTTAGATAGTTATGAAATGGAATATACTTCAGAAAGCGGCGATGAACTTGTTGTATTCGGAAGATATGGTACAACAGATAGTGGGATACTAAATAGGCAGATGGACGCATTTAGACTAAACAGTATAGTTGATTGAAACGGCAGTTTCAATGCAAAAGATAACCAATATATAGTGGTTAGATAAACAATCAAATACAATATGTAGCATAAAAGAAAGGATATATAATATGGAAAAGATATTAGTTGTAGTAGATATGCAAAATGACTTTATAGATGGATCACTTGGTACAGAGGAAGCACGAAATATTGTTGAGCCTGTTTGTGAAAAAATTAAAAAATTTGATGGAGTAATATTTCTGACATTAGATACGCACTCAGATGATTATCTTGAAACTTTGGAAGGAAGACATTTACCGGTAGAGCATTGTATTGCAAATACCTAGGGTTGGTTGATAAATTCATTTATAAGAAATGCATTAAAATCTAAAAATTATGCTTTTATAGAAAAAGAAATATTTGGTTCAATGAAACTTGTAGACAAGATAGCAAAAATATTGGACAAGGGAGTCAAAGGTTCAATAGAGATAGTAGGATTATGTTCGGACATATGTGTGATATCAAATGCGCTAATGTTGAGAAGTGCTTTCCCTGACACTGAAATAACAGTAGATGCTTCTTGTTGTGCCGGAGTTACACCAGAAAAACATAAGGCTGCGATGGAAGTTATGAAGAGTTGTCAAATTAATGTGATTGGAGAATAAATATGGACAAGTATATGAGTGTAATAACCAATTTTGGGTGTCATTATTCATGCCCATATTGTATTGTAAAAAACAATAATCTTCATATTCCTAAGACTACACTTGATGGGTTGAATTTGTTAAAGAAAAAGATAGAAGATAATAAGTGTAATTGGGTCTCTATCTCTGGTGGAGGAGATCCATTATGGAATTTTGAAAATCACATTGATTGGTACAAGAGATTTTTTGAAATAACAGAGGGTATCAATATTGAATTGCATACAAGCATGCCGAATGTAGATGGAGTTCCTTATCTGTTTTTTGAGAGAGTAGTATATCATTTACATGATTTCGAGCAATTAAAAACAATCAAACGGAATCATAGTGGGCAGATTGTCAGAGTTGTTTTTGTAGTTACAGAACGGTTTACAAAAGATTTAATAGATAAGATTGCAACTTATTGTCATGATTCAGATAATATTGATGAATTAAGTTTTAGACAAATGATGGATAATCACTATGAAGAAACTGATTATTGTAGAGAATATTTAAAAGAAGGACACCAAAAGCGTTGGTGGTATATTGAGCAAAATGATTACAATTTATACTATTGCGAAAATGAAGTTTATACAGAGTACAGAAAGATTGGAGAATAAATATGATTAAAATTAATGGAGATATTGTAACAATTAATAAATTCCCTGATGGAACACCAAGAATAAATATTGATGTGAATAGTATCGAAGAATATGATTATGACGGTTCGCCTTGTATTTGGCTTGATTGGATATATGAAAGCAATGATGAGATGTTTTATTTAATGTTGATAAAGAAACATCTTGAAAGATTTAAAACAAATGTGAATTACTATTTGAATCTTCCATATATTCCAAATGCTCGAATGGACAGAGTTAAAAATAATGACGAAGTATTTACTCTAAAATATTTTTGTGAATTCATTAACTGGTTAAATTTTTCGGGTGTATATGTTTTAGATGCTCATAGTGATGTTTCTACGGCATTGCTTAATAATTGTTTTGAGGAAAATCCAAAGGAATATATTGAACAGGTAATTGCAAAAATTGGAGAGAGAAATCTTGTTCTTTATTTCCCAGATGCGGGGGCGGCAAAAAGATACTCTGATTTATTTCCTGAACTTCAATACTGTTATGGAGAAAAGAAACGAGATTGGAAAACTGGTAAAATTCTCGGATTAGACATCAGAACGAATGGAATTGATTTAGCTGATAAAGCCGTGTTAATGATTGATGACATTATTGCTTATGGTGGTTCGCTGTATTATAGTGCAGAAGAATTGAAGAAAAATGGTATAAAAGAAATTTACGCATATGCTACACATACAGAAAACTCAATTCTTGACAAAGAAAAAGGTACTTTAATTAAATTTTTGGAGAATAATACTGTGAACAGACTGTTTACGACAAATAGTTTGTTTAAGGGTAATCATGAAAAAATAACAGTTATGGAGGTCGAAGAATTATGAATAATACAATGGCGTTGCTACTATCAGACACTTATAAACAGTGCCACTCGCGAATGTATCCAAAAGGATTAACTAAGTTAGTATCGTATTGGGTGCCTCGAAGATCAATGTTGGAGAACAGAAACAAAATGGTTTTCTTCGGATTACAGGCATTTATCAAAGAATATTTAATGGGATATTTCCAAGAAAATTTCTTTGATTTGACGGAAGATGAGATGGTGTCTCTTTACACTGATTCAATGGATATACAGATTGGTAAGGACAATTATGATTTAGACAAGATTGTTCAATTACATAAATTAGGATATTTACCACTAGAGATAAGAGCTTTGTCAGAAGGAACACTTGTACCAATGGGAGTTCCATGCATTGAGATTACAAATACAAATGATGATTTTGCTTGGCTTGTACAGTGGATTGAATGTATCCTACAGGTTGAACTATGGAAACCTTGTTGCCATGCAACAATCGGTCATATGTATCGTGAGATTGCGGATTATTGGTACGATAAAACAACTGATGGATTGTCGGGAGACATGGCTTGTGCGGACTTTGGTATGAGAGGAATGTCTTGTATGGATGAAGCTGTAAGATGTTCAGCTTCGTGGTTGCTTTCGTTTAATAAAACATCAACAATTCCGGCGATTAACTATATTGATAAATATTATAATGCTGATTGTAAAAAGAACGGAATTGGATTAGGTGCTGTATCGACAGAACATTCTGTTATGGGTGCGAATTTCTCTATTGACGGAGATGAAATTACATTCGTGAAGAGACTTTTGACTGAACTTTATCCAAATACATCATTTAGTATGGTCTCAGATACATATGATTATTGGAATATGATAAATAATATTCTTCCGCAATGTAAAGAAGAAATTATGAATCATAATGGTAAACTTCTGGTTCGTCCTGATAGTGGTGATATTGTAGAAATTTCAGTTAAAACAGTTGAAAGACTATGGGATATCTTTGGTGGCTCTATAAATAGTAAAGGATATAAAGAGTTAAACCCTCATATAGGAATCATTTACGGTGATGGCTGTACCCTTTCTAATGTAGAAACAATTTGGAGAGAGTTGGAGAAACGTGGATTTGCAGCCAATAATATTGCTTATGGTGTAGGAGCTTTTTGTTTTACGGCAATTATGGAGAATGGAAAGATGATAGTTGCTACGAGAGATACTTTTGGAATTGCTATGAAAGCAACTTATGGAGTAATTGATGGTAAGAAATTAATGATTTTCAAAGACCCAAAGACAGATACAAGTCATCTAAAGAAATCTCATAAAGGTTGTTGTAAAGTTTATTATGAAGACGGCGAATTAAAATGTCAAGACCAATTACTTGAAATGAGTGATGACAGTTTGCTTACTACTGTATTTAAAAATGGAGAATTGATAAGAGAGGATTCCTTTATGGATATCAGAAATAGAATGTACGGAGGAAAATAAAATGGATTTTTATCTTCAAGCTAATAATTCTTATAATAGACTAGAAGAAGAGTTTAAGAAATATGGAAAGCTCATCTTTTGTGTAGATTTTGATGATACAATTTATGATTTTCATAAAAAGGGTAGAACATATGAAAATGTTATTCACCTTTTGCAAAGATGGGAGAACTATTCAGAAGTAATTATCTTTACTGGCAATGGCGAAGATAAATATGAGATGATTGAAAAATATCTGAATGATAATCACATTAAATATAGAGGTATTAATTGTGATGCTTCGGTTGCATTTTCAGGAAGAAAAATTTATGCCAATGTTTATATTGATGATAGAGGAGGACTAATTCAGGTATATTATGAACTATTGACATTAATTGAGAAAATCGAAAAGGGAGAGATTACACATGAATAATTTTGATGCAAAGAAAGTAAAGAATGAGATTGTACAGTGGATTAAGGATTGGTTTAATGAGAATGGTAAGGGATGTTGTGCAGTGGTAGGCATTTCGGGCGGTAAAGATTCTTCTGTTGTAGCCGCATTATGTGTTGAAGCTCTTGGAAAGGATAGGGTATTTGGAGTTCTTATGCCACAAGGTGAGCAGTCAGACATTGATTTTTCTTATAAGCTTGTTAGACATTTAGATATCAATAATTGCATTGTAAATATTGGCGATACGATTTCCACATTGACAAATGAAGTAAAACCAAAGTTGAACAATCAATGGTCGAAACAAACATCTACGAATCTGCCGGCGAGAATTAGAATGGCTACACTTTATGCTGTGTCTCAAACCATTAATGGACGAGTGGCAAATACTTGTAACCTTTCAGAAACTCTTTTATCTTGGGAAACCAGATGGGGAGACGCTGTTGGAGATTTTTCACCATTGAGTGATTTGACGGTTGAAGAAGTTAAAGCTATTGGTTTTGAACTTGGATTACCAAAAGAATTAATTGAAAAAGTTCCGTCCGATGGCTTGTGTGGAAGTACAGATGAAGACGCTCTAGGATTTAAGTATTCTGTAATGGACAAGTATATTAGAACAGGTGAAATTGATAATACAGATATTAAAAATATAATAGATGAAAGAGTAAAGAAGTATCAATTTAAAAGAATGCCAATTCCGTATTTTTCAACAGGATTGAAAAGATACGTTGATTAATGTTGGTTGATTAATTATAGAGTTAAATTATTGTTTTTAACGGAGAATTTCTATTATGGAAGAAATAAAAATTGACTGTGTTTATAATTATAAAGGATCAACACATTCATACCTGACTGTACGCATTATGGATGTCGATAATTTTGAGATATATTCATCTCATGGAGATCTCATTGAAAAAATACACGATGTGGCTGATTGTTTATATATTTTGTATTTGGTATCCATAGGGGAATATCCACGAAAGGAAGTATCATTATGAGTTTTACAAAAACATTCCCAATCAATACAGGAACATTTGTTGTTGTTCAAGTAGGAAATACAAAGAGATTGGGTACAGTAGCTTGTTATCAATGCGTAACAGAGGAGGATGAAGAAGATGTGGTTATGGTTTCGGGTTATAAAGAAAGTTGGTGTGGAGAATATTTGCTTAGTGAAGTGAAGATTGCAACGAATGAAGAAATTAAGCAATATATGAAAGGGTGAAAACAAAATATGTTATTGAGTGAAATTGCAGAAAAGATTATAAAAAAAGAATCTAATCTTTCCTTGGAGAATGAGGTTATAGTTGGTAATAGAGAAGAATGGTATGAAGAATCTCTAATCGACCCATTAATAGACTATTATTCATATGACGTATTAAGATTGTGCGGTTGCGGTTGTCCTAATGACACATTAGATGTCATACGCAAATATCTTCATATTCGAAAAGATTGGAAGGACAACAAGTGTGATTATGATGAAGTGCAACAAAGATATAAGACAGAATTGAATATAGATGATCAAGATGATATACAGTGGGGCTTATTACAATTCATGGCATACATTTTGGACGACCGTGGCTTTACGGAGCATGGTAGCAGTATCGGAGGTTGCTGGTTGACTGAAAAAGGCGAGATGTTTCTTACAGTGTTAGATGCATGGGATCAATATAATAAGGAGAATTAAAATGAACATAGGAGAAAAGAAAGAATTTATTGGATACGTTGGAGAATATAGTGATACATGGTTATTTGAAACTGATAAGACTCCATATTCATCTATAGTTGTATTGGCTATAGATGAATTGTTACGCACTGAAACAAAAGATTGCGAAAAGTATAAAATCACGATAGAAAAATTGGAGGCGGAAATGATATGAAACTAACTCATAGATATGATTGTTATTTAGAATTAAACGAATATCTTTCTCATGAATATCATTGTGAGCTAACCAAAGAACTTGATGATTTGGCTGGTTTTGATAAGAAAATGATTGACGAATATGAATATGGACATTATATATTGGCAACTGAAGCGGATATGAAACAAAGACTTTTGTACATACGAATTCCAGGTGGTACGGTTGGCAATATATTTTTGGACAAAGCGGAGAATATTATCACGAAGATAACAATTGATACGGATTATGTCGTAGATTCGTATCCTGAGAATGTTCAAGAATATGTTCAGAAATATGTTGGAGAGAAAATTGAAATATCCGATTAAAGCTTAATTTCAAGACAAAGGGGGTGAGGAAAGTGCTGGACAGCATATTGCTCACAGTATTTGTAATACTGATCGTATTATATGTCATAATTGCAATTATAGAAAAATGATATTTCAATAATTTAATTTAAAAGTACAATTTATGGAGGTACAATATGAAAGATTTTAATAAAGTGGCAATTGTTAATTTGTTTGACGATTATGCATGCGATGATTATGCAGTTGCATTGTATGATGACGAAGCAAAGCTAATATGTGATTCATGGTTGGTTGTTGTGAATGGATGGGGAAATGAAAATGCAAGGGTACTTGGAGAAATTAAACGTGTTTTTCCTATTGAAGACTGTGATAAAGAAATAGTTGGACAAGTTATTGGTGTTGTGAATATGGATGCGTATAACAAAAGACATATAGAAGAAAAAAGATTAAAAGAGACGGCAGAAAAGAAAGCTACAATTGAAAAGGAATTGGAGCAAGAAATCAATAAATACAAAACAGTTACGTATTATGAAGATATGGCAAAGAAATATCCGAATAATTCAAGATTACAAGACTTGGTTAATAAGTTGTTAGAATTGGGAGAATAATCATATGTGGGAAGATATTTTAGGACGATTAAGGAAGTTGTCCAAAGAACAACTAATTTACATCATCGAACAATACCGCAATGTAACTCGTAGAATGAGTGATACTCTTGTAAGAGAAAGCCAAGGTTATAATTCAAGTAAAGCTTGTGATGATATACGAGATTGTTTACAGGATTGTGATTTTATTCGTACTCATGAATTGGCTACTTATGTAGATATGAAGCTTGGCAAGATTTCCGGTGAAGAATATAGAGATATAGTGTTGAGAGAAGATGCCGATTAAATATTACTTTCAAGAGAATAAATAATACGTATTAATGAAAACTAATAGTTTGGGCAGTGATAGGAGGATAAATCGAATGAGCGAAAAATTAAAAAAATCTTTTAAGCGAGGGGATGTTGTATATTGGTGTCATAGATCGGGGCATGAGTTTTCCGTACATTGGGGTATGGTAGACGAACAATTTTCTGATGCTGTAATAGTTGATTATTTAGTGCCAAGAGAAAGGAGATTGGTAAACGGTATTCCAATTGATAAATTTGAATCGGAGTATAGATACAAAAAGCTTCCAAAGGGTTGGTCAAGCAAGGATAAACTCTTTAATATTACATATGATCCGTTAAGTAAAAAAGAATTAGAGTTTAAACTAAAAATAGATAATCCTCAATCAATCAAAGAAGCTTATGAAATGGGCTATTTAGTAAAAGACAACACCGTTTTTCACGGAAGAATCGAAGAAGATATAACTAAAGAAGGTTTTCGTATTATAAAAAAATATGATTATCGAGATTATCACATAGACCATGTGTCAATTGTTTCCCCTAAATTATATTTCAAATATGATGAAGCTAAAAAAGTAGTTGATGAAAATATTGCTGAATTTAAAAGACAAGCGTCTTTAACTAATTATGAATGGGCAGTGGAGAAAATTGATAATATATTAGGAAGATGGAAGTTTTTAAACGGTGCGACAAATGAGGATGTAGAAATTTATCGAAATTGGATTTTATCACTAAAAAACGTAGAAGATGTCGATGTAAGGATATGGCAGAATAATATTCAATGGAAGTATTGGAAGAATAAAAGATGGAACAATATTGAACTATGATGGAGGGAATAATTTATGGATGTTTATGGTGAAGAAATGGTTCTTATAAAAAATAGTGATGGGACATATAGAATAGAGGTACATAATTGTCCTTTTAAAGATTTGAATGGAGAAGAAATTAATGGCACAATAATATTTCCAAGAGTATTAAAAGATGATAAAAATTCATTTATACCTGTAAATGAATCACCGAAATCCATAATTTGTGAAGTGATTTTGGACGAATAAATAAAAAGGAGAATAAACTTATGAAAAAGAAAATTTGCGTAGTATTGGCAATTATGGCAACATTGAGTTTGGCAGGCTGCCAAGCAACAACAAGAAAATGGGGTGGATCTACAACTATTGAATTAGATCCAAATCTGAAATTAGAGGAAATAACGTGGAAAGATGATTCGTTGTGGTATCTTACACGTCCAATGACAAAGGATGATGTTGCAGAAACGCATACATTTAAAGAGTCGTCTAACTTGGGAATCATTCAAGGCACGGTGACAGTTATAGAGACAAAAGAATGAAAACCTGATTTCAAGGAGAATATTGTAATGGTTAAAGATACAAAAGATAGAGACGAAAAATATGAATTAATAAAAACATGTTTCGATCTTGGAGGAAAACCATATATAAAAATTTGTTGTCCATATTGTGATAATTTAACAGAAGGAAGCTATCAAGTGATTACAGATATTCCCAAAAAATTATATTGCTCTCAATGTGGAGCAGAAATTATACAGCCAATTCAATTTGCTAAAGTTTTATTTAAGTTTAAATAAAAAGAGAATGTATATATGAATACAATTATATTCAATGAATATGATTGTATTTGATTACAAGGAGGAATTTAAAATGAAAGGTTATAAAGTATTTAATTCAGATTGGACATGCAGAGGTTATCAATATGAAATCGGAAAGACTTATGAGATAGCAGAAAGCCCAAAATGTTGTAAGGTGGGTTTTCATTTTTGTGAAAAATTGATAGATTGTTTTAATTATTATTCATTTGACCCAAACAATAAGGTGGCTGAAATTGAGGCAATAGGAGAAATTGATTTTGATGATACCAACTCTAAGTGTTGCACAAATAAGATAGTTATCTTAAAAGAATTGAAGTGGAATGAAGTGTTGGATATGTGTAACAGCGGAAAAGGAAATTCCGGACATCATAACAGCGGAAATTGTAACAGTGGATATTATAACAGCGGAAATTGTAACAGTGGCAATTATAACAGTGGATATTATAACAGTGGCAATTATAACAGTGGATATTATAACAGCGGACATCATAACAGCGGAAATTGTAACAGCGGATATTGTAATACAAATTCACCTAAAGTGAGAATGTTTAATCATGAAACGGAATTTAATTTTAATGATGAGTCAATAGTTAGATTTAAAGAGATTTTATTTGATTGTCCTCAATCATATGAATATTCGGATTTTATTGACAAAAGTGAAATGAGTGAAGAAGAAATTATTAAACACCCTGAATGTGAAATTATTGGCGGATATATCAAAACAATAATAGTTGAAGCAGACAAGCAAAAATGGTGGGATGAAGATGTTAGCGATGATGATAAAGAATTTATTAAGTCATTACCATATTTTGATGCTGATATATTTTATGAATGTGTTGGCGTGAGAGTTTAATTATAAGGAGGAATTTATGAAAAGTTATATTGTTGAAAAAGAATTTGAACATCAAGGTTTAAAATGTGTTGTGCTGCTTTTGGCAACAGGATATAGGTGTGGCTATGTAGGAGTTCCGAAAGGACATCCTTTATATAATGTGGATTATATGAATTGTCAGTCAGATTTTGCTTGCCATGGAGGTCTTACATATGCAGGTGGCGGAGTGAACTCTTCATATCCTATTAGCAGTGATTTGTGGTGGTTTGGATTTGATTGTACTCATTGGGGAGATGCAGATGATTGGAACTCCACATTTAAAGCTTTCTCAGAACAAAGCGAAAGGATTGCTGAATACAAAGCAATACGTAGTTTATGTCCTTTGGGAGGGGAAATTCGTACAACGGAGTTTGTAGAAAATGAATGTAAATCATTGGCTGAACAATTAGTCAACTGTGATAATAAGCATAAAACTTCATCTGATGAACAAGAAGACGTTGTAAAACAATATTGCAATGAGAATAAAGATACAGTTGAACGATATTATAATGAAAATAATGAGTTGGGTGTATTATACAGCCCTGGTTATGGAGTTGGGTGGAGTTCTATGGGCGATAAAGAATTAGCATATGATAAAAGAATCGTAGAGTATTGGTTAACTGAACACCCTGATATTCAAAAGATGGAAATGTATCTTGAAAGAATTGGATACCACGGTGTTTGGATGGGCGGTTATAATAATTTAAAAATTGCTTGGATTCCAAAAGGTACAATGTTTTATATTCATGAGTATGATGGCTCAGAAAGTATTGAAACACCCAAAAGTTGTGGAATGATGATGGCATAAGATTGATAGGTAGGAGGAATTATTATGAGTTTGTTATGTGATAGAGCGAAAAACAAATTGGACAAAAGTAAAAGAAAATATAAAGAATGTCCGCAATCAAAATTTCCGGATCGAGAAGCAGAATTGTTTTGTGAAAATTGTGGACACTCTTTAGGGAAAAAAGATGTTTTAATTATTGATTTGGAAACAGTGAAGTATTGTTCAAAATGTATTGAAAAATATATAAAAGAGACACCGTTCGATATTCCTGATGGTACGGTGGTTAAAGACTTTGGTGATTCTGTTTATTTAAAATATAAAAGTGGTGGTTACATAGAACAAACAGTTCTAAAGGATTGTTATTTTAACACAAAAGGCAGATACATTAAAGTAAAAGGCAAAAGAGTATATATTTAAGTTTGAAATTTTGCTTTCATTTTGATTTTTAAATAGAGAATAATTTCATGTAGTATTTACTACGTCTTTGGGCTGTTCGTCCAATAATTCAATTTTAGATTATAAATTTTATTTAGATGGTTGCAAACATCTATAACAATATTAAGAAAGGTATTGAGTAACGTTTTAAAGTGTACACGCTCCGAATATAATATGCAATATTTAGGCGGTAAAAGTCGAATTAGTAAACAAATTTCGGAGGTAATAAATGAGATACCAAGGTGGAAAATCAAGAATAGCGAAACAAATTGCAATGATAATAACAGGAACTGGGGGGGGAATGATCTAACATTCGTAAGTCTTTTTTGTGGAAGTTGTTCAATAGAAAGTAAAGTTGATGGATTTGCAAGAAAAATATTAAATGATAAACATGAATATTTGATTGAACTCTTAAATGGGGTTAAACATGGATATGATTTGCCAGAGAATATATCTGTAGATGATTATAAGTATATAAAAGAACATAAGGACGAGGATAAAGTTTTAGCTGGGTTTGTAGGATTTGGATGTTCGTTTGGAGGTAAATGGTTTGGCGGATATGCAAGGAATAAAACAGGAACAAATTATGCAGCCCAGAGCAAAAGATCGTTGTTAAAGGATATGGATACTCTTATGAATGCTGAATTTATATGTAAAGATTATCGTGAGGTAGAACTTCCGCAAAATTGTGTAGTATATGCCGATCCTCCGTATAATGGAACAACAGGGTATGGAAAAGAAAAATTTGACTCAAACGAATTTTGGAATTATATGAGAGAAATAAGCAAAGATCATATTGTGTTTATCTCCGAACAAAATGCACCAGATGATTTTGTGGCAATTTGGAGTAAACCATTTACAAGAACTTTAGATGTAAACAAAAACAATCAGTTTAAAGTCACAGAAAAATTGTTTGTACATCAAAATAATTTAAAATACATACAGCATTAAACTGATGATTGAAAGAAACATTTCAAACGGAGAATATAGAACTAGGAGGACTAAAATGCATTATTGTGTACATTTATTAACCAAAGAATTACCAAGCGAAAACCAAATTGCAGATATTATGAATCCGTATTATGTAGGTAATGTCTATAGTAATTTAGATGAAGAAAATGAAGACCATGTTGTCAATTATCCTACATTCACATGGGATGGCTATCAAATAGGTGGAAGATATAAAGCAGAAATAAAATTAAAAGTTGATGCAGAGAACAAAGGAAATAACGAATATTATAATTGGGGTTATTATAGCCGTGATGAAAGAAACGGAAGATTATTTTGGTCAAGCTTGTTGTCTACGTTAAAAGAGTGTATGGGAAGCCGATATAGTGAAGAAGATTGGTTTGCTAATATGGGCTTTTATGATAAATATATACTTGTAGACGGAGCAAGACAAAAAGATATAGTTAATCTACCTGAAATGGATTGTTATGTATGTATTTTGCCTGACGGAACAGCAATTGCACGAGCGTCTTGGAATGGTACAAGCTTTGTTGAAGATAAGGATTTCGATAGAAAACATAAAGAAGCATTAGGTGCAAATATGGACGGCTTTATTACAGTTCTTGATGTTCATGATTAAAACAAGGGCTGATTTAAAAGAGGTAACTCAATTTACACAGACAGAGAATAGATAACTAGGAGGTAGAAAAATTATGAAAATTATAAAAACAGGAAGTACATATCAAATTTATGGCGAGGATTTAATCGTGTTGGACAAACTGCCGGCACAAACATATAAAATTGGATTCAGTAAATTTACCGGTTTCTTTTTAGAGAAACAACATGATTTGGAAATCAAGGAAGATAAGATATACGGAGTTCATGAAGAAAAGGCGAATAAAGTATTGAATAGATTTGAAAAATCTCGTAAGAATTTGGGTGTAATTCTTAGTGGAGATAAAGGTATTGGAAAGTCTTTGTTCGCAAGACTACTTTCACAAAAAGCAATTGAAAATGGTATTCCAGTTATATTGGTCGACGATTTTATTCCCGGCATTGATGATTTCCTAAATGACATTAAAAATGAAGTGCTTATTTTGTTTGATGAGTTTGACAAAACATTTAAGAGTCGAGATGATGTAGATCCACAAGCACAAATGCTGTCATTCTTTGATGGTACAAGTTCTGGGAAGAAATTATTTGTAGTAACTTGCAATGAATATCGCAATTTGAACGAATATATGATTAACAGACCAGGAAGATTTCACTTTCACTTTAGATTTGAATATCCGACGGCAGACGAAGTAAGAAATTATTTGACAGATAAAATAGATAAAAAATATTTTTCTGAAATTAACAAGGTTGTTTCTTTTTCAAGAAAGATTAAATTGAATTATGATTGTCTTTCGGCAATTGCTCTTGAATTAAATGAGGGAGAAAAGTTTGAAGAAACTATTAAAGATTTGAATATTATAAATACACATGACAGGAAAAGACAATATGATGTTCAATTATTCACAGAAGAAGGCATTATCTTTACAAGTGAAAACAAGGAATTGGACTTACTAAATGGGGATACTAATGATATTTGGGTGGAGGATTCAGAAGGTAATAGTATAAATATCGAATTCTCGGCTAATAATGCAATATTTGATAATAAGCAAAACTTATTTATTGTATCTGGAAATAATGTTGAAATATATGATGATTATGAGTATGTAGATAAAGCAAAGAAAGATATTTATAAAAATCTCCATTGTGCATATATCAAGTTTTCTCAGAGTTATAATGATTATCTTCATTACAAGTTGATATAAGGAGGATAAAGATTATGGGAATTTTTAAAAACATTAAATGTATAAGAAATGTGATTTGTGATATTCAGTGTGATATGACTGTCATCAGAGAACAATTAAAAATAATTAATGAAACTATAATTAATAAGCTAGAAGATGGAAAAGCATACGATTCGATTGTTCTTGTACCATCTAAAAAAATGAGCGACATGGGTCAAATGCCAACGATTATACATCGTGGCGAAAAGATTAATACGAACAATATGGAGGCATTCAATTTGTCGTGGAGTTATGGTGGTGGGGCAATTCTTACGACTGAAAAGGGGTAATGTTATGGATATTATATATACAGGCGATGGAGGTTATATTTTGAAAATAAATGTAACCTACAGAGTAGATGCAAGAAGTATTATACAAGCAAAACAAGAATTTCTTCAATTTCTTTCTACAGATTTTGATAGAACGGTCGATAAGAAGCTTGGTGATTATGGTTTTGATTCGGAGAATATAAATAGATGAAAACAATGTTTCAAAGGGAGAGTGTTGCGACATGATGAAGGGCGATAAGATAAAATTGAAAAAGGGAATAGGTACACTTAGACATATTGGTGCAATATGCGAAGTGACTGATGTGTCAGAAGACGGCATAATTTCTTTTAGATACAAAAATAAATATGAAGGCTGTATCTCAGAAGATGTGTGTGCAGAATATTTTGATGAAGTTCACAAGTGGAGCGAATGGAGAAAGAAAAATGGTGGGAATTACTTCAACAGTGATGGAAGATTTTATGCATTTGTTTATGAATACAGAACCGATGGCAAAAAGATTCAAGTACGAAGTGGGAAATATAAAGCAGAGGCTTGTTGCCATAAAGATGATACATATAATGAGGAGATAGGTTTATTCCTAGCAAGCAATAGATTGTTTATAAAAATTCTTCAAGACATGGTTAATTCTGAAATTCGTCAAATGAAATATGATGTAGTAGATGAACTTTTTAGGAATGTGGCAAAGGCAAGTGCAAAATTAGGTGTTAAATTTGTATAAGTAAATAAACTTTTCATCGGATGAAACGGAGAATGTATAGGTAGAAGGGTAGAAAATATAATGAGTACAAAATATTATATACATACACAAAACAAGGAATTTGTTGAGAAGTATTTCTTTAATGAGTATAGACTTGTGGACGAACCTTGTTTTGGCTATGAAATTTGTATTGGACGTAGAAGTGGTGGATGGAAGCCTTTGTTTAATCAACACAACGACGCATATACTTCCGTTGAAGAAATGAAAGAATTTTTATCCATACATTCCGATAAAATTTCTATATATGATGAATCTGAACGATTTATTACTTTAAATGAATTAGAAGATGAGTTAATAAATTGGGGAGAGCATCAGGAAGTCAAGTATATGAAGTATAACGCTCAAGAATCCGACTTAGACGATATTCGTTTTGATATAAGTACAAAAGACGATTATGATATAAAAGCTCCATTTGACCATATTGAATATGACAAAGTAATAGATAAGCTTACTCCTGAATTGAAAACATACAGAGGTCATTATACTCATGATAAAGATAATTATGATTTTGTGTCGGGTTGGTGGAGCAAACCAAGACCAAGAGGATTATTGAGGAGGTTGTTTAATGAGTTGGAATCCAGTAATGAATAAATTCATTGAAATAAAAAATGAGTTTCATAAAAGAATGGGATATATTACATATAACATGGATGAGAAGAAAACATGTTTGGAATTATGGGTCGAATGTTTAAATAGTATTGAACCCATAAATCAATATTCTGAATATGCGGACTTACTTTCACGATTAGAACTAAATCAAAATGGACACTTTCTTCTTTTGAGATATGGTCAATATAGTGACATCTACAATGGAGAAATTGATAATTCTGGTGAGGAATTATGGAGTATATATGATGGATTTTATCGTGAATGTAGAAGTATAGTAATTGATATAGTAAATGACAAAATAGTTTTGTGTCCCTTTGCTAAATTCTTTAATATTAATGAACTTGAAGAAACAAGTTTGGAGAATATACAAAGTAGAATTGATAATGCAAAAACAGTTGAATTTTCAAATAAGTTGGACGGTTCTATGCAATCAGCTACTTGGTATAACGGTCAAATTATAATGGCAGGGAGTCAATCTATTGACCCAAATATGTCTTGGAGATTACAAGATGGTTATAAAATGATATATCAGCTACCTGGTTATGAGCAAATGTTGCGAGAATATCCCGATATCACTTTTGTTTTTGAGTACATTTCATTGAAAGATACACATGTCGTTAAATACACAAAAGAGCAAGAAGGATTATATCTTATCGGCATGAGAAGTAATTTGACCGGCGAAGAATATTCATATGAATCAATTCTCAAATTCGCAAAATTATACAATATTCCAACAACAGAAATCTTCAACAAGACCTTGGATGATGTTATGACCGAATTAGACGATAAGTCATCTGATGAAGCGGAAGGTTTTGTAATCAACATTGACGGTTATAAGGTTAAATTAAAATACAATGATTATGTTCATATTCATAAAGTATTATCTAAGTTATCGTCTATCAATTTAGTGATTTCTTCTATCGCCGACGGCTGTTATGATGATTTACTATCGAAATTACCAAAGGCTTATCATGAAAATGTTAAGAAGATAGCAACCGTTGTTATGAAGTATATTAATGAGACCACAAAAAATATAAAACAATACTATGATGATGCTCCCAAAACCAATAAAAAAGATTTTATGATATATGTTTCAGAAAATGTTCCTAAGGAGTATCAAGTATATTGTAGAGAATTATATTATGGTCATGATATCAATGTTTTAAAAAGTGGCAACAAAAAGTCACCTCGATATAAAAAATTAAAGGAAATGGGAGTAGACGATTATTCTGTACTCTTCAAGGAGGAATTGAAGGATGTTTAAACAAGAAGTGCAAAATCAAATTCAACAACATTATGACAAACTTATATCGTTAGGCTACAATGTTGTTGGTGTATTTTTATACGGTTCACAAAATTATGAGTTGGATTACTCTGGTTCAGATGTCGATTCAAAAGCAATAATTCTTCCTACATTAAACGATATTGTGTTTAATCGTCAACCGGTAAGTACGACACTTGATATGGGGAATGGTTGCTTATGTGATGTGAAAGATATTCGTAAAATGTTTGAGTGTTTTAAGAAACAAAATATTAACTTTGTTGAACTTTTGTTTACTCAATATTATATTTTAAATCCAATTTATGAAGAACTATTCGCACCTATGCTTGATAATGCCGAAAAAATTGCAAGGTACAACAATTACGCAAGTGTTAATTGTATGTGCGGAATGGCATTTGAAAAGTACAAAGCTCTTACATATCCGTATCCAAGTATTGTAGATAAGATTGAGAAATATGGTTGTGACCCCAAACAATTACATCATATTTTACGTTTGAAAGATTTTATCGAAAGATATTGTAATGGCGAAAGTTACCGTACTATTTTAATCCCTAAAAATAAGGATATGTTGCTCGATATTAAATCTAATTATCATTATGAATTAGAATATTCAAAAAATTTAGCAAAAGAAACGTGTGAGTGGATTAAACAATATAAACAAGAGTATATGGAGAATAATCCATTGGAGATTAATACTGAAGCAAAAGATGTTATGGAAAAGGTGATGACAAACTTAATTACATTCAGTATAAAAAATGAGGTGTGTAGGAATGAGTAAACCAAAACTATATGTTATGTGTGGTTTGTCCGGAAGTGGCAAATCTACTATTGCAAAACAGATTACAAATGATAATCCTGATACAGTTATTATATCAACTGATATGATACGAGAACAATTAACCGGCGAAATCGGAGACCAATCTCAGAATGATGAAGTCTTTGAAATTTTTCATACACTAATCCGAAAGCGTTTGGAGAATAAATACAATGTGATAGCTGATGCAACAAATATTACAATGAAATCTCGCCGGGCAATTCTAAATAAGGTTAACGGATTAGACATAGAAAAGATTTGTTACATAATACCGAAACCATTCGAGTGGTGTCAACAAGATAATAAAAATAGACCACACCCTGTTCCCGATGAAGTGTTGGAAAAGCAAATTAGAAGATTTGAAATCCCTTTCATTGAGGAAGGGTGGAGCAAGATTATTATTCATGATGAATTTAAAAATCATGTGAGAAATTTGGTTAATGAAATAGCTTATATGGGAGATTTCGACCAAAAGAATCCTCATCACACAATGGATTTGTACAAGCATTGTTTAAATACTAAGAAATTAATGAAAGAAAAGGGTTATGAAAATCCTTGGCTGGGCGGTGCGATGATGCATGACTTAGGTAAATTGTCAACTCAAACATTTGATGATCTTGGCATAGCTCATTACTTTGACCATCACGCATACGGTTCGTATTTTGTATTGAGTCGAATACCTCAAAATTTAGAAGTATTAGACATATGTTTCCTTATCAATTATCATATGTTGCCGTTTAGTTGGGAAAGTGAAAAAACGAAACAACGCTGGCGAAAAAGATTCGGAGAATATAAGTATAAGATACTTATGGATTTTCATGAATGCGATATACAGAGGTGATAAAGGAAATATATGAGTAAAGAGTTATCTAATAGAGAACAAAAGTTTCGGGATGAGTATATGGATATTTTGTATCAGGCTATAAGGAAAGAACATCCACCTGGGAAATACCTTCTCTTAGACAAGGACGATTTGAGAAAATTGACGGAACTGTTCAAAAGAGTTTATCAAGAAGGAGAATATATTGATATGAATGATATTAAAGAATTTCTTACAAAAGAACATAAAGAACTTATTCATAAGAAAATTGTAAAAACAATTGAGGATATGGACTTTACTTCTATAATAGAAGATTTTATCAATGATGAATTGGATTATGTTAGAGATCGAGATAATGTTGATGAATTCTTGGAAGAACAAATTATAGAAATTGTCCGTCAGCATTTAGTTAAGAGTGGATTGTTAAAGGAGAATAAGTAAGTATGAATTATTTTATTTCGGATTTACATTTGGGTCATAAGAATGTTTTAAAGTTTGATAATCGTCCATTTATCAATATAGAAGAACATGACAAAACAATTATTGATAATTGGAATAGTAAAGTTAATGATAATGACGATGTATATGTCTTGGGCGATATTAGTTGGCACAATGCCACCAAAACTATTGAAATTTTCAAACAGTTAAAAGGTCGCATACATTTAATTCAAGGAAATCATGACAATAGAATATTAAAAAACAAAGAATTATACAACTTATTTGTCGAGGTTGTAGATTACAAGGAACTAAAAATTGACAATGAAATTTCAGTTGTTTTATGTCACTATCCGATGCCATGTTTCAAAAATCATTACTATGATTGGATACATCTTTATGGGCACGTACATAATAGTTTTGAAGAAAATATGATACAACATTTTAGATATGAAATGGGAGCATTATATGATAAACCTTGTCATATGTACAACGTCGGTGCGATGATGAAGTATATGGATTATACACCGAGAACACTAGAAGAAATTAGAACAGGATGGATATTAGAGTCATAAGATAGGGCGTCATGATGAAAATGTTCGTAAGGTCTAATTGGAAAACTATAAGTAGGGATAAGATTATAGAGGTGATAGATTGAAAGTATACAATACTTGTTGTAAAGTTAGTAATTATTGTACTGGCGAATTAGAAGAAGTGTTAAATCAATATTCAGATTATGGGTTTAATTTGGTTTCAACGCTTATTGCAAAGAATGAATGTGACATAGATGTTATGTATTTGTTTTTTACAAAAGTATGCGAATAATTAGTAACCTAATGAAAATTAAATTTCAACGGCAAGAAAGACTATATATGGTGGTTTTAAGATGATGTCAACTACTATATATAGTATATAAAAATAGACAATCAACAAATTTTGGTCGAGGAGTTGATTGTCTATATAAAAGGATACTTCATAATGGGATATACCATTACTCTGTATTTTTATATTTTAACATATTTTTGCAGAAATATCAAGTGTTATTTTTATCATTTTGTTTGGGTGGGAATTAGCATACCCTTGGACAATCTGTGTCCATAAACCACTGTTCATATAGTTCACATAAATTTAATTCTATGTTCCGTCCATTTGGACGTTCAGATAGATTTTATTACGTTAATTTTTATTTCAAGGAGGATTTTATTTTAATGGCGAAAACAAAGAAAATACTAGAGAAAAAGAATTGGTCTAACTCGTTTATGCTTATTGGAGAAGCAAAAATTAATGATTATACATATAAGTTAGACGAAAAAGCTGGACAATCCGATTGGATTTATAACAGTTTGAATCTTGGTGTGTACTGTGGTGAAACTTGTGGAACTGTATATGCAGAACTTATGGGTGGTTACGGTGCAGAAAGAGATAATGTTATTTATGTTCATGGCAAGGACGAAAACGGCAAAGATGATTTTAGTAATAAATTTACTATTGATTGGGAAGACAGATTTGATGAAACAATTCTAGAATCTGTGGGTGATCTTTGTTACTTAACTGTAGGCATTGAGAGAGATAAGGGTGGCAAGGTTTACTATAAGAAATTTCTAGCACCATATGACATGATTGCGTATATTAATGAAAATCTTGAAGATGGAATGGTTGTCAATGTAAAGGGCAACTTGAAATATTCTATGTATAATGATGAATTGCAAGTTAAAAAGGAGATAAATAGCGTTGTTCTTTCTAAAGTTAATGACTCAAGTAAGTATTGTGCTAAATTCACACAGACAATGCTATTAACAAAAGATAGTCTCGGCAAGGTAGATAAGACAACCGGCATTCTTCCGATCTATGCAAAGGTGTTGGACTACATTAAGGAATACAAAGGTAAGGAAGTAAGAGCTAATATTCCGTATAATAAGACATTTGAATTCGAGCTTGATTTATCAACACCTGACATTGCACAAAAAGTCATAGATAAGATATTTAAGGTTAGAAAAGATGTTACAGAAGTGACTTTTGAAGGAGATCTTATTGAGGGTGGTGCTTTAGTCACAGCAACAGAAGACGATCTTCCCGATGATATTAAAGCACTTATTGCAATCAATGTATTTACGCTTGAAGAGGCGCTTGCAAAGTGTACTGCAAATTCTGGACGAGAAAAAAGAATGGTTATTCGAAAGCCAGTTATTAAACTAGTCGAAGATAAAGAGGGCAACAAAACTCCTGTTATTCAGAAGTTTGAAAGAAAATACGAAGAAGAAGACTTAATTCCTGATTTTATGTATAGCACAGAAGATGAGGATTATGAAGATGAGATAGATGATGATACAGATTCAGATGAAAATAAAAGTACATCTAACGATGACAACGATTGGTTAAATAGACTGTAAATATAAATATAAGTACGAATAAAAAATATAAATGAGGTCGTAAAATGCGACCTCAAAACAAATTAAACAAAGGAGATTTTTATATGGCATACGGAATAAAAAATGTAGTTAAAATTGATCCATTGGCTTATAATATTGGCTTGATAGGAGAAAGTGGAATTGGTAAAACGACAATTATTAAGGAAATGTGTGAAAAGCTTACGGGTTCAAATGATGGTTATTTGTTTTTGGAATGCGGCAAGGAAGATGGTGCAGACGCAATTCAAGGTATTAATTATATTAATTGCCGTGAATGGTCTGCCGACTATGATGAGATAGAAAATTCTATTGGTTTCGAAGATGTGGTTGATGATATCATTGATAATAAAACTACAGAATATCCATTGTTGAGAACGGTTGTCATTGATACATATGACCAATTGATTGATATCGCAAAAGCAGAGGTTATTGAAATGCATAACCGTGAAAATCCCGACAAACCAGTCAAATCAATTAAGGCTGCTTTTGGTGGCTATATGGCTGGTGAAGACAAAGCTGTAGATATGGTTTTAGAAAAGTTATGGAATTTAAAAAGAGTTGGTGTTTCATTTATCATTATTGGACATGTTAAACGACGTGACCAAGAAGATATGTTTACTGACCAAAAGTATCGTTCGTTGACAACAAACATGTCAATAAGAGATTTTAATGCAATAAAAACAAAGCTTCATTTTTTGGGAGTGGCTTCCATTGATAGAGAAATTGTTCAGCAAAAAACAGGCAAAAAAGACAATAAAGGTAATGAAAAGATGAAAGGCGTAGTTGCTAAAGAAAGCAGAAAGATTACTTTTAGAGATGATTCTTATTGTATTGATAGCAAAAGTCGTTTCGCAGATATTGTTCCTGAAATTGAATTTACTCCAGACGCACTTATAAAAGCGATTACCGATGCAATTAAAGCAGAACAATCTAAGTCAGGCAAAACTTTTGAACAATCAAAGGCTGAGCAAGAATTAGAAACAGCAAAAAAGTTGAAAGAAGTAGCAAAAGCAGAGCAGGTAAAAAAAGAAACCAAAAAACTTGAAGATGTAGTTACACAAATTACAGATTATATTAAAAATAATAAGTCCGATATGGACAAGATTAAGCCTATTATTGCCAAGACAAAAGAACTTGGATATGAAAATCCGACAACAATTAGTAAGGTTGAAGATGCTGAAATAGTATTAGAACTTATTTCGTAAAATTCTATATGGGGACAACATGCACGATATATGTTGTCCCCATGAAATAGGAGGTTGATTTTTATGAGAGAAATAAGAAAAAAGGAAAATAAAAATCAAGAATTTTTTGATTTATGTAAATATATAGAAAGAGAAATTTTCAAATATGATGAAAATCAAAAATTAAAACAAGCATCCTGTTTGCAACTAAGAGGTCTTGTAAATGGCAAAGATTTTGGACATAGAGAATATAACGGAGAAAGTAAGTATCCAATTAAATCTGTTCTCATTGCATTTCAAATAAACAAAAATAAAATATTAAATAGCATACAAGGGAAAAATTTTACTAATGAGATTTCTCAAATGAGATATATATGTAAAATTATTGAAAATGATATTCCCAATATATATATGAGATTAAAGAACGCAGAAAAGACGCAAGAAAGCATTCAGAATATGGACACGGATATTCTTTCTCATAACGGTGGTACATATCAGAAAAAAACAGAAGACCTAAAGAATGAACGATTAAATGAGTTATGGTAAGGCGGCGAGGACAATAGCAACGAAAAATGTTACAAAAGGCAACAAGATAACTCCATTTGAACAGGAGCTAATTGAGACAGTAAAGAAGATAAATGAATATAAAGAAGCTTGCGAAGCTAATGTGGTAAGTATTTTATATAAAAAGCCAGATTCAATATTTGAAACCAATTTAACATTGGAAGAATTTCATAATAATATTTGGCGTGTGTATTGGACTATTGCAAATGATATAGTAAAAATTGAAAAGAAAAATGCACTTGATGATATTACAGTTGGTTTGTATCTCGAAAAACATCCCAAATTAAGAAGCAAATATGAAGAATATGGTGGATATGACACCATTGTAAGTGCAAGTGCTTATGTAAATACAGAAAATCTATATGGATATATTCAGGAATTACGCAAGTGGAATAGTGTTATAAAATTAGCAAAACGTGGCTGCCCTGTGAGAGATAGATTAAGTGATTATTGTGATATGGCGGCTGAGGAAATCTATAATGAATGGGAGGCTTTTATTAATGATATATTTGTAAATATAGATTGCGATGTAAAAAGTTATGATATATGCGATGGTATTTATGATTTAATCGAAGAACTTGATGAGGGGCTGGCGATCGGGCTTCCATATCATAATATGGATATGATTACAAAAGAAACAGGTGGGCAGTACTTAGGTTCTATTACATTAGTTGGGGGATTAAGCAATGTAGGAAAGTCTACATTTGCTAGAAACGCTACAGTCCCAACTGCAATAAAAGAAAAAGAACGTGTTGTTGCAATGATTAACGAAGATAACTTAAAAAAGTGGCAAAGAGAACTTCTTATATTTGTTGCAAATAACATAATTAAAGAGGATTTACAAAAGCATATCGTCAGAGATGGACATTATCAAGACGACACAAAGGAATTGCTCTATAAAGCCGCTGATTGGATTAAAGAACAAACACAAAATCATATACTTACAATTGTTCCTTTTAAACAATATAAGACAAAGAATGCAATTAAAATTATAAAAAAATATTCGAGTATGGGTGTAAAATACTTTATTCTTGATACATTTAAAATGGATGCTGGTGATGTAAGCGACAAATCTTGGCTTGAAATGCAACAGAACATGGTTGAAATTAATGATGTAATTAAACCCGAATCGAAGAATTTACATATTCTTATTACATTCCAATTAGCAAAAGGAAGTGTAAAACAAAGATACTATACTCAAGATAATATTGGAATGTCAAAGAATATTATCGATCCCGCTTCGACTTGTATTATGATTCGTGATTTATATGATGATGAATATACTGGCGAAAAAAGAGAATTAAAAGTATATAGGCTTGAAGGGAAAAACGGCAAAACGAAAATTCCAGTTAAGTTAGACAAGGACAAACATTATCAAATTGCTTTTATTATTAAAAATAGAGAAGGCTCTGCTAATAGATATCAAGTAGTATTTTCGCATGATATGTCAAGAAATATTATGCATGAAATTGGTATCACAAATGTGCCTGTTGATTTTTAAGGTGGTGAGTATTATATGACCGTTTTGGAGTTAAAAAAATATATTTTCCAAAAAGGTAAAATTGAATTTATTTTAAATGAGATTGGGTGCGGTCATATATTATACCACCCAGCCAAAGAATATTATAGTTGTTCAAATTGTGATGGCGATAATAAAACGGCTATCAATATAAAAAATAATGAATATTTAGGCTGCAAAAATTATACAAGAGAAAAGTATTTTGACGATAATTCGGATTTGCTCACTCTTGTACAGTATAATAAAAGCCTAAAAGATAAAAAATTTTCTTTTTTTGATACGATTAAATATTTGCATAAAATATTAGGACTTCCATTAACTTTAAAAAAAGAAAATAAAGAAGAGAAAAAAAATGATCCCCTATATATATTTAAAAAGGTTAAACTACGAAAAAAAAGACAAAATGTGCTTGATTTCAATATATTAAACGAAAGCAAATTGCATGATTTTGTTCCGTATATTCATATTGATTTATTTAGAGAAGGAATAATGCCATGGACTATCAAAAAATTCGGGCTTGCATATAGTTATAGATATAAACGAAATGTAATTCCATTAAGATATTGGTTAACTGGTGAGTTGCTTGGATTTAATATGAGGACATCAATTGAGAATTACGAATTATTTGATATAAAAAAATATTATATAACACCAGGATATCCAAAACAAATGAACCTTTTTGGCTTATGGGAGAACAAAGATAGTATCCAAGAAAAAGGGCATGTGGTCGTTTTCGAAGCGGAAAAATCAGTTTTAAAAAGAGATAGCTTAAATGATCCGACCGGTGTTGCAGTTAGTGGTCATGAGATATCAGATGAACAAGCCAAAATACTTATTGGATTGAATTGCGAAATTATAATAGCATTCGATAAGGATATAAGTATTGAACATATTCGATATTGTTGTGAAAAGTTTTATGGGATAAGAAAAGTATCTTATATATGGGACAAATATGATTTGTTAGACAAGAAGGATAGTCCTGCGGATGCTATCAATAAAATATATGAGTATTTATTTGAATATAGAATTCTTTATGACGAATATGAACATAAAAAACATATAAAAAATTTAAAAAAGGTTGGTGCTTGATGGGAAGAAAGACGAAAGAAGAATTAAAAGAAATAACAAAGAAATATAATGTAAATCGTTTGTGGAGTTGGAGTAAATTTAATACTTATCATAATAGTCCATATGAGTATTATTTAAAATATATAATCAAGAAACCAGAAGATAGACAAGATTGTATTTATACAACAACCGGTGGTATGGCTCATGACATTATGGAGAGTTTATACACGGGTAAAATTGAATATGAAAATATGGATTCAGATTTTGAAGATGCATGGATTACTGCTAATATTGCAGAATTAAAGTTCGATAGAAATGACTCTGGAAAAAATAAGAAAATATCTGATAAGTATTATAAAAATCTTAAACACTTCTTTAATCATCATATTATGATTCCTCACAAAATGCAAATTGAGCAATTTATTACTGCATTAGTTGGCAAAAATGTCTTTCAAGGATATATAGATGCATGTTATAAAGATAAAGACGGCAATTACAATATTTTAGATTGGAAAACTAGTAGTATTTATAAAGGCGAAAAGGCACTTAATGAATGTGGGCAATTGGTTGTATATGCTATTGGATTACATCAAATGGGTGTGCCGTTTGAGAAAATAAAAATCTGTTGGGACTTTTTAAAATATGTAAAAGTAGATTGTAAACAGGCTAATGGCAAATGGACAACAAGAGAAATCGAAAGATGTGAGATTGGTTCAAAATTACAATCAAGTGCAAAAATGTGGTTAAAAAAATGTGGTTATGAAGATAAACTTATAGAATATCTTGATATGTTGGCACAGACAAATGATATTAACTGTTTGCCTCAAGATGTACAAGCAAATTTTGTATTTCATGATTGTATAGTTTATGTTGATTTAACACAAGACTTAATTGATAGGTGGACGGCAGATATAATAAATACAATTGATAAGATTGAAAATATGGAGAATAAATATTATGAAAGTCATGATGAAATGATTTTTTACGACTCTCCTGAGCAGGTAGCAAAGCAAAGTTATTATTTTTCAACATTATGTGCATATTCGCCAAAACTCCATAAGCCATATAAATTATATTTAGATAAACTAGAATCTAAGAAAAATGGGGGAAGTTTTTTCGATGGTTTAGGAACAGATGTAAAAAGAGAAAAGTTGTCAATAGAGAATAATACAGTTGAAAAAGAAGATTTGTCTTGGTTGGAGCAACTGTAGAAGGAGATGAGAACAATATCGAATAAGAATTACACAATATATCATTTACATAGCGATTTGTCAAATGGTGTAACAAATATTGATAGCGTAACTAAATATTATGAATATATCGAAGCAGCAAAAAAATGTGGTATGAAAGCAATGGGGTTTGCTGAACACGGTTCAATACTTGAATGGGTACATAAAAAAAACAAAATAGAAGAAAACGGAATGAAATATATTCATGCAGAAGAATTTTATGTAACTGAAAAATTGTATTTTGAACCAGAAATACCAAATGAAATGTATGAATCTACGGTAGATACTGATGAGAAAGAAATGCAAGTCAAAATTAAAAAATATATTGAAGATAATAGAACTCAAAAGAGAGATAATTATCATGTGGTTTTGATTGCTAAAAATTATGATGGTGTAATTGAATTAAATCACCTATCATCAAAAGCCTTTCAAAGAGATGGACATTTTTATTACAATCCACGAATTTCATTTGATGAGTTAGTGTCTACTTCTAATAATATTATTATATGTACTGCTTGTATCGGAGGCATCTTGGCTAGTGGCACACCTAAAATTAAAGAGGCATTTTTGAAGTTTCTTATTGAAAATAAGGATAGATGCTATCTTGAAATACAGCATCACAATGATGATATGCAAATAAAATATAATCAATTTTTAAATGTGATTTCTCAAAAATACGACATTCCACTAATTGCAGGCACAGATACACATGCTTTAAATGATAATCATTTACGAGGTAGAGCAATTATGCAGAAGTCTAAAGGTGTTAATTTTGATTCGGAAAGTAATTGGGATTTGACTTTTAAAACCTATGATGAATTAGTGTCTGCATATGAAAAACAAGATGCACTATCAAAAAATGTCTATCTAACAGCAATTGAAAATACAAATGTTATGGCTGATAGTATTGAAGAATTTTCATTAGATTATTCTAAAAAATATCCTAAATTATACAACGATTCAATGGCAGTATTTAAGCAAAAAATTTTAGAAGGCATAAAGCAACGTGGGGTTGATAAATATAAAAATTTTCAGCAATATAAAGATAAAATTATATATGAACTTGAAACGTATAAACATAATGATGCTATTGACTTTATGCTATTAGAAGAAGATTACAAGCGAGAACTTAGAAAACAAGGTGTTCATTATGGATATTCAAGAGGTTCAGTTTCGGGAAGTATTATAGCATACCTTTTGGGAATTACTGATGTAGATAGTATTAAATATAACTTGAATTTTGAGCGTTTTATGAATAAAGAACGTATAAGTCTTGCTGACGTTGATTCTGATTGGTTTAGCGAAGATCGATGGAAAGTTAGAAAATATCTTTTTGAAAAAGATGGCTTATATTGTTGCAATATTGTGACATTTAATACAATTAAAATGCGTGGCGCAATTAAAGACGTTGGCAGAGCTTTAGGAATGACACTCCAAGAAACGCAAGAATTGTGTAATTTAGTACAAGAAGATGAAAACAAAAAGGAATTTGTTGAAGATAAGATTAGAGAAAAACATAAGCAGTTATTCGAATATGTTGATATAGTCACTGGAACTATCACTTCTTTGGGTAGACATGCAGCGGGACTTGTGGTTTCTCCACATGAAGTGGACAAGGCATTTGGAACATTATATATTTCTTCTGACGATAAACCTATTTCACAAATAAATATGAAAGAAATTGATTCGCTTAATTATGTTAAATTAGACGTGTTGGGTTTGGACTGTGTGGGACTTATAGATAGGACTTGCAAGGCAGCAAATATTCCATTTTTAACACCTGACAATCTTGATTTTAATGACAAGGCTGTATGGGATGATATTTCGAAAGACACGACTCTTATTTTTCAATTTGAGTCAGATTTTGCAGGTTCGTACCTTAGAGATATTCTTCGAGAATCTACAATTAAAAACATAAAAAAGAAGAATCCAAATTTCTCATATATTGACTTGATGAGCATGGCAAATGGTGCTATTAGACCGGCAGGCGAATCGTATCGAACAGAATTATCACAAGGAATTTATAGAGATAATGGACATCCTGCATTAAATGATTTCCTTGCTCCAACATTAGGTTATTTGGTATATCAAGAACAGATTATTGAATTTTTACATAAGTTTTGTGGATTTACAATGGGCGAAGCCGATGTCGTTAGAAGACATTTTAGTAAGAAAACAGGAACAGAGACTGATATCCCTATTATAAAAGATGGAGGATATTTAACTAGTAACAAAACACATTACATTAAAGGCTTTGTGCAAACAATGAAAGAAGAATATGGAGTAGAAAAGGGCGAGGCTGAAAAACTTATCGGAAATTTCTTGCAAGTTATTATTGATGCATCGGATTATTTGTTCTCAAAAAACCATGCTGATCCATACACATTTCTTGGCTTTGCTTGTGCCTATCTTAGACATTATTATACTTTAGAAACTATAACATCTGCTTTAAACATCTATGTATCAGACAAAGAAAAATCATTGAATATAAAAGAATATGCGATATCAAAAGGATATGTAATTGAGCCAATTAAATTCAGAAAATCAAGAGCGGAATATGAATTTGATAAAGAGAATAATAAAATATATCAAGGAATCGCTTCTATCAAATTTTGTAACAGTATTATAGCTGATGAATTATATTCATTAAGAAACAATAAATATAATTCATTTATTGAATTGATTGCGGATATTAAAAGTAAAACATCTGTAAATACTAGACAATTAGAAATATTAACAGGTCTTAATTTCTTCTCTGAGTTTGGCAAAAACAAATATCTTCTTAATGTTATAAATATCTATAATAAATTCTCATCATGTAAACAAATTAACAGATCAAAATTAGAATCTTTGGGAATTTCAGAATTTATTGCAAAAAAATATTCTGAAAAAGAAACACCTTCTTTATTCAAAGGTATTGATAATATAGGATTGATTACAGAATTGTGCAAGAATTTAGAAAATATAGAAATGGGTATTATTGAAATGGTTAAGTTTGAAAAGGAACATCTTGAGATGGTCGTTTATACAAATAAACAAGTTGGAAATGACTATTATATTATTGTAGATTATAAAACCTACAAAGATACGACTAAACCATATTTTACGGCTCGAAAAATAAAGACCGGTAAAGAAGTTCATTCTAGGATTAAACAAAGTAAAATATTTAAGGAAAATCCATTTGGCTTATATTCGGTATTAAAAATAAAAGAATTTATGCCAGAATTTAAAAAGAAGTTTACTGATGGTAAATGGAGTGTAACAGATGAAACCGAAGATGTCTTAACGGAGTATGAGGTGATAAAAAGTTGAAAGAAAAAGAAGACAAGGAAATTATTTTCAAAGGAAGAGTTATAAGACAAACCTATGATGGTGGCGACTATAAAATTTATGCACTAGATGTTGATAAAGAAATTTACCCAGAAATTAAATTTACAAAGTACGGAAACGCAACAATAACAGGAGAAATGCATGAATTAGGAATTGGTATAGAATATGAAATCAAAGCAATCGAACAGAATACAAAATATGGATATAGTTATAAAGTTCTTAATATAAGAAGAGACAAGCCAAAATCAGCTTCAGATATGTATATATTTTTAGAGGAGATACTCACTTTGAAACAGACAAACACATTATATGAAATTTACCCTGATATTGTTGACAGGGTAATGAACGACCGCCTTGAAGATATAGACTTAAATAAATTGCCTGGTATTAAAGAGTACACATTCAATATTATTAAAGAAAAAATTATTGAGAATTTTTGCTTGGCTGAGTTAGTAATTGAGTTTCAAGGCTTATTAAGTCTTTCCATGTTAAAGAAATTATATGAGAAATATACTTCTGTTAATATGATAAAGAAAAAACTTCGTGAAGACCCATATAAATGTTTGTGTGGATTGGCAAAGGCTGGGTTTACAACTGCCGACGGAATTCTATTAGAACTTGAAAAAATATCAAAAGAGAATGAAAAAAATAATAAAGATATTATTATTGAATTTGATACAGATTTAAAAACCAGTAAGCATAGATGTTTGTCGTGTATGTTGTATCTTTTAGAAAAAAATGAAGAAGAAGGACATACATTGATGTCAATTAACGATTTGAGAAGTCAGTGTATGAAAATGGTTCCGGCATGCTCTAATCATTTTGTTGAATGTATGAAGCACGAAAGTATTTATTACAATAAAGATTCTATGGCTGTATCATTGAAGTCTACATATGAAATAGAAAAATATATAGCAGAGAATATAATATTAGGGCTAACTAATCTACATCATCAATGGGACTTTGATTGTGCAAAATATCATATTGTAAATGGTTGTGAATTGTCAGATGAACAATTAGAGATTGTAAAAAATATTTGTAGATATAACATATGCATTCTTAATGGTGCAGGCGGTACAGGAAAATCATTTTGTACACAAGCAGTCATTAATATGCTTAAAGACAATAATAAATCATTTAAATTATTTTCACCAACTGGTAAAGCTGCAAAAGTGCTGTCAGATTACACGCAAGAAAATGCCACAACAATACATAGAGGTTTGGGGTATATGCCACCTAACACTTGGAGTTATAATGAAGAACATAAACTTGATTGTGATGTACTTATTATTGATGAGTTTTCTATGACAGATATTTTCTTGTTTAAAAGAATATTAGATGCAATTGATTTTAGTAGAACAAAATTATTATTGATTGGAGACAATGCCCAATTACCATCAGTATCATGTGGAAACTTATTACATGATTTTATGGAATCACATATTATTCCAACTGTTACATTAACAAAGGTGTTTCGTTATGGCGAAGGCGGGTTAATGAAAGTAGCAACAGATGTCCGTTTTTGTAAACCGTATCTTAATAATGTATGTGAACGATTTACATGGTTTGGCGACAATAAAGATTATGCATTTGTGAACATTGGTAGTGATATTATGGTCAAAAATGCAGTTGCATTATATAGCAAGTTACTTTCTCAAGGTTACAAAGCAGAAGAAATTCAAGTATTAACTGCATACAAAAAAGGTGACATTGGGTCAATCTCAATTAATAATGCCATTCAGAAAGTTGCCAATAAGAATTATGGCTGCGATGAATATATGAAAATTGGAGATACGGTTTATTATAAAGGTGATCTTGTAATTCAAAATGTCAATAATTATCACGCACAATTATATGTAGATGATGAATTCTGCTTAGATGAAGATATGGACGAAACTTTTATTGCAAATGGTGAGACGGGAGTTGTTATAGCAATCAAAAAAGAATATTTGTTGATTGATTTTGACGGCGTAATAGTTAAATATTTTAGAAATGATATGCAAATGGTTGGGCTTGGATATTGTATCACAATTCATAAATCACAAGGCAGTTCTATTAAAGTTGTAATCTTACTTACTCCTCAAGCTCATACATTTATGCTCAATTCGAATCTAATATATGTTGGATTGACAAGAATGAAAGAAAAATGTTTCCATTTAGGTAATGTAGATACGGTGAATTTGGCTGTTAAGAAGAAGGCGAATTTTGCTAGGAATACATTTATGCAAAAATTGCTGAAAGATATATGCAAAAAGATTGGCGAATCATTGACAAATGCTGAAAACAACAAAATAAGAAAGGAAACAGTTCAAACAAATGAATAGTAAGTCAAGTATATTTAATTCAATTTTAGATACGATTGAGTCAGAAGACATTAGAAAGTTCGCAGAAAGATGTATCCAAACAATCCCAGATTATTTCTGGGATGTAGGAGCATCAAGTACGGGAAGATACCATCCTCAATATGCTCTTGGAGATTTAGGATTGGCAAGACATACATGTGCATTGGTCAGATTCTTAAATCACATCTTTGCAGTTAAATGTTTCGGCGAGAATTTTACACAAAGAGAGAAAGATTTAATGAGAGTAGCCGGAATGATGCACGATTCACGAAAGAGTGGAAGTAATGAAGATTTTCAGAAGAATAAATACACAAAATTTAATCATCCATTACTTGCAGGAGATGTTATTCGAAATTTAAAAGGTCATGAGTTGCCTGATAATGAGGTCGAAATGATCGCTACAACCATCGAAAGTCATATGGGTGAATGGAATACTGATAAGAGAAGTTCAACTGTCTTGCCTTTACCAACGAATGAATTTCAAAAAATTCTTCATTTGGTAGACTATTTGGCGAGTAGAAAAGATATTGAAGTTCTGTTTAATGGATATGAGACATCCAATACAACACCATCGCTTGATACATACATATTGACCTTTGGCAAACATAACGGTGAAAAATTGACAGATGTTGCTCACACTGACCCAAGTTATATCTCGTGGGCGAAAGAGAATATAACAAAAGAACCACTTAGAACTCTTTTGACAAAAATATAGGTGGTAATTATGGAATGGTTTAAGAAGTGGCTAACAGATGGATTTACTAAAGTACCGTTGTTGAGTATTAGTGTTAATCTAAAATTCTTCAAAAAATATGGAGCGAAATATTCTTGTACTTGTCGAGTTAATAAGCTATTCAAGAATGATTGGTATATTAAAAGAACAATGGAAGATTTATGTGAATATATAAGAAAAAATTATAATATGGAGGACTTGGAATGAAGAAATTTGAAATAGGTCTATGTATTACAGCGTTAATCATATGTGGTATTGGCATAATTTTGGCAGCAATCGGTGCATTCTTGTCAATTTTGCAGAATGATTGGCTATGGGTGTTGGTTGATATATTACTCATTATATTAAATGGGTTGAATATATATCTCAATTATACAATGATATCAGATGAATTTGGCTGGTAGGAGGAAAATGATAAATATGAATTCTTTGGAGAAATTATTTCCATCAAAAGAACTAATCAAACAAGCTTATTCAAGAAAACTTCGGTACGATATGTGGGATAAGCAATCACCGATATATGTATATAACATTTTTGATAGTACGATTAGGAAAATGTCGAATAAAGGACAAATAAAAGAGATGTTTCTTTATCCTATATTTACATCACCTTGTGTAGCATTTTCGGATAAAAAATCAGCAGAAATATATAAGCAGGTACAAGATACACTTGATACTAAAATTCAAGAAAAGGTCAAAGAAAGTTTTAAGATGGGATATTCTAATTTGGTAGAAGTTAATAAGATAAGAACTGATATAGAACAATGACTTAGGAGGACAATTATATGACTTTGGTAGATATTATGAGAAAGTACAAGATAGATAAAGTCGGTTATGGAATGCAACCCAAGAAAAATATTGATTTTTCAAAAGTCTTTAAAGCAAAGTATATAGATGTTTATGCATTTTACTATGACAATGAAGAATTTCCATACGAATATACATGTATTGATGTTGAAGGAATGGGTTATGGTTGGTTATGGTGTGCCAATAAGATTAGAAGGCATTTTAAATTTTTACAACGTAAAGCGGTAATACAAAAAGCAATGTTTTACATAGATAACATTAAAAATGATTGTAATGTTCTTACTTATGAGCGTGACGGAGCAAATTACTTAGGGTTCATGCATTCGCCGGAACTTTACGTGCAGATACGAACAAGTAATAAAGAATTGCATTATGATTAATAGGAAGGAGAATGTATTAATGGCGGTACATAGAGAAAAAATTAATTTATATAAAACGATAAAAAAGATATTTCCTAAAATCCTCATAAAAGACCTTAATGAAAATGAACGAATTTGTCCAGATTGTCATGGTCTTGGAGTGAAGATTAACACACGTGTTTTCGGAACTGGAGATAGTTTGGAAAGCCACCCTTACAGAACTGAAGCTCTTGCATTGTGTCCACATTGTTTTAATGGTGTGCAAAAAATATGTAAGTATTGCGGTCAACCTTATAAAGGTCATTGTGATTGTGAAGGGCAACTGGCAGAAGACTTAAAAATACAAGAACAGAAGTGGAAACTATACCTAAAGCAAAAGAAGTTGACGAAAAGGATGTAACAACGATGCTCTATTGCGAAGAAAATGAGGAATATTATTCTACAGTCGATGATTTTGCGGAAGATTTTATGTATAACCATAGTGAGCTGTTTGATGCCCTTGGCATAAGACCAACAAGATTATGGGTTGCATCAGAAGAAAAAATTCATATTGATGCAGATGAAATTGTTCTGGACGCTTGTTCCGTATTAGGAGAAGATACCGAATATGTTTGCGATAATGATTCTTTGCAAAAGTTGTTGGATGATTGGTGTGAGGAACAGACGGCAACTACGACATATTATCCTTGCTATAAAGAGTATGTCGTGGTGAATTGGGACAAGTATATAGAGGAAGGGTGATTATATGGAACATATTGTTCAATTTGCAATCAGTATAGATGATGACACAATAAAAAGAAACATTGAAAATAGCGTAGAAAGGCAAGTGACCAGGAAGATAAACAGCGATTGTATGAAGGCACTTGTTGGTAAGAAAAGTATTACAAATTGTGATTATACTCAGAAGTTAAAAGAAATGGTTGATGATAATATTCAAAATTTTCTAGCCGAGAATAAAGATGAAATCATCAAGATTGCAGCCGATAAATTGTCTGAAAAATTATCTAGAACAAAAGCAGTCAAAGAAGCGATAAACAAAAGTATAGAAGAATTTTTATAAGGAGAATAAATACATGTGGTTATTAAAGTTGCATTTTGCATTTTCAATATTGTGTTTGATTACATTTTTTGGAGTTATGATGTTTTCGAAAGATGTTTTAAAACGGAATGGATATGTAGACGAGATTAAAGGTAAGAAAATATTCGATATTATCTTAGGTGTATTCGATCATTTATTTCTCTTATCCTACTAATGTTTGTTCCTATTTTAAACATATCGGGCGTTATCATAATATTTCAAATGATAAGAATGTCAAAAGATGAGTTTATGGACTGGTAACAAGACAAATTTGAAGAATTTAGAAGTCGAAAAAAATGACTAGCGGTTGAAACTGAGATTTCAAAGGAATTTTTATACTATATATAGATGATATTTTAAATATAAACACAATATATAGTGGGTGAAAATGAGTAAAACATGACGGAGGTAGCAATGGGATACGAAATTAGAGATAAAATAAAAGAACCTATAACAATTACAGATATCGGCAACTTGAAAATAATAAACAAAAACGGTATGTATTATTTAGAGGTAGAATTTTTAGGAGAAACAGATACTTCTTTTGTCAAAGGTACGACTACATTGGAACTCCCAGTAGACATCAATAGACTGTCATTTACATTGGGGAGTCGAAATAATCCTTCATATATAACGGAACAATATTATATTGAGACAATGAACTTGGGTTTTGGAGATTTAGTATCTAAAGATGGGAAAATTGATTTTGAGATTGTAGGTGACAAAAGAAAGAATATGACTTTATCTGAAATAGAAGAAAAACTCGGTTACAAAATCAAACTTGTAAGTGAAAAGTAGGTGAAGTTATGAACCCATATGAAATAACATTTAGAGCATTATTAGGAACATTTTTGAAACATGGAATATGTGTTGAGAGAGTGAATGTAGGCGAAAATACTATTTACATTTCTCTTCCTAAAAATTCATATGTTCATGGACAAGGTTGTATCAAAAACATTGATGACCAAGCAAAAATAATCAAAAAGCTTCTTATTAATATAGGTATTCTTCCGTCTGACGGAAAAGTGAAATATCGAGGTACAAATGTTTGTTGGACGAAAGAGACAGGCAATGAAAATTTTATTAACAATATTGAGTTAGTGTTAGGAGAATATTAAATATGAAGAAAAATAAAAACAAAGTTGTTCTGCCAGTGGCATGTGAAAATCCGAATAATGTATCGGTTACAACTTTAAGCCTTAATCAAGTGGGTGTGAAAGTTTCTGATGACTTTGAGGGCGAAAAACCGGTAAAGATAATTCTTACCTCTGTTGATAAAGATTGTGGTGTTTACTTTAAAATGTATTATGTTACGGAAGACGGCAATATTTATCCAATGGAGCAAGATGACGAATAAGATTGCAAATAAAACTATTGTTTAGAGAGGAGAAAATGCAAATATATGAAATATAGCATTAAAACAACAAAGACTTTAACGACAGATAATGGTCTGAAATTCTCTGTCGGTCAGGATATTGCATTTATGTTATATGATGAAAAATCAAATTATCATGATCACTACATAGGTGAAATAACCGAAATAACAGAGAACACTATTACAATCAAAAATATCGAAGTTGATGGAGAAGATATTAACGGAGAAATGATTATTGATTTGCATTTAATTGAACCGGATAGTTGCGATTATGTTTATTTTGGTTAAGTGGCAAACCATAAAAAATGAAAAAGAAAGGATATGGCATAATAAATAAAAAGAACAGAACAACACAATATTAAGTATGGGTCAGATTTTTATAAATTCATAGATGAATATTGTTTTAAATCTAAGAATCTATATAATTATGCAAATTATATAATACGTCAAGAATTTATAAACAATGGAAAATGGATTCATTATAATGAATTATTTCGGTTAGTAAAAGAATCCAATCCATATAAGAATATTGGAAGTAATGTAGGTCAAGGAACATTGAGAATTCTTGATAAAATGTGGAAATCATTTTTTGTTGCTATTAAAGATTGGGCAAGATATCCAAATAAATATTTAGGAAGACCTAAAATTCCTAAATATAAAGCAAAAGGTGGAAGATTTGTTCTTTCTTTAGATAGTAATAAAGTAAAATTAAAGAATGGTTATGTATATTTTGCATGGAAACCATTCAAAAAATTTAATAACTTATTTAGAACTAATGCGAAAGATAGAATACTACAATGTCGATTTATTCCAAGATGTAGGGAATATATAATGGAAATTGTATACGAAATTGAAACACCTGATATTTCAAAAAATTCTGATAGGATAGCTGCTATTGACATGGGAGTTAATAATTTTATAACTATGGTAAACAACATTGGTGAAAATCCGATAGCTGTTAAAGGTGGAATTATTAAGTCAATTAATCAGTTTTATAATAAACAAAAGGCAAATATTCAATCAGAATTGAAGAAGGTAAATGATAAGGAATGGTCAAAGAAATTACAAAAATTTACTAATAAACGGTACGAAATGATTAAATATCAGATGCATTGTATTAGCAAATATGTAGTTGATTGGTGTGTTCTATATGGAATTGACACTTTAGTTGTAGGGTATAACAATGAATGGAAACAAAAGAAACAGGGTCTGCAAAATTTCACATATATTCCTTATGAACTGTTTATAAAAATGCTTTCATATAAGTGTGCGAATAATGGAATTAAGTTTATAGAGAATGAAGAATCATATACTTCTGGGACATCGTTTTTAGACAATGAAGATCCCATAAAAGAGAATTATAGAAAAGAACGTAGAGTATATAGAGGATTATTTATTGCGAATTGTGGAAAGAAAATAAATGCAGATGTAAATGGGGCATATCAAATTATGAAGAAGGTATTTCCAAAGATTTTTATCAATGGAATAAAGGGTGCAGGTTTACACCCAACGATTATAAACTTGGCTTGTGTTAAGTGAGTAATGTAAACGTGTGATAGAAACACGATGAATTGTGAGTTTCAAATGTGGTGGAATCGTTTTGAAGGAGTAAAAGATGAAAGTAATTAAAGACAAAAATAACAGAATATTTGTAATTCCGAACGTAGAGAAGCCTATAAAAATTGTATTTCAAGATAGGTACAACATAGAAGAAACAACAAATGGATTAATAATTACTGAGAGAATATCATTGCAAAAAGCAATAAAGCAAGTAAAAGCGGCAGGTAATGACCCGAATGAATTTATAGATATGTTAATCAGAAATGGAAAATGGGAAGGAACTCTTGTATGAGAGGAGAATAGACCAATGGATAAAGAAACTGAAGTAAAATTGAAGAAATGGTTAAAACAAAATTATTTTTGTGCTCAATATTTCATCAATAAAAATAAAGAACAGTCTGAAAAGTCTCCCAATGACTGGTTTAATGCTGGTTACAATCGTGGATTTGTTCTTGCAATCAACAAGGTTAGTCATATTATAGGGATAGATTTAGAGGAAGCAAAAAGTTTAAAGATCTTTTGTGATGATTAGTATTAAAATCACACATTTAAGAGGAGAGATAGATATGAATGGCTACATAGATTTTAATTTAATAAAGAAATATCCAAACAAATACAACTTAACCCCATCGAACATCGAAAAATTAAAGATATTGAATTGGGAAGAACTGAAAAAGTATTTACGTCATAAGATAGTTTTGAAGGATGGTGTATGGTGGGAACATTTTGAAGGTTGTAATTTTGATAATGATAAATATGATGATTATTCTCAATTCCGGATAGCTTTTAATGAGAAAAGTAATAAAATTATTTGTGGGTTTACAACATATTTTGGCTGTAAAGATTATATATTCAACGAATTTTATAAAATTAAGGATATTGAACAGAAACGCGATTTATATGTGCAAGTCAACACAATTAAATATTTGAATATGTTACTTGATAAAGGTATTTTAGGATTTGATAACCCCAAAAGTGAAATAATAGATGAAAAACAAGAACTTGTTATAGTTCCAAGTCTTACAAGATTTACGGGAGACTTTTGTGATGTAGATTATAGTACATATAAAAATATTATTTTAGACTCCATTAGAATTAGCACAATCGACAAAAATAATAAAACCGAGCTTATTCCATTTGATATTAAAATCGGCGGAAAAGGTGGCTGTAGAATTGTTCCAAGTTTAAGAGCGGACGAATATTTAATGAGTTATCAACGTGTAACAATGGGATATAAACTTAAGTTAGATAAAGATAATACAAATGCCTATACAGGACATAAATTGTTTATTGATAATACTTTAAGATATGGCGAAATTGAACTTAGATAAAATAAAGGAGAATAACATTATGGAAGATAACAAAATAAGCATTATAACATGTGAATCGGGAGATTGGACAATCCTTCGATATGAGGATTTTGAAAGAAGTGGACATAGAATTGAGTTAGAGGATATTGAAGATTTGTTAAAATATCTTGGATATGAAGTAGAGTACAAAGAGATTTCAGATGAAGAAATGGAGGAGTTAAATTAAATGAATATTGGGCTAATGTATGACGCTATTGATGTAATTGAGACATTGTGTGATTGTATAAGAGACACTCCAGCAAGTTGCGATGCATGTTACTTAAACGAATATCCTGAAACATGTAAAGCAAATAGAGTTATTGAGAAGTTTGAAAATACAAAAGCTAAAAACGACTAACGAAATATGTTTTTCAATGGATTACATTAATACATGAAATGGAGAAATAAAAATATGAAGTGTTTGATAAGTACCGCTCATGGACATAGTCCAGAAGAAATGTTAAGAATATATTATAAGCTAAAAAACTTTAATCCTATTGTCGTAAGCGAAAGCTGGCGTCTTATTATGATTGAAGTTGAAAATTTACAACAGTTAATTGATAATTTGAAATTTCCACTTATAATAGACCGAGCAAGAAAGAAGGATATGTCCTATGGCTGGTTGATAAAAAAACATAATATCAAATATGATATAACAATTTATGATGATTATATAGAGTAAATACAAAAATTTAACTTTTAATTCAATAGAGCAATTCTGCTCAAACTTTCCGGAAACAAATAGAAAATATATTATAGTAGCTACAAAACAATATTTTATTAAGAAAGGATAAGAATGTTCACAGTGAGTAAACCTGCGCAGGTACTAATTAAAGGTGAACAAAATTGAAAAATACAATAGAAAAAGATTGGACAGGAAACAAGAACAGCGTCTTTAAAACATTAGGTGCAAGTAACCACACTGACAAAGAAAGACAAAATGAAGATTATTATGCAACTGACCCTATAGCAATAGATGTTCTTATCAGAGATGGCAAAGTGACATTTGATAAGCCTATTTGGGAGTGTGCTTGTGGACGAGGTGATTTATCTGATAGATTAAAAGATTATGGTTACGATGTGTATTCCACCGATTTAGTTTATAGAGGTTATGGCAAAGGTGGAATTGATTTTCTTACATATGATGGTGTTTGGGAGGGAGATGTTCTAACTAATCCGCCATATAAATATGCAAAAGAGTTTATTGAACATGCAATGGAGATAATTCCTAAAGGTCGTAGAGTATTTATGTTTTTAAAAGTACAGTTTCTTGAAGGTAAGGCTCGTAGAAAATTATTTGAAAAATATCCGCCTAAATGTGTCTATGTATCAAGCAGCCGAATTCTTTGTGCAAAGAACGCAATGTTTGATGAGATGAAAGCTGGCGGTGGTAGTGCGGTGGCTTATGCGTGGTTTGAGTTTGAGAAAGGATATAAAGGAAAGAGTGAATTGAAATGGATAAATTAAGGGAGAAATTATATAAAGAAATGGAGAGTTGGGTTAGTGATTTGGACACTGACTCCGACTTGCCAAAACGTGAATTATTATCAGCTTATGCATATGAATATTGCATTAAGGACGAGATCATTGATTTTTTCGATGTTTGTGATGATGAAGAATGGAATGATTATTACAATGACCTACTTCAAAAAGACAACACATTGGAATATCTATACGGAGAATATATGGAGTGTGATACAGCTAATATACAAGATGTCATTATTGATTTTATGTGTTTTGATAAGGGATATTATGAATATGTAAACGAATAAATGTGAGAAGAATATTGACAAAGGAGGTTTTGCTTTGAAGAAAAGTATTAATCATATATCAAAGATAACGATGAATATAATGATGTCTGAAAAGTCAGAAGGAGCACTCTTGTCTGATGTATATGCAAGACAATTGCTCATAAGCCAAATAAATAGTCAAGAGACATATGAAGAGATAGATAAAAATTTTGATAAAATAAAAAATTGTGAAACTTTTTATGTGAATGATTTCAACATAGACAGCAAGGGAGCAAAGGTTGAAGTTATAGATTTGAACCAACCAACTAACACAGACCATCTACTTGAAGTAATTGATGCTCTTGCTTATCAACTTGCTTGTTATAAATATCCTAATCATAAAGTACATAACTTTGATGATAAAGAAGAAATTTTAACTGATGTGGGATTAGATGATTGCTTCAAACGAGAACTTGTCAAGGAAAGATAAAAAGAGGTGAACAAATGCCAATAAAAGAAGAAAATCTTATTCTTAGTTTGATTAATTCAGAAACAGGAGAAGAACTTTATCAAGTAGATGGACTGCAAAATATTTCTTTTAATAAGGAGTCAAAAACTAATTACGTATTCGATTATGAGAAAAAGACTTTACTTTCATTTGCAGATAGCCCTACATTTACCTTATCGTTTAATACTCCTATTGATACAAGTAATTTGATGTTATCATTGGGAGTTGATATTTCTAACGCACCAGATAAATACAATTTTCAGATTATAAAAGTCAAACAAGCCCGTAAACACAAAAAGAAAAGAATAAATAAGAAGTGGATTAAGCGATATGGATATAAACAGATATTGGTTGATTGTAAAGGGTGGAAGTTGAAAACACATACAGATGGAACTTATGAATTTGTAAAATAAAAATAGAAGGAGAATATTAATATGGATAATTCAACATCATCAGATATTTTGTGGTCAGCACAAATAGCACAACAAAAGACGAAAGAAATTCTTAAAAATTATAACAGTCAAGAATTAAGTGAAATTTCAAAACAAATTAAAGAGACGGTTGCCAATGGCGGATTTTCTATAATGTATATAGGAGACCTGAGTGATGGAATAGCCAACAAATTAAGAAGTCTTGGTTATGATATTTTTGACAGATCAATTTATTCGCCGGCATATGAAATCAGTTGGGAATAGATAGATGAAAGTTCGGTTTCAAAGGAAGAATATTAAAATTAGAAAGGAAATAAACAATATGCCAAATTGGTGCGAAGGAATGCTAAAGATTAGAGGTAAACAAGAAGATGTTTTTTGTCTATTAATAAATAATCTATCGGTTTGGAAGACAGTCTTGCAAAAAGAGCCCTCAATCAGTATAGTAGAAATTCCCGATGAAGATGGAATTAAAATAGACGTAAAAAATAAAACCATACATGTAAATAATCTGGCTTATATAAAGGGTACATGTAGAAATTTTGTAGAACCAAACGATATAGAAGTATATAAAGGTGTAGACGGCAATAGTTGTGTGGCTCTTGAATTTAAGGGCGCATGGACTATAAATAGTGAACCATATGTTAATTTATCAAGAAAGTATAATGTAGATATTAAAATTGAAGCATTTGAACGAGGCATGGAATTTAGCCAATTTATTCTTATCGAGAAAGGCGAATTAAAAGAAGATAAGGATATAAAATATGATGATTATGTATGGGATTGTGTAATGCCCAATTTGGGCGGCTGATGGCTTACAAAAATAAAGGAGGAAAACAAAATGTTCGCAGACCTTTTAAAATTTTTACATAATCAACGTGATTTTATTCTTATTGTGAAAGTAATCGTAACTTTCCCAGCCACTTCGGTATTTGAAAATGAAATTTGTAAACTTAGCGATAATGTACCTATGATAATAACAAAAAAGAGAAATGTGTTGGAGTGCTCATATGCATTTCTGTTCTACCCATCTTTATGTTGCAAAAAAGATTGTGGATTAACAGAATATCAAGAATTCGCTGTGAAAGCAGATGAACACAAGTACAATTGGGAAATAAACAAAATAGTGCAAAAATATAAAGAAAAGAACAATGTAAGTGAAGTTGCTTATAAGGTCGAATATGACGATTTTAGTTGGCAATTAGAGGAGGAGAGGATATCTAAATATGGGAAAAGTTTATGTGGTTACAGGGCTTCATCCGAGCCATGCAATGAATGAAATAAAAGCTATATTCAAAGAGAAGAAGAAAGCTGAAGAATATTGTTTTCATCATATTAATTGTAGCATTAAAGAATACAGTTACAGTGATGATAAAACTTATACACCTCTTGAGAGAGTGATTATAGAAGGCGAAATTAATGCACAATCATTTCCTGATTGTACATTTGAGCATCTGACAAAAGAAGATGCTGGTTATAAAGGAGAGGAATTTGTATGTGTTTTTCATAGATGGGGAGACTCTTGCTTTAAATTTCAAATAAACAAAATACTTCCTGATAATTATAATGAAGAAATAGAAAAAATAAAATATGTGCAAATATTACAAGATGTTATAAATACTAGTAAGGTAGAACTAAAAGGAATTCCGTTAAATGGGGTTGGGCAAATGATTAGAAGCTCTGATTTAATTGTGTCCAAATTGGAGAAGATTATTGCTGAAAAGTTTAATGTGAAAATTAAAGATTAAATAACGAAACTTTCGTTTCAAAGAAAGGAGAAATATGTTAAATTTATTTCCAGCAGAATACATAAGAGAAAATGAAGACGGTTCGTGTAATGTATATATACCAGGACAATGTATAGATGAACTTGGAAATCATATAAATGGATTTGGCGTCTGGCGTTATTCTTCTATGAAAGAATATGAAAATATTGTAAATATGGCGTTGGTAGATGAATTGCTTCGAAAAATTCAAGAGCGACAAACAAAAGAATACATGAAATCAGAAGATATTTATGAAATTATTATTCCTGAAGATTAATTGTATGTTAAAGAAAGGAGAATATATTATATGAAATATTCAGTGGAAATAGACTTTAATGGCATAGTTACGCAGTATTTAGAGGGAATAGGTTTCCCCAATCAAATAATAAGGTACTTAGCCCAATTTGGATAATAGGCATTGTGGGTATTATAAATAGCATTTTTAAAGATATATAAATAAGGAGAATACATAAAATGAAATTTTCAAACACATCAGTAATGAACTTCGAAAACAGTTTTAGAGGTTTAAGAAATCCACTTGAATCGTGGAGAAAGAATGATACGGTTGAAGAAAACGGCGAAGTTATAATCGGCGAAAACGATTTGAATCTTGCACAAAGACTTATAAAAGCAGGCAGTGAGCATCGTAAATTTATGCGGCAGATTTTTGTATCAGTTGATATTACTGCTCCGCTTTATTGGTGGAAAGAATTTGATACGTATAAGGTCGGTACAACCGCGAAC